>SMVA01095897.1_pt1 | contig 39446 bp, 28 predicted proteins | sample 2456451 | NCBI WGS metagenome assembly SMVA01 (sample SAMN11095933, study PRJNA526329) | marine sediment metagenome | biome: Marine sediment; feature: Surficial sediment; material: Deep marine sediment; isolation source: Hadal surficial sediment | place: Pacific Ocean | collected 2014-05 | depth...
CCGAAACGTGTTGTACTCCCGACGCCAGCACTCGATGATGACCTGGGCTTCCCGAAGCGTGTAGAAGATCTCGCCGTTCAGCAACTCGTCCCGAAGCTTGCCGTTGAAGGATTCTACGTACCGTTCTCCCAGGGGCTCCCCGGCTCGATAAAGTGCGTCGTTACACCCACTCGTTCCAGCCATTCCCGCACCGCCGTTGCGGTGAACTCGCTGCCATTGTCGCTGCGCAGTGTGTTCAACGACATTGGGGCCGGGAGGGGGCAAGGGGGGGGTCGTTGAGGAGCAGTAGCGCGCCGGTCTGGTGATGCAAGAGCGGGCCTCATGGAACGAAACAGCGCTTTTCTGAACGGTTGTCTCCGGACCATTCTCCGAGCGGATCTGCTCCGGGATGCCGTGAGTCTCCATCAGATCCGCAGGATGTACCGGGACGCGCTCCGCTCGCGCAACCTCCGTGCGAAACCCTCACGAGGACCGTGAAAGACTCGGGGGCGCACGACTATTCTTCGATCACACAGCGACTCTGTTCCCGCATGAACTGCATCACGTAGTACGGCCCACAGCCACCCTTCCCGCTCGACCCCGAAGCCTTCCAGCCAGTGAAGGGCTGCGCGCCCGGCCAAGCGCCGGTCGTTGCACCGCTTCGCTTGTTCACGTAGGTGACACCCACTTCGATCTCATCGAAAAACTGCTCCACTTCGGCTTTGTCCTTCGAGAAGAACCCCGCCGTCAAGCCGTACTCGACCTTGTTGGCCTCTTCGATTCCCTGCTCGAGGGAGTCGATCTCGCCGACCGCGAGTAGCGGGACGAAGAATTCTTCCGTGAAGACCGCACTCGTAAGCGGCGCCTTGACGATGGTGGGCTCCACGTAGTAACCCTTCGCGAGGTTTCCCGCGTCCATGCGACTCCCGCCGTTGAGTATCGAACCGTCCTTCTTCGCCAATTCAACGGCGCGTTCAAAGGTGGCGACTGCTGCCGGGTTGATGACGGGGCCGAAATACACATCCCGCTCTGTCGGGTCTCCGATCGAAATCGCTTTGGTCTTCTCGATCAGCCTCGCGGTGAACTCCTCGGCCACCTTCTTGTGGACGTAGACCCGCGAGCACGCGCTACACTTCTGATTCTGTAGCCCGAACGCGGATTTCATCACACCTTCGGCGGCCGCGTCGACGTCCGCCGAATCCATCACGATGCAGGCGTTCTTCCCACCGAGTTCCATCAAGCAGGGTCTGACCCACTTTTCGCTAAAGCCCCTGAAGATCCGATTGCCGACCTCCTTCGAACCCGTGAACACCACACCACCGACTTTGGGATGCTGCCAGAGTGCATCGCCGATCTCGGAGCCTCGCCCTGAAACGAAGTGCAGAACATCTTCCGGAACGCCTGCTTCCCGAAAGATGTGGTAGAGCTTCAATCCGGTCCACGGAGTATCCTGCGCGGGTTTGAAGACGAGGGTATTCCCGGTCACGAGCGCCGCAGACGACATCCCACAACCAAGCGCCATCGGAAAGTTGAACGGCGCGATGCAGACAAACACGCCGAATGGGCGCAGCAGATCCGTGTTGTCTTCAATCGGCGTCAAATTGTTCATCTTCCGCCGATAACCGTCGGCATCTTCCATCTGCTGCGCGTAGTAGTCGATCAGGTCCGCGGCTTCTTCGGCGTCGCCGAGCGATTCCATGCGGCTCTTGCCGACTTCGAGGCTCATGCACGCCGCGATTTCAATCTTGTCGCGTCGAACCAGGTTGGCCGCATCGCGCATGATGGCCACACGCTTTTGCCAACCGAGCTTTTCCCACTTCAGCCTCGCCGCGTAGGCGGACTCGATGGCTTCGTTGACTTGCTCAACGGTGGCGGAAGTGAACTTCCCGAGTACCAGCCCCGTGTCGATGGGTGACGTGTCGACGATCAGCGGCAGTTCCGAACGCACTTCCTTGCCGTTGATGTAGATCGGATATTCGCGGCCGCACTCGGATCGAACCTTCTCGAGCGCCTGGTCGAAGGCCGCGTGGATCTCGTCCATATCGGCCGCTGAGGTCGTGTAGGTGATCTTCATCTGGTTCGCTGCGCTCGTCGTCATCGTGCCTCCTAGATCGGCCGCTGACCGCCAATGCGGTCGTAGACCGTGTTAATCGCCATTTCAAGTGCGACCTGGAACAACTCCACCAACTCGGAGATTTCGCTCTCAGTGATGATGAACGGAGGGCCAATCAAAACGAGATCTCCATTCCCCTGTTCCGTGTATCCCGAATTCGGCCATACCACGAGGCCGGCCGACTGCGCGGCCAGCGCAAAGGTTTCCGCCATGCCCAAACTCGAATCGAAAGGCTCCCGCGAATCCTTGTCGGCGACGAATTCGACACCCGCGAACAACCCCCGCCCGCGCACGTCGCCCACGTTGGGATGATCGAGAAGTTCGCCCAGACTCCGATGTAGAACTTCGCCCATGCGAGCGCAACGTTCGATCAAGCCTTCTGCCTTCAGGTGCCGAATGGTCGCCAGACCAGCCGCACACGAGATCGGAAACTGGGAAAATGTCTGGTTGTGCAATGGCGCACCCGACACCTCGGCGATGACATCGAGAATCCGGCGCGACGTCACCATTGCCGAAAGTGGCGCGTACCCACCGGCAATTCCCTTTCCAAAAATTTGAAAATCAGGTGTCACCGCGTACGGCTCGAGCGCCGACCAGGTGCCCGTGCGACCCGCGCCAACCATCACCTCATCTGCAATGAAGAGAACTTCGTGCCGATCGCAAATTTCTCTTATTTTCTTCCAGTATCCCGCTCGCGGCACCGAGGCGCCTGTCGAAGCACCCCCTACCGGTTCCGCAATGAAAGCCGCGACCGTTTCGGGCCCCTCCTGCAACAGCACCTCTTCGAGCGCGGTTCCGCTGCAGGCCGGGCAGTCCTCCCGCTCACCTCGACACGCGCAACGATAGGCGTACGGTGCGGGTACGGTGCAAACAGGAACCAACCAATCCTGAAGAAGCTTGCGGTAACCCGGGCGGCCAGAGGCCGACAGCGCGAGCAGCGTGTTGCCGTGATAGCTCGGAAAGAGTGAGACGATCTTCCGCTTTTCGGGGCGGCCTAAATCAGTCCAGTACTGGCGCGCGATTTTGAGCGCGGCCTCGACGGCATCACCCCCGTTGCAGCAGAACAGCGTCTTTTCGAGGCCGTCGGCGGTCAACGCGTCGAGTTCAGTGGCGAGCTCTTCGACCGCGTCGTTGGTAAACGCTACGCCGTTCACGTAGCCAACGCGCGCGGCCTGATCGCCGACAGCCTTCGCGAGTACAGCGTTGCCATGCCCCAGGTTGGTGACGAGCGCACCGCTGCTCGCATCGAGGTAGCGCTTGCCCGCATCATCGTAGAGCCAGCAACCCTCTCCGCGAACGACCTTCGGAAAGTCTTTCTGGAGCCGGCGGTAGAGGACGTGGCCGGCGGGATACCGGTTCGAGTTGCTAGGGGGCATCTCGGTATTCTATCAATCTGCACGGAAAATCGATTCTCGCCAGATCTCGGATTCAGGCCTCGCCGGACCGCTCTTCGAGGTGGAGCGCGGCAATCTGCTCGCGCATCTCGTCGATCTCGGGTTCACCGAACAGCCCGCCCGCGGCCATGGCGAGCGCGCTCGCGGAAAGGGAGGCGACGGTCGGCGGAAGCCCGACGTCAAAATTTCCCGTGAGCACCAGCGCGTAGGCCCCCCGCTCCCGCAACCAGCGACGCGACGCCGCCAGCCCGGTTCGCGCGCCTCCACCATAGGCCCGCGATCGTGGGCACGAAGAGCCCCGCGCTCAACAAGCGATCGACTCGAAGTGGGAAGATGACGGGTGGGCGTGCTTCCGCGCGCACGGCGAGGCCCGCCATTGCGTCCAATGGCCCGAAGATCGCCGAAGCTCTAACTTCCGTCCTGTTGGAGCCGATCGGCCGGACCGAGATCGAGACCCCTCATCCATCGATCGAGGCGATCCTGTCTGAGACGACGCTGGAGTCGAGTCATGCCTGAAGTCATCATTGCGAGTGCTGTACGCACACCGATCGGCCGAATTCGCGGCGCACTTTCCACCATGCGGCCTGACGACCTGCTGGCAGTGGTCCTCCGCGAAGCCGTGAGCCGCGCCGGAGTCGATGCGGCGGAGATCGAGGAAGTCATCGTCGGCTGCGCGAACCAGGCCGGCGAAGACAATCGCAACGTGGCGCGAATGGCACTGCTGCTTGCAGGATTTCCGCAATCCGTGCCGGGCTCGACGGTGAACCGACTCTGCGCGAGCGGTCTCACCGCGATCAATCAAGCGGCGCGCGCGATCCGCGCTGACGAGGGTGACATTTATCTCGCGGGGGGCGTCGAGAGCATGACGCGCGCACCCTACGTACTGCCGAAGAACCCCCAGTCTTTTGGACCCTCCGGCAACATCACCGGCTTCGACAGCACCCTCGGCTGGCGCTTTCCGAACCCCAAGATGGAAGACCTCTTCCCGCTCGAGGCCATGGGCGAAACCGCCGAGAACATCTACGAATTGAGCCGCGATGGAAAAATTGAGGGCGGCGAAATCACCCGCGAAGACCAGGACGCATTTGCGCTCGAAAGCCAGACGCGAGCCGTGCGTGCGATCCAAGAGGGTCGCTTCAAACGCGAAATTGTCCCCGTGTCACTGCCGCAACGCCGCGGCGATCCGATCGTTTTCGATACCGACGAGTTCCCACGCTACACACAGCGAGCACCAGCGAGTCAGCCCGAATCGGCGGAGCCGAACACGAGCGGGGAAGACGCGTTTCGACTTGACACCGATATGGGGAAGCTAGGCCAACTCCGGGCGGCCTTTCGCCCCGCTGGAACCGTAACCGCGGGAAACTCGAGCGGACTCAATGACGGTGCGGCAGCGATCGTCTTGATGTCAGCCAGCAAAGCCGACGAACTCGGCATCCAACCACTCGCGCGCTGGGTGTGCTCTGCAGCGGCAGGCGTTGACCCGCGCGTGATGGGACTCGGACCGATCCCGGCGACCCAGAAGGCACTCGCCCGCGCGGAACTCACGATAGACGACATTCAACTAGCGGAGCTCAACGAGGCTTTCGCCGTCCAGTCGATCGCGGTACTGCGCGAACTCGGACTCAGACATGAGATCACAAATGTAAACGGTGGAGCCATCGCACTGGGGCACCCGCTCGGATGCTCGGGGGCACGGCTCTTCACGACCCTGATCCACGAAATGAAACGAAGATCCGAACTCGGTGAGTCCATGCGACACGGCCTGGTCACACTGTGCGTGGGTGTCGGCCAGGGCGAAGCCGCAATCATCGAGAGGATCTAAAGCGCGACCTCAGAATGAGGTCCCGCAACGACGCAAGCGAATCCGCAGGATTCGCCCGCTAGGGGCCAGCTGTGAAAGAAGTTCCGCAGATATCGCTGCAGGAGGCTGTCGCGTTCGTCAAGTCGGGCGACACGATCCTCGTCGGCGGTTTCGGGATGACGGGAAATCCAGTGCACCTCGTTCACGCGCTTGCGGAAACCGACGCCAAGAATCTCACCTATGTGGCAAACAATGTCGGCGAGGTGGGGCTTGGTGGCGGCAAGCTCGTGCGCACGGGTCAACTCAAGAAAGCGATCGGCTCGTTTTTTACGAGCAACCCCGAGGCCGTCGCTGCCGCCCAGGCCGGGACGATGGAGGTGGAACTCATCCCGCAGGGCACTCTCGCCGAGGCGCTACGCGCAGGCGGCGCGGGCATCGGCGCATTCTACACACCGACGTCGGCCGGAACGGTAATCGGCGAAAAATACGAGACGAAGGTGATCAACGGTAAGCCGCACGTCCTGGTTCCAGGCCTGCGCGGAAATGTAGCCTTCCTGCGCGCGTGGAAGGCCGACACCGCGGGCAACCTCACCTACCGGATGACCGAGCAGAACTTCAACAAGGCGATGGCGACCGCAGCCGACCTCGTGATCGCCGAGGTCGAAACAATCGTTCCCGTGGGTGAAATCGATCCGAATCAGGTTCACACGCCGGGCTGCTTCGTCGACTACCTCGTCCAGGCGAACACGACTCTCGATGAATTGGGCACCTCCGCGTCCGTTGCATCGAGCAACAAGAAAGTCGATGACGCCCGGATGAATATGGCCCGCCGGGCGCTTCGAGAACTGAATCGCGGCGACGTCGTCAATCTCGGAATCGGAATTCCAACGCTCGTTGCGGACCTGATCACACCCGAACAAGGGATCATTCTCCACAGCGAAAACGGCATGTTGGGCGTTGGACCCGCTCCGATAGAGGGCGGTGCGATGGATTACCCGGTCAACGCTGGCAAGATTCCGGTCACCGCGCTGCCAGGCAGCAGCTACTTCGACAGCGCGGACTCATTCGCGATGATTCGCGGCGGCCATGTCGACGTTGCGGTCATGGGCGGCCTGCAGGTCGACGAAGCAGCCAACCTCGCGAACTGGGCAGTCCCCGGCAAGGCCCTCCTGGGTGTGGGGGGCGCGATGGATCTCGCGTCGGGCGCCAAGCGGTTGATCATCACGATGACACACACCAACCGAGACGGAAGCCCGAAGGTCGTCCGCGAATGCACGCTCCCACTCACGACGCGCAGCGCTGTCGATCTGGTGATCACCGAATTGGCGGTCTTCTCCTTTGCCTCGGGAAAGCTCGCACTGATCGAGCTGATGCCGGAAGCGACACTGGAGCAGGTCCGCACAGCGACATCGGCAAGGTTTGCGGAACAGCTGACGGCCTGAATCGAAATTCTAATCGCTGCGCTGGCGGAAGTTCTACTCTCGAAGCCGAACTTCGAGAAACTCAGCCCTTGAGAATCGCCTCTGCGGCGAGCGCGCCGGGCTGGCAGGTGACACCGCCGCTCGGGTGGGAACCGCTGCCGCCGAGGTAAAGGCCCTCGATCGGCGTCTTGTAGCGCGCCAGCTTGGGCGTGGGGCGCATGAAGAGAAGCTGGTCGAGCGCGTGCTCGCCGTGATGGATGTGGCCGCCCGTGAGACCGTAGCGATTCTCGAGATCCGCGGGGCTCAAGACTTCGCGCGCAACAATCCGAGCTCCGATTCCCGGGGCAACGCTCTCGAGTACAGCGATGACCGCATCTCCGAAGCGCGCAGTCGCATCGCCATCCCAGCCGCCTTCGCGGTTGTAGGGCGCCGCGTGCGCGAGAATCGAAACGACATCCTTGCCTTCAGGTGCGAGCGAAGGATCATCGACGCTCGGAACACTCACCTCGAGATGGGGCCGCTCCGAACACGCGCGGTACTTTGCGGCATCGAAGGCCCGTTCGATATCGTCGACATGATCGGCGACCACAGCGCGCGCATGCCGCTCGCCCTCACGGTCGCGGAAACTGATATGGCTGTCCAGTGCCAGATTCACCTTCGCGGTCGTTCCTCGAACCCGCACCGATGCGACTTGTTCCTCGACATCGAGCGGCAGGGTTCCCGGCTCGACGAGGTCGAGCAGCGCGTGCTTCGGATCGCAGCTCGCCACTGCCAACGACGCCTCGATAAACACGCCTCCCTCGAGTTCCACTCCGCAGACAGCGCCCTGTTCGAGTCGAATCTGAGCCACCCTCGATTCCAGCGCGATCTCTCCACCAGCCGCCTCGAAGGCTTTTTGCAACGCACGCGTGAGCGCAGCGGGGCCTCCCTTGACTTCTGGACCCCGAACAGATTCGTAGAGCAACAGGCTCGCGGCGGTTCCCGCGGACCAGGGTCCGAGCGTGGCGCCGATTGCAGCCGGCCCCGCAAGCGCAGCAGCGGGTAGCGGATCACCGAACGACTCTTGCAGCCAATCGGCCGCGCACATCGGTGCGACACGCATCAACTCGAGCATGTCGGGCTTACCGAGCCGTCGAAGGCCGATCCCCATCTTGCCAATGCCCCAGAGTTCAGCGATCGAATCGGGCTTCATGACAGGCGGCTTCTGATTCAACACTGCGGAAACGAAGCCGCGGATCCGCGATAGAAAGTCGCGCCACTCGATGTAGCCGTCACCGTCGCCCTTGTGGAGGTTTTCGAGTTCGTCCCGCGAGCGCTTGGCTTCTGCGTGGAGAACCACGCCCTTGTGGTTCGAATGCGCGGCAAGCACAGAGGGTGCCTCGCTCTCGAATTCAAGCCCAAATTTCGAAAGGCCGAGCGCATTCGCAACGTCTCGGCGAACACCCGTCGTGTCGTGTAGCAGTCCGGGAACCGTGTAACCGGGATGAATCTCGCTGGCCGCGCACAGTCCACCAACGACGTCACGCTGCTCGACGATCGTAACCTTGCGGCCCGCGCGGACGAGAAACAACCCGACCACCAACCCATTGTGTCCGGCGCCGATGACGACGGCCCGACTCATACCGCCTTCGCCTTCAGCATTGTGCTCGCGCACAGCTGCCCCGGCGCACCCATGATTCCGCCACCCGGGTGCGCGCCCGCTCCACACAACCAGAGCTTTTCGACCGGCGTCTTGTAGCGCGCCCACCCTGCGGCTGGGCGCATGAAGGCCAGCTGTTCGAGGCTGAGCTCACCGTGAAAGATGTTGCCCTCGGTCAGACCATAGGTCTGCTCGAGATCCCAAGGCGTCAGTACGTGGCGATGCAGAATGCGGTCTTTGATGCCCGGAGAGAACCGCGCGAGGGTGTCGATCACAGCATCACCGAAAGCCTCTCGTTGGTTCTCCCAATCGGCGGGGCCCTCTTTGAGTTTATAGGGCGCGTACTGCACGAAGATGCTCATCACGTGTTTGCCGGGCGGTGCCACGGAGGGGTCCGTCAGAGACGGAATCACGCAATCCATGAATGGCTCGCGAGAGAAGCGTCCGTACTTTGCATCGTCGTAAGCCCGCTCGAGATAATCGATGTTTGGCGCAATCGTGATGTCCGCCCGGAGTGCGGGCGAATCTTGATCCAGACCCGGGAACACCGGCAGCGAGTCGAGCGCCAGATTCACCTTGCCCGATGAGCCGCGCATCTTGAAGCGCTTGATCTGCTTGGTGAAATCTCCATCGAGGCGATCTTCTCCAACCATCCCGAGGAAGGTCCGATGCGGATCTGCTCCACTCACAATTGCCTTCGCGTAGTACTCGTCGCCATTTTCGAGCACGACGCCTCGCGCCTCGCCCCCGGTCATGAGGACCTTGTCGACCGGACAACCCGTCTTGATCTCGACGCCATACGATTCCGCAGAGCGCGCGATCGCCATCGCGATGCCGCCGGTACCACCCTTCTGCAATCCCCACGAGCGAAACGCACCATCGATCTCACCCATGTAGTGATGCAGCAGCACGTAGGCGGTTCCGGGAGAACGAATGCCCAGAAAGGTTCCGATGATTCCGCTCACGCTCATCGGCCCGATCAACCGCTCCGATTCGAACCATTCGCTCAGGAAGTCGACCGCGCTCATCGTCATCATTTTGAGGTTCGCGGCCAGCCACTCCTCGCCAACGCCCTTGAATTGCTTGCCCATACGCAGCATTTCAAGGAGCGAGGACGGCGTGAGCTTGCTCGGCTCGACTACGGGCGCTTCGATGATCGGCTTCACCATCCGCCCGAGTTCGCTCATCGCCTGACCGAAAAGCGGGTAACGCTCCGCGTCTTTACGGGAAAAACGTGCAATGTTGCGCCGATTCATCTCGGGATCCGGCCCGCGCAGCAGTGAGGTTCCATCTTCGAACGGCGAAAACGTCCAGTCCAGGGGCATGATCTCGAGGCCGTGTTTCGAGAGTTCCAGATCGCGGATGATCTGCGGGCGCAGCAGGCTCACCACGTAGGAGCAGGTTGAGAATGTAAAGCCGGGGTAGATCTCCTCACTGGCCGTCGCACCGCCAATCGTGTCGCGGCTCTCCAAAACCAACACCTTGCGCCCGGCCTTGGCGAGATAGGCCGCACAGGTCAGTCCGTTGTGCCCAGCACCGATGACGATCGCGTCATAGTTCGTCGCCATCAGGGTGTCCTCTTGCGCTCGGGTTCAAAGAAAGGTCTCTCGACGACGGTCGCTGTTACCGTTTTGCGCTCGTAGAGCGCAGTGTGCTCGAGCTGAACCTTCGTGCCGAGCGCTGCGTACTGCGCTTTGACACTCGCGAGACTGATGTAGCGCTTCAGCAGCGGCGACCACAGCGTGCTCGTCACCTGCCCGATGAACTTGCCTTGCGAGTAGAGCGGCACGCTCTCGCGGCATGCAGCCGGTGAGAGTGCTGGAGGCAGGTTGTAGCTATCGTAGAGCCGCTCGAGTTCGAGCCAGTCGGCCTCTAGCCCAACCATCTTCCACTCCGCACCGCGCGCGGCTTCCGCGCGCAACGCCTCTTGGCCCATGAAGGAACCGCGATCCAGCTTTACGCACCGATCGAGGCCGATTTCGTACGGCGATGAACGACGGACGTCGATCGTGACATGCGGAGCCGAGTAGTAATCGACGCCCAACATGATGAAACCCGCCTCGATCCGCACCATGTCGAGTGCCTCGATGCCCGCGGGTTCGATTCCGTAATCGCGCCCCACGGCCATGATCGCGTCCCAGACCTTCAGCGAATCCTCTGCCTTACACCACAGCTCGTAGCCGAGGTCTCCCGAATAGCCTGTGCGGCTGATTTGGACACTGGCTCCATCGAGATTCGCGGGTGTCGTCTGAAAGAACTTCAACGTATCGAGGTTGGCGTCGCTGCACTGCTTCAAGATTTCTCGCGACGTGGGGCCCTGCAGCGACAGCGCGCCCGTCCGCTCGCTCACGTCCAGAATCTCGACCTCGAATCCGCGGCTCAGGCGGGACATCCAGGAAAGCGTGGGCTCCGCGGCCGTGAGAAAGAAATGATCTTCACCGAGTCGGCTAATCGTTCCGTCGTCGATGACCTTGCCGTTGGCGTCGCACCAGCACGTATAGGCGACGCGCCCCACCTGCATCTTCGCGAACCCACGTACCGTCATTCGCGAAAGCAGCCGCGCTGCATCCTTGCCCCTGATTTCGTACTTGAAGAGCGGCGTAATGTCGGTAATCGCGCACGCCTCGCGGAACGCCCAGTATTCCGGCAGGTGTGTCTCACCGTAGTGGGAAGGCGCGTAGTAGCCCGCCCAATCCTTCCAGGCGTAGCTGGTGCAATAGCGCGCAAGGCGTTCGTGGAACGGGGAGTGGACGGGCATGGCGCTCAGGTATAGCGCTTCCGGCCACCTCCAGCGAGGGTGGAGGGACTCAGCTGGTGGCGCTGATCTCGGCCAGGACGTCGTCGAGAATCGACACAGCTTTGTCGGCATCGGAGTCTGTGCAGATGAGTGGCGGCGAAAGCCGAACCGTCGACTTTCCGCACGGCAGCGTCAGCAACCCCTTCTCGAACGCACGCTGGACGATGCGCTCGCGCTCCTTGGGTGCGGGCTCGCGCGTCTCCCGATTCGTGACGATCTCGAGTCCAATCATGAGGCCCATTCCACGCACGTCGCCGAGCATCGCATGCTTGTCCTTCAATGCGCGCAGCTTTTCGATGAGCCGCCCTCCGACGCGGCCCGCGTTTTCCGTCAGCCCACCTTCTAGCAACCGCAGCGTGGCGAGTGCGGCCTGGCAAGACAGCGGATTACCGCCGAAGGTGCTGCCGTGGCTCCCGTCGTTCCATTTCATCACGTCGTCACGTGCAATCACCGCAGAAATTGGCATACCCGAAGCGATCCCCTTGGCGAGAATCACGATGTCGGGGTCGAGGCCGAAGTGCTCCGACGCGAACATCTTGCCCGTGCGCCCCATCCCGCACTGCACCTCATCGGCAATCAGCATGATTCCGTGCTCGCGACAGAGCGCCTGCAATCGATGCAAGAACTCCGGGTGCGGAGGGATGAATCCCCCCTCTCCCTGAATCGGCTCCACGAGAACCGCCGCCACTTCATCCGGCGGGACCGTGTGGCGAAACATCGAGTCCGTCAGCAGGTCGAGGCACTGAACGTCACAGGAGTCTGGCGTACGGTTGACGGGACATTGATAACAGTACGAGTAGTGGGTGTGAAAGATGTCTGGCAACAACGGCCCGAAGCCCCGGCGTTGCACGGGCTTGCTGGCAGTGAGCGTCAGCGTGCCGAGCGTGCGCCCGTGAAAGGCGCCGTAGAACGCGATGACCTTCGAACGACCGGTGCGGGTGCGCGCGAGTTTGACCGCCGTCTCGACCGCTTCCGCACCCGAATTCGATAGGAATACCCGATTCTCGCCCGAGATCGGAGACAGCTTTGCGAGCATCTCGCAAAGCTCGATGTAGGCGGGGTAGTGAAAATCCGTGTAACAGATGTGGAGCATGCGCTCGGCCTGCTCCTGAACGGCACGGACGACCTCGGGGTGGCAATGCCCGGTGGAGACGGTGGAGATGCCCGCCGCAAAATCGAGGAAGCAGTTGCCATCGAGGTCTTCGACCACCATCCCCGAAGCGCGCTCGGTGACCAGCTCGTAATCCGGCGTGAGATTTTGTGAAACCACCTTGCGGTCCCGTGCGTTCCACGCTTTTGCGTTCGGGCCCGGCGGGGGGACGACGATCTTCGGATACTCGCCCGGGTACGGGGGGGGCATCACCGATGCCAGATCTTCATTCGAGTTCTTGAGCGACATTTTATGGACCTCTCTTTGTACCATTAGGGTCGTACGCACCGCTGACTCACGCGGGCGGAATCTTGGCTTTCCTTCGTCCGCCGCGCCGCTTCCGCGGACCAGCAGGCGCCTTGGCGGGATCCGGTGGAGGTGGCAGCGCTGGAAGCTCCCTCTCCCCCTGCATGCCGGACTGTACGAGTCGGCGCATCTCGGCATCGATCGCGGGGTCGGTGGCAATCGGCACATAGGTGGCCAGCCGCCTTTCCACACTGTCGTAAGCGCGCTGATCGAGGCTCGGCGAACCCGCCTTCTCCCAGGCTTCGCGGTTTTCCCGGTCGAACACCGGATCCGTGAGATAAAGCTCCTTCGGCCAGTGTTTGAGGGTGTGGGGTGACGTGATCAGATGGTCATTCTCGATCAGATCGCGAACCAGTTCCGTGGTGGGCAAGTCGTCCCGCGGTTCAATTGCGCGCATGAAGTGCAACACCTGCCCGCATACCTCGTTGTCGAACACCAACTTCGGCAGGCTGAAGGTCAGCACAAAATCCAACATGCCCGGCCCGGATACCGAATTCACCCCCGCCGTTGCCGCGAGCAGCGCGCTCGCAAATGTCTCCGCGCCCGCCTGCGCGTCGAGTACCTTGGCATCGGTCAAACACATGTACGCCTGACACGGCAGACCCAGATGCTTGGCGACGTTCACGTAGGCAACGTCGAGGTGTAGGGCTTCGATCGCGGCCATCGGGGAACTCGCGGCCTTCATGTGAAAAGTGGCCGGTGCTCCGCCGAACAACACCGGCGCTCCGGGCCGCACAATCTGCGCCATCGTAATGCCGGTGAGTACGTCGACGCAGTGAAAAACCAACGCGCCAACAATCGTCACCGGCGCGATCAGGCCCATCAGGGTAACCGGCACGATCTCGATGGGAATGCCAGCTTCGACGCAGTCCAGCAGGTTTTGACAAGAATCCTCGCCATACCGAAAATTGCCCGTGGCGGTGATCGTGAAGATCGACATCGGCTTTGCGAGCAGCTCCGCGTGGTCGGCCCGGAACAGCTGCATCATCTCCGCCATGCGGGGAACACCGTTCTCACTGAATGCGCCAGAGACGATGGGCTTCTTCGTGGTCGTCAAACACATATAGAGGCGCCAAGCGTCTGAAATCAGCGGCTCGATGTCGTCGTTCGTCGAAAAAGCCGTAGACAGGTAGGCAATGTGCTCGAGGCCGTCACAGAGGCGCGCGTATTCGATGAAATCCTTGGAATTGGCGAGTCGGATTTCGTTCGTGCGGTGATCGAGAATTTTCAGACCACTCGAAGCCGGCACGAAGTGCACATTGTCGCCGCCAATTTCGGCGTGTGCCTCACCATCCCGGTTGTAGAGTGCGAATGAACTCGGAGCACTCTCGATTGCCTTATCGACTACGTCTGGTGGAAACAAGATTCGATCGGTTTCCGGGTCGGTCTTCAGGCCATGATCGAGGAGGCGCTGGCGGAGCTTCGGGCCGCGAATCTCCATCCCGATCTCGCCCATGATCTTCTTGGCTTCGCCGAGGACCCGATGGATGAGATCCTCATCGAGTGTTTGAAGTTTGGGGCGCATCGATCAGACCGACCCACACGCCTCGCCTTCCTTCGAGGCGAGAAATTCGCGCCAGTACGCCTTTCCCTCCTCGGGAAGCGTAGAAATGGGATCGTACGCGGGGTACTCGCGGGTGAGGGCTTCCGGGTCATCGGATTCGATGCCCGTTCGATAATTCTTCTTCCAGTACGAGATCCCTTTCTCCCGATCGTAGGAGCTCAGCATGTGTACCCAGCGCTTGCCCACGTACGCGACATCGCAGAGAAACCTCGGCGTCGCAAAGCCCGGCAGGTATCCCATGATCGCCATCTGCAATTCCTGGGTCTCCCAGACAGAGAGTCGCCAGTGCTCGGCGTTCGGAATCATGTCGCACATGTAGAAGTAGTAGGGGATGACCTTCGCGTGATCCGTGAGCATGAAGCATAGATCGAGAAGTTCCTTGGGCGTCGTGTTGACGCCGCGAAGCAGCACGCCCTGGTTTCTCACGTCGCGGAACCCCATGTCGAGAAGCGCCCGCACGGCCTTGCCGAACAGAGGCGTCACCTGCTGCGCGGAATTCACGTGCGTGTGGACCGCGATGTCGATCTCGCGTTCTCGGGCGCGCTTCGCGATCGCCGAATAAGCTTCGAGCAGATCGTCTTGCAGGAAGTGTTGAGGGACCGCGACCAGCGCCTTGGTGGCGAGTCGAATGTCCCGAATGTTCGGCAGATCCATCAACTTGAACAGCCACTCCGCGAGGCGCTTCGCGGGAACATTCGCCACGTCACCTCCCGACACCACCACATCCCGCACAGACGGGGTCTTCGCGAGGTAGTCGAGCATCGCATCCCAGCGATCGTGCTGTTTCAGTTTGAACTTGTACTTGAGGATCTGCTTGGTGTCCGTACCGACGAGGTCCATCCGCGTGCAGTGCCCACAGTACTGGGGGCACGTCGAGATCATCTCGGCGAGCACCTTGGTGGGGTAGCGGTGCGTGAGGCCCTCGACCGCCCACATGTCGGCTTCGTGCAGAGAATCACGCGTCGCCATCGGGTGACTCGGCCAATCGGGGTCCCGGTCGCTGAGCGAGGGCGCCATGTAACGGCGCACCGGATCGGCGCGCAGATTTCGCTCGTCCATCGTATTGATCATGTGCGGCGGGATCAGCATCGACATCGTGGCGCGCTCTTGCTGGTCGCGCTCGATGTCGGTGCAGAGTTCGTCACTCAGGTGATCTCCGAAGACCCGCTTGCACTCGGCGAGGTTCTTGACCGAATGCGAGCGCTGCCATTTTGCAGATTCCCACTCCTCACGAGTCACGTCTGCGTAGCCGGGTAGACGCGTCCAATCCGGCTCGACGTACTCGCGCCGCAGCGGATACTCGAAGGGTTGCTCGGAGGCATGGGCCATGCCGACGTCGCGCTTGGGGCGCACCTGAGCCGGGCTGCTGCCGTCGGTCGCGCGCTCGGTAACGTCGCTCATACGAACTCCCATGATTCGGAAACAGTGCCGGCTCCGGGCGCGGCATAGACACCAATACGAACCGCCAGTCTACCCCGCTTTGATCAGACGGGATAGTCGATTCCGGCGCGTCGCCGGGCGGTTCGAGGCCGGTCGAAGTCGGCCGAATGGCACGCCCCCGGACCCCATTTCGAGCGGCGAATCGGCTGCACGGAACCGGATTTCAGCGCGATCCAAGACCTCGCCAATATGCTATGGATGGCGGCAATTCGGCACGCGGGCCGGCTGCGGGCTTCATTCAACACTACCCGGCAGCTCGTAGAACAACGAACTCGAAAGTCGATACAGCTTCGAAGGAGTAACCCCTTGATCGGCATCGATTATCGGTTGGCTTGCGGCGTCACGGCACTCTCCCTGCTATGCGGCGTTTCGATCCTCGCGCCGGCAGATTCCTCGGCGGCGAGCAAGAAGATCAAGCCGAAGCTCGTGACCGTGGACGACTACTTCCGCCTTGGCTTCGTGGGATCGCCCCGAATCTCTCCCGACAATCGCTGGATCGCCTACACGGTTACCACCGAGGATCTGGAAGACGACGAGTCCAGCACGCGGATCTGGATGGTTCCCGCTGCGGGGGGCGACCCCATACCGATGTCTGCCGCAGACGAGAGTTCTTCCTCTCCGCGCTGGAGCCCCGACGGCAAATACCTGGCCTTTCTTTCATCGCGCTATGAGGGAAAAACCCAGCTGTGGACCTTGTTGCGCGAGGGCGGCGAAGCCGTCAAGCGCACGGACACCGCACAGGGGATCGAATCCTTCGAGTGGTCACCGGACGGCACGAAGATTCTTCTGGTGATACAGGACGCCAAGGCCGAGGAGCTCGCAGCCAAGGAGGCCGAAGACAAGGGGGAAACCTACGAGTCGAAGACCCCGCCGCCCTGGGTGGTGACCCGCCAGCAGTTCAAGATGGACTACGTGGGCTACCTCGACAACCGCCGCACGCATCTCTACATCCTTGATCTCGCAACCGAAGAAATCAAACAGATCACTTCGGGTGACTTCGACGACTCCGAGCCCGCATGGTCGACCGACGGAACCCGCGTCGCGTTCGTGAGCAACCGCACCGATAACCCCGACAACAATTACAACACGGACATCTGGGTCGTTGCAGCGGACAACGACAACCTCGGCGCCAAGCTACTGCAGATCACCACCAACCCCGGCCCCGATGCCGCGCCAAGTTGGAGTCGAGATGGCACGCAGATTGCGCACAACTCGAACCTCGAAACCGACGCCGCGCTCTACGGAACCAACCACCTCGCGGTTTCGGCGGCGTCCGGCGGCGAATCCAAGCTGCTGACCCAGCAACTCGATCGGATGGTCTTTGCTCCCCGATTCTCCAAGATCGATGATTCGATCTACTTCCTGCTCGAAGACAGCGGTGAACAGAATCTCGCGCGCATTTCCGCGTCCGGTGGCGCGGTCGAACGCCTCGTGAGCGGCCCACGTGCCGTCAGTGCTCTCGACCAAGGCACATCGGGTGCAATCGCCCTGCTGATTTCCGAACCCCACTTCCCCGCCGAAGTTTTTCTATATGAAGGCGGAAGCATACAGCGACGCTCCCATGTCAACGATGAGGTGCTGGCTTCGCTCAAGCTCGGTTCCGTGGAAGAATTTCGCTATGCGAGCAAAGACGGTACGGAGATCGAAGCTTTCGTCGTCAAGCCGCCGGGCTTTTCGTCCCTGCGTCGTTATCCGGGAATCCTCAGAATTCACGGCGGACCCCAGTCCCAGTACGACTTCAGCTTTCACTTTGGCGCGCAGCTTTACGCGTCGAATGGCTACGTGGTCGTCATGCCGAACCCCCGGGGTTCGACGGGTTACGGCCAGGACTTCTGCCTAGCGATCTGGCAGGCCTGGGGCGAGTCTGATTACGAAGACGTGATGGGCGCGGTGGACTACATCGTCGAGAAGCGCTGGGCACACCCCGACAAGCTCGCGGTGACCGGCTGGTCGTACGGCGGCATGCTGACCAATCACGTGATCACCAAGACCGATCGCTTCAAGGCCGCGGCCACAGGTGCAAGCGCCACCCTCTACGTGGCGAATTTTGGCCACGACCAGTATCAGCGCTGGTGGCAATACGAACTCGGCATGCCCTGGGAGCCAGAGAGTCGAAAGTTGTACGAAAAGATGTCTCCGTTCAATCAGGTCGAGAACGTCACGACTCCCACCCTGATTCTCGGTGGCAAAGAAGACTGGAACGTCCCGATCATCAATTCGGAACAGCTGTACCTAGCGCTCAAGATACTCGGCGTACCCACGGAACTCGTCGTCTACCCGGACGAATTCCACGGAATCGATACTCCATCGCACGCAAAGGACCTCTACGAACGCTACCTGGTTTGGTTCGGCCGATATCTCAAGGGAGAGAAGACCGCCAAAGTCCACTGAACGTTCCACTCGCCGTTGCGCGACACCACTCGATAACGCGCAGCGCAATAAACCGGAGACCCCCCATGAAGCGTCCCCTCGCGTTTCTCTCTCTACTCATCTGCACAATCACGCCTGCTGTGGCAAAAGCAGACACCCCCAGTGCCGCCAAGCAAGAAGCCGTGGCGAGCATCGATCGCCAGCGCGCGGACATGACGGAGCTCTCCGAACAGATCTGGGCATTCGCGGAGACCGCACTGCGCGAGACCCGTTCGGCAAAGCTCTTGGCCGATTACGCAGAGGCGCAGGGATTCGACGTCGAACGGGGCGTCGCAGAAATGCCGACCGCGTTCATCGCGAGCTACGGAAAGGGCCGACCGATCATCGGAATCATGGGCGAATACGACGCATTGCCCGGTATTTCGCAGCAGGCACAGACCACTCAGCAAGCACTCGAAGAAGGTGCCGCAGGACACGGCTGTGGGCACAACCTGTTCGGCCCCGCGAGCCTCGCGGCAGCGATCGCGATCAAGGAGTTGATTGCCACGAACGAGCTGGAGGGAACGATTCGCTTCTACGGCACACCGGCCGAGGAAAACGTCGGCGGCAAGGTCTACATGCTTCGAGAGGGCCTGTTCGATGACGTGGACATCGCGCTCGCCTGGCACCCGAGCGACGAAACTGCCGCTGACACCGACGGAAGCCAGGCGATGGTGAGTGTCATGGTCGAATTTCGAGGAGTAACGGCTCACGCCGCCGCCGATCCGTGGAATGCTCGCAGTGCACTCGACGGTGCCGAACTCTTCACCTTCGCGATCAATCTGATGCGCGAGCACGTACAGCCCACCGTCCGGATGCACTACGTGTTCGCGGATGGAGGCGATGTGCCAAACGTCGTGCCCGACCACGCAAAGATCTGGCTCTGGCTTCGAGACAGCGAGCACACGGGTGTCGAAAAACTCATCGAAAGAGCACGAGCCGCCGCCGAGGGTGCTGCGCTCGCCACTGAAACCAAGAGCACCTTCACGATCGACTCGGGCAGCTACGAAATGCTCGTAAATCTGGAGGGAGCCAAGCTCATCCACCAAAACATGGCCTGGCTCGGCCCGGTTGAGTTCACCGAGCAGGAGCAAGAATTTGCACGCGCGATCCAGCGCGAGACCGGCGTCGAACCGAGCGGCTTGAAGAGCGAAGTCGAACCGCTCGATTTGACCCGACGGGCACCTGAAGGCGGCTCGACGGATGTCGCCGACGTGAGCTGGGTGGTCCCTACCCTGCACCTGTCGGTAACCACAGCTGCCCAAGGAGCCCCTTGGCACGCATGGCCGGTCGTGGCAACCAGCGGGATGTCGATCGGCCACAAAGGAATGGTGTACGCCGCCAAGGCGCTGGCCGCGACGATGGTGGATCTTTATGAGAACGCCGAACAAAGGGCAGCGATCGCAAACGAATTCAAGGAACAAACCGAAGGCTTCAAACTCAAATTCTACATCCCGGAAGGCCCCCCGCCGGTACCCAATGATTGAAGGGAATTAGAATCATGAAAAAACTCGTCGCGCTTTGCGCCATGGTGGTAGCGCTCACCGCATCGGCCGCCACCGCGTCCGAACCCGCTCACGCGCCCGATGTCCCAGAGCCGGGTTCCATCGAGGCGATCGCCGAGGCAACCACGGATCCAAAGTTTCTCAATCCGTGGGTGTCCTACGTTCCGGAATCAGCGGACGTCCCCTCCCCCACCGATTTTCTCGGCCACATCGCGGGCGCTCCGGGTGAATTGAGTCGAACGACTGACGTGTATGGTTATTTTCGAGCGCTCGCGGCCGCCTCGCCACGTGTCGTGGTCGAAACCATCGGCACGACCGAAGAGGGGCGCGACATCATCCTCGCGACGATCGCCGACGACGAAGCGATCCTCAATCTCTCGAACTATCGCGACGCCACAGCGCGGCTCGCGGATCCAAGAGACTGTGACGAACGCTGCATGGAAGAAACGCTGGAGACGGCGCGGCCGGTCTACTACCTCAACGGAGGGCTCCACTCGACGGAAACCGGCAGTCCCGAAATGCTCATGGAACTCGCGTATCGGCTGGCGGTTTCCGAGCAACCAATGATCCGCTCCATCCGCGAGCGCGTGATCGTTCTCATCAACCCGATTTCAGAGCCCGACGGCCGCGACCGCGCCGTGGACTGGTACTACCGATTCCTGAAGGGAAAGACCGACTACGACAATCTCCCGAAAACCTCGCCTCCATTCTGGGGCCGCTATGTCTTCCACGACAACAACCGCGATTCCTACCAACGCGCGCTTGCGCTGACGCGAGCCGTACACGACACGTTCTTTCGCTGGCACCCCCAGGTGGTGCACGACCTCCACGAGTCGATTCCGTATTTGCTCGTATGGACGGGAACCGGCCCCTACAACGTCAACATGGATCCCATTCTGGTCGGCGAGTGGCACCAGATGGCGTTCAACGAAGTTCGAGCGCTCTCTTCCCTCGGCATGCCGGGCGTCTGGACCTGGGGTTTCGGGGAGGGCTGGGGCAACAATTTCCTGGATTCGGTCGCCGTGAACCATAACTCGATCGGACGCGGCTACGAGACCTTTGGCGTTACGAGTGCAGATACGATGGATGTCCGACTGAATCTCGACTACGAAGAATACGTAGACCTGCCCGTCACGCGGCGCACCTGGTATCGACCCTGGCCGCCACAGCGAAATTTCCGCTGGTCACTGCGCAACAACACGAACTACATGCAGACCGGCGTCCTCTCGATTCTCCACTACACCTCGCTTCACGGAGAAGAACTTCTGCGAGATTTCTGGCGCAAGGGCAATCGAGCCGTCGCGCTCGGATCCTCGACGCCTCCTTACGCGTTTGCGATCCCCGAAGACCAGCGCGATCGCGGCCGATTGGCCACGCTCGTCAATCTGCTCCGCGATCACGGCATCGAGGTTTCCCGAACCAACAACGCATTCGAGGCTGGCGATCGAAACCTGCCGGCAGGCACGTTTCTCGTTCGCATGGATCAGCCCTACCGTGGCTTGGCGATCGATCTGTTGGACCTCCAGCAGTACCCCGCGGACGAGGCCCTCTATCAACCCTACGACGATGTCTCGTCGGCACTATCGATCCACTTCGGGGTCGACACCATTCGCGTAGAAGATCCCGCCATTCAGAAGCTCGCAATGACCCCGGTCACGGCGCCGGTCGCCTTCCCCGGCCGCGTCTCGGGAAACGGCCCCGTGTATCTGCTGCGCGATACCGGCCAGGAGACATTCCTCGCCGCGCGTCACCGCCTTGCGAAGTACAAGGTAGACGCCGCCGAGGAGGATTTTTCACAGGATGGCCGCGAATACCCGCGTGGTTCGTGGATCATCCGCGGCGGACGCAGCCTGAAGCGCGCACTGGAGACCGTGGCCGCCGAACTCGGCCTCGATTTCGAATCGACCGAGCGCAGACCCGACGTTCCGACGCATGCCATCGATCTGCCGCGCCTTGCGGTCCTGCACACCTGGGACGACACCCAGTCGGCGGGTTGGGTGCGCATGCTCTTCGATCAGTCACAGATTCGGTACGAGCTCATCAATGACGATGACATCAAGAAGGGCCATTTGAATCGACGTTTCGACGTCATCCTCTACCCGAATACCCGTCGTTCACTCAAGCGCGTGATCCAGGGAATCGACCCGAAGCACGGCCCGATGCCCTACACGCGCACACGCGAATTTCCAAGCCACGGCACACCCGACTCTTCGCCCGACATCACTGGCGGCCTGACGTTTCGCGGCCTCGCAAACCTGCAGGAATTCGTAGAACGCGGCGGTGTGCTCGTCACGCTCGGCGGTGCGAGCAATGTCGTGATCGAGGCGGGGTTTGCGCGCGGCGTGCGGGCAGTCTCCACCCCGGAACTCCACACACCCGGGGTCGAAATTCGCGCTCGATTCCTGCGGCCAGATCACCCGATCGCCTACGGCTATCCCGAGTTCACATCCGTATTTCGGCAAGATCTCACCTTGCACCAGACACGCGAAGCCGACATCGGCCAAATGGTGCTGCAGTGGGGAAGCGAACCATTCGCCTATCACGATGAAGAATCGGCGGACGACGGGCCATGGGGAGTTGGCGAAGAACTCGGGCGCGAGGCCCGGGCGAGCGAGTCGGGATCACCGAGCGAAGCGCAGGGCGAGCTAGGATCCACCTCCGGACATGCGGAAGGACAATCGATCGTGGTCTCCGGCGGCATGACGGGAGCAGACGAACTCGAGGGACGCCCCGCGATACTCGACATTCCGGTGGGGCGCGGCCGAATCGTCGCATTTGGATTCGACCCGATTCACCGCACCCTTTCTCGCTCCGATTTTCGGCTGGTCTGGAATGCGCTGCTCCACTGGAACGACCTGCCGGAACCAACCGCCAACCCGCCCAGGGTTTCAAGAGCGCCATCACCCGTGGGCCCTGGAGACTGAATGCGTTTACGCGTGGCATGGCTGAGTTTGATCGGCATCGGAATTTGGAGCTGCGCTCCGGAAGAGGTCGTGGAAGCCTCGACTCCGGACTACGAAATCGACATCCAGGAGGCGTGGATCACACTGCCCGATGGCGTGCGGCTCGCCGCCGATCTCTTCGTTCCCAAAGGAGGTCGCAAAGACGAGCGCTTTCCGGTGCTGCTCGAATACCTCCCCTATCGCAAGGCGGAATCGAGGGACCGAAACCACGCCCTCTACTCCTACTTTGTTCGGCGCGGTTACATCGTCGCCCGTGTAGATATGCGCGGAACCGGCACCAGCGAAGGCCGCTTGATCCCCTACGAGTACAGCGATCAGGAAAACGACGACGGCGAAGTCGTCATCGATTGGCTTTCCAAGCAGCCCTTCTCCAACGGCAATGTCGGGATGTTCGGCATCTCCTGGGGCGGTTTCAATGCGATCCACCTCGCGATGCGAAACCCGCCAGCCCTCAAGGCCATCATTGCCGTCTGCGCGACGGACGACCTCTACCAGGACGACGTGCACTTCATGGATGGGATCATCCACGTGGATTCGTGGGAGATGAGCCAGGATCTCGACAACGCGCGGCCCGGCGCACCCGACTACGTCATCGATGAGGAGTACTTTCAGAACCGCTTCGACACCGAACCCTGGATGATGACCTACAAGCGCCAGCAGCGATACGGTCCGTTCTGGGAGCGGACGACGCTCAAGGAACGCTACGACTCGATTCGCGTCCCGACCTTCATGATCGGAGGTTGGTACGACGGCTATCGAGACAGCCTGCCGCGCATGCTCGAGCACCTCGAAGCGCCCGCGAAGGCGCTGATCGGCCCCTGGTCCCATTATTATCCGCACAACGCGAGCCCGAAGCCGCAGATGGAATGGCGCCACGAAGCCGTGCGTTGGTTCGACTACTGGCTCAAGGGGCGCAACACCGGGATCCTCGACGAGCCGCGTTTCGCTGTGTTCATCCGGCGCTGGCATCCGCCGGGCCCCGTACTCGAAGAAGTAGAGGGCGAGTGGCGCTGGGAAGAAGGCTGGCCGATCGAGCGCATTCGCGAGCGGACCTTCTACCCCCAGGCGAATCACACACTCGCCAACAAGGGGTCCAAGGCAGCAACCCACCAGCTTCGCTATTTCGCATCGACCGGCGTCGAAGCGGGTGGCCCCGTGATGTGGTGGGGGGACGCGGCCCATGACCAGCGGCCGACGGACGCCTTCAGCCTGGTCTACGACACCGAACCCCTCAAGACCGAATTCGAAATTCTCGGCATGCCGCGCGCGATCCTCCAGGTTTCTGCGAGTGCACCACACGCGAATTGGTTCGTGCGGCTTTCGGACATAGCGCCCGATGGCACGGTCACACAGGTCGCGGGCGCGGGTTTCAACGGCACCCACCGGGAATCCGCGAAGAACCCCAAGGAGTTGGTGCCCGGCGAAGTGTTCGAACTCGAAATCGAAATGCACTTCACTTCCTGGGTTTTCGAAGAAGGCCACCGGATGCGGTTCGCGGTCAACAACGCCCAGTGGCCGATGTTCTGGCCGACGCCCTATGCGATGACCACCACGCTGGGCCTGGGTGGAAAGAATACGACCCGGCTCGTGATTCCAGTCGTACCGCCAGGCGAGTGGCCGCAGCCGAATTTCCTTCCGCCGGAAAGAGATCCAGAACTTCCCGGGTTCGAAACCCTCGATGCCGGGAATGTCTCGGGCTACGGCGAAATCTCGTCGGTCGACCGCAACCCCCAGACGGGAACAACCACGGTCAAAGCCACCAACTCGAGCGGTTCCCGATATCCGTGGGGTACCGAACGCTTTGCGGAAACGATCGAACACCAAACGAGCGACGATCACCCCGAAGTGACCTCAGTTGTCGGGACGTATCGGATGTCGGTCGAACTCGAAGACCGCACGCTCACCTGGGAATCGAAGATGTCGTTTCGAAGTGACTTGGAGAATTTCCACTACGACTACACACGCCGCCTATCCAAAGACGGCAAAATCATCCGCGAAAGGAGCTGGGAAGACACGATACCCCGTGACTACCAGTAACAGTCCGTCGATGACACGATCACTCGGAACCATCAACCGGGGGCAGCAAGCATGGAAAAACAGAATCGAATGCGCATCGGATCGACCCGGCTGAGCACAGGCGCGCTGCTATTCGCTATTGCTGGTCTGATGAGCCTGGCCGGCTGTAGAACGGTTCCCACGACGCCCGCCGCCACGGTCGATGCGATTTTTGCCGAGGCTGCTTCCACGGCATCTCCGGGCGCAGCGATCATCGTCATCCAAGACGGTGTCGTGTTGAAAAAAAGCGCCTACGGGATGGCCGACATCGAGCGCGGCGTGCCGTTCGAGACCGACACCTCGACCCGCCTGGGCTCGGTCTCCAAACAGTTCACCGCGATGGCGATCATGATCCTCGAAGAAGAGGGTCGATTGGATTATGACGATCCGATCACGCGCTTTCTCCCCGAACTCTCCCGAATCGGGGGCGCGGTCACGATCCGCAACCTGCTGAACCACACCGGAGGCTTGCCCGACTACTACGACGTGATGGTCGAAATCTCGGGAGTGGAACGACCGTTGACGCGACACGCACTCGACACCTACGCGAAGTGGGGCGAGCCGCTGTTCGCGCCCGGGGAACGCTATGAGTACAGCAATCCCGGCTACGAATTGCTGGCCCTGATCGTGGAGCGGGCATCCGGCGAGGTGTTCGGTGATTTCGTCGAGGAGCGTATCTTCGCCGAGCTGGGAATGACGAACTCGGTCGTCCTCGACGATCGCCATCCGCATCTCGCAAAGCGAGCCTACGGCTACCGCAGGGACGGAGATGGCTTCGCGCTCAACGACGACGATCCCCTGAACTACATCGTCGGGTCGGGCGGCGTCTACTCGACCGTGGAAGACCTGTATCGCTGGGACCAGGCCCTCTACGGGGAAAACCTCGTGAGCAAGACAACCCTCGCGAAGGCCTTCAGCCCGACCCGCCTCAACAGCGGTGAACTCTTTCCATACGGCTTCGGTTGGCGATTCGACGAACACCTAGGGCATCAACGCATCGCACACGGCGGCAGCTGGGTGGGGTTTCGAACCTTCATCGGCCGTTATGTCGACGATCATTTCAGCGTTGTCGTGCTCGCCAACCTCGCGGAAGCCGAGCCCGAGAGGATCGCGGACACCATCGCGACGATCTATCTCGCAGAGCGGGATGGGCCCGATGGCTTGGCGTCGACTGTCATCATCAACGCGAAAGTCTTGGATGGAACCGGCGCCCCGGCGCGATCAGAATCTGTGCGATTCATCGGCGATCGCATCGTCGAGGTCGGGGACATCAAGCCCTCGCCTCGCGATACGGTCATCGACGCGAGGGGCCTGGTTCTCGCACCCGGATTCATCGATACCCATAGCCATGCCGACAGTGACATCTTCGAACAAAACGACGCCAGGTCCATGGTCAGCCAGGGGATCACCACTGCTGTGGTCGGCCAGGACGGAGGATCGAATTTCCCCCTGAGCGATTTCTTTGACCGCCTCGAGGCGGAGAAGACCGCGATCAACTTTTCTTCCTACGTGGGCTTCGGTTTGCTCCGAAGCAAAGTCATGGGGGAGGATTTTCGGCGGCCCGCGACTCCAGAAGAGATCGAGCAGATGCGCACGCTCCTTCGCGAAGAGATGCGAGCGGGTGCAATGGGCCTGGGTACCGGCCTGGAGTACGACCCCGGCATCTACTCGTCTCATGAAGAAGTGATTGCGTTGGCGAGCGAAGCCGCAGCGTCGGGGGGGCGCTACATCAGTCACGTTCGCAGCGAAGATCGCTGGTTCTGGGAAGCGATCGACGAGATCATCGAGATCGGTCGCCAAACGGGAATGCCAGTCCAGATCTCGCACATCAAGCTCGCGCTGCGCAGCGAGCACGGCAAAGCCGATCGCCTGATCGAGGTTCTCGAAACGGCGCGCGCCTCCGGCGTCGACATCACAGCAGACATCTATCCCTACCCCTACTGGGAATCGACCCTGACCGTGCTGTTTCCCGATCGCGATTTCGAGAACCGCGAGACCGCAGAATTTGCGCTCTCGCAGATCACCACACCCGAAGGAGCGCATCTCGGTACCTACAAGCCGAACCCCGAGTACGTGGGCAAGACTTTGCGAGAAATCTCGGATTTACGGGGTACCGATCCCGAAACGACACTGATGGATCTGATCCGAGAAAGCCAAGCGTACGAAGAGAAGACTGGAGACACCGATGCGGAGAGCGTGATCGCAACGAGCATGATCGAGGCGGACATCGAGCGCTTGATGAATTGGCCACACACCAACTTTTGTACGGACGGAGACCTCGCGGCCTCTCACCCGCGCGGCTTCGGCACGTACCCGCGCATCCTCGGGCGTTACGTTCGCGAGCGGAACACGATGGACCTCCCGACGGCTGTTCACAAATCGAGCGGGCTCGCCGCCGCGCATGTGGGAATCTCCGATCGCGGCGTCATCATGCCGACCATGAAGGCAGACCTGGTTCTCTTCAACCCCGATACCGTGCTTGACCGCGCGACACCCGAATCGCCCCAAATGCTCTCCGTCGGAATCGAGCGGGTTTGGGTCAATGGCGAGATCGTCTTCGAAGACGGCGAGACAACCGACAGGCGCCCCGGCGAAATCATCCGCTGGTAGGCGGACCAGGGCTAGGCGAACGGTTGGAAACCCCGCAATTCGACGTGAGCTGTCGAGATCGAACAGCGCAAGCTGGTGAGCTCGAACAGCGCGAGCTGGCGAACTCGAACAGCGCAAGCTGGTGAGCACGAACGGCGTGAGACCAGCTGAAGCGGTTCGTTTGCGAAAGAGCGCGGAAGGTTGGGCGTCGATGATCGCCCCGGCCTGCAATCCCGATCGGCTCAGCAAGCATCCAATGAGAATTCGAGAGAGCTCACTTCGGACATCACGACGCCCCCCAATGCATCGGCCTGGAGCATATCGACGGCGGGTTTCTCTTCCATCAAGGCTTCGATCTGCTCGCGAATTTCTGGGGTGACTGCGCAAAATTGGAGGGCCACCGAATCACCGTCATCTCGCAGCACCGCAGCTTCGACTGTGATCGGCTCGGCGCCGACGTTGCTGTGAAGCGCGACGCGAACCTGGGATCCGACGGCAATGCCGGGCAGCCCGACGACTCGCATCCCCTCGAGCGACAACTCCACGCCCATCGCGCTGAACGATTCCGAGGCATCTTGCCCGGCGGCGGTTTCGACCGGCTGCATGTAGGGCCGGCGCGGATGGCGGCGACGATCCCCTTGCCGCGCGAACTCTTCCCAGTCGGGAATGCCCGTTCCATCGACGTAAACATCCGGCTCGCGCTCGGGAACCGCTGCGAGAGGCGTCACACGCGTTCCGATTCGTTCACCGCGGATGATCGCCTCAAGCTGCTCGCGCACCTTGGGTTTGAGATTGCCCATCTGCATCACGATCACGTTCTTGCCGCCGCGTTGCAATTCCGATCGCATCACTTTCCCGACGATCTCGATACCGATCCCGCCCAGCGACCTGGGAAGCTTGACTGAAACCGGCGTGCCCTCCTCGAGTGCCTGTCCGCATTCGAATCGGCAACCCTCGCCCGAAAGTTCGAGTAGCTGCGCGCGGCTCTTCTTGCCACGATCGATCTTCAAGTCGACCTGGCAGTCCATCGGAAGGCGGTCCGCGCTGCGCCGGTTGGTACCGCGGTAAAGAATCTGCTGCAGCAGCAGCCGGAGCGCTTCATCGTCCGTGGTCATCTGGACGAGGTAGTGGACCCCCTTTTCGCGCAGCCGATCCCGCAACGGGAAGAAATCCTCACCGTGAACGCATAGCCAGACCGGCCCGTTGGCATCCGCCACCCACCCCTCGGGTACGGACATCTTCAATGCCATGGCACCCGTGGTAACCAGCAGTTCGCGAGGCTGCGGGGGCTCGTCTTCCGAGTCGCTCGGCCGACGCACACAATCGACACCCAGCCACGCCACGAGCTTCTCGATCCGAGCGAGTTCGCCGTCGTCGTCCAACACCAGGACTGAGGGTGATTCTCCCATAAACGCCGTTTCGTCCGTTTCGGAGGCATCCTGAAGCTGTGCCCCGCGCCCGCTCAGGACCGACCATCCCCCTCGGGGAGTGCCTCCCCCGCGCGCCGGCGGTACGCGCCTATCCGTCCTCGCAGCCATGCCCGAGAATCAGTGCCCCGAAAAATCCACAGCCGCCCGGAATCGCCCAATTCCAAATCCCGCGGTCGGTAACGATGCGCTCCAAATCTGCTGGGTCGTGGATCAGTTGGACGATCTCTCCCCTCTTGTCGATCGGATGACCGCAGCCAGTCGCGCGCCGGAAGGTGATCTCTCGGCCACGGGTCGTCTCGAACTGCACGATGGAATCATGAGTGAACCGACTCGTCTCGGAGTGCGGCCGGGCTCCGACTCGACTCGCACCACGGCCCCGTCGGTTCGCGATCCGAGGCAAGTGTGCGTTGTCTTCGAGCGTAGGTAAGATCGGTCCGTGCAATTGGATGCGGCCAGCCTCGAGCGTCTGGTACCCGACGGACTGCGGCCCGGAGATGTCACCGGTGAGGAAGCCCTGCGCATTTCGCTTGAGCGCTACGACTTCGCGGCGCAGCACGCACGCCCAGGTCGGCTCCTGGATCTTGCGTGCGGGGTCGGATACGGCACGCGTTTTCTCACGGACCGAGCGGAGCAATTGACGTCAGCGCTCGGCGTGGATCTAAGCGAAGACGCCGTGGCCTATGCGAGCGAGCGCTACGCGAACGACCGCACCACATTCCTCGCCTGCGACGCCATGCAGTTCGACGGCGGAGAGGGCTTCGACACGATCGTGTCGATCGAGACGATCGAGCACCTAGCGGATCCCGAGGCCTTCGTCGGGCGCCTCGTCGCCCTCCTCCGGCCAGGGGGGCATCTGGTGGGGTCGGTCCCCATTACCCCGTCCGTCGACGCGAACCCCCACCACCTGCACGACTTCACCGACCGATCCTTCCGCCGCCTCGTCGGGTGCCACGGGCTCGAGGTACTCGACGACCTAGTTCAGGACCAGCGCTTCGGGCTACGCGCGGTGCTGACGCGCAGCGAAGCACGACTCGAAAACATGCGCGAGAACCTGCCCGCCTGGTATCTCCGCCACCCGGGCGCGCTGCTTCGCCGGGTGGCGTCGACACTTCGGCACGGGTTCGTGAACCGCTACCTCACGGTCGCCTGGCGGCTGCCCGGATGATTGACTTGGAGCCACCCGAGGAACGCGCGGTTCTGATCATCCCGGCCTACAACGAGGCGGCAAGCCTCGGCGACGTGCTCGCGCGGGTGGCGGAAGCCGATTCGGGCTGCGAGGTGGTCGTGGTGGACGATGGCTCGCAGGACGGCACGGGCGACATCGCCGCGCGCACCGGCGCCACGGTATTGCGTCACCCCTTCAATCTCGGCTACGGCGCGGCGCTCCAGACCGGCTACAAGTACGCGCTGGAGCGCAACGCGGTGCTCGTCGTACAGATGGACGCGGACGGTCAGCACGACCCGGCGCAGATTCAAGAACTCGCCGCGGGTATCCGCCGCGGCGAATACGACCTCGTGGTTGGCTCGCGCTTCCTGGAGACGACCGATTACAAGATGGGCTTGGTCCGCAGTCTGGGGCGCTGGGTCTTCAGCGCGCTCGCCCGGCTCGCAGATCTGCGCGTGAGCGATCCTACTTCAGGTTTTCAGTGCATGAACCGCCAGGTGCTCGACCTCTACGCGCGCGACTTCTTCCCCACCGACTACCCGGACGTGGACGTGCTGCTCACTGCCTTTCGTAACGGACTGCGGGTGGGTGAGCATCCAGTTCGAATGGCGGAGGCGACGCGCGCTTCGACCCTGCACGGCGGCCTACGCTCCTTCTACTACGTTTACAAGATGCTGCTCTCAACCTTCAGCGCCACGGCGCGCCCGGCGCGAAACGCCGCGAAACAGGAGGCCGACCGATCATGAACGAGACACTCACTCCCGAACAACTCCGCGAGGTATTCCTCGCCGCCGCGGATCCCAGCAGCGCGCGGGTGCTCGCGCTCACCTGCAGCCTGCTGCTCGTCTCTGTGGTGCTGTGGCTCGTCTACCGGCGCGGCCTGCGCGAAGAATACACGCCGATCTGGATGGGCGTCGCACTCGCGCTGGTGCTGGTGAGCGTGCGGCTGGACTGGCTCTACGTGTTGACGCGGGCAATCGGCGCCTGGACACCGAGTTCGTTGATCTTCTTCCTCGGCGAGGTCTTCCTCGTCGTGATCTGTCTCAATTACGCGGTTCGCCTGTCGCGCAACGGGGTCGAGATCAAGAACCTGGCACAGGAAATCGCGCTCCTACGCGCTCGACTCGAACGGCTCGATCCAGGGGAGCGGCTGGCGGGCTGACTTTCCCTGCCGAGTTCCGTGCTCGCCGGGCCCCCTGCTTCCGTTGCGAGTCGCATTCCCAAGTGATCACCGACGTTCCCACCTACGCCCCCGCTTGGCGCTCGCCGCTCTCATCCAGGCTGTGTTCGAGCATGCGTATATAAAGGAGACCGAACGCACCCTGTTTCAGTGAGTCTTCGATGATGCCATCGACATCGCAATTCCGCGCAAGGCGCAGCAATCGCTCAAAAGTATGCCGGAAGTTGTGCGTGTGCTTGCGCCGTATCTCGGTGCCGTAAAACAGCTCCTTGAGCCCCCCCTCATCGGAGTAATCCATGCTCACGAACATCCGCGCAAAAACCCCGTAGTCGCCCATCGCTGCCTGAGAGAAGTGGTGGTCCATCTGTTCACGGGTGTATCGACCGCTGCCAATCGGACCCAATCCCGAAATCAGCAACATCCCCGAGATGCCACCTAGCTGCCCCTTGACGCCTTCGGCGATCTTGAAAAACGTTCCCTGTCGCGCGTTCATCTCGGTCGCCGCGATGGCTAGTGTTTGCTTTTCAGACTGCTCCGATGTGCGGCGAATGGCTGCGGTGTTGTTGGCGAGTTCGCGCTGCTGAATGAAGAGGCCAAGCACGAGCCACAGAAATGCGAGCGGAGCAAACGCGCCTTCTAGAAAATTGCCGACGGTGCCCAGCGAGAAGCTCGAATCGGGATCAACCGCACTCACGTGGCGGACGTACCCGATACCACCCGCAATCCACAGCACCGAAATGACGGTGCCGAGCCAGATCCGCCAGTCACGGCCACGTAAGATGTTCAGGAACCTGCCCCTATTGGCCAATCGACTGACCCCCACGACACGGCGCGCCTTCATTTTACTGCCTGCTTCCGTGGATGCACAGCGCGACCCTGGAGACGCCAAGCCCTGTGGCGGGTCTCCGGCGGTCTCGTGGGCGCGATCGCACGGTGCGCGGGATTTGCGTAAAGCGATGATCCGATCAAGCCGATGGCACACCAACGTTCCTCTCCGCACCATCAGTGATCTGGCGCGCCAGAACAGGGAGTTCGAGTCGGTATGCAGCTGATCATTACATTGCTTTTCGTCGCGGAGGTCTCCTACGTCCTCGTCGGAATCGATCTGATTCGAAGAGCGAGGCAGACGCGCGGCCTGCCGGAATTCTTCCTGGGCCTGGCCTTCGTCTTCAATGGCCTCTCGTACCTGTTCGGGGATCTACCGGACATGATCGGAAATGAAGAAATCTTGAATGAATTCATGTACATCGGCCGTATCTTTGCCGCTTGCTGCGCGCTGACGATCGGCGTCTTCACCTGGCGCGTCTTTCAGCCGAAGGCCAGCTGGGCAAAGTGGGCTTGCTGGGGATTTGGCGCACTGCTCGCGCTGGGCCTCACGGTCTCGGCGCTCGAGGGCGACTGGGAGGGTGCCTATCCACTGACCTACACCGGCTTCTGGTTCGAGTGGGTCGGAGGCTTCTTGCCATTCGTCTGGTTTGCAGTCGAATCGCTGCGCGCCTATTCGAGATCCCGGCTCCAATTGCGCATCGGGCTCGGCGACCCCATCCTGAGCAACCGCTTTCTCCTGATCGGCCTCTACGGGACGCTCGCAGCCAGCACCTACCCCTTCTACCTCTGGATGTACATCCTCTATGAACGCCACGGAACGTGGTCCGATTCGTTGACGGCAGTCACCGGAATCATCGAGGTGATCTCGTTGGCCGCGCTCTGGACCTCCTTCGCGGCGCCCGCGTTCTATCGACGCTGGATCGAGAAGTCCCAAGCAAACGCCTAGAGATTTCGCCATGCAACGTCGCCGCTGACGTTGTAGGCTGCGGGCCGTGAAGACACCGACCGAACCCACCCACGTCATTGGCATCTGTGGCGGAGCCGTCGCCGGCTCGGAGGCCGCGCGGCGTTTTGCCGAGCGCGGCGCCCTCGCGATCGTGTTCGAGCAAAACGCCCGTCCCTACGGCAAGATCGAAGACGGTCTGCCCCGCTGGCACGTCAAGCTGCGCGAGAAAGAGTACAAGCGCATCGATGAGAACCTGAGCGCCGAGGGGGTGCTGTTCGTCCCGCAGACGACCCTCGGGGAGGACCTTTCGTTCTCCGAACTGACCGAGGGGATGGGGCTGACCGCGGTAATCCTCGCCAATGGCGCGTGGCGCGACCGGCCACTACCCATCGAGGGCATCGATCAATTCGTCGATCGCGGGCTGATCTACCAGAACCCGTTGGTGCACTGGTTCAATCACTATCACGAATCTGACTTTGCGGGACCCCAAGTTGATGTACCTGATGGTGCCATCGTGGTGGGCGGCGGCCTGGCCTCCATCGATGTGGTGAAGATCCTGAACATCGAGGTCTTCAGTCGGGCGTTGCGCGAGCGCGGCATCGATTTGGACGCGGTGACACTGGAGCAAAAGGGTATTGCGGAAACCCTCGAAGCGAACGGACTCAGCGCCGAAGACCTGGGCGTCAAGGGTTGCACGCTGTATTACCGACGGCGGATGCAGGATATGCCGTTGGCATCCATCAAGGACCCGAGCCCGGCCCAACTCGAAAAACTCGAAGCCACGCGCGTGCGCATCATGGAAAAGCTGATGCGCAAGTACCTGGTGCGCGTGGAGGAGTGCAGCGTTCCGCTCGCGCCGATCGAAGCGGACGGCCGGCTCGCGGGCCTGGTCTTCCGAAAGACGGCCGTCGAAGACGGGCGCGTGCGTGAGTTGGAGGGATCGGACTTCGAGGCACGGGCACCGTTAGTGGTGAGTTCGATCGGTAGCCTCCCACTGCCGATCGAAGGAATCCCACTCAAGGGCAACCTGTACGAGTTCGACTCGCCGGTAAGTGGCGCGCTTCAAGGCGTTGACCGCGTCTTCGGGCTCGGCAATGTGCTCACCGGCAAGGGCAACATTCGCGACAGCCGCATCAATGCCGGCGCCGTCTCGGATCGCATCATCGAGGGCTTGTTCGGCGATGGCCCCCAGAGCGGCGAAAAGCTCCCGCCCCAACGAATCGAGGGCGTTCTCGAGCGCATCCAAAAGCGCTGGAACGAGATCGAATACCGGGGCGACTACCACGCCTGGATCGAGGCACACCGCCCCACTTCGTGAGGGAGGCTCCAAGCCTCGGCGATCCCTCAGCGCCATACTGCGGTCCGTTTCCCCTATCCTTGTGGACGGCACGGGCCCGTGTTTCCTTGTCGGAGTGAGGCCGCGCGCACGGAACCCTGGTACCGGATCGAGCGGGCCGAGAGCCGCAACCGTGAGGAGTCGAGAATGAGTCGACCGATGCCCGAAAATCCGTTCTTGATGGGCAGCTACGCGCCCTGGCCGATGGAGGGTGAAATTCGCGACCTGGTCGTGGAAGGTGAGATTCCGGCGGAGCTTTCGGGCACCCTCTACCGCAACGGCCCCAATCCACAGTTCGCCCCGCGCGGCGACTACCACTGGTTCGACGGCGACGGGATGATCCACGCTTTCTTCTTCCGAGATGGGAAGGTCGACTACAAGAACCGCTGGGTACATACCGAGCGTTTTCGGCTGGAGCGCGATGCCGGTCAGGCTCTCTTCAGCGGCTTCTCGTCGGCGGGTTCGGCCGACCCCCGCGTAGACGGTAGGTCACCGAACGCCGCCAACACGAGTGTCATCTGGCACAGTGGGAAGCTACTGGCGCTCTGGGAAGGCGGGCTTCCGCACGAACTCGATCCCGACACGCTCGAGACCGTCGGCCTCTACGACTTCGAGGGAAAGCTCACGCGCGAAATGGACCGCGAGGCCGCGGCAGAATTCGGGTTTGCGCCAGACCAAGGCAGAGAGCCGGGCATCATGGGCGCGCACCCGAAGATCGATCCCCGCACAGGCGAAATGCTGTTCTTCGGATACTCACCAACGCCGCCCTACCTCGCCTACTACGCGACGTCCGCGAGCGGAAAAATCGTGCGAAGTGTCGAAATCGACGCGCCTTTCGCGAGCATGGTGCACGACTTCATCGTCACCGACGAGCATGTAATCTTCCCGGTCTTCCCGGCCGTGTTGGATCCGGAGGCTCTGGAAAAGACGGGCAGCGCTGTCAGCTGGCAACCCGAGCGCGGAACCCACATCGGTATCATGCCGAGGAATGGCGGTAGCAAAGACATCGTCTGGCTACAGACCGATCCATGCTACGTCTTTCATCCGATGAACGCGCGTACCGAGGGCTCGCGAATCATCGCCGAGGTCATGCGCTACCCGGTCGTTCCCTTATTCGGTGTGGATGGAGCTGGGCCCGCCGTGCTCACACGCTGGTTGATGGATCTCGATAGCGGCACCGTGAAGGAAGAGACTCTCGACGAGGATCCCGCCGAGTTTCCGCGCATCGACGAGCGCTTTGCGGGGCGCGCCTATCGACACGGCTACTGCGTTGGCGCCATTCCGGGAAACCAAGCCTCGGATTCAAAGGTCGATGACGGGCTCACGGGCGCGATCTTCCACTACGACCTCGAGAGCGGCACACGTCGCGAACACCGCCTAGCCCCGAAAGATTCGAGCGGTGAGCCGATCTTCGTACCGCGACACCCCGACGCGCCCGAAGGGGACGGCTTCGTGCTTGCAGTCGTATGCCGGGGCGAAAAGCGGCGCAGCGATCTACTGGTGTTCGACGCCCAGAACATCGACGCGCCACCGCTGGCGACGGTGCGTCTGCCGCACCGAATTCCAGCTGGCTTCCACGGAAGCTGGCGCCCCATAGGCTAGGGGTCACGCAGCCAACGATCGCGTTCAGCACTTTGGCGCTTGCTGGGTGTGTGATTATTTTGTCGAATCAGAAGTCAACGTTGGAGGATCTTCGATGATCACGGGTGGCTGTGCGTGTGGCGAGGTGCGTTATGAAGTCGCGGGTGAGCTCAAGGATTTCTGCCATTGTCATTGTTCGATTTGCAGACGAATCCACGGCGCTGCGTTCGCCACCTGGGGCGGAATCTCCCGCGATGATTTCAAATACATTTCGGGGGAGAGCCTTCTGAAGGCCTATCCGTTCTCGCAACGAGCAAACAGTCTGTTTTGCAGCCATTGCGGATCCACTGTTCTCACAGATTTCAAGTCGGAATCCGACATGCTCTACATTACCGTGGGTACCGTCGATGGAGATCTGAAGTGCCCCCCGGGCTTCCATCAATTCACAGGCTCCAAAGCACCCTGGTTCGAAATTACGGATGACCTACCGCAACACGACGGCTGGCCTGATGGGAGCCCGGAGGTGACGTAACGGATCCCCATCTTTCGGGGTGGATTTTCCAACCTTGTTCACGCCAATGGCAATCGGGAGAAAGTTTTTGGACTCAGCCGACGCTCGCCTTTTCGTCTGTTACATACCCGGCCTCGATCGTCGGCTGGTCGATGCTGAAACCATGCCATGGTTGTCTCGATCCTTGACGCGTTATCCCCATGTCGAGATCCACACGCAGCCGACCACGGAACTCTTTTCCACCCTGCTCACCGGGACCAATCCGCAGACCCACGAGATTTGGCAGGTGCGACTGAAGGATGACATCGAGAACTCGGCTACAGACAAGATGCTCGACCGCCTACCGGATTGGTTGACGACGACGTGGCAGTGTTTTCGCCATCTCTTGCATCGAGGCTACGACCTTCCCGCAATGCCCCGCTAGCGACGCCGGCAGTTCCACATGCACAGGCTGAAGTACTCACGGCGATACGATTCGTCGGATGTCGTCAACGAAGTTGGCGGCACAAAGACACTGATCGGTATTCTCGGCGACGACGCCCACTATCGGATGGGCCGAAACTTCGGGGAATTGGGAGACTTGCGCGACTCCCTACCCGATGGGCGTTATGCGCTGGAGCTTCTCGAATTCTATGCGTTCGATCTGTTGTCTCACTGGAACCTTCATCTCCCGAGCGTCATCGACAAGCATCTGCGACTGGTAGACGGCTTCATCGAAGCCCTGCACGATCGTTGCCGAAAAAAAGACGTTGCGATGATGGTGCTGGTCGATCACGGCCAGGAAGCAGTGCGCGGCTGTATCGACATGAAGCGCACCATCGATTCTGTGGACGTTCCGCGAAGCGATTTCTGTTACTACATCGAGGTGGCCGTCGCTCGATTCTGGTTCCGGACCGAAGAAGCGAAGCAAGCCGTACTCGGCGCGCTCTCCTGCATGCAGCACATCGAAGTCATGCACAGGCGCGAGTTGGAGCGGTACGATATCTGCTTCGAGGATGATCGCTTCGGCGAGTTCTATGCGATCGCTGACAGCGGATACATCTTTTTCCCACATGATTTTCACCATCCACTGGCGAATCTCTTCATGGCCCTGCGTGAACCCACGATGCGGCGCCGCCTATTCAATCCACGCCAACGGGGATACCACGGACACCTGCCCGACCACCCCGCCGAGAAGGGTTTCCTCATGTTGCTGGACGAAGACCATCAGGCGATCTTGGACCCGATGAAGCTGATCGACTTCGCGCCGACCGTTTTGAATTTCCTGAAGCGGGAAAAGCCGGACTACATGTCGGGCCGGCCCGTGTTTCAGCGAAACGAATAGGTTGAAACAATTGGCGGGCCGCCAGGGGCTCGACGCCTAGACCATCGGGTTAGAAGGACAAACTAGACCCAAGAAGTAACGCCTACTTACAGCTCCTGCCTTGCAGGCGACTGCAATAGACTGCGCGGGTGACGGCTCCCGGCTCTATCCGGCCCCAACTTTCGGGCCCGCGCTCCCGCCCCCGGCGGTTTCGCGCTCGCAAGGGGTGGCCCTGCCCCCCCTCCCTCACTGCCGGGGTTCCCTCACAAACGGTCCGGCTACAAATTCGAAGCCCCCCACAGGCCTTCGATTGCTGAACACCCGCTACTCCCACAGAAGAGAGTCGATGAGAGGGAGCCTCTAAGTAATGTTAATCGAGTCAGCTCAGGTAAGAACGCTTGCACAGGCGGAACGGCCGCGGAAACGAACATTCGAAGGGCCTGGGATATTCACCCGTCAGCGAGGCGGCGGAAAATCTCGTCGGGGTTGGCAGAGCCAGTGTCCAGTGCGACACCGCCGGTGTTCCCGAGGTCGGTGAGCACGGCGGCACAGACATCCTGCATGTCACCGATGCCGCGACTGTCGAGTTCTCCGGGCATCACCTTCTCGAAGACCACCTGCAGCTGGGCACCGGTCAGATTCTTAGGTTCGAGGCCAGCGCTTTTTAGCGCAATACGCAGCGTGCCGCGCGCCTCGAGGCGATCAAAGGACGAGTGCCGCTCGAGACTGTCGGCGGCCAGATCAAAGAGGGCGTCGGCCACGACTCAGCCCTCCACCTTGTTAATCGCCGCGGGAACGTAGCCGTTGATCCAACGCCGGTAGAAGGCGGGCGGGAAGAAAACGAGCCCAATCGTCACGATCGAGACAATCTCGATGGCTCCGTAGATGGTGTCCCACGTGGCAGTGAACTGGTTCGTCGTTTCGTAGGTGGCGTACTGCGGGAGCAGCACCAGGGACAAGCAGACCTGCAACGTACCGAACAACGCCCACAGCAGATAGCGATTGCAAACGAGCGGATCACAGAGCCCCAGCTGCTTCCGGCGCCGCGCTTGATTGAATTGCACGAACGCCTCCGAGCCGGCCCAGCCGAATGGCACGGTGTATCCCACCCACTCAAGCCAAAACCAGCCACTGCCAATCGAAAAGCCCTCCCAGTCGCCATCCACAGCAGAACCGCCAACTCCAATGATGAGCAAGATGGCCGTCCCCCACACGAGCCATCCGCCCCAGCGCGCTGCTGGGCGGAAGACACGCCATGTGAAGAGCGCGAAGATCACCGAATAGGGGATAACGAAGACACGGCCGACAAAATTGAGTGGCGTCCACAGCGACTCGAACGCGGGGAAATTGGGAAGCACGTAGGACAAAGCGGACGCGGCTATGGCAATGAAAGCCACCCCGAGCAGCCGCTCAGGGACCTCTCCGGTTCGGCGACTCAGCCAAAGCAGTCGGATTCCAGTGAGCAAATAGACTGTGCCCGCAAGCAGTTCGCCGACATAGGCGTGACCTTCCATTCATCTCTCCTTCGAGATTTCCGCCAGCGCACCGTATCGGGAAGGGACGCAGAGTCGTTAACACGTATCGGGCGTCGCGCACGATCGCTAAAGGCCCGCAGCCCATCGGCTGGCCGCCAGATCCACAGGCCCCTCGCTCCAATCGTTCCCTGTGGTGATCTTCGTTCTGACTGCGGAATGGCGCAGAGCGCGCCCCACGCCGTCTATCGTTTGAGCGCTTCGATATCTGGAGTGACCCACCCCACAGGCTTCGCCGCACCGAACACCCGCTGCTCTCACGAAAGAGATTCGGTCAGAGGGGTACTCTAAGTAGAGTTACTCTCACCCACTCCGGTAAGAATCTGTGTACTGCGGACTTCGTGGTGAGCGGCCCCTTGGTTGGTCTTGTCTGGTGCCCTCGGGTGGCGCACCGGGTAGCCGACTAGGGAAACCGGCCCCAAACACACGTTGCGCCAACCTGCTGGGATCTAGGTAAAATACGCCTCCAACGATCATGGACCAGCCGGGTCGCCTGATCTAGACCGGTA
>SMVA01025865.1_pt1 | contig 39437 bp, 33 predicted proteins | sample 2456451 | NCBI WGS metagenome assembly SMVA01 (sample SAMN11095933, study PRJNA526329) | marine sediment metagenome | biome: Marine sediment; feature: Surficial sediment; material: Deep marine sediment; isolation source: Hadal surficial sediment | place: Pacific Ocean | collected 2014-05 | depth...
CCTGGTCGATGTGGTGAACGACGACCGGATGTTCCTGCCGTTTGAAACAGATGAAGGCGATTTTGTCATCTTGAACAAGACACTGATCGCAAAGTTGCAAGATCGCGAAGGGGCTTCCAAGCTCAGATTGCGGGCAGCTGACTAACCCATTTCCTGTCTCAGATCTTTGGCCCATTATGATTTCCTACCAAGAAACCTATCAGCAAAAACTGGTCACGCCTGACGAGGCCGTCGCGCCTATTGAAGACCGCTCCAACCTCATCATTTCCATGAGCGCCTCTATGCCGCCCGCGCTGATGGATGCCGTTGGGCGCAAAGCAAAGAATGGCGGCTATAACAATCTGAATCTCTATTACATGCATGCATCGCCCGCTGCGGCGCAAAGCCTGATCCGGGCTGACTTGATGGATGTCATCCATCCACATCCACTGTTTATGAGTGTCTTTGATCGCATGTTGGCCAAAGAAGGGCGGGACCAGGGCAAGGATTGGGTCGACTTTATCCCCTGCATGTTCCACCAAGCTGGCCGATTGCTGACTGAAAATATATCCCCAGACGCCTTCATCGTAACTGTGTCCCCCATGGACAAGGCGGGTTATTTCAGCCTTGGCACCAATGCAGATTATGGCGCGACCGTCGTGCGCCACGCAAAAAATGTCATTGTCGAGGTCAACACCCACATGCCGCGCACGTTCGGTGAATGCCTGGTGCATGTGAACGATGTGGACTTCATCGTCGAAAATGATGTGCCCCTGATGGAAGGGGTGTTGGGCCCGCCAGAAGACATAGACATCGTGATTGCCAAACAGGTGGCGGCCGAAATTCCCGATGCCGCGACATTGCAAATGGGCATTGGGGCCGTCCCCAGCATCGTGCTGGGAGAACTGGCCAATCACAATGATTTGGGACTGCATACGGAGCTGTTTTCGACCCCCATGATTCCATTGATCAAAAGTGGTGTCATCAACGGGCGGGCAAAGACTGTGATGCCCATGAAGCATGTGTTCACCCTGGCGATTGGCGACCGGAATACTTACGAATTTATGGACGACAATCCGTCGATTGTGGGTTACCCGGCTGATTGGGTAAACAGCCCAGCTGTCATCCGCAAGAACGACCGGATGATTTCGGTGAATGCGGCCCTCGAGGTTGACCTGACCGGTCAGATCAACGCGTCAGCCATGGGTGGTCTGCCTTTCAGCGGGACGGGCGGCCAGCTGGATTTTGTGCGCGGGGCCTATTCATCGAAGGGGGGCAAATCCTTCATTGCCATGCGGTCAGCCACCAAACACGGTAAAATCTCCAAGATTGTTCCCACCATCCAGGGTGGTACCATCACCGATACGCGTATGGACACCCATTATGTGGTGACTGAACAGGGCATGGTTAATCTAAAAGGTCGGTCATTGTCAGAACGTGCAGAAATGCTAATCGGCATTGCCCACCCAGATTTTCGGGATGAATTGCGCGCCGCCGCCAATCGGATGCATTTGCTTTAACTTAGCGGCTCGTTGCGCCTGTCCTGGATCGTCAGGGCCACACAAAAACTGACAATTGCCATTGCGGCGATATACCACGCGAAAGACAGATCATCATGGGTGCGGTTGATCAGCCACAGCGCGACAATAGGCGCTGTCCCGCCAAAGATGGCATAAGTCAGATTATAGCCAAGGCTGACGGCCGACACGCGCACATTGTGCGGGAACATCTCTGTCATCGCCGCGGGCAGGACAGACATGAACAATGAAATAATGGCGGCAAACCCGATTTGCCCGGTCAAAATCAGGGTGATGTCGGGATGATGCATCAGCCACAATAATGGATAAGCCATCACCGCCATACTACCCATGCCAATCAACAACATCAGCTTGCGGCCATATTTGTCGGACAAAATGGCGGCAATGGGAATGAACACCAGTAATGTGGCCATCGACAGGGTGTTGATGTCGAGGGCGGTTGAGTTGGGTTCCTGCACCCGGTCTATCAGCCAGGTCACGATATAGACAAAGATCAGATAAAAGCTGACTGCCGAGACAATATTCAGCGCCGATACGCGCAGCATCTCGCGCCAATGCTTTGTAAAAGCGGTTTTAACAGGGGATTCTGCAAGGGCAGCAGGCTCTTCGGCGGGCATGCCCCGGCGGATCAAAAAGCCAACCAGGGCCACCACAATGCCGCCCAGGAAGGCTGATCGCCAACCCCAGGTCATGAGGGCCTCGTCGGTCAAGAAGCTGGTGAGGCCTGCCCCTACGGCTGATCCCAACATCGTGCCAGCGACGGCACCAAACATGGCCCAACTGGTAAAGAAACCGCGTTTGCCCGGTGGCGCACTTTCAGCCAGGAACACGATCGAGCTGGTATATTCACCACCGACGGCCACACCCTGGGCCATCCGCAACAGCACCATCAAGACGGCGGCGGCCATGCCGATGCTTTCATAGGTCGGCAATAGGCCAATCAGGAAGGTCGGGACCGCCATTAACATTACCGACAGTATCAGCGAGCGCCCGCGCCCCAATTTGTCGCCAATATGCCCAAACAAGGCTGCACCGACGGGGCGCATCAAAAACCCGGCGGCGAAGGCGCCAAAGGCTGCAATCAGTGAGATGGTCGGGTCGTCTGACGGAAAAAATTGCCGGGCGATGATGGGGGCAAAAAAGCCGTAGACCGCAAAATCATACCATTCCAGCACATTGCCGGCGATCCCAGCGGTGATCGTATGGCGCCGAGACCATTTGGGTTGGCTTGAAGACATTACTTTCTCCCTAAGCCCATATGGCGATCAAGGCCATCAGGGTAAATCCGGCAACAACGGCGCCCCATTTCAGGGCAGTGCGGCCACCCGACCTCATGGCACCCGGCAATATATCGAAACAGGCGACGTACAAGAAAGTGCCCGTCGCCAGGCCGTCAAACACGGCTTCCAGTGCCAGATCGGTAGTCCCTGTAAAGGCTGATGACAAATATGTCCCCAGGGCAATGCCCAATGGCGTCATGGCTGCAAACATCAATATTGTGCGATTGTGATGGGCGGGTTCTGCGTCGTCCTTTGCCAGCGCGATCCCAAGCGCAAAACCTGCGCTACCCTTATGGGCCATGATTGCCACAAAGATGGCGGCGGACGCGACACCAGCACCCTCCAGACCCAAGGCCGCGCCTGCGATGATTGAATGGATCGACAGAACCAGAAACAGAAGGGTTGGGTGCCCTCCCTCTTTATTGGTTTGGATGCGGCTTTTGCCGAGTTGGTCAAACAACAAGATCAGCAACAGTCCCAGGCCGGCAACAACAGACGCGAAGGGGAAATCTATATCCCCTGCAAGCTGTGAGAATTTGTCAGCCGAATCAGGCAACAAATGTATCAGGCCTGCGCCCAAGAAAATGCCACCCGAAAAGGCCTCGCCAAGGTCTATCAGGTTGGACCGATGCGCATGTCCTTTGGCTTTGGCCGGCGCGCGTCCGCCAATCAAACCAATGATAAAGATTGAGACCATGTAAAATAGCGTAACCAACAAGATATCCCCCCTCAGGAAAGTAGGATAATGCCTAGCATAGAGTGGCTTGTGAAGCGTGGAGTTCGCCAGTTATTTCATCTGGCAACAATCTCTACTATGGTGCAGCCCGAATCATGGCCCCCGAATCATGAACAGAGCGTGGTCGCTTCTGACTGGTAATTAGTAATGAAGACTGACAATAAAATCGTCATTGTGGCGCTATATAATTTCACGGCGTTTCCCAACTTTGAAGAGTTGAGGGAACCGCTGCAGGCTTGCTGTGCCCAGGCGGGTACGATGGGCACCATATTGCTGGCGAGCGAAGGCATCAACGGCACTATCGCTGGATCGCGTGTCGGTGTTGATGCTGTGCTGGCGCATATCCGCGACCTGCCGGGTTGTGCTGATCTGGCACACAAGGAGTCCTTTGATACAGAAAACCCGTTTCTGCGCATGAAAGTGCGCCTGAAGAAAGAGATTGTCACCATGGGCGTGCCTGGCACGGACCCTAACAATATTGTCGGGACCTATGTAAACCCTGACGATTGGGATGCGCTGATTTCTGACCCCGATGTCGTCGTTATTGATACACGGAACGACTACGAGGTCGGCATTGGCACCTTCAAAGGCGCGATTGACCCGAACATCAAATCTTTTCGGGAATTTCCCGATTGGTTTCATGCACAGGACATTATTAGCCCGGATACCAAAGTGGCGATGTTCTGTACCGGCGGTATTCGCTGCGAAAAGTCGACCGCCTTTGTGAAGGCTGCGGGCATCAAGGACGTGTTCCACCTCAAGGGTGGTATCCTGAAATATCTGGAAACCCAGCCCGAAGAGGACAATCTGTGGGAAGGCCAGTGCTTTGTCTTTGATGATCGGGTGTCGGTGGGTCCTGGACTGGTGCCCGGCGATTACGACATGTGCCATGCCTGTCGCCAACCCATTACCGAAGATGACAAGCTGTCCGAGCTGTATGTGCCTGGCGTTGCGTGTCCCAAGTGCCATGACGTCAGCTCGCCCGAACAAAAGCAGCGCTTTGCCGAGCGCCAAAAGCAGATGGATTTGGCCCAAGCCAAGGGTGAACAGCACCTTGGGTCGGCGCCCCTAAAGGTAAAAGCTGCGGAGGGTTGATGACAGACGTCGAAACCAGATCGGATGGCTTGCCAATCCTGTATTCGTTTCGGCGCTGTCCCTATGCCATGCGGACCCGTATGGCGCTGTCAAAGTCCCAGACTGTCTGTGCCCTTCGCGAAGTTCTTTTGCGCGACAAACCGGCAGAAATGATGGTGGCCTCGTCCAAGGGCACCGTGCCCGTCATTGTGTTGTCGGACGGTACAATCATTGATGAAAGCCTCGACGTGATGCTGTGGTCGCTGGGCAAAAGCGACCCGGACGGTTGGTTGCAGCCCCAGCGCGGCACGCTCGACGACATGATGGCGCTGATCTCCGAGGCCGATGGGCCTTTCAAAACCCATCTGGACCGATACAAATACGGCACGCGCTACCCTGGTGAACAGGCGCTGGATCATCGCGCGGCGGGCCTGGTGTTCCTACAGCAGCTGGACACGATTTTGGCGGCATCATCTTATCTATTTGGTGACCGACCGGCCCTGGCCGATATCGCAATATTCCCCTTTGTGCGCCAATTCGCCAATACCGACCGAGACTGGTTTGACGCGTTGTCCCTGCCAGCGTTGCAGGCATGGCTGGCAGGCTGGTTGGGCTCCGACCTGTTCAAAGGGGTAATGCAAAAATGGCCGGTCTGGCAGACGGGCGATACCGAACCCTTGTTTCCACAAAAGGACGCTGCATGACCAACAACAATAATCCGCTGCTACAGACCTGGGATACGCCCTTCGGTGTGCCCCCGTTCCGAGACATTGAAGAAGATCACTTCATGCCAGCCTTTCACGCGGCGATGGAATTGCATTGTCAGGAAATTGCGGTAATTGCCGACCAGCAGGCAGCGCCGACTTTTGAAAATACGATTGAGGCGCTAGAGAAAAGCGGCGATACCCTGTCGCGGGTCTCGGCAGCCTTTTTCAACCTGTCCGCGGCCCACACGAATGAAGCGCTGCAAGATATTCAGGTGCAGGTCTCGCCGTTACTGTCGCGGCACTACAGCACCATTTCTTTGAACGCGACTCTGTTTGCGCGGATTGAAGCACTCACAGAGGCCGATCTTGACCTGAGCGCGGAACAAGCTCGGGTGCTGGAGCGCTATCATACGGGAAATATCCGTGCTGGCGCCAAGTTAAAGGGCGATGATCGGGATCGCATTGCAGCGATCAGCGAACGCCTGGCCGAAATTGGCACCCAATTCGCCCAGAATATGTTGGCGGATGAAAGCGACTGGGAAATGGTCCTTGAAGAAGGCGACCTTGATGGCTTGCCAGACTTTTTGCGCGCACAAGCTGCCAACGAGGCAATGGCCAGGGGCCATGATGGCAAATTTGTCATCACCTTGTCGCGGTCGAGCATCGAACCCTTTTTGATGTCGTCAGCGCGGCGCGACTTGCGCGAACGCGCCTTCACAGCGTGGGCCAAGCGCGGCGACAATGATGACGCCAACGACAATAAGGCCGTGATTGCCGAAACCATGGCCCTGCGGGCCGAAAAAGCCAAATTGCTGGGTTTTGCGAATTTTGCCGACTTTCGCTTGGACGACCAGATGGCCAAAGAGCCTGCCCGGGCGCGGGATCTGTTGTTGCAAGTGTGGGCCCCGGCCAAAAAAATAGCGGCGAGCGAAAAGAAAAAGCTGCAGGACATGGCGCAGGATGACGGCGAAAATTTCGATATAGCCCCGTGGGATTGGCGCTATTACGCCGAAAAAGTGCGCAAGGCAGAATTTGATATCGATGCCTCCGATGTGAAGCCCTACCTGCAGCTCGATCAGATGATCGATGCTGCGTTCGATACGGCGACAAAATTGTTCGGTCTGCAGTTCCGGTCGGTTGACGACGTGCCGACCTATCACCCTGACATTCAGGTTTGGGAAGTGCTGGATGACAAGGGCGACCATTTGGGTCTGTTCATGGGTGACTATTTTGCCCGATCCTCTAAACGCAGTGGAGCCTGGATGACCGGCTTTCGCGAGCAGGAAAATCTGACAGGCCGGGTTCGTCCCATCGTTTGTAATGTTTGTAACTTTGCCAAAGGTGCCGATGGCCAGCCGACGCTATTGTCCTTTGACGATGCGCGCACGTTGTTTCATGAATTCGGTCACGCCCTGCATGGGTTGATGTCTGATGTGACCTATCCGACGATCTCTGGCACCAATGTTGCGCGCGACTATGTCGAGCTGCCGTCGCAGCTGTTTGAGCACTGGTTGTCCGAACCCCAGATATTGACGCAGTTCGCATTGCATCATGAAACGGGCGAACCCATGCCGCAGGATCTGCTGGATCGGTTGCAGGCTGCAGAAAACTTCAATCAGGGGTTTACGACCGTTGAATTTGTCGCCTCGGCCCTGGTGGATATGGAACTGCACCTGCGCGATGACTTCACGGATTTTGACATCGGTACGGCCGAGCAAGAAATACTGGCTGATATCGGCATGCCAGCAGAAATCATCATGCGCCACCGGTCGCCGCATTTTGGCCACATCTTTGCCGGGGATGGCTATGCGGCTGGATACTACAGCTATATGTGGTCCGAAGTGATGGACGCTGACGCCTTCCAGGCATTTGAAGAAACAGGCGATATTTTCGATAAAGAAATTGCAACTCGACTGAAAACTGAAATTTATTCTTCGGGCGGTCGGCAAGACCCGGCGGACGCGTTTAGGGCCTTTAGAGGCCGCGATCCCAAGGCCGAAGCGCTTTTGCGCAAACGCGGGCTTGATGCGGTATGAACAAAATCGGCTAAGTACCTAAAAACTATCTAAAATTCGAATTTAAAAGAACTTTACTTACATGAACTATCTGTGTTTATGGGCAGTGTAATTAGTATCTGAGGCACATGATTGACGCTGAATATGTCGATCGCCTGGCGACTAACCACGAAACGGCAAACCGTCAGTAATGGCGGGACGCAAAGCCACCGGCCCTTTTCACAAGGGTGGCGAGGTTACCGAAAGGAAGGCAGAAAATGCCGATAGTAGAAAGCCGCCCGGTCGCTTGGGATACCCTGGACAACCAGGCCTATGCCCGGACCCTGGCCAACAGCATTTCCAACTATCGTCCGACCTATTCGCTCAGCGCTGACAAGTGGTGGTTGCACACATTTCGCAAAGCATAAAGTTTTGTTAGGGGCTACCGTCCACATTGGTGGACGTCCTAACTAAAAGCCCGGTCCCTGGTTTACAAGGGCCGGGCTTTTAAGATTCCGGGTTTTGTGATTTAGGCGAATTCTTTGTGGAGATTCTGTTCCAGCATTTCACGCATCTTGGGAGGGAATTCCATTGACTTGCGCGTGACCAGATCAAACCCCAGGCCAATTTGTCCCACCATCATCAAAGGGCGGCCTGTATCCTGGTTGAACGTCCAATGTACCGAATGCAGGGTCTTGCGACCCACATCCAGATGGGTGGACCGGGTCACGATGGTGTCACCCAGTTTGGGGGTCTCTATTAGATATTGACGGCTTTCCATCGTGGCGATGGCGACGCGGTCATCACCCCAACCTCTTTCTTTGCCCTTGACGCCTTTGGGGCGTTCAAACTTGATGGGCAGCTTTGCAAAAGCCAGAGACGTCCCGTCCGAGACATCCATATAGCCGTGTTCGTCGCAGTCTTCAGCCAGCACCTCATAGGGTTCCAGATGCATCATTACCTGTTTGTCACCCATATCGGCCAGCGTGATATCTGTGCGAACCGGGTCCAGATCGACGCTACGAGGGCGACCGTGATCGGGCCAGTCAACAATGCACCCCAGCGCCGCCTGGATGACACTGTCATCCATTCTCTGTGGCATCCGCGTCTTGGTATCTGCAAGGCGAAAGCTGTTGGTGAACGTTGCAGCTAGGTCGCCATTGGTGGCATTTGACAACTCGAAATAGGCCGTAATCAGATCAGGGGTGGCTGATAGCACACCGCCTTTGACCACCAGGGCTGCGCCTTCCAACTGTTCACGATAAAACCGGGTATGGTTGTCGTGGTTTTGCACAATGGCGCCCAGGGAAGCCAATTTGGCACCGTCCAGACCCAGATGGTCCGCCAGGGCATAGGTGGCGATGGCCGACTTGCGGCCATAGACCCGCATATTCATGTGGCCAAGATTGTCGATATCGGCAGGTTCTACCCGGCCTTCGTAGAAAGTTTGCATAAGAGAAGTCTCGTCTAAACTTGAATGGTTTTCCATTTACCCTGGCGAAAACGCCAGATCATCATGGAGGCCTTGAGCAGGTAGTCCAACAGCAGGAAGCTCCAGACTGTTTGGATGCCTGCGTCGAACATGTAAACCGCAATATAGGCGGGAATAACACGACAAAAGAACAAGCCACAGAATACTGTGACCAACGGAAAGCGCGTATCGCCCGCCCCGCGCAAGCCGCCGCCAAGGGCGTTTTCGATGGCCATCATCGGCTGGGCCAGGCCCAACAACCAGATGAACTGTACGGACAGGGCCACAACTTCGTCATTGTCGATGAACCAACGGGCAAAGGGCTCGGCAATAGCGATCATCAGGGCACCCATGGCGCTCATCACCCAGATGGCCATGACCATCGACCGCCAGCCTGCAGCAACGGCGAGGTCTGGCCTATCAGCCCCCAGATGTTGCCCCACCAGGGTGGAAGCCGCAGTGGCGAAACCGTGCCCCGGCAAAAAAGCCATTGCCAGGACCTGAATGCCAATTTGATAGGCGGTGAACTCAGCCGTGCCAAAGGTCGCCATCAGGCCCATAAAGGCCAATAGACCTGCCTGGAAGATGAAGCCTTCGATACTGGCGGGATAACCGATTTTCAAGATGCGTTTCCACAGATCGAAATCCAGTTTCAGCGATAGTGATTTGGGCTTTATCACCAGCATGCTGTTGCGCCACATATAGAGAAAGACAACCAGTTGAATAAACATGGCTGCGCTAGAGGCAATACCGGCGCCGACCACGCCCAGTGCCGGCGCGCCCAAATTGCCGTAAATCAGCACCCAGTTCAGGAAAATATTAATGACGTTGGACACCACGCCCACATAAAGCGGCGTGCGAGAATCACCGGCGGCGCGCAAGGCTGCGCCAAAAACAAACGTCAGGGTGAAGGGGATATTCCCGACCAACAGCCAAAAGGTATAGTCGGCCCCCATGGTCACGACCGCGTCTTCCATGCCCAGTAAGGCGATGGCAGGTGTCAGCCATGGCAGAAAGGCCAGCCAGGAAACCAGACCAAAGATCGTGCCCATCACGATGGACTGACGTAACACCCGGTCCGCCAAGCTCATATCATTGGCACCGAACGCGCGGGCCACCAGGGCCACGGTACCCATGGTCAGGGCCATGACGACAGCCTGGACGACCCAATAGATTTGCCCGCCAGCGGTGACACCGGCGATAGCCTCCATGCCCAGATCGCCCACCATCTTGATGTCGACCCAGCGCACCACAGTGTGCATCAGGGCGGCCAGAATTGTTGGCCAGGCTAGTTCCCAAATGCCCAGGGATGCGGGCATGGGTGCCAGGCGTGAAGATGGTTTTTCACGGAAATCCCACAGGGAACGGGCGACCGCCTGGTCGGCAGCTTCCTCTGGGCTGGAGTCCTTGGGGGACTTTCCAGCAAAGAAATTCTTGATCCGTTCCAGCATGGGAAGGGCGCGTTCCTGAAGAAAATGGTTGTGGGGTGCACGGGTGCACCGGTTGTTATTCGGTGGTGTCTTTATAGAGACATCAATAATTTTGTCACGCGCTGTGAGGCGCAATGTTAGTAGCCGTCGCCAAATCCAGATTTGCGCCTGGTCTTCTTGACCTGGCCGCGTTTTTTCTTGCCGTCCATGCGCTTGAGGCGTGCGCTGCGGCTGGGGCGGGTCGGCCGCCGGTGCTTGGGCGGGGTCAGGGCTCGGGCGATCAGCGCCGCCAACCTGGCCCGTGCGTCTTTGCGATTGCGATCCTGGCTGCGGTGGTTCTGGGCTGTCAGCACAATGGTGCCGTCTGCTGTCATGCGCCTGCCCGCGATCAGCTTCAGGCGCTCAAAAACTGCCTGGCTGATAGAGGGGGACGCAGCGGCATTAAAGCGCAGTTGGACGGCGGTTTCGACTTTGTTGACGTTCTGTCCGCCAGGCCCTGACGACCGGATAAAGCTTTCTGTAATCTCGGCATCATCGATGGAAATATGGTCACTAATTTCCAGCATTGCTTACCCCTATTGGTCCTCTACTTCGCTCTCTACTTCGCTGGCTGCTTTGCTTGTGGCTTCTTTCAGCACGATCAGCAAATTGCCTGCCATGTGACCGGCATAGGCATAACCGGACATGATGTAAATCTGCCCGTCATAGGCCACGGGACCGGCGCCATTCATCGACCCGCCGTGGCCCTCAACACCATTGATACCCGTCATCGCCTGGGTTGTGTCCATCGACCAGACGATCTCGCCCGTGTGTCGGTTGTGGACGCGGACCCATCCATCCAGGGCGTTGGCCATCACATAGTCACCAAATATGGTCGGGGGTGCTGCCACGCCCGGGTCACAGAACTGGCGGCCTTGGCAGGTATCCTCCGTCGGCTCCCACGCCCAGATAATGTCGCCATTGGCGATATCCAGGGCAAACAGGCCGGGGCGCGCCGCGACCGTATAAACAGCGGCGTCGCCGTCATATATCATGTCGGAATTGGGGATATAGGCGACGCCGTCATGGGCCGCCAGGCCAAAGTGGATACCGCCCTGGATGCCACCACGACCCAGCGTATTACGCCAGATGCCAATCCCCGTATCAGGGTCGATGCCGTGGGCCGTTGATGACTTTTGACCCGATACCACGACGTCGCGGCCATTTTTATCAGTGGTGATCAGGGTGCCAGCGCCCATGTCAAAATCTGGGCCTTCATTTTCTGGACAATTAGGGCCGCGAATACCGGCCATGCAGGCGGTGTTCCAGCGGTCGTTTGATGTGCCCTGATAGACCCATTTTATCGCGCCTGTATCCAGATCCAGCGCCAGCACAGAATCGCTGGTGCCGCTGCCGGGGCTGGCATAATTGTTGCCGGTGCCGACATAAATCTGGCTGCGTTTCAAATCGATGCTGGCTGTATTCCAGACCGACGCGCCTGCCGACCCGTATTGTTTGGTCCCGACGCTGCTGGTGCCCTGCAATTTCGCCTCGTCAGGGATGGTATAGCTGATCCAGATCGTCTCGCCGGTTTTAAGGTCCAACATCGCCACGGCCCCGCGAAAGGTGCAACACGGATAGTCCGGGTCTGCAGCCGACGAATCCTCATGCGAGGCAATGGTCACAATCACCCGGTCGCCAATGATGCGCGGTGTGCCGCTGATTTTGGCGTGTGGGTGGTCATGGGGCCGGGCCCGCCAGATCTGCTTGCCAGTGATGGCGTTCAATCCATAAAAATTACCGACGTGGTCACCAAAGACAGCCATAGGCGTGGGCGATGCGTCATCTGCTTCCCACGAGGATACGGCCACGCCGGTCCGTACTTCTGAAAAGGCGCTGAAGGTCCAGTGCTGGCAGCCTGTTTTGGCGTCCAGCCCATAAACAGTGCCATCCTGGCTGCCGAACAACATCAACCCACCTGCAAAGCCGGGTTGTGACCGCATTTGCATGGTGTGAGGCAGGGCGATGGTCCAGGCGACTTCCAGGTTTTCCATCGCCGTGTCGCCGAGCCCGGCATTTTCCAGGCTTTGATAGCGGGTTCGGGCGTAATCCATGCCCCAATCGCGGACATGTGGCTGGATGGTGGGGTCAAAGGCTTCGACCGTGCAAAGCGGGATGTTTGCGCCTGCCTGGTTTTCGCCAATTTTGCTTTGAGTCAGATATTCTGCGACGGCGCGTTTGTCATCGTCTGACAGGTCTGATGATTGCGCTGTCATCATGCCCTGGGTCATCGCCTTGTAAACGGCGTCGGGGGTCATCTTTTCCAACAAAGCCACATGGGGTGTGCGGGGCATGACGTCGTCATGGCAGGTTGCGCAAGTGCCTTCGTAAATGGCCTGGCCGGGATGCGGTGATTCTATCGTTTCTGTGGGTGGTTCTGTCGGGGGGTCAGATTCTGAACACCCGACAAGAAGTAAAACGCTGAAGAGCGCCAACATTTTATGGTTCATAGAATGCCTCGCTCTTCGGCTTGTTGGTTGATTACATGCGTTCGATGATGATGGCCGGTGCCATGCCGCCACCAGTGCACATGGTGGCCAGGCCTCGGTGCAGATCACGACGTTCCAACTCGTCCAACAGGGTGCCCAGGATAATCGCACCGGTTGCGCCGATGGGATGACCCAGGGCCATCGCCCCGCCATTGACGTTTACCTTGGCGTAATCAAGATCCAGCATCCGCATGAACCGAAGGGATACCACGGCAAAGGCTTCGTTGATTTCCCACAGGTCAATGTCGTCTGTAGTCAGGCCAGCCATGTCGAGGGCTTTGCGTGCGGCAGGCACCGGGGCATTCAGCATGGTGGTGGGGCTGTCGCCATCAGCGGTGGTGCAGATGATCTTGGCCCGCGGCTTCAGGCCGTGTGCCCTGGCATAATCAGGGGATGCCAACACCAGTGCGCCCGCCCCATCAACAACACCGGATGAATTGCCGGCATGATGGATGTGGTTGATTTCAATGTCCGGATAGACTTTTTGTACCAATGACTTGTAAGAAGCGCCTTCATCATCAAAGGGGTATTCATACATGGCTTCAAAAGATGGCTTCAGTGCGGCCAGGCCCTCTAGGGTTGTTTGTGGGCGTGGGAATTCTTCATGATCCAACGCGACAGAACCATCGTCGTGCAACACGGGCACCAGGGACTTGTCGAAGTAGCCTTGTCTGATAGCGTTATCGGCACGGATCTGGCTTTCCACAGCATGTTCTTCGGTTTCGAGGCGGGTGATGCCTTCCAGTGTACCAATCAGATCAGCGCAAATACCCTGGTGCGGTTGCGGGTGCAGATCGCGCAAATGCAAATTATTGCGGTCGAGGGTTGGCATGCGTTCGCCGCCAGCTTCGCGGCCATAGGTGCCCGCATATGACATGGACTCGACGCCGCCAGCGACAATCAGGTTCTGCATGCCAGACATGATGCCCATGGCCCCCAGACTAACCGACGTGAGGCCCGACCCGCAAAAACGGTCGAGGGAAAAGCCCGTGGCCCGTTCGCTATAGCCGGCATCCAATGCAGACATGCGGGCAATACAGGCGCCCTGGCGACCAACCTGGCTGCCGCAGCCAGCAATAACGTCATCGATATCTTCGGTGGCCAGGCTGTTGCGCTCGGCCAGTTCTTTCAGCACCGATGACAGAATGCGTTGGGGATGGACGTCCGCCAGCGACCCTTTGCCTGCTTTGCCAATGCCACGCGGGGTGCGGGCTGCGTCGATAATCCATGCTTCTGCCATTGTCTTCTCCTGATGAATGGGGCTGTTTGCCACCGTGTTTTTTGCCTCGTGGCAATCATTGTCACGAGTCTATGGTGTGTCTGCAAGTCTGTTTTCTAGTGTGCCCAACCTACCTGGTCCGAAGCGCCTCGCGATCGAAACTGATGTCGTCTGCGCCGCGGCCCCCCATGATGGTGCCTTCCATTGTTTTCAACACATCGTCGGCCGCAGGCTCTGAGCGTGCAAAGTCGACCACTTCAGTCCGGTGGGCGATCTTCCATGTGCCAAACCGCTTTTCATAGCGGTCGACATAACGTCCGGCGATGATCAGGTCTGTTTTTTCGTCGCCATCTTCAAGCCGATGGAAGGCGTTGAAGTACACCTCGCCAAAGGCCACGTCGTTTTCGACTTCGACTTCAATTTGGGCCTGGCCGATCATGTGATGGTTCGATGCGTGGGGGGCAAGGGCACCCTGGGCAAACTCGACAAATTCGTCGGGGCCGCCCTGGAAAAACCCATAATCCAGCGTCGCATCATCAAAAAACACCGACCGGTGCATCACCGGGTCCAGGCGATCTTGGCCGCGCATATAGCGGCAAAGCAATTTGTCGATCTCCATGCGGGCGATCAATTCGTCGATTTGGCGGTCTTTGCGTAGTTCCATTTTTCCCTCCAGCTTGATGCTGATTTAAATTTGTAGAAGGCAAATGTAACGGCAGGTGCGAGATTGTCACCTGATAAGTCGCAATCACTTCTTCTGGACTCAGCCGGTCTATGTGTATGGTGCGAGTCCGATTATCAAAGGGGAGTATTCAGTATGGGAAAAGTTACCGATATCGCCGTTAACAAGATTGATGGCTCACCAAGTTCGTTAGGTGAATATGATGGCGATGTGCTGTTGGTGGTCAATGTCGCCTCGGCCTGTGGCCTGACACCACAATATGAAGCACTTGAAAAGACCTATCAGACCTATCGCGATCGTGGGTTTGTCGTGCTTGGCTTCCCCGCCAATAATTTTGGTGCACAAGAACCTGGCACCGATGAGGAAATTCAGGATTTCTGCACCACCAAATTCAGTGTCGAATTTCCGATGTTCTCGAAAATCTCGGTAAAGGGCGATGACCAGCACCCGCTCTATAGTGCCCTGATCGAAGAACAGCCCGCGCGCACAGAACTTGAAGGTGGTGGCCTCAAGGGCATGCTGGAAAAGAACAATCTGGGCCCCGACAATGACACCGATGTGATGTGGAACTTTGAAAAGTTCCTGGTTGGTCGGGACGGTTCGGTCATCGGTCGGTTCGCACCAGACATGACACCAGAAGACCCAACAGTGGTCGCCGCCATCGAAGCTGCTTTGGGCTAGGTCTCAATTACAATTTGGGCATGGCCCTAGTCACAATTTGGGCCATGCCCCAGGCATAATTTGGGCCAGGTCCCAGGCACAATTTGAGCCAGGTCCCTGTCATAAATGTAAAAGGGCGGCCAATCATCTGATTAGCCGCCCTTTTTTTTAATCCCGATTGGGAAAATATTTTACTGGTTGGACCCTGCGAACAGTTTGTTCAGGTCTTCATCAGCTGTTTCGATAATGCGGTCAACCCAACTGTGGAATTTCTGTCCGCCGCCTTCGTTGCGACCAAACAGAACGTGATCCTTGTGGCCAGTTTCCAGCGCTTTTTGCAGGCGCAGGCCGGTTGCGTAATCTTCTTTCTCCACAACATATTCCAGCAGCGTGAACTGCTTGTCGGCCTCGACCTCTTGCTCGGGCGTCGGCTTGTGTTCCATCATGTAGTTCTGCACCGTATACGATTCGCCAGGCGTCTTGCCGGGGAACAATTGCGAGAGCATGACAGAGCGACCACCGCCTTCAAACGATGCGATGGAGACATGAGGGAATACGGTCCATACACCCATCATCATCAAATTGGTGTCCCACTCGTCCTTGGGCATGTCTTCCAGACCAATCATGAATGGTGAGGGGGACGATACGCGCTGGTGTGGCCCCCAGCTGTAATAGAGCGCCTGATTGGAAATTTCTGTCCCGAAGGTTTTGCTGTGCAGGACCGGCAGATGGTAAAGGTCGAGGTAACCGTCATAGGCGACCTTCCAATTCGGCCCGCGCAAGGTGCGCTGGTCGTGCATGTGCCATGTTTCAAACCCGAAATTGGCCAGTAGGTCGTCATAGCCAGACAGGAAAGCGTCAAAGTCGATGTCTGAATTGGGGCGCAGGCAAACCCAGATCAGTCCCGCGCGCTCGATGACGGGCAGAGGCACAAGGCCGTATTCGCTTTTGTCGATCTCGCCAAAGTCTTCTTTCGAGGAAATGCCGATCAGATCGCCGTTCTGGTTGTAGGTCCAGGCATGGTATGGGCAGACAAACCGCTTGGCATTGTCGCAGCCCAATTCGACCAGGGCGGCACCGCGATGACTGCACATATTCATAAAGGCATGAATTTTGCCTTTGGAATCACGGTTGATCAGGACAGGCACGCCCACGGCTTCCATGGCCTTATAGTCGCCAGGGTTGCGCAGTTCTGCCGTCGTCGCCAAAAGCAATGGCACGCGCTTGAAAATCTTTTCAACCTCGGCTTCATATTGGTCCTGTGCGTAATATTTGGTCGCCGGCACTTTGAAGACATCAGGTTCCATATCGATGGTACCCGCTTTGGAATGAGCGATGTTGTGCTCAGTCATTTTGATGAGCTGTTCTCTGGACATAGTCTTCTCCGTTCTTCGTCGTTGGCGCATCCGTGGTTATGGATGGTCCACAATCAATCTGTTGGGCGCAACTCTATTTGTAATGGCGCGCCTGGGCAATGGTTCAGATCATAAAGGTAACATGGGCTGAAAAGCCCGAGAACTATAGTTTTTGAGAGGTAAAATCGCTTTAAGACGCGAATTCATTGACTTTTTTACGCGCCGCTTCTTTGTCATCGAACCACAAGGCATTGATGCCCAAAAAGTCTATAGATTCGGGCGGGGTATCGTCATCGGCAAAAATGGCACCCACCGGACAGGCCGAAATGCAGACGGCGCAATCGATACACTCTGCAGGTTCGATATACAGGATGCGGTCTTCCTCGTCGGAATGGATGCAATCAACGGGGCACACTTCGACGCAGGATTGATCCTTCACATCGATGCAAGCATCGGTAATTACAAATGTCATGTCCTGGTTCCTCATCTGGCCCATCCCCTTGTGACTGTGTCTCGGGGGGTGGGGTCGATTGTTAGTTTTCCTTATGACCACACATTGTCAAACTAATGCACCATGACAGTCTGTCAATCTGTTGCCTGAGTCTGCCTTACGTTGTAACTTATCCTCAATTGAACATTCAAGCATGAAGGTAGAATATGAGTTCGGCAAATTCCGTTACAGGCTCGATCGCACGCGCGATTGATCCGATGCTACAGTCTGCATCCGCCCCTGAACAGGCAGTGCCAGACTTTCCGATGATGCCCCTGGGCCAGGCGACAGACATGGGCCACGCGCCCGATGGCACGCCTTTGTTGGACCCGCGCATTTTCAACACGATGGAATTTATGCGCAATCCCTATCCCTATTACAAAATCATGCGCGACCATTACCCGGTCTTCCACGACAAATTGCACAATTGCTATTACGTCACCCGCTATGCCGACATCACCGATTGTTATTTCGATGATGAAGGCTTTAACACCATCCCCAAAGGCAGCTCTAGCGGCGTGTTGGGCAACACCCAGCTGGAACTCAGCGGGATAGAACATCGCCGCCGGCGCAATCTGTATGGCCAACATCTGGTGGGGCAGTCACTGAATCATCGCGTGCCCGCCATCGAAAAGCTGGCCGAACAGATGATCAGCAATTGGGACAATCTGACGCCGGAGCAGGGGGTCGAAGACAAAGGCGGCGTGCGGTCCATTCAGTTGGGTAAGGTATTTGCCAATGAATTCCCCATTCGCGTGGTTTGCCAAGTGCTTGGCTTCCCTGAGGAATCTCAGGAAGATTTTTACTATTGGTACAATTCCATGATGTCTGGCCTGGGTGGTTCGGACACCCAAAAACAGGGCCTGGAGGCCCGTCAGCATCTTGAGGATTATCTGGAAGAAATCGTCGAGGCCCGCCGCAAACAACCGACCTATCTGTATGACAATGATGGCAAAGAGCTGGGCAAAGATGTCATCAGCAAATTGTGTGAAAGCAAGATCGATGGTGACTATCTGTCGACTGAAGAAATCACCTCGAACATCGCGCTCGTGGTTGGCGGCGGCGGAGAAACAACCCGCGGCGCCATCTTGAACATGTGGTACCTGTTGTTGCAGCACCCCGACCAATTTGCCGAAGTGGTGGCGGACGAAGACAAGTGGAACCTGGCGTTCCACGAAACGCTGCGTCATTCAACACCCATTGGTGGGCAGCCCCGTCACAATACGTTCGATTTGGATATGCATGGCGTCAAGGTACCCGCCGGGTCTTTGGTCAATATGGTCGACTTTTCGGCCAACCATGATGACCGCATCTTCAAGGACCCCGAGACTTTCAATATCTTCCGCGACGATCTGTACAGCGGCAAATTGCTGCGGTCGGGCTTTGCCAAAGAAGGCAAGAGCAGCCATATGGCCTTTGGCGTAGGGCCGCACCTGTGCCCCGGTGCCTGGATTTCGCACCAAGAAGCGGTGGTTGGTTCCAAAATTCTGATCAAGCATATGAAGAACCCGCGCATTCGTGTCGACAAGATGCCCAAGGATATTGACGGCGAAAGCCTGGCCCCTATCGGCCTGATTTCCGTGCGGGAACTTTGGATCGACTACGACCTCGAATAGGGGCGACAACAAGAAGGCTCAGCAAAATGAGTACACAAGACCAGTCAGCCGGCAAAGACAGATCGGCCATTCGCAAATTCACCCGCGACATCACCGTCGGCCGCAATGGCGTGCCGGTCGCGCGGGCTAAAACCAGCGGCGAGGGCTTTCGGACCTACGAAATTCACCAGCGCATGCGGCCGGGCGAAACCACCGCCAAAATGCGACCCAACCGGTTGATATCTGAAGAGTTTTTGACAGACCCCTATGCGCCACTCGAGGTGTTGCGAGAGAATTATCCCTGCTATCGGGACTGGATTGGCAATTCATACTGGGTCACACAATATAATGATGTGACATCGATATTTGTCGACGATGCCAATTTCGAAACGCGCCCGAAAAGCTGGTTCTATAGTATTGAAGGCTTTGGCCGCGATCTGCGGGGCGAAATTCCGGTGCTTTCTGCCCAGGCCAATCGCATTGACGAAAACATCGACGCCATTGCCAGCCAGATTGTTGACGATATGGCTGCCTCAGACGCACCGGACTTGGCGCTTGATCTGGCGGCCCGTCTACCGATGGAATTGCTGGCCTGCGTGCTGGACCTGCCCAAAGATGATGTGCCTTTATTTGTTGAACGTTATTGGGCCATGCAGCGCGGCTATCATTGGGAACCAAAGTCTGAACAGGCGGGCCTTGCGGCCATTGAAGACCTGACTGCCTATTTTGATCCCATAATAGAGGCGCGTCGGGCCAACCCCGGGGACGACATGGTCTCGGCCATTGCCACGCTCGATCTGGACAGTGGGCCCGCCACCGGGGCAGACGTCGTCGCCACATTGCTGGAGGCCGATCATGAAAGCCTGCATGGCGGCCTGGCCAATATGTGGTTCCTGCTGCTGACCAATCCGGACCAGTTGGCCATCATCAAAGATGATCGTCGGTTCATCAAATTTTCCTGGTTCGAAACCTTGCGTCATTCCACCCCGGTGGTGACGGCCAAGCGTTTTGCTCTGCACGAGGTCGAACGGTTTGGCCTGATGCTGCCCGAAGGTGCCATGATGAATTGCTCGGCGGCTGCGGCCAATCGTGACCCCCGTATCTATGAAAACCCGGACAGCTTCCTGGTGACGCGTAAGGATATGTGCCAACGCGAACCCCGTGGCATGTACCGGGCAGACGGCCTGCCTGCGGGCATAACCTTTGGCATGGGCCCCCCGTCAAAGCACCCGGCAGTGCCAGAAGACCGGCCCCGGTCGCTTTATGCCATCAACAAAGATATCGCAGTCAAGGCCAGCAATATTCTGTTGGACAAGATGCCCAATATTGGCCTGAAATCAGGCGCTTCGCCAGAATTGCGCGCGTTACGCAACGGCGAGATGCATACTTGTTGGCATTTACCGGTTGAATTTTGAAGGCCCTCTTTAGAGCGCAAGACATCCTCCAACCCCGTTCGTGCTGAGTGAATTCGGGGCACCCGAATTTGTATCGAAGTGCGTGAAATCAGCCCGAGAGTGGCCGCTTCCCCTATCGCCATCACGTAACCTTCGGCAAGCTCCGGACAGGCTTCGATACAATTTGTCGCTCACGCGCCAAATCACTCAGCACGAACGGTCTGGATGGGATCGACATGTAATTTCATGTCTCAATCTGAATTGAAGAAGCCCGCGCCTAGTCGGCCCCAATTCGTTTGAAATTAGGGGGCCGCTTTTCCCGGAAGGCGGTCATGCCCTCGGTGACGTCACCGCTGGCGCGGGCTTCGGCCAATGCCTGGCGGGATTCGTCAAAGGCGGTGCCAAAATCCAGCTCCAATGATCGGAATAATTGCTTCTTCATCGCATGGATCGACGATGGCGCAACGGTGTCGGCGAGCATCTGGATAAAGGCCTTGGCCTCGTCAATCAGCTGGTCCCCCGGTACACATTTTTCCGCAAGACCCAGCTCGGCGGCTTCTGTCCCCCTGACTTTGCGGGACGACCACAATATCTCGAGCGACCGCCCAATGCCGATCATGCGGGGCATCATCCAGGCGATGCCGTTTTCCGCGACCAGCCCGCGCTGGCCAAAGGCCGACATGAAATAGGCGTCTTCGGCGATGTAGCGCATGTCGCACATCATCGCCAAAACAAAGCCCAACCCCACGCAAGGGCCGTTGACAGCTGCGATCACCGGTTTGCGCAATGTCGCCAGATAGGCATAGGACCGCGCATAACCTTCGCCAACATCCGGGTCGCCCAGCTCGACTGGCAGGCTGCCGTCACCTTCAGGCTTGGAGGGACCCGATGCGCCGCCCGGAGCAATATCGCGGCCCGCGCAAAACCCACGCCCCTTGCCGGTGATGATGATACCGACGACCGCCGAGTCAGCCTCTGCCTGGGCACACGCATGGCGCAGCTCGGCCAGCATTTTGTCAGAGGCGGCGTTCAGCCGGTCTTCGCGGTTGAACTCGATAATCGCGACCGGGTCTTCGACCGTGTAATTGATGTCTTCATATTCAATAGTGTCTGGCAACTTATGCTCCTGCCAATATCTCGGCGGTTTCAGTTTCGATACGGGTGCCTTTAAAGAAGTCCGGGTTGGTATCCCCATATAAATGCACAGAATTTTCGAATCCGAACTTTTTGAAGTCTGCGTCATTGAACAGGCCCATCTCGACCTGCTCATAGGCCTCGGCCGCGGCGTGGTCCATATTGGTGACGTCCCAATGGCCCAAATCAAAGCTCATGATCGCGCGGACCTGTTCGCCCAGCGGGTTAATTTTGCGGTCAAAGGCAATGCACGCCAAGGGGTCATCAGACTCACACCCAAAATAAAAGTTGGGGATAAACCGGTCGCGGATGTCTTCCTTGGTTTCGACTTCCATGGCCCTGAAGTCGTTCTTCAACAGAGGGTCGATTTCCTGGGGACCGACCTTCAGGGTTGCCTCCAGCCCGGCAATTTTGGCCTGAGTGGCCGCATCGCCATATTGTTCGAACAATTGATTGGCCAGCGCCATGTCCAGATTGGTGGGGTCCAGGCGTTCCAGCCGGTCGGGGCGACGCTTGGACCAGCGCGAGAATATGTCGGCATACAGGCGCACACCGTTTTGCACGCCGCCTTCCAACAAGGCGACCCGCAGGTCGGGGAAGCGCGCGGTGACACCCCCCATCAACAGGCTTTTGGCCAGCACTTCGCCACCGGCGGCAAAGTGGCCCATATGGTTGTACATGTAGTTCGATATCGACCTACGATCATCAAAGCCCATGCCGCCAGAATGCGCCGCGACGGGGAAACCCAGCTCGACACATTTGGCCCAGAACGGGTCATAGTCATAGGCGCTGTCGATGCCGTAGGAATCCAGCCAGGTGACTTTATGTGCAATGTCCGGGTGGCTCTCGGCAGTCTTGGGCACGGGGCGCCTGATATAAGACGGGATCATCGCCACCTTGAGCCCCAGCGAATGGGCGTGCTCCAACTCGCGAATGCCTTCATCGGGCGTGTGCAGTGGGATGATGGCCGCAGGGGTCATGCGGTCCGAATATTGGCCGTAACAGTCTGCAATATATTCATTATAGGCGTGGCACACGACCTGGCGGTATTCGGTGTTTTCAGCACCAATATAAAACAGCCCCTGGGTTGGGTATAAGACCATGAAATCAAGGCCAAAATCGTCCATGCGTTCATAGTAAAGTTGCGGCAACATGGCCGTCACTCGGTCGGTCGTATTCTGTGTCGGCAAGGCCCACCACGGCCCGCGCATGGTGCGCCCCTGGCGGCGCTGTTCGTCGGTCATGGAATACCAGCCCGCAACATTGCGCCCCTTCTCCATGACCCGGGCAAAGTCTTCGCCACCCGCCGCGCGGACAAAGTCCATCAACACCGGCGTGTATTCAATGATATGCGAATCCCCGTCAATGAGTGGGTGATTGATTTTTGCGCGCGCATCCGCAGCACTGGTCCCCATAATTAACCCCTGTTTTGGCACCTACTTTGGCACCTGATTTTTGTGACAGGCCATCTGATCATTTGACGGCAGATGGATCAAGGGGTAGCCCGTCAATCCACAAAAATCCGCTGGCTTTACCGGCCAGTAACAAGTGTGATATGGGTGTCGATCTGAAAAACATAACAGCCGGGTATCCGGCCTCTTAAGGGAGATACCCTATGGCTGATGCCGCTATGCTTGACCTCGGCTTTGATCCGGATGCATTGCGTGAAAAGTATCAGGTAGAGCGAGACAAGCGAATTCGCGATGATGGCAACGATCAGTACCGCGAAGTCAAAGGCGACTTTTCCCACTATGTTGACGACCCCTATGTAGAGGCACGAATTGAGCGCGACCCGCTGGAAGATGAAGTGGATGTGGTGGTTATTGGCGGTGGCTTCGGCGGACTGTTGACTGGCGCGCGACTGAAGGAAGCTGGGATTTCAGATGTTCGCCTGATCGAAAAAGGCAGCGACTTTGGCGGCACCTGGTACTGGAACCGCTATCCCGGTGCGGCCTGTGATGTCGAGGCCTATGTCTATCTGCCGCTGTGTGAAGAGATGGGCTACATTCCCAAAGAAAAATACGCGAAAGCCGGTGAAATACTGGCTCATTCAAAAGCCATTGGTGAAAAATACGGTCTTTACGACAATGTCTGCTTCCAGACCGAGGTCCAGGAACTTGAATGGGATGAAGACGCCTCCCGGTGGATTATTAAAACCAACCGGGGTGACCGCATCAGGGCTAAATTTGTCTGCATGTCCAATGGCCCGCTTAATCGACCCAAGCTGCCCGGGATTAAAGGCATCGATCTTTTCAAGGGCCACACATTTCACACCAGCCGATGGGACTATGCCTATACGGGTGGCGGGCCAGAAGGCGACCTTGATGGCCTGAAGGGCAAGCGCGTCGGCATTATCGGGACCGGGGCAACGGCCATTCAATGTGTGCCGCATCTTGGCGCAAGCGCTGACGCGCTTTACGTTTTCCAACGCACACCGTCGTCGGTTGATGTGCGCGCCAACAAGCCGACGGACCCAAAGTGGGCGGCCAGCCTGCAACCGGGCTGGCAAAAAGAGCGCATGGAAAACTTCAACCTGTTGACCTCTGGTGGTTATGCAGAAGAAGATTTGGTCAATGACGGGTGGACAGAAATCATTCGTAATTTGGCATCACTGGTGAACTTCAAATCTGATACGCCGGTGGACCACGACGAACTTATCGTCCAACTGGAAATCGCTGATTTTCAGAAGATGGAACAGGTCCGCGCCCGTGCGCAGTCTATCGTTGATGACCCGGCCACGGCAGAATCGCTGAAGCCCTATTATCGTCAGTTCTGTAAGCGCCCGTGTTTTAACGACGAATATCTTGATGCTTTCAACCTGCCGGGGGTTACGCTTGTTGATACCCAGGGCGTTGGGATCGACCGGATTACGGAAAAGGGTGTGGTGGCCAATGGCACAGAATATGAGCTCGACTGCCTGATCTTTGCCACGGGCTTTGAAGTGGGCACAGATTACACCAGGCGCTCAGGCTATGATTTGATTGGCCGGGGCGGGATGAGCCTGCGCGATAAATGGGCCAACGGCATTTCAACCCTGCACGGGTTCCACAGCCACGGGTTCCCCAATTGTTTCATCATCAGCCAGGCGCAATCGGCCTTTACCGTGAACTTCCCCCACGCCATGAACGAACAGGCGATCCATCTGGCCTATATCATCGACCATTGCCTCAACAGCAATGTCAGCACGGTTGAGGTCAGTGAAGAGGCCGAGCAAGCCTGGGTTGACGAGGTTATCGCCATGTCCCGGTTCAATGAGAGCTTCCAGGCCCAATGCACGCCTGGCTATTACAATAATGAGGGCCAGCCCAGCCAGCTAAGCAAACGCAATGGCAGCTATGGCGCCGGCGCGGTCGCCTTTTTCAACAAGCTGGAAGCATGGCGCGAAGAGGGTACGTTGCAAGGGTTAGAAATTAGCTAAACGGGTCCGATCGAAGCGTAGAATCCCCTTCGTCGTCCCGTGCCCTGATCGCCCCTATTGCGGGGTGGTCAGGTTACGACACGGGACCCAGAAAAAAGGTAATGCCCTGCCATCGGCAGGACTTGTTTTAACTCTGGATACCGGATCGGCCATTCTTGTTGGCGCTTCGCTTTTGGGGGCTGCGCCCTGTCCGGCATGACGACAATTGCGGAAAAAAAGGGCGGGCCCTAAAGACCCGCCTTCAGTCTCGTATGGCTAGCATCGGTCAATCAGCGGCAACCGCAACCCACACTTGCTTCTTCCCATAGGCGGGCGGAGAGTACGAAAAGTCGGAATATTCTGCCTCGACCTCAAAGCCTGTGCGTTCAAGCAAATATCTCATTTCTTGGCGCAGCGTCCACCGCAATGCCCACGATGTTTCCTCGGTCTGTACGATTTTGCCAGTGTCGTCGAACACCTCGATGCGAATTTTCTCTTCGAACCGTTGCCGCATAGGGTCCAACTCCCTGCCGATGATAGAACGTCGGATGAGATGCCCGGTCTGTGGGTCGGTCGCTTCTTCGATCCGCTCACTTCTTGGTCCATCAGGGATGCACATCTCTAATTTAGGGTCAAAGAGGTGCAGTACCAGTTTGCCGCCGGGGACGAGGTGGCGACGAAAGCAGGTCAGCGCAGCGAATTGTTCTTCCGGTGTTACCAAATGCTGGAAGGCGCAGGCAGGCACAATGATGAGCGGGAACTGGCGGCCAAGATCAAAGTCGGTCATATCAGCCTCGATAAATTCAACCCTGGAAGCCACGTCAGGCGGATGTTGACTGCGTCTGCTCTCAGCAACCGCCAGCATGTTGATGGAGAGGTCCAGACCAACCATCTCTGTACCCTCTTCAGCAAGTACCCAGGTGACCCGGCCTGTGCCAGCGCCGATTTCCAACACCGGAGAACCACATTCGACGGCTAATTGTCTGTAGAAGCCAATGTCTTCCCAACGTGTGTTCCCTTCGTAAAATAGGTCGTAGGTCAGTGCCCCTAATTCGCCTTCGTCGTAATAGGCATTGGCATTCTGTCGCTGATTGTCTTTGTTCATAATGTTGGCTCGCTTTCAGTATCATTTTGATTGAATGGAAAGGCTTGCCTTCGGATGATCCGTTATAAAAAAAAGGCGGATCCGAAGACCCGCCCTTGGTTTTGTATGGCTTGGGCTTGTTATTCAGCGGCAACCGCCATGGTCGACTGGTTGCGGATAATCTCGCCGCCGCGGGCGCCGGTGAGTTCGTCATCGCGCAAAATCACGGTGCCGTTGCAGATGGTGGCTTTATAGCCGTGGGCACCCTGAAGGAAGTGGGGCGCGCCATGCGGGAAATTGTGGTGAATCTCCGGCATTTCTTCGCGCAGGTTTTCCAGGTCAATGACATTGATATCCGCGCGTTTGCCGATCTCCAGCGTGCCACGATCAGGCAGGCCCATAATACGAGCCGGCGCGGACGTCAGGCGACGCACGGCCTCCTCGATGGTGTAGAGGCCGACATCGCGAGTCCAGTGGGTCAGGGTAAAGGTGGCCCAACCGCCATCGGTGACCTGGCTGACATGCGCGCCAGCATCGCCCAGGCCTGGCAGGCAATTGGCGCAATCCAGCAGATTGGCCACCGCCTTTAGGTTCTTGTTAAAGAAACGGCGGGTGAACCAGGCCTTGCCGTCGCTCTCCAGGGACATGCGAATGAAGGTCTTGGCAGGATGTTCACCGTGGTTATCTGCAAAAGTTTGCAGGCTTTTTTCGTCGCCCGAGATATAGTCCGGCTGACCACTTTCGCCTAACCAATACAATTCGTTGCTGGGGATCGTGTCGTCCAATTTGGCTTCGGCCAGCAGCTGTTCAACGCGGGCAGGGTCTTGAATAGCGGCCAGTTTTTCTTCCAGCGTGGCCATTTCGCGGACTTCGTTCCAGGCATTGGTGCGCCATGGCAGGCCTGCCTGCAGACCCAGTACATTGCCGGTGCCCCGAGGGACAGAGATGGCATTGATGTCGAGATCATTGGCAGCCATGTCTTCCAACATGGCGCGGACGCGGGCACCGGAATTGTCTTTGTCACCAGCGGTAATGCTGAACAGCACGCGGCCACCAGCGGCTCTGGCTTCCTTGCGCAACAGCTCTTCTTCACCTTCAAAGTCACCGCCCAAATTGAGGACGTTCTGCATCAGCCCGCCTTCCTGGCCAACGGCTTCGGCAATGGCGACAACTTCGTCATGCTTGGCGTGGGTGCCGGGGATGTTGCGACCGTCTGGCATAAAATGCCCCAAAAACCGATTGGTCGAGAACCCCATGGCCCCGTCTCTGACAGCTTGGCGGGCGATATCGACGATTTGTGCTTGTTCTTCTGGTGTGGGGTCGCCTTCAACGCCGCGGTCTCCCATGACGTAATAGCGCACGGCGCTATGGCCAACCAGGCCGCCAACATTGATGGCCGGGTTCATCTTTTCGATGGCATCGAGATATTCACCATAGGTGTCCCAGGTCCAGGGCAGGCCGGTCATGATGGCTTCGCGGGGAATGTCTTCCACGGTTTCCATCATTGCAGCAATAAGTTCGCGATCTTCAACTTTGCAGGGCGCAAAAGTGACACCGCAATTGCCCATCAGGGCCGTGGTGACGCCTTGGCGGCTGATAGGTGTCAGCAACGGGTCCCAACTAATTTGCGCGTCCAGATGCGTATGCAGGTCGACCCAACCAGGGGTGACCAGATTGCCCTGTGCATCAATTTCCTCGGTGCCGGCCTCTGTGATGGTGCCGATGGCGACAATTTCATTGCCGTTGATGGCGATGTCGGCCTCATAGGCTGGCTTGCCGGTGCCGTCGACCACGCGTCCATTTCGGATAACCAGATCATATGTCATGTTGTGCTCCCGCTGAGTTCCCTTAAAGATGAGGGATTATCCAATGTTGGCACTTGGTTCCGCAAGTCTTAAATGACCTTGGGGTCCAGACTATGTAACATGCTGCCAAAGAACACGAATAATAGGGAACAGTCATGGATTTAGGGATCAGAGGCAAAAAGGGAATCGTCAATGGCGGCAGTGCTGGCCTGGGCATGGGCAGCGCCCGCGCCCTGGCGCGTGAAGGTGTGGACCTTGTCATCTCGGCGCGCGGTGAAGAACGCCTGGTGCGGGTTTGCAAGGAAATTGCCGAGGAAACCGGCAGCAAGATTACGCCGGTGGTGGCAGACCACAGCACCGAGGAAGGCCGTAAAGCCATTTTGGCTGAATGCCCGGAACCCGACATTCTCGTAGGCACCTGTTCGCCCCCTACATTCACGGGGGACTATCGCGATATTGAGCCTGATGATTGGTATAAATCCCTCGCCATCACCTTGATCAGTCCGGTGGAATTCATGCGGGCAACCGTTGAAGGCATGGCCGAACGCGGCTGGGGCCGTGTCGTCAATATCGGCACGGTCGCCGCCAAATATCCTGCAGAAATTCGTATATTGTCTGGCGCGCCGCGCGCCGCCTTGGCGAATTATACGACCGCGGTGTCGCATAGGGTCGCTCGGGACGGGGTGATCATCAATAATCTGCTGCCGGGCATGTACCACACGGCGACGGTGTTTGATCTGTTCTCTGATACGGCCAAAGAACAAGGCCTGACCTATGAGGAAGTCGCCAAGGCACAGGCAAAGAAAATGCACATCCCTTCTGGTGATTTTGGCGATGTTGATGATTTCGGTGCGTTCACAGCCCTTCTCTGCAGTGAATTTGCCAGATATACGGTCGGGCAGAACATCGTGATGGATGGCGGCCTGACAAATTCTACGTTTTAGGCCAAAACGCGTTGTTCCCAGACGGTTTCTATGCGTGACAACGCGTTCTCCGAGGCATAGGATGCGCCGAATTTTATATGATATGCGCTAAAGGGCCGACATAAGGCCTAAGCATCAAACAAAAGCACAAAGTGAGGAAACGTCATGATCAAAGGATCAATGAAATCCATTTTGGCACTGTCCCTTGGTGGGGCCGTTCTATTGAGCGGACCAATTGCTTATGCCCAGGACCAAGACGGTTCGGATGCCACGCAACGGGTAAGTTCTGTCTATCGTCTGATGGACGAAGTAACCGTGACGGCCCGTAAACGCGAAGAAGGCCTGCAAAGCGCGCCGATTGCCATTACCGCCCTGACGGGTGAAAGCCTGGAGGCTCGGGGTGCCACAAGGCTGGATGAAATCGCCAAGTTTTCACCCAATGTAACGTTCCAGAACAACCCTGGTTTTTCTGGCGCGTCGTCATCGGCGGCCATTTATATCCGTGGTATTGGCCAGCAGGATTTCTTGCCGACGGTTGAACCCGGCGTGGGTCTGTATGTGGACGGCGTCTATATTGCCCGTTCTGTCGGTAGTGTTCTTGATTTGATGGACATCGAACGCATCGAGATATTGCGTGGACCACAGGGAACACTGTTTGGCCGCAACACCATTGGTGGTGCAATCAGTGTCACCACCATCAAGCCAAGTGACGAATTTTCCGGCAAGGTCGATTTCACGTTTGGGACGGATAAGCGGATCGACGCCAAGGGCGTTGTTAATATCCCGTTGAGCGACAAATTGTTCCTCAAAGTCGCCTTTGCTAGTCTGAACCAGGACGGCTATGTAGAGCGCTCGTTTGACGGTATCGAACTTGGTGATCGGGATTCGGTCTCTGGCCGCGCGGCCTTGCGCTGGGTGCCCAATGACCGCCTGGAAGTGAACCTGGTCTTTGACGGCACACGTTCAAGGGAAAATGGCCCAGCCTTGACGCTGACCGATATTCGCCTGAATAAATTGAACAGCCCCGAGCTGAACTCTGTGCTGTTCAACCCGGTTGATGCCAATGGCAATTTCGACCCGACCAAATTGAATATCCCGTTTGATGCACCTGCGGATAATTTTGCCCTTTTGCACAATTACCTCGCCACGTTCCTCGGCGGGCAAGATTGCCTTGGCCTGGTGCCAGGACAGCCGATTGATGCGGGCGGCAACCCAAACAACCCGGCTTGTTACAATGAACAATTCATTGCCAATGATGAAACAAATGCAGGCACGGCGCCGTCGTTCTCCAACATCGACATTTGGGGTCTGGCACTGACGATCGATTATGACATTAACGAAAATGTCTCGATCAAATCGATTACGTCCTATCGCGAAATTGATGCCCAGGCGGCCCGCGATGGCGATCACTCGCCGCATATTATTGCCCAGTTTTTTGATGACTTCCAACAAGAACAATTCTCCCAGGAACTGCAGCTGTCCGTCAATGCGCTGGATGATCGCCTGAATTGGATCACCGGTTTTTACTATTTCCAGGAAGAAGGGCTGAACGAAAATCTGTTGGAATTTGTACCGGCTGATTTCCGCTCTGGTGGCTCCTTCGATAACCAGAACTGGGCCATCTTTACCCAGGCCACCTACAACATCACCGACCAGCTTAGTGTCACAGCAGGCATTCGTTATACGGACGAGAAAAAGAAGTTCCTGCCTGACCAGATCATTTTCGCTGATCGTACTTTTGGCCTGCGTCCAGACGGTACTTTGGGGCCACTTTTTGGCGAGGGCACCCGTATTCTGCCCTTCGTAGAAGTCGAGACTTCAATCTCTGAATTCACACCAATGGTCAATGTCGCCTATGAATTCGAAAACGCGCTGATCTATGCAACTTACTCTGAAGGGTTCAAGTCTGGTGGTTTCAACCAACGTGTTTTCCCACCACTGCCAGAAACACCGTCTTTCGACCCCGAGTTCGCCAAAGTGTTTGAAGTGGGTGTCAAATATGAAACAGCGGACAAGAAACTTCGCGTTAATTTCGCCGCCTTCCACACGGATTATGACGATTTGCAAGTGCAGATTTTCCGTGATGTTGCGCCGATCACAACCAATGCGGCCAGTGCAAAAATCGTGGGCTTCGAGCTAGAGCTTGCGGCCAATCCATTTGAAGGAACTTTTGTCGAGTTGGCGGTTGGCTTGACCGATGCGGACTTCAAAAAGATTGATGAACGGGCCACCGAAATTAATCTGGATTCCAAATTTGAGCGGATCTCCAAGTGGACACTCAGCGCTGGTGTTTCCCATGAGTTTGCCGTTGGCAACGGGGCTTATCTGGTGCCACGCGTTGACTGGGCCTACCGATCTGGCTTTTACAATGACGCTCTGAATTCTCCGGAAATCTATCAGCCGAGTTTCCATCTGCTGAACGCCAATGTTGCCTGGCAGGCAGCGGACGATCAATATTCCGTCACGGTAGGTGTAACCAACCTGACCAATGAAGACTATCTGCAGAGTGGCATTTACAGTTCCACATTCAATGCTGCAGAAAGCCTGTTCAACCGTGGTCGTGAATGGTTCATCAACATCAAGGTAAACATGTAACCAGGAAAGCCTTCACCATGGCTAAGATAGACCCGTATAACGCCGTCGGCCTGGTCCCCACTGTTCGGGGGATCAGCCGGCGCGAAGATATTATGGTCAATATCGAGCACCACAAACACATGGTGAAGGCAGCTGTATGGCTGGCGGGGCTGGACCTGCCGGTCAAACTTGTGGCGATCCCCGAGGGGGCGTTGCAGGGTTTTAATGACGAGGTCATGGACCTCGATCATGTCGAATTTGCCAATACAGGGGCCATCGATATTCCGGGCCCTGAAACCGATGCGCTGGGCGAGATCGCCAGGGAATATAACGTCTACATCATGGCCCAGGCCAAGGCGCGGCATCCAGAAATCAAGGATCGCTTCTTTAATGTGGGTTTTATTCTGAACCCGGATGGTGACGTGATCCTGCAGCACTACAAGATTGTACCGCTGTTGCCGGTGGAACATTCCATGACGCCCCACGATATTTTTGACTGGTGGGTGGAACGTTACGGCAGAACGCTCGATGCGTTTTTCCCGGTGGTGGATACTGATATTGGCCGCATGGGCATCATGATGGCCAATGAGGGATCGTACCCTGAATATGCGCGTGCATTGGCGATGAATGGGGCGGAATTGGTCTATCGGGCATCGATCCCGCATCCGGCGGCTTCAAACGATTATTTCGAAATCCAGAACCGTGCCCGCGCGCTCGACAACAATATGTATGTCATGGCCCCCAATATGGGCACCTATTATCTGACGCCAGAGTCTGACATTCCCATCGATACGTTTGGCGGTCGTTCGATGATTGTCGATTATCGGGGCCAGATCGTTGGTCGGCAGGATTATGGCGGCGTTTCCACCTCAGTTTGTGGTCCCATCAATATTGAGGCCTTGCGCCATCATCGCACCACGTCCAAATGGACGAACTGGATGAAGGACCTGAAGACGGAAATAATCGAACTGATTTATGAGCAGGCGATCTATCCTGCGAACCTCTATGCCGACCGCGCACCCATGGCCCATGACGAATATGCCGAAAAAGTCACGAAAGCGCAGATCGACTTGATGGTAGAGCGGGGCATCTGGAAGAGGCCGACACCCTGAACCCATTGGGCCCCGTTCATACTTCGATACAATCGCACCCACTGACGTGGATCCGATCACTCAGCACGAACGGTCTATCTCTACAATTTATGCCGTTCGCCCTGAGTGATTTGGTCGCCGATAGGCGGGCAAATTGTATCGAAGGGTAACCCCGCCTGACGCCCTAGAGCCGGTAATCTTCACCGTGACCAAATGTTGCCGCAACATAATCGATGTCTTTGTCACCGCGACCTGACAGGTTCAACAGGATGGTTTGCCCGGGCATGTCTTTGGCCACGTCCATGGCCCAGGCCACGGCGTGCGCGCTTTCAAGTGCCGGAATGATGCCTTCATATCGTGACATTGCATAGAACGCATCCAGCGCAGCCTTGTCACTGGCGGTGTGATATTCCACCTTGTCAATCGACTTCAGGAAGGCATGTTCAGGGCCAACGCTGGGATAGTCCAGCCCGCTGGCCAGGGAATGGACGGGGGCGGGGTCGCCGTTTTCATCCTGCAGCATGATCGACTTGAAGCCATGCATTTCGCCGTCTGTTCCATAGGTCATGGTTGCGGCATGTTGGCCCAATTCATTGCCGGTGCCGTGGGGTTCAACCCCATGCAGCTTGACGCCATCGTCATCAAGAAAACCAGCAAACAAGCCCATGGCGTTGCAGCCACCGCCAACGCAGGCACCCACATGGTCTGGCAACTCGCCGACCATCTCGATAAATTGTTCGCGTGCCTCGAAGCCGACCACGGTTTGGAAATTGCGTACCATAACGGGGAAAGGATGCGGCCCGACCACAGACCCAATGGCATAAAATGTATCGTCCGGGCTGTCGACATAGGCGGCGAAAGCCGAATCCACGGCTTCTTTCAATGTCCGGCCACCAAAGCTGACGGGCACAACAGTTGCGCCCAACAATTTCATGCGCACGACATTGGGATGTTCTTTTTCGATGTCCACTTCACCCATGTGGATTTCGCATTCCATGCCAAAATAGGCCGCCGCTGTGGCCAGCGCGACGCCGTGTTGGCCCGCCCCGGTTTCGGCGATCAGCTTGTTGATACCCATATATTTCGCCAGCAAAGCCTCGCCCATACAATGGTTCAGCTTGTGGGCGCCTGTATGGTTGAGGTCTTCTCGTTTGAGATAGATGTGCGCCCCACCGCACTTTTCCGAGATATTGCGCGCATAATGGATTGGTGTTGGCCGCCCCTGGAAATGCTTGCGGATATAGTTCAGCTCATTCACAAAGTCTGCTGCTCTGGAGTATTTCTTATAAGCGGCTTCAATTTTGGCCATCGGGCCCACCAAGGGCGGTGGCAGGAACGCGCCACCATATTCGCCAAAATAGCCGTTTTCGTCAGGGTAGGATTTAAGATAGGATTTGTTCATTGGAATACTCTGTCACTGGGTATGAATAGGGCGTATGCGCCAGTTTGCCTGTTAAGTACCTTGACGTAAACGTCAAAGACTAGCCAACCAGTCCTTCGCTTTTTGCCCATTTGTACGTGTCGTCAAAGGCGGCATCCAGGCGCGTCTTCATCATGCCGATCTGTTCCTCGGTGATAATGAAAGGTGGGCACATGGCAATGGCGTCGCCTTTCATGGCGCGCACAATGACGCCATGTTTCTCGCCATTTCTGGCCAGGGTGGCACCCACTTTGGCAGCAGGGTCAAAGTTTGCCTTGGTATCTTTGTTCTGCACCAGCTCGATGGCGCCGACCATACCAACACTGCGGCATTCACCCACCAGCGGGTGGTCCTGGAAGCTGTGCAGCACCTTCTGGAAGGCCGGTGTCAGGCCACGCACGACGCTGACAAGGTCCATTTCTTCGTAGATCTTCAGGGTCTCGAGGCCAACAGCGGCCGCAACGGGGTGGCCACCATAGGTAAAGCCATGGCTGAAGACGCCCAGTTCGTTCGAGCCATCAGCAATGGCCTGGTACACTTTATCGCTCAGGATAGTGGCCGACATGGGGATGTAAGATGCGGTCAGGGCCTTGGCGCAGGTGATGATGTCAGGCGTCATGTCATAGGTCTGGCAGCCCCACATATTGCCGGTGCGCCCGAAGCCACAGATGACCTCGTCTGACACCAACAAGATGTCGTATTTTCGCAGGATCGGCTGGATTTTGTCAAAATAGGTCGCGGGCGGAATGATCACGCCACCGGCACCAATGATCGGCTCGGCGAACATGGCGCCAATTGTCTCGGGGCCTTCTTCGATGATCAGGGTTTCCAGATTGCCGGCGATACGGGTGGCGAACTCTTCTTCGCTCTCGCCTTCCAAACCAAAGCGATAGTGGTGCGGGCAGTCGGTGTGCAACACGCCCTCCATGGGCAGGTCGAACCAATTGTGCATGGGTGGCAGGCCACATAGGCTGGCCGACGCAATCGTCGTGCCGTGATAGGCATTGATGCGACCGATCACCTTCTTCTTCAGAGGCTTGCCAATGGCGTTGTGATAAAACCGCACCATCTTGATGGCGGTATCCACCGCCTCTGACCCCGAGCAGTTAAAGATCACGCGGGACATATTGTCTGGGGCCATAGAGATCAGTTTTTCGGCCAGTTCCGCCGTGGGGGTAGAGCTTTTGTGATTGAACGTGTGGTAATAGGGCAGCTTGTTCAACTGGGCGCTGCCCGCGTCGATCAGTCGCTGGTTGGAAAAGCCAAGCGACGCGCACCACAGGCCTGACATGCCCTCAATATATTCTTTGCCTGTCTCGTCATAGACATAGATCCCATCACCCCGTTCCATGACCAGGGCGCCATTTTCTTCATGGGCGCGCCAGTTGGTCTGGCCATGGGCGTGATAGGCGGCGTCTTTTGCGGCGTAGGAATTGGCTGTCAGGGTCATGATTTGTCTCGCTGAATTAATTTATCTGCCGGAATATTACAGACAAATGGAATTGATTGTCTGTAATATTCCGGCAGTAAAAAAATAAAGGGGACAGAGAATGGATGCGCTGCAGCGTCTGGTAGACATTGAAGAGATCAAACAATTAAAGGCACGCTATTGGCGGTGCATCGATACCAAGTCATTTGACGAGTTGAGCACCGTATTTGCTGAAGACGCCATCTTTGATTTTCGCCAGGCCGTGCGGGACCCCGTTTCTGGCACGCCTGATGGCGTTACCGAGCAACCACCGGTAAAGGGCCTTTCGAATATCATCCGCGAAGTGGGGGACGCCCTGAAGGTGGCCCAAAGCGCGCATCAGGGCCATATGCCAGAGATCGAAATCCTGACTGACACCACGGCCAAGGGCATGTGGCCATTCGAGGATTACGTGCTCAACGGTGATTTTGAATTCAAGGGTTATGGCCATTATGTCGAGGCCTATGAAAAAATTGAGGGCGCCTGGCGCATCAAACATTCCGAGATCACCCGACTACGGGTTGTCATCCTGCAACAAGGTGGGGAGAGTTCCATGTTCCGCAGCGACGAGGCTTAGGGCATGAAAATTACCATCGACAAAGACATCTGCTTCAAGACGGGCCAGTGCTTCTTTTTGCACAAAGAACTGATGCGCGAAGGCCTCGACAATTACCCTGAGGCGCTGATCAGCGGCGACATCCCCCAAGACAGGCTGGAAGAAGCCATGAAAATGGCCCAGGCCTGCCCATCAGGGGCGCTAAGTTTGCGGGATTAGATACAGGGCCACTATGTGGTTCCAGACAGTCACCGTTCGTCTCGAGTGAATTGCGAAGCAATTTGTATCGAGAGACCTGACCAGGGCACGCATCTCGATACAATTTGCCGCCAAAGCGCCAAATCACTCGATACGAACGGTGGTGGGTAGCGCTAACTGGCCTTCGCTTTGTTCCCGGACTCTTTAACTGGCGTCTGCAACGTATAAGCGTTGTATTGCTCCGTATCGATATCCTCTAACGCCAACTCGCCGGCGAGCACGGCGGCCTTCCATTCCTGGTGTGCTTTGTCATAGCCGTGGAATTCTGGCATGACTTCCTTGGCGAACAGCTCTAGTGAGCTGCAAATGTCCTCATGCGTGTTCTTGCCCGCCTGGTTCAGCAGGATGATCTGGTCGATATGGGCTTCCTGGAACTCAAGCAGTTTGTGCTGGATCGTCTCTGGTGACCCGACCAACCCCCGGTTGGGTATTTTCTCGGCCGGGTTGTCTTCTTTCCATTCCAGATATCGTTCCCAAAAGTTGACCTGGCCCGGTTCAAACGGCCCTTCTTTGTTGTACAGCACCAGCGCGAACTGAAAGAACGACCAACCATCCATCTTGCGCTGGGCTTCCTCGTCGGTTTCGCAACACATGAAGGGGGCCACCACAGCCAGATTGGGGTTGGTATCGTAGTCGCATAATTTGTCGAGCTCGTTCACATAGGCGTTGTAATAGGCATGCCGCCAGGCTTTGGCAGATTCGGCATCGACGAATTGAAAACCAAGGGCGCCAAAGCCGCGCCGACCGGCCATGCGGATCGTCTCTAGTTGGGAACACGCGACCCACAAAGGCGGGTGCTTTTTCTGCAGGGGTTTGGGTATGGTGTTGCGGGCAGGCAGGTCAAAGAACTCGCCATGGTATTCCCAGGACTCTTCCCAGAATTGCGGCAGGATTGCCCTGACCGCGTCTTCAAAAACCGCGCGCTTGTTGCGGAATTTACGACCAAAGGGGTGTAATTCCGTCACGGATGACCCTTCGCCTATGCCTAATTCCACCCGGCCATCGCTCAACAGATCAAGCGTTGAGACACGCTCGGCAACCCGTGACGGGTGATTGGTCGGCAGCTGGATAATGCCATGGCCCAGGCGGATGTTCTTGGTGCGTTGGCTGGCGGCCCCCAAAAAAACCTCGGGTGCAGATGAATGGGAATATTCCTCCATAAAATGGTGTTCAACTTGCCATGCATAGTCATAGCCCAGCTGGTCAGCCAATTCGATCTGATCGAGCGCGTTTTTGAACAATTTGTGTTCGCTGTCTTGCTTCCACGGACGTGGCAATTGCAGCTCATAAAAAACACCAAATTTCATCTTTTCCCCCCCATCGGCGACGTTTAATTGTGGCCAAAGCCTACACTGCTGTTCTGTTTCTATGCAATACAGGTGCCTATCCATGCTTTATGATGGCCGCTCTGACCATCAACCCGAGCATTCTTTATGTCCGACACCCTTGCTGGCCGCCTGATTGCCGTTCCCGAAACCCGTGCGCTCGACCTGTTTTGCGACATGTTGGAGGGAAGGGGTGCGACCGCAATGCGGTGTCCTATGGTACGCATTCGCGATGCTGAAGATGGCGTGCCCATCGAAGCATGGCTTAATCGATTTGTCACCGATCCACCCCATGTGATGATTTTCTACACGGGCGAGGGGCTGATGCGTCTTGTCGGGTTTGCTGATCGTATGGGATGCGAAGAAGCGTTCGTCGACACCCTGTCAAAAATACGAAAGATCACTCGAGGGCCCAAGCCGGTCAAAGCGCTGCGCTCTATTGGGCTCGACACGGATTTGCGGGCTGTTAGCCCGACAACAGATGGTCTGGTCGAAACATTGCAGGGTGAAGACCTGGCCGGGCAGCGGGTTGGGGTGCAGCTATACCCCGACCACAAAGCCCGAGCGCTGTTGGATCTGTTGGATGCGTTGGGGGCCAATGTGGATCGTGTTATCCCTTATCGATATGTCCCCGCACAGGAATCGACCGAGGCCGCCCGTTTGATCGAGCGCATGGCCGAAGGCGCGGTGGATTTAATTGCGATTACCAGCATGGCGCAAATTAGCCATCTGTTTGATGTCGCTGCCGCCCTTGGTATTGAAGACGCCCTGGCAGACGGTCTAACAAAAACAGATGTCGCCAGTGTTGGCCCGGTCGCGACAGAAGCGTTGCAGGCTAGGGGGTATGAGCCCACCATTGTGGCACCAGAACCGTTTGCGCTCAAATCGCTGGTGCGGCGGATCGAGGCGCATTTCGCCCCATAGATTATTACTGATTTTTGTGGAGGTCGCTTTTCTGCCAAGCTATCCTGCTGCCGAGGAGAGGGATCATGAACTCAGAAGATTTTGCGACCAGGCTGCAGCGCTTTGTGGATACGTCGGAAATCAGCCAGGTCATTGCCAATCACAGCCGCGGTATTGATCGCGGCGACCCGGCCATATTCGACGACGTGTATCATCCTGATGGTGACGTAGCCTATGGCTTTTTTGATGGCAGTGCGGTCGAATTTGCACAGGTGGTGACAGGCGGTGCTGATGATACGCCGGGCACCCTGCACCGGCCATCGAATATCTGGGTCGACGTGGACGGCGACACCGCAAAGTCAGAATCCTATGTGATTGTGTACACGCATGCAGCAGATGAAACGGGCAGCACAGGCGGCGAGACGACCTTTATTGGTGGGCGCTATCTTGATCGGCATGCACGGCGCGATGGAATCTGGAAGATGACCCATCGCACCTATGTGATGGATTGGAACATCAATAAACCTGGCACGGGCAGCGCGATGCCAGGCTTTGACGCATCGCCCAGAATACAGGGGCTGAAGGGCCCGTCAGATTTCAGTATCGAATTTTTGAAGGCAGTGGGTAACAGCGATATCGCGGAAGAGGACGGAACCATGGTTGAGATATCTAAGAGTTTGATGGATCGGGCAGAAGTGGCCTTTGCCAAGCAAGATATTCACGAGCTGATAATGGGCCAGGCTCGGGCCATCGACAGGGCCGATGTGGTCCTGTTCAAATCGCTGTGGTTCGACGACGCGACCGTTGATGTTGCTGGTGTGCAGGGCCCGGCGCTGGACTGGGTCATTGAAATTCTCGATCAGACCAAAGATATGAAGCGCATGGCCCATTCAGTGGCCAATGAGTGGATCAAGGTCGATGGCGATACCGCGCGCAGCGAAAGCTATCTGATCGCTTTTACGACGGTTGCGGGCGAGGACGGCAACCAGGATACCTTGACGGGTGGGCGCTATCTCGATGCATTCGAGCGGCGAGACGGTGTCTGGAAATATATGCACCGGGCCTTTGTGCAGGACTGGGAAGTCACCCAGCCAAGCAGCGACAAAAGTGACGATGGCATGTTGGCGACCCTGACAAATCGGGCGGCAGCCTATCCGGATGATGCTGTTTACGGGTTTTGGAACCCCTGATCAGCCCCTGATCAGCCTGGGAATTCGGCGCATTTGCGCGACAATTGCTGAATGTAGGTCGAGATCCGATCATGGGTCTGACCCCTTGTTACCGACGACAGCACCATACACATTTGCAATTTGATGGTATCGCCGACAATGGGTGTGGGGGTCAATCCGCGGGCCCATTCGAAGTAA
>SMVA01020951.1_pt1 | contig 39350 bp, 31 predicted proteins | sample 2456451 | NCBI WGS metagenome assembly SMVA01 (sample SAMN11095933, study PRJNA526329) | marine sediment metagenome | biome: Marine sediment; feature: Surficial sediment; material: Deep marine sediment; isolation source: Hadal surficial sediment | place: Pacific Ocean | collected 2014-05 | depth...
ATTCTCGCTGCGACGGTGTTACCGTACAAGCGCATCGGCTCCGAATTCATGCCGCCGCTCAACGAGGGCGATCTTCTCTACATGCCATCGACGCTTCCCGGCATTTCGATCACCAAGGCGCGCGAGATCCTCCAGCAGACCGACCGGATGATTGCGACGATCCCCGAGGTGCACCGCGTCTTTGGCAAAATCGGCCGCGCCGAGACGGCCACTGACATGGCTCCGCTCTCAATGATCGAGACCACCATCATGTTGAAGCCGGAGGAGGAGTGGCGTCCCGGCTTGACGATCCAGAAGCTCATCAAAGAGCTCGACGAGACCGTGCGGCTGCCCGGCGTCACAAACGTCTGGACGATGCCCATCAAGACCCGCATCGACATGCTCGCGACCGGAATCAAGACACCCGTCGGCATCAAGGTAGCCGGGCCGGACCTCTCGGTTCTTCAAGATCTGGCGGTGGAGATCGAGAGTGTCCTGAAGGGTGTGCCCGGTACGCTCAGCGTGTACGCGGAACGTGTGGTCGACGGAAACTATCTCGATTTCGACATCGACCGGCGCGAGATCGCCCGTTACGGGCTCACCGTCGGCGACGTGCAGGACGTGATCCAGTCCGCGATTGGTGGCATGAATATCACCACCACCGTTGAAGGGTTGGAGCGCTACCCGGTGAACCTGCGCTACCCGCGAGAGCTGCGCGACAACATCGCTTCCTTGCGCCGGGTGCTGGTTCCGACTCCGAGTGGAGCCCACATCCCTCTCGAGCAGCTCGTGGCTCTTGAGTTCCGCAAAGGCCCCCCCTCGATCAAGAGCGAGAACGCGCGGCTCAATGCTTTGATCCTCGTGGATCTCGAGGGGATCGACGTCGGTACCTACGTGGCGAATGCCAAACAGGTGCTGGCCCGCGAGTTCAAGTTGCCGGCCGGATACTCGCTCGTTTGGAGCGGACAGTACGAGTACATGGAGCGCGCCGCCGAACGGCTGCGGATCGTGGTTCCCATCACGCTCGTGATCATCTTCTTGCTGCTCTATCTGAACTTTCGAAACTTGTCGGACAGCTTGATCGTGATGCTCAGCCTTCCGTTTTCCCTGGTGGGCGGGGTTTGGTTGTTGTGGCTGCTCGACTACGAGATGAGCGTGGCAGTGGGTGTAGGGTTCATCGCGCTGGCCGGGGTCGCCGCCGAGACCGGGGTGGTGATGCTGATCTTCCTCGAAGAGGCGGTCGCGCGTTACAAGCGGGAAGGGCGCCTCAACACGCGCCAGGATCTCGAGGACGCGGTCTTCGAAGGCGCTGTGCTTCGGGTACGCCCCAAGATGATGACCGTCACCACGATCATGGCGGGGCTGATTCCGATCATGTGGGGCACGGGTACGGGCTCCGAGACGATGCGGCGCATCGCGGCTCCGATGCTGGGGGGGATGGTCTCCGCAACGATTCTCACCCTCGTTGTGATCCCGGTTGTTTTCTACTGGGTGCGCGGTCTGCAGCTGAATCGAGGGACGGATGGTGGCTCGCCGAAGGGTCACGCACGTGACGTCTCCAGCGACGAGCAAGCCTGAGGGGAGACCCGCGATGTTCGATACGCTGTTCGCAATGACCGCACTCCTGGCCTGCCTGCATCGGCTGGTCCAGGTTGAGAGTTAGTTTACGCAGCTTTTGCACCGCCTGGGTTTCGCGGACCAGATCGAGGGCTACCCACGCCAGCGACAAGGCATTTTCTTGGTCCACTCGTACTGGAGGTAGAGCAGATCTGGAATTGGCTAACGAACTCCCGCAATCCCGGTGTAGCTCGGCGCTCGCCTCGAGTTCACTGCGATCCGAGGTGCAGGACGAACCAGAACATCGCAAATCCAACACAACCGAGCGTCGAGAGGAAAAGGGCGCGGTAGATTCTCACTGCGAGGTGGCGGGGTGGGCGCCCGGCGCGCGTCTGGGATGTACGTGCCGGGCGCCCGACCGCTTCTGCGTGAAGCGGCCCGAAACCGCTCCAACCGACTCTCCGCTCGTGCGATGCGCCCGTGGCGGCTCGAGGATCGCCTCGGCGTAGCCCAGCTCGGGAGTGTTCGGAAAGTGGATCGACAAGCGGTCCATTCGAGCTAGCAGGATCGATGCTACGGGGCCCTCCCGAATCATCGAACCGGTCGGAATTGCTTGCTGCCCCGATGGTCTCGTCGACACGCTTTCGTTGCGGTCGATTGGAGTGCGGTGTTCGTTGCATGGCATCTCCTTTGGAGGGATCAAGGATTTGCGTTGCTGAGGAGAATGTTGCGCAGGAAATGCCGCTGGGTCAGAGCCGGAACGGGTCATTTACATGGCCAGTTCGGTTCGATTCTGTATGCGAAGAGCGCGGAGCGCTCGCGATCAGGTATTCGTGTCGCCCAGGCTCCGGACGTGTTCGATCAGCTCCGACTGATTTCCCACCTCGAGCTGTCGGTAGATGGACTTCAGGTGGTTTCGAACCGTGTGCTGGCTGATGTGGAGTTCGGCTGCAATGGCCGGAACGCGTTGCCCTGCTACCAGGTGAATTAGTACCTCGCGTTCTCGGTCCGTGAGTGATGCGAGATCTGGGTGATCGATCGATGACATCGGCAGCGCAGCCATTTCCGTTGTCAGGCCGATCGTCTGGAGTTCGAGAGCGATTCGTTCGAGACTGCTTCGCACAGTATCACCCTGATGGGTGCCGACTGGTTTTGCGGTTTGAACGGTCGAGAGTTCGATCACGACATTGAAGAACGGTCCGTCCGGGCCTGGATATCGATGCGGGATCAACAGAATCGGAAAGGTCGTGAAATCCTTGCGCTGGGCGACCGTGATGCGCGCCCGGATGTCACCCGCTTCGACGGCTCGCAACTGCTCCGTGACTCGTTGGTCCAATTCCGCTGGGATCAACTTGTCGAGAGGGAGATCGACCAACCCGCCGGGCTCGTAACCGAACCAGCCCGTCATGATCTCGTTTGCGAATACGATGATTCCGCTCTTGTCGCGACCGATCAGACCGCAGTTCATCTGCTCGATGGAGTTCGCGAGATCGCGGTGGTGGGGTTCGAGTTTCAGATTGTCCGGCATGAAAATCTCCGGCCTCCAAGCCTAGCGGAGCCAACTCTTTGAAACCGCTGGTTGATCTCGTTTGCTGGGGCCGCTCGATTTAATGCGCGCTCGTGAACGCGGTATCCTACTCAGCACGAGCCGCCGCAATCGCCATCCTGGTCGACCCGAGGTGTCTGCTGAACGCCAGGAGGTGAAGCCGTGGGGCGGGTGAGGGGATTGAATCCGTGAAGTTACGCGCCGTCGTAGCAATGATGGAGCACGAGACGAACACCTTTTCACCTGTGCCGACACCCCTGAAGCGCTTTGGCAGCCCCGAAGTGCCGCGTGGCCTCGATGCCTATCGCCTCTTCAAGGGTACGGGTACGGGGATCGGGGGATTTCTCGATGTGGCGGACGAGGCGGCAATGGAGATCGTCACGCCGATTGCGGGCAACGCGGCGCCGAGCGGCCCCGTTGAGGCGAGTGCTTATGCGGTGATCTGCGACGCGATCTGTGACGCAATCAACCAGGGCTGCGACGTCTGCTTTCTGGATCTGCACGGCGCGATGGTGACCGAGACCACCGACGATGGCGAAGGCGAGTTGCTCGCGAGAATTCGTCGGCTTGCACCGGAACTTCCGATCGGCGTCAGCCTCGACCTGCACGCGAATCTTACCGACGAAATCGTCGACAATTGCACGGCTCTGGTTGGCTACAAGACCTACCCCCACATCGATATGTACGAGACAGGCGCGCATGCGGGTCGCATCATGGTGTCTGCTCTCGCGGGTTCTGTTCGCCCCGTGATGTCATGGGACAATCGCCCGCTTCTTGCCCAGACACTTTGCATGGGCCACGACGATCGGCCAATGGGCCCGTTGGTCGAGATGGCGCGCAAGGAGGAGGGCTCGGGTCTGCTCGCGGCGACCGTCTTCGGAGGGTTTCCGCTGGCCGATTTTCCCAACGCTGGCTTGTCGGTGGTGACTGTTGCCGATGGCGACCGGGCAATGGCCGGTGCGGCGCGCGATCGCCTGCTCGACGCTGCGTGGCAGGAGCGCGAGGCGTTCATCTTTCAATCGGAGCCTCTGGGTGAAACGATCGCGCGCGCGAAGGCGCTGGATCGCGGGCCAATCATCTTGCTCGATCACGCTGACAACGCGGCTTCGGGTGGAACGCAGGATACGATGGCCGTGCTCGAGGAAGTGATCGAGCAGGGGCTCGAAGATGTCGCGATGTTCGGCATCTGCGATCCGGAAGCCGTCGAAGAAATGGCGATCGCGGGAGTCGGAAGCCGCATCACGCTGCGGCTCGGCGGTAAGGTCGATATGCCGAGCATCGGATTGCGGGGTGCTCCGCTCGAAATTTCGGGAACCGTCCGTACGCTGACCGATGGAGATTTCGTCGTCACGGCTGCGATGGGGCGTGGCACCATCGAGTCGATGGGAAAGACCGCCGTGCTCGATACCGAAAATGTGCAGGTCGTCGTCTGCTCGCGGAACTCCGAGCCGTTCGATCTTGGCTGTTTCCGCAGTGTCGGGATCGAACCCACCCAAAAGAAGTATCTGATCCTGAAATCGCGCATCCACTACCGAGCGGGTTTTCGCGCAATCGCGCGACACGAACTTCCGTGTGATGGTGTGGGCGTGACGAGTAGCGACAACAGCCTGTTCGAATTCAAGAAAGTGCGCCGGCCGATCTTCCCTCTCGATCCAGATACGATCGCTTGAACTCGATCAGCAGAGCAGCTGGCCGGGGAGCAGGGGTGGCATGGGGCAGCCAATGCCGTCGGCGATTGCGCGCAGGAGTTCGCCTTCTGCTTGGGTGACTTCGCGATCGGCTGAGATGCAGGCCGCGCAGGCCCTCAGGAGCCGTTCGCGAATACTCGGATCGGCCTCCGCGAGCCTTTCGAGTGCGTGGTCGAGTTCGCGAAGTCCGGCGCGCTCGCGCGTGAGCAGCGCCGCGTCGATTCCCGACAACTGAGCCGCGCCCAATTCGAAAGCGGTGCGAATCGCGGCTTCGCTGGGGCTGCCCGCATGCGCCAGGATGGAAACCACCACCGAGCATGATTCGGAGAGCTTGCGCGGCGAAATGTGGCGAACACGCGGTGGCTTCACCCGCTCGAAGCGAGGGCGCAGGTGGGTGAAGACCATGCGCTGCAACACCCATTCGAAAAGATCGATCTTCTCGTCCGCTACGACGAGCGCGCGCAGGTTGGTCTTGAACGCCTGGTATTGGTCGGCCGATAGGGCGCAGAGCGAGGGGAGGGAAATGTCGATCAGCGGGAGCCGGAAGCGCGCATCGAGTGGTTCGATTTCCGGAAGCAGGCGCTTCGTTTCGCGCTCGATGCCCGCTTCTCCGAAGCGCGCGAGCTGGTCGAATTGCCGATTGCGGGGCTCGTCTTCGCGGTCGATCAACAACGCGTAGATCACGGCTCGCGCCCCGTAGGGTTCGCGAGCGGCGTCGACGACGGCCGGAGGCAGCCCTTCTATGAGTGCTGCCGCATAGGCGATGTGCTCGGCGGTGGGTTGTCCCACTCGCTCGATCGCGCTGATGGCTTTGTCTTTACCGCGGCCGCCATCACCGCGAATTTCGTCGCCGCCATCGCCGCCGCTGCTGTGAGTCGCGGAGCCCGCAGCCGTGAATCCCGCTGCTCCGGTTGTCGCAGCGCCCGTTGCTTGCGTGTGCTCAGGCTGGGTTCCGCCCTGCCAATTTCGATCGAGTCGCCGAATGCGCTCCTGGAGCGGTGGATGGGTGGCGAACAGCATCTGCAATCCGCCCCGCAATCCCTGGCTGAAGTAGAGGTGACTCGCTTCTGGGGCATTCGGGTTCGCGAGAATCGAACCGCCCTCGTAGCCGCCGATCTTCTTTAGTGCGCCAGCGATGCCATCGGGATTGCGGGTGAACTGCACGGCCGACGCATCCGCGAAGAACTCCCGCTGCCGACTAACAGAAGCTTTGATCAGGTTGCCGAAGAACGTTCCGAGGAAGCCGATCACCATCAGGCCCACGCCAGCCGCGACAATTGGCATGCCGCCGCTGTCGCGGCTGCTGCTGCGCCGACCGGATCCCGCGAAGAGCGATGAGCGCAGCAGGAAGTAGCCGATGATTCCGATGATCAGGATTCCGTGGATCACTCCCATCAGCCGAATGTTGAGTCCCATGTCTCCGCTGAGGATGTGGCTGAACTCGTGCGCGATGACGCCCTGGAGCTCATCGCGACTCAACTGTTGCGCACATCCCCTCGTGACACCGATGACGGCGTCATTCGGCGAAAATCCCGCCGCGAAGGCGTTGATTCCATCTTCGTCTCTCAGCAGGTACACGGGTGGCGTCGGTAGACCCGATGCGATGGCCATTTCTTCCACGATATTGAGCAGCTTTCGTTCGTCGGTGTCTCGGGTGCCCGGCGGAATCAGCGTCCCTCCGAGTGCCGCCGCGACCACAGCTCCTCCGCTTCTCAACTGGGCGATCTTGTAGAGGCTTCCACCCCCTACCACGATGAGCGTGGCGATCGCGACACCCGCTGCGAGCTCGGGCTGCCACCATTGAGGGGAGATCGCCATCTGTGCGGCGTTCGGATCCAACTCTTCCACGCCGGTGAGGAGAACGGCGAGTAGATAGAGCATGCCCGCGATCGCCAGGACGGCGAGACCGAAGAGCAAGACCAGGCGCTTGGTATTGCGTCGAGCTGCGTCCTGGTTCTCGAAAAAATTTGTCGACATGGATCAGGTCAGGAAAACGAGACCTTCGGTGCCTCCGCGATCGCCACGCTGTCGAACTCAAGCAATGACGCGTCGGTGGTGTGGCCGAACATGCCCGCGAAGATCACCGATGGGAAGCTTTGCCGGTAGATGTTGTAGATGGTCACTGCGTCGTTGAAGGCCTGCCGGGAGAAAGAGACCTTGTTCTCGGTCGACGTGAGCTCTTCGGTAAGCTGCTTCATGTTTTCGCTGGCCTTGAGATCCGGGTAGGCCTCCGAGAGAGCAAACAGCCGCCCCAATGCCCCGCCCAGCGCGCCTTCAGCGTTGGAAAGATTCTTGATGGCATTCGGATCGCCCGGGTCGCTTGCGGCCCGTTGAAGACCGGACATCGCTTGATTCCGCGCCTCGATGACTGCCTCGAGGGTTTCGCGCTCGTGCGCCATGTATCCCTTGACGGTTTCCACCAGGTTGGGAATCAGGTCGTAGCGGCGTTTGAGCTGGACTTCGATTTGGGCGAATGCGTTCTTGTAGCGATTCTTGAGTGAGACGAGCTTGTTGTAGACGCCCATCACGGTTGCACCGAGTGCCAGGATGATTGCGCCGATGACGATCCAGGTCATGAGCCTTCTCCTCGTTCGAAGTGATCGATCGCGCCCGAAAGACTCGGGCCAGCCGCGCGCCGCGGATCAAGAGATCGAGCAAACGCAAATTCCAGTCGAGCCCCATTCAATCGCCGTCAGGCTAGCAGAAGGCGCTCTGATCGAGGAGGTCGGCTGTCGGTAATGGAGGGTTCGAAAGTGATTGAGATCGGCGAGGAAGTCTTTGACTAGAAACCCGGAGCCGAGGGCTCAGGCGGAGCGTTCGGCGCCCTGACCAGACCGCGTGTTCGTCTGTGGGTGTTGCAGAATCGACGCGAGTTCATTCAGATCATCCGCGAGGCCCTGGTGGGCTGCGTCTGTTTTTCTGAGATTGGTGCGTGCTTGGTAGTTGCCGTTCTTCATCGACTGCACCTGGCGGCGCAAGGGGACGGTCGGGCCGAGAAGTGTGTGGGTGTAGGCGATGCAGAAGCCCACCATCACCAACACGAAGCCGCCGAGGATCGCAGCACCTACGATGCTGAAATCCTGGGTCTGGTGGGTGATCTGCTCCTGGAATGACTCGGGTACGCTGGACATCACCATTTCGTACAATTTCGCGTAGGCGGAATGCGTGTGCCACGCGAAGAGCGACACGAACGAAACGGTGATGAGCAGCAAGTAGAGCGGAAGTCTGATCTGCACTCCAAGCTGCAGAACGCGGAATGCTCGCCTCGAGTCGAATCCAAGCAGGGATCGCAGAAAGTTGCCGGCCACTGGGCGAAAGTCCTCCTACCGTTTCTGTTCGGCTTGCGCGGCTCCCGGCTTGAGGCTCTCAGCTGCTTCGCGCCCGATGGCGCTTCCGGCCAGCATTCCGCGGCTGTCGGAGAACTGTAAGAATCCTGGATGATTCCGGGTTACCGATGGAATGATCGGACACCGCAGCGCCGATGGCAGCATCGTCTTCCGGGGGCGACTCTCTTCGCGGTTTCCTTCGCGGAAGGATCAGGTCTTGGCGAGCCGGCGAAAGATGTCGTCGGGAGTGATCGAGGATGAATCGGTCGCGGTGGCCGGGGTGCTCTCGAGGTCGGTCATCACAGCCGCGCAGGTTCCTGCGATGTCGCTCACGCCGCGTTTTTCAAGTTCACCGGGCATCAATTTTTCGAAGATGACCCGGAGTTCATCCAGGCCAATGCTGGCGGGGTTCAATCCCGCCGATTTCACCGCAATGCGAAGCGTGCCACGCGCCTCGAGTTGGCTGAACCCGGTCTGCTGCTCCAGTTTCTCTGCGGCAAGATCAAATGACGATTTTCCACGATTCAACCGCCGGCAGTCTCTGGGCGTGGATCGGAGCGACTGACCCAGCGTGCATAGATAGCGGGAGGGAAGAAAACGAGCCAGATGCAAACGATTGGAATCCCTTCCAGCGCCGAAGTGATCGCATCCATCAAGGCAGAGTACGACCCGATCGCGTCGAATTCGACCTGCTGGATCGGGTACGCGAGTTCGTAGGCGATCCAGAACAAGCCCGTCAGGCCCCATAACAAAAATCGGTTGCTGGTCATGGCGTCGCTGAGTCCGTACTGGCGGCGAAGTTGCGACATTCTGTACTGGTGGAACCCCTCGATTCCAATCCAGGCCACCGATACCGTGACCGCCGCCCACTCTACCCACCACCAGGGGTTCCTGAGTGGATAGATCGCCTCCCAATCGCCCACCCACCCGGAGCCCGCCACTCCGATCACCAGACCCGCAGTGATACCCGTGACCATTATGGTTGCAAAACCAGAGTTCGGGCGGAACACCAACCGCATGAAGAATAACGATACGATGGTCCCCGTATCGGTGAGGATACGCCCAGTGATGTAGAGCGGTCGGAACAGAGACTCGTCGCTGATGATGAGAGGCAGCTGCCAACACACGTAGGACAGGCCCCATAGCAGGAGTGACGCCGAGATGAGTCGCTCGGGTGCTTCGCGCGTTCGCAAGCTGAGCCGATAGAGCCGAACTCCCGCGATGAGGTAACCGAGACCGACGATGACCCCTCCGATGAAGGCGTTGTCTCCCATCCAGGCTACTCCCCGCCGGTCGCTTCGGCGCGCCTCTAAAGCCGCATCGCTCGATAGTCGACCGATTCGATCGGCAGCTGTATCGGGGGTCGAGCGATTTCTCTTGAGGCAGGCGACGTATGAAACATTTTCGATCGGACCGAACTCGAAACGCTATGCCACCCTCGGGAAATTCAGGCCGAGACCGCCGACTGGTTGATTTTTTGTTGGTACCGGGCCGGCGTGAAGAAGGCGAGCCAGATCATTGCGAGCGCGGCGATTTCGCAGAATCCAATCAAATAATCCAAAGTGGCTGACCAGGATCCGGTGATCCAGAATTCGACGAATTGACCGATGACCACAAAATCCAACAGAGTCCAGAACACCCCTGCGATCCCCCAAAGCAGATATCGGTGGCCCACGATCGGCTCGCAGAGACCCAACTGAACGCGTCGGCGCGTCGTCCCGTAATGGTGGAACCCCTCGACTCCGATCCAGATCGCGGGTGCGATTTCACCGGTCCACTCGAACCACCACCAGGCGTTTGTAAGCGGCTCGAGGCCTGCGGGATCGCCCACCCAGTGTGAGCCCACGATTCCGGCGATCACGCTTAATGTGATGGTGGCAACCAGCCACCTCGCCCAGGCCGACTTTCTGCGAAATGCGAGTAGCGGGAAAAAAGCAATGCCGATGCCGCCTAGGTTGGTCGCGATCCGCGATGCGATGAGGAACTGTGATTCGAAAGCGGATTGGCCCTCCGACGCTGCGGAGATGATCCACAAGGCGTAGGAAAGGCTCCAAATCAGGAACGTCAATCCGAGCACCCACACCGAAGCCGATCGGGTCCGGATGCTGAGGTGAACCAAGCGGGCTCCGACTACCAAGTAGACGAAGCCAGCCAAGATGGAGCCGATGTAGGCGTTTTCTTCCACCGATCAGCCCTCTGCGGGTTCCGCGTCGGGAGCGGCGCCACGGACCCAACGCTGGTAGAAGTGAGGCGGAAAACAAATGAGCAAGACCAGCGCGATGCCGGTGATATCGAGCGTGCCGGTTGCGCGGTCGATCGCGCTCGACCAAAAATGTTGGATCTCGAATTCGAGGTAGCCGATCGCCGACATCCCCCAGACAACGGTCCAGACGGTGCCTGTGATGCCCCAAAGCAGGTAGCGATTGCAGACGAGCGGATCGCACAGCCCCAGCCGTACGCGCTCTCGCGCATTGAAATAATGGATCAGCCCTTCGACAGCCACCCAGCCCATCGCCGCAAAGCCCGCCACCCAATCCACCCACCACCAGGGATTGTCGGTCGGCTGGATGCCCTCCCAATCTCCTACCGCGATGGAACCCGTGACGCCCGTGAATACGCCGATTGCGATCGCAAAGACCAGGATTTTTGCCCAACGCGCTTGAGGGCGAAATGTGATTCGCGTGAAACTTGCGAAGACGACCATTGCTGCATCTGAAAAAACGCGTGCTACGAAGAACAGCGGCTGGGTCAGGGGGTGGTTGGTCGTCGCAACCGGAATCTGCCAGCAGAGGTAGGCGAGCCCCCAGAGAAGAAAGCTCGTGCCGAGTAGCAACTCGGGTGACGTCTGGGATCGCCAACTCAGACGAATCAGGCGCGCGCCCGCGATGAAGCAGACGATGCCCGCGAGCGCTCCGCCCAGGTACCCGCCCTCTTCCATGCTGCCCGGCCCCCTGTTGAAACGTCAACCATTATCGGGGTACTCGTGGGCGCACTTGAGATCGCCTGGAATTGGCGGCGTCGCTGCCGCCTTGGCGTGTGTGGGCGACTAATTTTCGTGAGGGATCGTCATCCGGCAACGGCTGTTTCGGGCGAGCGAGCAGGGTCCGCTTGCCGTCCGCGAGTCCTCGTCAGCACTGCTTCTTGAGCCCGAGCTTCTCCCGCGCCGCCTCGGGGCCCAGCACCCGAGCGCCCAGGGTCTCGATGATCTTCACGGCCTTTGCGACGAGTTGGCCGTTACTCCCGAATACACCGCGTTCGAGATAGAGGTTGTCCTCGAGCCCCACCCGTACGTGACCACCGAGTAGCATTGCCTGGGCGACCATCGGAAACTGCATTCGCGCGATTCCGAACGCCGCCCAGTTTGCGCCCTTTGGCAACATGTCGCGCATGACGAGCAGGGTTTCCGCGTTCGCTTCCGCGCCCCACGGAATACCGAGACAGAGTTGGAAGAGCGGTGGGTCGTCGACGATTCCCTCGTCGATGAGTTGCTTTGCGAGCCAGATGTGTCCGAGTTCGAACGCTTCGATCTCGGGCTTTACCCCGCAGCCCTTGATGCGTTCGGCCATCACGCGCAGGTGCTCCGGCGTGTTGAGCGCAAGACCTTGGCCGAAATTCATCGACCCGCAGTCGAGGCTGCAGATTTCCGGACGCAGTTCTTCGACGTGGAGTACGCGCTCCTCCGGGGTCACGTAGTCGGAACCCGGCGCGGCCACAGCAGGATCTTCTTCGCTCGGGATGTAGTCTCCGCCCATTCCAGTCGTGAGATTGATGATCACGTCGGTGTCACTTTTGCGAACCCGCTCTACGACCTCCCGGAACAGGGCTCGGTCGCGATTGCCTTTTCCTGTCTCGACATCGCGAACGTGGATGTGGGCGATCGCCGCGCCCGCCTTTGCGGCTTCAATTGCGGCGTTGGCGATCTGTTCCGGCGTGACGGGGATTGCGGGGTGTACGCCCACCGAATCGCCCGCACCGGTTACTGCACACGAGATGATCACTTCGTTGTTCATGAAAGTTTCCTCGGATCGATTCTGTGGCCCACGGCTGACCACCGCCTGCCGAATCCGCTGGCTGGATCCGGCGCGGGTGCTCAGCATTATTCTGACGGCTGCCGCCGAATCGATCAATCCCAAAACTTGCGGCCCGCCCCCAATACGCTTACTTCGTCTGTATCTGCCGAGATACCGATTGCCATCAAGGCCGGAGGTTGACGATGATCGAAGGCGAATCCACCAAGTACCAGCTTCGCAAGCGCGCCGCCTGGATCTCGCTGAATCGCCCCGAAAGCCGGAACGCACTTTCCGCAGGGCTGCTCGCGGAGCTCTCGAAACACCTTCAGGCCGCGATGGAAGATCCGGAAGTTCGCGTCATCGTACTCACCGGCAGCGGCTCTGCCTTCTGTGCGGGGGCGGATCTCAAGAGCGGTGGAGCGGGCATCACGGAGGGAGCTGGGAAAAACGCATTCGTCGAGATCTTGAAACAGCTGCGGGAAGGGCCCAAGCCGGTGATCTGTGCGGTCAATGGTCACGCGTTTGGCGGCGGCATTGGTCTGGTCGCCGCTGCCGACATCGCAATTTCAGTGAGCGGTGCAAAATTCGCGTTCAGTGAAGTGCGTCTCGGTGTGATCCCCGCGATCATTTCGGTCGTCGTGCTGCCCAAGCTCGGCGAGCACCACGCGATGCGCCTGTTTCTCACAGGCGAGCGATTCTCCGCCGTCGAAGCCCTCGAGTACGGGCTCGTTCACCGCGTCGTTGAGGATCAGGATCTCGAGAGCGCCGTCCAGGCCGAGATCGATGCGATCGCGAAAGGGGCTCCGAATGCGCTTGCCGCGGCGAAACGCCTCGTTCGTGAAATTCCACAGCTCGCGACCGATGACGCCTACGTGGTTGCAGCGGAAAAGATCGCAAAGCTCTTCGCCTCGGCCGAGGCCGCCGAGGGAATGGCGGCGTTTGCGCAGAAGCGACCGCCGAGTTGGATCGAAGCGGGCGACGACGAAGGCTGAGCGGATGACACCCGCCGTGCATCGGTTCCATTACCAGTCGGTGTAGATTTCGAGACCGCGCTTCTTGATCTGGCCGCCGATGATGGCGCGTTGAATTTCGGAAGTTCCTTCCCAGATGCGATCGACGCGCAAATCCCGGTACAAACGCTCCACCGGGTTTTCGCGCATATAACCGCGGCCGCCAAGAATTTGCAGCGCGCTGTCTACCACGCGTCCTGCCATCTCCGAACAGAAGAGCTTCAGTGCGCTGACGCGCGCGTGGATTCGTTTGCGGTCGACATCCGGAGTGATCTCAGCAGCCACGCGGTAGAGCAGTGACTTGGCGGCCATGATCTCGGTTGCCATGTCTGCGATCGCGAATTCGATCACTTGAAATTCGCGAATCGGCCGGTCGAACTGAACTCGACCTGCCGCATAGTCGTTCGCGACCTCTGCGGCGCGCGTAGCCGCGCCCACGCAATGCGCCGCGATCTGCAGGCGCGCCTCGACGAACCAATCTTTCGTGAGAGCAAGCCCCGCGCCGATTTCGCCGAGCTGGGCAGATGCGGGGACACGCACATTTTTGAATTCGAGTTCGGCGTGATCGAAAATGAAGGTATGCATGAAGTGCGGGGAACGGATGTGCCGAATGCCGGGTGTGTCTGTGTCGATCAGAAAGAGAGTGGGTTTGTCGGGGTCACCGTCGACGTGCGCGTGTACGATGATGTAGTCGGAAGCGTTGTAGGAAGTCACGAACCACTTTTCACCGCTGATCAGGTAGCCGTCGCCATCAGCGATGGCTTTGGTGCGGACGCGGCGTAGATCGGATCCCGCATCGGGTTCGGTGATTGCGTAACAACCCCTTCGCTGTCCACGACAGCTCGGTCTCAGGTAGGCATCCTTCTGCTCTTCGGTTCCGAAGCGCAGTGATATCGCCGGCTGCCACATGACGGCCCAGAGTCCGCAGGTCGCACGCCCGAGCTGCTCGTTGATCAACATTTGTTCGAAGATCGAGTAACCCTCCCCCCCGTCTTCGACGCTGTGGTTGATGCCCGCAAATCCCCAATCGCAGACAGCCTTGCGGAGCGCTGGCCGGCTCGTTTCGGGAAGGCCGCGATTCTCCTCCACTTCGAGCTCGTGAGGTTGGAGGACCTGCTCGCAAAACTCTCGTGACTTGGCGATGAGCAGTTGATGTTCAGGGGAAAGACTGGTGTCCATTTTTCGATGCTTCCTGTTTTCAATGAACTCTATTTTGGAATTACGATGCGCGGTGCGCGATCACCAGCGCATCGACTGCCACGCAGCTGTCTTGTGACACAACTATGGGATTGACGTCGAGTTGTTCGAGTGCATCGCCCAGTTCGTCGGCGAGTACCGAAAGGCAGGCGATGGCACGGCAAAGGGAAGCGACATCAGCTGGCGGTTTTCCTCGCACGCCGTCGAGCAATCGGCGCACCTTCAGATTCCCGATCAGCCTCTCGGCGGAGCTTTCGTCGATTGGTGCGAGCGAAACGGCACTGTCTGCGAGTAGTTCGATCAGCACGCCACCCGCTGCAACCATCACGTAGCTTCCAAACTGGGGGTCGCGAATCACGCCCAGCGCGATTTCAACACCCTCTGGAACCCTGCGCGAAACGCTGACCAGCGAGCCGAGGCGTCGCTCGAGGTCGTCGTAGGCGATCTTCAGTGCGTCGGAATTCGCGAGATCGAGTACGACGCCGCCCACCTCGCTCTTGTGTTCGATCCCCGGCTCCGCGGTCTTCAGCACGACGGGGTAGCCGATTTCCGCGGCAGCCTGCAGCGCCTCGTCTCTCGACCCAGCGCGCACCGAGCGCGCGACGGGAATTCCGTAGTCTGCGAGTAGCGAGAGGCTTTCGACTTCGTCGAGAGCCTGCGGCTCAGCCAGCCGCTTGCGCCAGCGCTTCGTGACCCCTGCAGCCGGTCGGGGTGGTTCCGTGAACGCCGGTCGGGCGAGGAAATCGCGGTAATCGAAGAGGTTCCGGAACGCTGTCAGCGCCTCGCGCGTGCCATCGAGTACGGGGACACCAAATTCTGTCAGTTCGAGGGAGATTTTTCGGTGATCGACCATGGAGTAGTTGGTCGCGCAAGCAAATGGCATCGCGTTTTGCTCGGCGGCTTTTCGCGCCGCCTGGGCGATATTTCGATGGTGGTAATGGCCATCCCGAATATCGGAAACGATCAACGCCGCAGCCGTGTCGGGATCTGCCATCAGCGCTTTCAGGCACTTTTCGAAGGTATTGACCGAGTCGTGGCCGGTCCCCCAGGCATCGAGCGGATTGACGGGCTCGAGTCCGGGGTCGAGGTGCTTTGTGAGTGTACGCTTGGTTTCGTCGTTGATCCGAGCGAGTGGTACCCCGATTTCCGCTGCGAGGTCGATCAGTAGTTCGCATTCGCCACCCGAATCGTGGATGCTCGCGAGCCCACCCGCACCCGGCCGCGCCGGGTGAGAGAAAAGCAACAGCGTTGCCGCGAGCTCATCGAGTGTGTCGACGCGCACCACCCCGTAGCGGTCGAAGAGAGCGCGGTAGGCGGCGTCGTCTCCCGCGAGTGCGCCAGTGTGTGTGCGGGCCATCGCGGCTGCAGCCGGTGTGCGACCGGCTTTGAGGACGACCACTGGAATCTCTCGTCGAGCGGCCTCCGCGCACGCGGCCTCGAAGCCATCGGGATCGCGGATCGATTCAATGAAGAGGCCGACAACGCGGGTCGATTCCCGCCGCAGAGCCCAATCGAAATAATCGCTCGAACGTGTCACGAACTCGGCGCCGCTCGACACGGCGAGGTTGAACTTCAGACGCGGATCGTTGAAGGCCAGGGCACCGTAGACGGATCCAGATTGGGCGATCCAGGTGATGGGTCCGATCTTCGTCTCGCCGTGGCACGGGTAGCCGGCGACCCGTAAGCCGATCTCCTGATTGATGAATCCCATGCAGTTGCCACCGCAAATCGCGACATCCGCCTCACGGGCCATCGCGGCGATTCGTTTCGTGAGTGGCGGCTCGCGGTCCTGTTCGAGGTTACAACTCGCAAAGATCGTCGCGGCCCGCGCGCCGTGGCGAATCGCCTGGGCGAGCGCGTCTTCGATTTTCTCGCTCGCAACAGAGAGAACGATGTGATCGACGGTTTCCGGAAGATCATCGATCGATGCAAAGCACGGGAGCCCTTCTACATCGCTGTAGCGGGGATTGATGGGATAGACCGCGCCGCTGAAGCCTCCCGCGATCACCTCTTTTACGCTGTCGTTTCCGGGCGTGTTCGGTCGCTGCGACGCGCCGAGAAACGCGATCGACCGAGGTGCGAGTAGCGGGTCCAACGGATGGGCGGCGACAGGCGCCGGGCGTTTCATCGGTGCGGACTTGCTCATCTTGCGCCTTTTCAGCTCACTGCAGGAGTCGTTATCGAAGGCGAACTGCCGATCGAGACACGGGATCTGGAGCCGATCAGGACCGCAGGGTACCAATCCCAATGGGCTCCGCTAGCTGGCGAATCCGCACGATTCGCTTGCGGCACCACGCGATCCCGTTCTGGGATCGCATTCCTGGCGGGCGAATCCTGCGGATTCGCTTGCAGCGTCTTGCGATCCCATCCATCGGATCGCGTTCTTTGCTGATTTTCATGGAGATTGGGCTGGCACGGCCACCCTTCTCGGAGGCCCCCGATGTATCGCCTGCCGCGCCTCGCTATAACTCGCGATCCGACCCCGAGCGGGGCCTCGGGAGGCTGGCGCCACTGAGGCCACCGCCACTGAGGCCACCGCCACTGAGGCAGCCGCAAAAATGGAGGCGAGCGAGATGAACGCAGGTGATGTGAAAACGCGAGACCTGGCCGCACTGCTGCACCCGGTAACCAATCTCGCACTCCACGAGGAACAGGGCCCCCTGATGATCGAGCGGGGCGAGGGGATTCACGTCTACGACGACACTGGCAAGGAGTACATCGAGGGTTTGGCCGGCCTCTGGTGCACCGCGCTTGGTTATGGGGTAGAGGAACTCGCGGAAATCGCCGCGGAACAGATCCGCAAGCTCTCCTTTGCCCACCTCTTCGGAAGCAAGACCCACGAGCCGGCGATCAAACTCGCTGAGCGCCTCCGGCAGATGGTCCCCATCGACAACGCGCGAGTTTTCTTCGCGAACTCCGGCTCCGAGGCGAACGACAGCCAGGTCAAGTTCGTCTGGTACTACAACAACGCGATCGGTCGGCCCGAAAAAAAGAAGATCATCAGCCGTCGGCGCGGCTACCACGGGGTAACCGTCGCGAGCGCAAGCTTGACGGGGCTGCCCGCGAATCAGCGCGACTTTGATCTCCCGATCGCGAACATCCTCTTTACCGATTGCCCCCATCACTACCGTGACGCGGAGCCTGGTGAGAGTGAGGAGGAGTTCGCATCGCGGCTCGCTGCCAACCTCGAGAAGCTAATCGTCGACGAGGGACCGGATACGGTGGCCGCTTTCATCGCCGAGCCGGTCATGGGAGCGGGTGGCATCGTTGTTCCGCCCCGCAGCTACTTCGAGAAGATCCAGGTCGTGCTCGATAAGTACGACATCCTCTTCATCGACGATGAGGTGATCTGCGGGTTCGGGCGAACCGGCAACGCCTTCGGTGCGCAGACCTTCGACATGCGTCCGGATACGATGTCGCTCGCCAAGGCGCTCTCGTCCGCTTATTTGCCGATCAGCGCGGTCGTTATCCCCGATTTCATGTACCAGCCCATGGTCGAATCGAGTCGCAAGATCGGCGTTTTCGGGCACGGCTACACGTACAGCGGTCACCCGGTAAGCGCCGCCGTGGCTGTCCGTACGCTGGAACTCTACGAAGAGCGTCAGATTTTCGCGCACGCCGCCAAAGTGGGCGAGCACTTCCAGGCGCGCCTCGCTGCGCTTGGCGATCACGCGCTTGTCGGTGAATCTCGCGGTGTCGGGCTGATCGGAGGCTGTGAGATGGTCGCCGACAAAAAAACCGGAAGGGCCTTCGCGGAACCCGGGAAGGTGGGCGCCTATTGCATGAATCGCTGCCATGAGCACGGACTCATCGTGCGCAATATCGGCGATACGATCGCACTCTGTCCGCCTCTCATCATTTCCGAGTCCGAAATTAGTGAGCTCTACGACCGCCTCGAAAGGGCGATCGACGACACCCTGGCGTGGGTGGACCGCGAAGCCCTGCGCGGTTGAGCTCCACGCGGCCGCCCCCTCTGTAGATCCAAGGTTGAGCGGAATGCACGGGTCTGTATTCCGCTGGCCCCTGGCTGAGCGGGGCCCCCCTGTTTTTGAGCCTTTTGGGTTGTTTTAGCCGGGTAATGTGGCCTTCTGGATGCCCGGCCGCGAAATGCTCCAAAGATGTCGCTCCGGAATGCCGATGCGCGAGGGGTTCACCACCGTGGGTTTGAAATGCGAATTTTGTTGATAGACGACGAGCCGCTGCTCTTGAAGTCCATCTCGCGCTATCTGGGCGGTGTGTGCGGCCACGAAATCCTCTGTGCGTCCGGCGGAGGCGAAGCGCTCGCTCAGCTCGAGGCCGGAGAAACCGTCGACGTTGTCTTCTGCGATTTGAAGATGTTCGACATCGATGGCGTGCAGGTCCACCGGGCAATCAGCGAACACCACCCCGATTTGTGCCGCCGCTTCGTATTCCTCACCGGGGGTGTGACCGATGAGGCCACCGAGGATTACGTTCAAAATTCCGGAGCGCTGATTCTCACCAAACCGATTCTCCAGGCCACCTTCGACAAGGTTCTGGCCGACCTGGGCGGCGCCTAGAGCGATCCTCGACACGTTCAATAGAGTGACGACACTTCGAGTCGATTCGGCATACAATCCATCACGCAGGCGCCCCGTCGGACGCCAGCCGCGCGGTGGGCGCGCCGCCCGCGTTGCCCAGCGCGCCGAGGGGCCCAAACAGGCCCCCGTACGTGCCGGCCTGATCGGTGGCGCCTATCGACCGCTCACCGACCACGATATCCAGCGTATCCATGAGCGCGCTCTAGACGTACTCGAGAAAATCGGGATGGGGGATGCGTTTCCAGCTTTTCGCGAACTCGCGCTCGCAAAGGGCTGCTGGATGAATGAGCACGATCGGCTCTGCTTCCCGCGCGCGCTGATCGAGGACATCGTCGCCGGGGCGTGCCGCAATTTCACGCTGCACGGTCGAGATCCGAAGCACGACCTGCACATTTCGGAATCTCGCACGCACTTCGGCACCGCGAGCATGGCAGTGCGGGTGCTCGACGTTGAGACGCGCACCTACCGACCTTCGATGCTCTCCGACCTCTACGACTTTGCGCGCCTCGTCGACCAGCTCGACAACATCCACTGGTTCTCGCGGACCGTCGTGGCCACGGACATCACGGATCTGTTCGAGTTCGACATGAACGCCGCGTTCGCTTGCGCGGCGGGAACCCAGAAACACATCTACTCGGGATTCAACTTGCCAGAACATGTAAAGCACGGCGTCGATATGTTCGACGCGATCCTCGGCGGCGAGGGGCGCTTTCGCGAGCGGCCGTTTTGCACGGCAAATACCTGCTCGATCGTTCCACCGCTGCGTTACGGAGAGGATAACGGCGCGGTGTCGATGGAGTGCGCGCGCAGGGGAATGCCGGTCAACATGATCATTGCCGCGCAGGCGGGCGCGACTTCACCTGCCGCGCTGGCCGGAACGCTCGTGCAGACGGTGGCGGAGACGCTGGCTGGCCTCGCACTCGTCAACCTGACGGTGCCGGGCCACCCGATGATCTTCAGCAACTGGCCGTTCGTTTCGGATTTGCGCACCGGTGCTTTTTCAGGTGGCGGCGGTGAGGAGGCTGTCCTCAACGCGGCCTCTGCGCAGCTCACGAACTTCTACGATCTCCCGAGCGGTGTCGCAGCGGGCATGTCGGATTCTAAATTTCCCGATAACCAAGCCGGTTACGAGAAGGGCATCACTACAGTGCTCGCGGGAATGGCTGGCGCAAACATGGTGTTCGAGTCCGCGGGCATGCTCGCGAGTCTGATCGGCTGTTCGTTCGAAGCAATCGTGATTGATAACGACATGCTCGGTTCGGTGCAGCGCGCTGTGCGCGGGATCGAAGTCAGTGATGAGACACTCTCCTACGAGGTGCTCGAAGAGGTCTGCTGCGGTGGCCCGGGCCACTTCCTGGGCGAACCCCAGACGCTGAGCATCATGGAGACCGAGTACCTGTATCCCGATCTCGCGGACCGATCGACGACAGGCGAGTGGGAAGAGAACGGATCAAAGCTGATCCACGAGCGCGCGACCGAGAAGGTGCGAGAGCTGCTGTCTTCACACTATCCGGAGTATATTGATCGCAAGGTGGCCGAAGAACTCCGGCGGCGATATCCGATCAAGCTGACTGCCGAAGCCATGACGCCCGACTCGGGTCGCTGGTAGCCCGCGTTCGATAGTCGGCCGCAGTCACCGTGTGACACGGCCCTGCATTCTGACTGCGGACTTCGGTCGCTGGTTAGAAGAGTTCGATCTCGCCCGCGTCGACTTCCTCGATGAGTGCTTCTATGCGCTCCCAAATCGCGTCGATCTCGTCGAGGGTCAAACCGAACTGAACGCTCTTGCCATCAAATGTCGCTCCATCATTGGGATCGGTCGGCGGCCCGGGATCGACAGTTCGCAAGATGCCTTCCGAGTCGACGTCGAGTTGACTGACCACCATCAGGAAGTCGAGGTCTGCGCGTTGCAGCTTGCGCAATCGGTCTACCGAATTTCGAGGCAGCGCAGGAACGCGGATCTGCCGCCACTCGTAGGTGGGCGGATAGAACCAGTTGTACCAGATGGTTCCGAACGCGACGCCGTTGTCGATCGCGAAAACGCGCCGGTTGCTGTCGTCCTTCGAGACCAGCACGTTCCCTTTGCGGTTATCGCGTAGATTGATCAGGTAGGCGAAGATGTTGAAGTTGGCGAGGTGATACGCGTAAGCGACGTCATGCAAAAACCGCTCTTCTTCGTAGAGAGCGTCCGGAACGGTGGCGTTTTCGATCCAGATTGCGGTTTCCCAAAGCATACAACTCGTACCCGGAATGGTCGGACCCTTGGCGTCGTGGCGCTCATTCCATTCCACAAGCGGCATGCAGCGCATCGCGGTCGATGGAACCGTGAAGTCGACCGGATCGAGGAAGAGGGCCTGCAGTTTCCAAGCGGCAAGTTCTTTACGCGGCGAGTTGTTGAATCCGTCGAGGGAGGTCGGCGCGAGCTTCCCCTTGACGCTGAAACGATCGCCCGTCTCGGGAAAGAGCAGTTCGCCCTTCTCGGGGCGCGTCGTACCCGCGCCCGCAGGCACCAGGTTCAAGATTTCGTATTCTGCGTGCTGCATCAGGAGCTCAGCCGCGAGTGGTTCTGCGCGCCAGTTGTCGAAATCTCGATCGGACCGAGGTGGCACCGACTCCGAAAATTGGACCGTCTTCGGCATGGAAGTGCAGGCCGCGAGGCTCGCAGAAACCAACAGCAGTACAACGACGCGTCCAGTCTTCGGCATGTGTTCCTCTCTCGTGGGTCAAGCGAAATCAGCGGATCTCACCCCGGCTCCGAGTTGGGGCCATCCAATTGGCGGCCCACCCCTCCTGCTGGATGAGCGGCTCACCCCCTCAAATCTGCCAGGGTAGAGGATCGCTAATTGTCGGTGCTCTTCGCCAGACCCCTGGCAGCTTTTAGAATGGAGGCGTTGTCCGGTCGGATCTCGTAGTCCGGATTGGAGTACACCCAACGGATCGTGCCACCTGCTTCCACGAGGAAAACGCTCGGAACCGGGAGTTGGTGGTGTTTTTGACCGGATGCCGCTTCGAGGTCAATCCCATATTCGAGGTACATGCGGACATCGTCATCGCTGAGCTGGAACGCGATTCCAAATGCGCGAGCCGCCGAGAGAGAACTATCCGAATAGAGCGTGTACCCAAGGTTGTTCGCCTTTCGACTTTCCTCGAGCTTGGAAGGCTGGTCTGCACTGATCGCGACGACCGGGAAGCCCAGCTTCGTCAACTCGGCTTCGATCTTGCGCAGCTCACCGAGCTGCGTATCGCAATAGGGTCACCAGCCGCCGCGGTAGAAGACGAGCAGTGCACCAGATTTGCGGGCGAGTTTTGCCAGGTCGACGGTCGCTCCGTCCACCGCGCGGACGCTCACCGAAGGTACGGAGGCGCCCGGCTGTAGTGGCTGAGCGGCCTCGGCGCTTGGGTAGACGGGGTTCGCCGCGGCTGCCAAGCCCGCGATCAGAAAAGCGCCGGCAGCCCAGATGCCGCCGCACGCGCCAAGGACGTCGAATGCTTTGCGCATGTCGACTATCTTAGCACTCCTGATTTTCGAGCCCGACCCCTATTTTCACCGAGACTCCAGGCTCCACTCACTGTTCGTAAGAATCGGACTCTTCCGTGCCCCAATCTCGCAACGACAATGCAAAGCACGGCGTTCTGCTGATGAGCCTTGCCGCATTTCTTTGGGTGTTGCACGACGCGATCAGCAAGTGGTTGCTTCAGGATTACTCGATCTACCAGGTTTTGTTGCTGCGCACGGTGTTCTCGATGTTGCCAATCTGGATCGTCGTGCGCCGCGAGGGGGGATACGGCCGCCTTCGGGATTCGCGGATCGGGGTCTGCCTGGGGCGGGGCTGTCTCGCGGTAGCCTGCTTCGTGCTGTTCCTCGCCGCCCTCCCGCTCATGCCGTTGACGGACATTTTCGCGATCGTGATGTCTGCTCCGCTGTTGATTTACGCGCTCTCTGCGCTCCTCCTCAAGGAGCCCGTCGGATTGCGGCGCTGGCTGGCGGTTCTGGTCGGGTTCTGCGCGGTGTTGGTGATGGTGCGACCCGGTGGCGCCGTCAGCCCAATCGGAGCGTTGCTCGTGATGGGTTCCGTCATCACCTACTCGCTTGCGATGATCCTCACGCGTAGGCTTGGAAGCACCGAGAGCGCGGGGGCGATGACCTTCTACTCCGCGCTGGTTTTTCTCGTGGTGGGTCTCGTTGGCGCGCCGTTCACCTGGATTCAGCCGACACCTTTCGGGCTGCTGCTGATGGCCGCGACTGGGTTGCTCGCGGGTTCCGCGCAGTATTGCCTGACCGAGGCGTTCCGAATTGCCCCACCGTCCGTCGTTGCCCCATTCGAGTACACCTCACTGATCTGGGCGATTCTATTCGGGTTTCTCGTCTGGGGTGACGTTCCCTCGACGCTCGTTCTGGTTGGCGCCGTGGTGGTCATCATCAGCGGAATCTACGTGCTTCACGACGAGATCGTGGTAGGCCGGCGAAATCGCGAAGCAGCCACCGTCCTCCCCCCGGATTCTTGAACAAAGCCTTCACCCGTGGTGTTCGATTTTGGTTGCGAAAATCGCTGCGAAAATTTCTCGCAACGGATCAATTTTTTGCTGGATTTTCGAGAGTGCGCGTGTTTATTTTTGGATGGCAGCACTGGACGAGGAGCAATCTCGGAGGGTTGATGCAAATGACTGGCCTGCGAAAGGACTCCAGGGTTTTCGGATGTGGGTTGGGGGTGATCACCCCTGCTCTGTTCTACTTGGTGGCGATATCGGCCGCAGCGGACGATATCGATCCGGCGACGGATCCGCTGATCGCAGCGGTCGACGCTTTCATCGTCGAGCTGGCGCTCGACAAGAGCGACAAGGACTGGAAGTCGAAGGTTCCGGCGCCAGGTGCGACGGCAGCGTTCGATCCCGACAAGACCTATTACTGGAATCTCGAGACCAACCGAGGGAATCTCAAGATCGAGCTGTTGCCCAAATCTGCGCCGCTTCATGTATTGAGCACGATCTACCTCACCCGATTGGGCTTCTACGATGACGTGACTTTTCACCGCATCGTGACGGATTTTGTGGTGCAGGGCGGCGATCCGACCGGTACGGGAAATGGCGGACCGGGTTACCGATATGGGGGTGAATTCGATTCCGCTCTGTCGCATAACAAGAAGGGCATTGTGAGCATGGCCAATGCGGGCGAGGGAACCGATGGTAGTCAGTTCTTCATCACCTGCGGCCCGGCTACGAGGCTCAATGGTAAGCACACGATCTTTGGCAAACTCGCCGACGGAAAATCGACCCTCAACAAACTCGAGCGGGCGGGAAGCGCGCGAGGCAAGCCGAGGCGGAAGGTGTTCATCAAGAAGGCTACGATTGCTATCGAGTAAGCGCAGCACCGATCAAACGGTGTTTGAAATAGTTCTCGTTCGCTCGAGCGTCAGGCGCGCACGCCTCAGCGGAGTTTAACGTTCGAAAGTGCAGAGATTGATCGCGAACCGTGATAGGCGTCACGGAACGTGAGCGCTGCTAATGTTCCAATCATCTTGCCGATTCACGGCATAGGGGGTGTCCAATGTCGATTCAAACGATCCTGAAGGCATTCATCGTCACGTCATTGCTCTCGCTCGGATTGGCGGGCGTGAGCTGGTCGGGAGATGCCGAGCAGAAAGACGCCGGCGAAACGGCTTCCGTCGATGCAGCGCCGCCGGCAGATGCGGCGGACGAAGCCGCGAGCGCCGAGAAGGCTGAAGCCGCAGACGCGGAAAAGGAAGAAGCCGCCAAAGATTGATCCACTGGGGAACGCTGTCGCGGGTGGTTGGCGCGAATGGCGCGAGCGACGAGGCCGTGGTGCCCGTCGCGCCGGGTCGAACGGCTGCCTGCGACGGCGTGTGGCGCAGGGCGTCGCTCGAACCACATTTCGGGCGGGGTCACCCGCACGCCTGACCGACGAATGGAATCGGCCGGTGGTGTCGCGCGCTGGATTCTGCTTTGCGGCCGATCCCGCTGGATGGTGATCTGGAGTCGTGTGCGCTGTTAGGGGGAGGCCTCCGCGTTCGCGGGAACCATGGTGTCGACCTGCAGCAGTAACTCCTCGGCTCGCAATTTCGAGCGATCGAGCTCGCGGCTGGTCGTCGTGCAATCTGTGCAGTTCGCGATTTCGATGACGCGCGCAAGCTCGCGGCGTGCCTCGGCGGGTCGACTCAGTTTGATCAAGCAGTCTGCAGCGCGAATTCGCGAGAAGACTTCGACGTCCCGATAGAGATCGGCGTCCTTCTGGGTCTTGGGCTTTGATTCACTCAGGATTTTGGCAGCGCCGCGAAGGCTTTCGAGGGCGGGCTCGCACTGCCCCATCTGTAGGTAGGTGCTCCCGATTCTCGCCAACGTCATTGGGCGGGAGGGCTCCATCTCGTCCATCCGCTTGTAGTAGTAGAGCGCCAGCGGGAACTCGCCGAGGTTGAAGACGACGTCGGCAAGGTTTCCCATTGCAGAGTGGTTGCGCGGGTCGAGTTTGATCGCGCGCTTCAGGGACTTGCGGGCCAGCTCTCCGTAGTGCGGTCGATCGGCGTCTGGTGTGCCGGGGAGATTCGCGAGGATCATATAGTTGAATCCGATGCGGCCGCGAACGTCGGCTTCGGGGTAATACATTTCTCCCGCAATCGAGAAGGCCGCGATCGCCTCTTCGAAGCGAGCCGACTGCTCGAGCGCGAGCCCGCGTTTGTAATGCGAACGCGCGTAGTTCGGATGTTCGGCGGCTATCCAGTCGAAGTGCTCGAGCGCCTTTTCGGCCTGGGCCATCTCGAGATAAATATCTCCGAGCGTGCCGTGAACGGGGACGAGGTTGTCGTCGGGTGCTGGTTTTTTCAGCCGCGCTTCGAGACCCGCGATGGCCTCGTCGAACTGGCCTCTCGCAAAGGCGGTCTCGGATCGGGTGAGCACGTCTTCGAGAGTTTCCGCCGAGGCCGTCGAGGCCAATAGTGCGGCGAGGCAGAGAAACACCCGAGTCGATGTACGCATTGCAACCGCATCGGCCCACGACCAAGACGCCTTGATCCGCGGCACCGGTCAGTGCAGGCGGTTGCGCCAGCTCGAGGCGAGATCGCTCAGTGCACCCGCGAGCGAGCTGTGCTCGCGTTGCTGGGTTTTGCGGCCCTTGCGCGAGTCTTCGACGCGATAGCGGCTGGGATCACGACGATCCTGCAGTACGCGGACGGTCCGGCCACTTTTCTTGTCACGCAGTTTCACACCGAATGCGAGCAGGCGAGTCGCCATCTGAGATCTCCTCCTCGCGGGTTGGCATCCGCTGCCCGCATGAGATCCACGCTTCGGCGACGTGCGCGGGTTCCTTGAGTAAAATCGAGCAGCTGGGCGAACTTTTGCGCGCTTGTGATAGAGCTGTGGGTGGTTGGAGCCCCAGGTTGGGCTGGGCGGCCCTCATAGAGAGGGCAGGTTCACGGAGAGCGACTTCAACGGTGGCGGACGCTGCGAATCGGTGGGGTCCTCGCGCGCTCTCGAACTTCTGCGGAACGGATCGGTCAGTCACGCGTCATGGAAGTGGCCGACGCCAGGCTGTTGCCGCACTGCATCGGCTATCAAATCGGCAGTACCACCGCGATCGAGATTCTACCGGGCGAAAGCGAGCAGCTCCTACACACGGGCGACGTCATCTACCCGAGCTGCACTCACCGAGGGTGACCTGTGCCGAAGTCGGTTTCAGCTGGGGAGGTGACGATGCGACAGAGATTCGAGATCGGTGTCGATGAGCGCTTCCGTTCTCGTGCGTCAAGGTTTTTTCCTTGACTCCCATTCCACCCGCCATGGCGCCGACGGCCGCAGGCTATCAGCGATCGCTTGTCTGATCGACCCGGTTTTCCACGTTGGGCTTCAGTTCCCCTCGGGGATATTACTGTCTACACGCGATGGTGCCCATGCCCGCGGTGATGATCTCGTACCCAGTCGAAGACATCTCAATTTTGTAGCCGAGCAGTGAATTGCTTCACTTTCTTAGGGTTTTACGGGTGTACAATCAGCTCTGTTCAGTCGGCGAGCCAATTCCGGCAATAGCGGAGACTAAGTGATGTGTAACCGAGGGAGCGGCCGCAGTTGCATCTGGGCGACTCGAATCGTGAGTGTCGTCGCCGGCCTGCTGTTATTTGGGGTGCCCCTGGCCGGCCAGGCGCAAATTAGCGTCTACCACAGCGAACACGCGGACGGATTCGACGATGGCCCGGCCATCGTTCACGGCCACACCCTGGTTCACGCCTTTTTCAAGTACAACGGTGGGGTGGTTTCACCCAATCCCGCCGAGGAGTGCAGCACGGGCACGGCGTCGAGTGACGAGATCTGTCAGTGGGCGGTCCGCCTGAAGACCACTGGAAACCTCAAGATCGTCGATGTTGCCTGGGGGGGCGGCACCGTGGAGGATGACACGGACAGCACACCCGCTACGGAGCGCGACGGTACGGGTGGTATCGCTGTTTTGGGGGAGTTTGGCGCGGCGAAGCTCGCGACCATCGCGGTCAGCGGAACGGTGGGTGAGTTGCGGCTCTATACGCCTGACTCTGGCGAAGCGCCCGGTGCGTTCGGCTTCGTCGACAAGGAAGGCGTCATTCAAACGGTCGACGTCGGCGGTGTTCTGCTCGCGGAGGCGCCCGTCATGGGCTGGCAATCGATCTCGTCAGCAGACGGCCAAAGCTGCGGCGCTCTTGAAAACGGCGAGGTCAAGTGCTGGGGAACGGCGCCGGGTGTGCCTCCCGCTTGGGCTGCACGAGAGGTTGCGGTTGGGGATGCGTTTGGCTGCGCGCTCGATTACGGCGGTCAAATCTCCTGCTGGGATAGCTATCCGCCAATTCCCTTCGACACGTATTTGATGCTGGCCGCTGGACCGGCGGATATTTGTGCCGTGACCCCTTCTCTGGATATCGAGTGCTACGGACCTTCGGGTCTAGTCGCGACCAAAGGCTCCTATCAGCAGGTCTCCCGCGGTGCTGGCTTCGCGTGTGGGCTGCTGCTCGACGGCCGGGCCAACTGTTGGGGCAGTGGTTTCGGCACCCCAGGAACGGATTTCTATCGAAGCATCGCAGGTGGCTTCGATCACGTCTGCGGGCTGCTGGCCGACAATCTCGTCGAGTGCTGGGGGGCGACCAGCGCCGGCTACGCGAGCGGCTTCCCGACTGGGATCGCGTTCTCCAACCTGACGGCGAGTAGCGACTACACGTGCGGTGTTCGAGTGGACAATGGGCTCGTGCAGTGCTGGGGGAGTTCCCCGCCCAGCGGGATTCCGACGGACCCGTTTAGATTCATTTCTGCTGCGCCGGACTACGTGTGCGGCATCCGGACGGATGGCATCGCCGAGTGTTGGGGAACCCTCCCCAGTGGGCAGGATGCCGAACAGGTGCAAGAGACGCAGATCGCGGCCGGCGAGAACCACGCCTGTAAGATCGGAACCGACAAGGAGATCGAGTGCTGGGGTACGGGTCCGGCGCTTTCGGGCATACCCGCAGGGGATCACGAACAGGTTGCCGCTGGTAGCGATTTCGCCTGTGCGATCGAATCGTCCACCAGATCTCTTTCGTGCTGGGGCGACGCTTCAAACGGGAAGACGACTCCGCCGGTCGGAAGCTTCACCCAGGTGGTTACCGGCAGTGAGTTTGCTTGCGCGCTCGCACCCGACGCCACCGTCGAGTGCTGGGGCGACGATACTTTCCAGCAAGTCGCCAACGCCCCGGGGAGCATCTCCTTCCTCCAGATTACTGCCGGCGTCTACCATGCATGTGGTTTGCGTGCGAACGGCACCCTCTACTGTTGGGGAGGGGATCAACTGAATCAGGCGACTCCGCCGGGCGGATGGGACTACGTGGCGGTTACAGCGGGCTCCCTCCATACCTGCGCACTGCACTCCGACGGAATCGCAGAGTGCTGGGGCGACGATTCCGACAATCAGAGGCCTGCCCCTGCCGGCTCCTTCACGCAAATTGGCGCCCGTTCGGTCCACACCTGCGGGATTCGCGACAGTGGGGTCGTCGAATGTTGGGGCGGAAACGGCCAAGGGCAATCGACACCGCCGACCCTCGCCTTTGCGACCGTCGTGGCGGGCGGAACCGAGGCCAACCCCGGATTCAGCTGCGGTGTGGGAAGCGGGGGATCATTGCTCTGCTGGGGCGACAATGCCATGGGCCAGTCCGCACCGCCGCTCGACTTCGATGGCGACGGCTATGAGGACCCCGTCGACAACTGCCCGTTCGTCCCCAACACAGCTTTGCTCGGCAGTTGCGCCGACGATGTCCTCGTGTCTTGCACCAGCAACGGAGATTGTGGTGGTAGCTGCCTCTTCGGGCAGAGCGACGTCGATGGCGATGGCGTTGGTGATGTTTGCGACAACTGCCTGACCGATCCGAATCCGGATCAGTTCGATCGCGATGACGACGGCGCGGGCGACGCCTGTGACCCCGCCGATCCGTTCGTTATTTCTGCGGTTTTGGTCCCCGGTTCCGGAAGTCTGATGAGCAGCTCTTTTCTCGCCACAGAATGTGAGGCCCCGACGGATAACGTCCTGGAAATCCGACTCAGCTGCCCCGCGGCAGTCGAAGGGTCGTCTCATATTGTGAGTCGAATCCAATTAGGCGTCCGGATCCCGGGTCTCACTCCAGAGAACGCCTCGAACTATCACTTCGGTTCACTGGCAGTGGGTGGCACAGGTGAGTGTGATGAGAACGGATGCTCCGGCGCGCCCGACCTCGGGGGCTGTGACGGGTCGAACACGGTGGACGCTAATTCTTCGAATTCGTTTGTCTTGAAGCCAGATCTCCCCGGGTACCCCGGCGATCCCGACGTCCTCTACATGTCTCTCGAAGGCCTGCCGCTCCCCGGGCCCATGCCCATGCCCCTGAGCCTTTGCGACCAAGAAGCGGAAGAAGTCATTGCGCGGATCGGCCTGCCCTCACTTCCGCCCCAAGAAGCCAGCGTGACGACGGACGGGGCCGAGGACATTGCGAACGACACGACGGGCGCGTTCGCTGCGTTTACCGATGTCGGCATCCAGGATCCCTTGGGTGAAACGATCCCGGGTGCAAACTGGGCGTTTGCGACCGGCCCTCAGGACGCGTCCGTGCGGATCATTTTGGACCGAGACGTGGGCGACCAATCGGGTCAATTCTGGCTGATCAAGCTGGCGACCACTGGCGAGGAGATAAGGGAGATCACGTTCGGGATCCACGCAGAAGGAGACGCGGACCCCTTGGATTACGAATTGGTCGGTTGCGGGTTGCCGGGCGAGTTTGCGATGGACGAATGTGATGCGGCGCCATTTCCGTGGATCGACGCCACGCAATCGAGTACCGGTGCGGGTGATGGGATCAATTCCAACACGCCGGATATCTTTTGGATCACCCTGCACGGCAATCTCCCTTCGGCGAATTATTCCGACCTGGACGTGTTGAATCCCGTGCTAGCCGCGGAAATCGACGAACGGCGCGTAAGCCTCGGTGTCCTGAAGGTGCCGATCGCGGTGGCGAATTCTGCAACGCCGCCGCTGCTCTATCAGGATCCGATCGACGCAGCAACGGTGGCCAGCCCCAACCACGCCATCGTGAAAGCTCCGGGCTCGACCCTGCACGAACTTAGTGATCGAAATCTCACCCAGCAAGCGGCCGACAACAACGACTCTGATCAGGACGGGATTTCCGAGGACACGGACAACTGCCGCTACGCGAAGAATGGACTCGGTGAAGCCAACCCGCAGCGTGACGTCGGCGGGCTGTCGCCATCCGACAAGCCGGACGGTCGTGGCGACGTTTGTCAATGCGGCGAAGGCGACGGTACCGGCGAGATCGATTTCAACGATCTGTTAGCGCTTCGCCGCGTTCTGGCTCGCAATGACCCCGTCTTGGACGCCGATGCGCTCGCCCGTTGTAGTGTCTCGACCGCGGTGTTTGGCGCAGAGAATGCGCAAAGCTGCAACATCAAGGATCTGATGGACCTGGAACGCGCAATTGATGCGGGTTCGTTCCCGGTTGGTGATGGGAACGTCTGCTTGCGCGCCATGGTCGAAAATCTATCGAGCCTCTAGTGGTAGCGGTCGGGTTGGATGCGTAACGGGAAGTGGCGGAGAAGCGATGTCGGGGTTGAAGCTAGTGGGTTGCACCGCCGCGGCGCTGATCGCGATGGGTCTGCCCGCGAGTGCCGAGGTCGTGCGCGATGGCTCCCTCGGGACGGGTACGATCGGCACGGTTTTCGATTCCGTCAGCATGGAGACCACCTACGTCATTACCGAGGAACACGGCAAGTTTGCGGGAAATAACCTGTTCCACAGTTTTAGCGACTTCAGTCTCACCAGCAGCGAGATCGCTTCGTTTACGCTCACCTCAGGCTGCGTGGATTGCACCGTCAACAACATCATCGCGGGTGTCAGCGGCGGTCGCCCCTCCAGTATCGACGGGATGATTCAGACGACCGAGGCCCTCGCTGGGGCGTCCTTGTTCCTCCTCAATCCCGCTGGAATCTTCTTTGGTCCCGACGCGGAGTTGGATGTCGGGGGCTCATTCCACGCGAGTACCGCGGACGTTTTGCGTTTCAATGAAAGCGAGAACTACTTCGATGTGTTGGACGCGTCAGCCGGGCGGATCCTGAACAGCGCGCAGCCTTCCGCATTCGGATTCACCGGACCTGTGTTGCCTGACGGTGCGACATCCCGCCTCAACGTAAACTTCAGCAACCTCGAGGTCAATCCCGGTGCGACACTCTCCCTGATTGGCGCAGACGATCGCTTCGGACCGGGTGTATTCATCTTGGGGACGGGACCGAGTCGGGGCATTACTGCGCCGGGCGCGACGGTTCAGATCGCCGCTGTCGGTCGGCCCGGCGTCGATATCGACGTCGTTCTCACCGATCTCGACATGGAGTCGCTCGATCCGGATGATCTCGGAATCGTGCTCGTCCAGAAAGCGGGCGTGATCGTGGGATCGCGAAATATCGGAATGCGGGCCGGCACGGTGGTGATCCGCGCCGGTACCTTCCAGATGACGGAATTTGCAAAGATCAACGCAACGAACTCGATCACGGATGATCTCCTGGAGCAGTCCGAAAGGGACGCACTTGGACCGATCGACATTGCCGTAACCCGCAACATCGTGCTCGAAGTGGGTTCGGTAATCACGTCGGAGACGTTTGGTGTGGGTGCGGCGCCGGGTACCGGCGCAAGTGGCGACATCTTGCTTAATGCCCGTCAAGAAGTGAGTGTGACCGGCGGCAGTCGCGTGGAGAGCGTAAAACAGAATAGTTTCGGTGAGGCGGGCGCCATCAAGATCGACGCCGATCGGATCTTCATCGAGGATGGAGAAATCAAGAGTGAAAGTTCTGTCGTCGGCTTGGGAGGGGCGATCTTCTTGAACGCCAGCGGGATCGAGGGAATCACACTTTCGAATGACGCGCTGGTCTGGAGCAACGTTTCGAGGGATGGCATCGGGGGCCCGATCACCCTCAATGCGGATCGGATCGCACTCGAGGGAGGGAGTGTCGCGAGCGAAACCAAAGGCTCTGGCGCGGGCGGAAGGATCGTGTTGAACGCCGGGGAAACCGGTGAGATCACGCTGACAAACGGCGCACACATCGACAGTGTCACTTCGGGCACAAGATTCGCGAGGGGTGCGCCTCCGAAAGCCGGTGTCGGAGGCGACATCGATGTCTACGCTCAGCACCTGACGATCTCGAATCAAGCGAATCATCCCAACGGCACCCTCATCGGAACGACGACGACTGCGTCGATCGATACCATCATCGAAGACGGCGACGGGGATGGTGGCAATCTCAATTTCGATGTCGGTACGCTCGAGCTACTGAGCGGAGGCCAGATCAACACGAGCACAGAAGGAGCGGCGAAATCTGGGGATATCACGATGAACGCCACTACTTTGGTGAGTCTCGTGGGGGAGAGCGCGGACGGGTTTTCGTCGATCATTTCCTCGAGAGCGCGGGCCGACGCTACCGGCCCGGGTGGTCGGATCGCGATCACGTCGCCAATCCTGGAAGTGCGAAATGGCGCACAGATTTCGAGCGGCACCGAGGGGGCGGGCGCAGCAGGAGCGATTGAAATCTACGCGAGTGATCGCTTCACCATCGTGGGCGGTGCAAACGGGGTGTCAGTCGTCGAGGCCGCCTCGTTTGTTAGGCTCGGGGGTCCGAGCGGCACGATTCGGATCGAAGCCGGTCGCTTGGATCTTCAAGAGGGTGGTCAGATTACCGCGAGCACGAGCGGGTCACATGACGCGGGGAGCATCGAAATCGAGGCCGCCCACGTTGAGATCTCGGGCGCCGCGGATTCCAGCGGAGCCAATCAGTCGGGCATCTTCTCGAAATCTCTCACTTTCGGAATCGGCGATGGTGGTAACGGTGGTGATATCGTGATCACCGGATTCAAGAGCATCGCAGTTTCCGATGGGGGTCAAATTTCTGCCGATACAAAGGGTTCGGGCCTGGGCGGATCGATCGAGATTCGAGATGGCGGGTCGATCCAGATGGACCGCGGATCGATCAGCGCGAACGCGTCGAGTTCCGGCAACGCCGGCAACATCGTCATCGATGTCCGTGGCGTCTTTCGGATGGATGACAGCGCCGTGACGACGAAAGCCACGGAATCTTCGGGCGGGAACATCGAGATTACAGCGCGCGATCGGGTTTATCTCGGATCTTCGCAGATCGAGACCGAGGTGCTCGCGGGCGCTCCCGGGGAGGCCGCAGGTGATGTGACGGTCCGATCGCAGATCGCCGCCCTCAACCGCAGCCACATCATTGCGAATGCCGTGGGCCTGGACGTCGACGCCGGGAACATCGCGATCACAGTGGACCAGTTCGTACCCTCGGGCGACAGCTTTCTTCGGGCGACCGCAGAAACCGGTATCAGTGGCACGATCGACGTCTCGTCACCGGACAGCGATTTGACCGGCACGCTGGCGACCCTGCCAGATAGCTTTTTCGACGCGTCGTCAATGATGGCGCGGAACTGCGCGGCTCGAACTACGCGTGCCGGCAGCTTCGCAGTGGACACGGGTGGGGAGCTCCCGCCGCCGCCGGGCGAGACACTCGAACTGGATGGCGCTGCAACAGGCATCGCACCGACTGACGAAGCGGAGGAATGCCGCGCCGTGGAGGATCTCTCATGAACGCACATCGATTTCTCGTGGTCCTCGCGCTGAGCGTGTTTCTCGGTATGGGTTTGGCGCACGCCGAGCCAATCGTTTACGAATCGACTGTGGGGCCCGGTAACTCGAAACTTCTGGTCGTCGGGCCCGTGGTGTTGGATATCGTCATCAATCCGGGCGCGGTTCCTACCGATAATATGGGCACCGTATGCGTAGACGGGAATGGCGATGAACTCTGCGCGGCGGACGTGGAGATCGAGATCACGGGCGACCAAGGTACGATCACCGGCTTCTCCCCCGCTAGCGGTATCATTTTCGAACCGGACCCGGTCCTGCCCGGCACCAAGAAGATTCGCCTGAACCTACTTCAGTCCGTCACCCCGCCGTCGATTTCCCCCCCGCAACCGCTCGGCCTCCTATCGGTTGAGATCCTCTCTGGTGCAAGCAGCACAAATCCGGTCAAGGTATTCGTATCGGGAAGGGCTGTGAATGCCGGCGGAACGATCAAGGGAATCGCATCTGTCTTTATCGCCGCGACTGAGGCTCCCGAGCCCTCCGGTATCGTTCTGTTGCTGAGTGGAGCGCTGGGAGTTCTCGCGCTGAATCGGCTGCGGAACCGCGGAGCGAGTGTCAGCGTAGAGGGCGATCGAGACTCGAGGTAGGCGTCACCGAGATTCGCGTCGTCGAAAGGGCAGCCGGCTTCCTGTGCGAGCTGGCTCGAATTTAAATTTCAAGTCTGGTGGAACTTTCAAAGGAACCGGGTTCAACACGGAGACCGGTTCGGGGATTCGATGCTGAGCAGTCACTGGGTCAGCCTCGTCTTGCTCGCACCGCTGAGCCTCACGGCCGCCTTGATTCCATCGCTGGCGCATGGCCAGGCGAGCGTACTGCCGGGCTCTGAACGACCCCAGCTCAGGCCGTTCGACTCTGAAGTCGAATCTCCCACAGAGCTCGATCTTCCACCGATTCCGGTTTTCGAAGATGATGAATCAGCGCGACTCTCGACCGGCGTGCACGTGCACGTGAAGGAGTTTCGCGTCGAGGGAAGCAGCGTATTTTCGAAAGAGGAGCTCGACCAACTCACCGCTCCGTTCTCGGGTCGGTTGATCAGCTCGGAAGAATTGTTGCGTGCCCGCGACGCGATCACCGATCACTACATCGAAAACGGCTACCTCACTTCTGGTGCGATGATACCCGACCAGGATGCGAGCGACGGTGTCGTCACGATCCGTGTCATCGAAGGCGTTCTTACGGATGTCGAAGTGCAGGGGGTTCGACGTTTTCGTCCGGGCTACTTCAGTGTCCGCTTGCGGAGGGCGGGTCGTGCACCCGTCAATGTCAACGATATCGAAGCGCAACTCCAGCTCTTCCACAGCGATCCGCAGGTGGCGAGGGTCGACGCGCAGCTGCTGCCGGGTGCGCAACGCGGAGAGAGCGTGCTGCTCTTGATCGTCGAGGAGAATCCCTTTTACGGGCTCGATCTGGCGTCTGCGAACGACAATTCACCGGGGGTTGGGAGTTACACCGGGTACATAGAGCCCCACCTGTCGAACCTGATCGGCGTTGGCGATCAGTGGGACAGTCAATTTCAGATCAGCGATGGTCTTCGCCAGTACAATGGGCGCGTCTCGATCCCGCTGTCTCCGTTCGATACGCTTTTTTCGGTTCACTATCAGCACAGCGAGAGCGATGTGGTCGAGGCACCTTTCGATCAACTCGAAATCGAGAGCCAAAGCGATACCTACGGAATCACAATCGATCATCCACTGCTGCGAACCCGCAACAACGAGATCCACATCGGTGTTACCGGTGAGTGGCGCACGAGCAAGACCAGGCTTCTCGACACGTGTTTCTCGTTCGTGCTCGGGACCAGCGACTGCAGGACCAAGGTGAGCGTGCTGCGAACCTTTGCGGGCTGGAGCTGGTCGACTTCCAATCTGGTGGTCGCTGCGCGCGCCACCTGGAGCCTCGGCTTTCACGCGCTCGGATCTACGAACCGGTCCTCCCCACTTCCCGATAGCAAATTCGTGAGTTGGCTCGCGCAGGTGCAAATGGCGCATCGTCTTCCCGATGAATGGTTGGGCACCGAGATCATCGCTCGCTTCGACGCCCAGGTGGCCGACGACGCACTGGTAGGGATCGAGAAATTCTCCGTTGGTGGGATGCGCACGGTGCGCGGTTATCGCGAGAACCAGTACGTGAGAGACAACGGATTGGTCGCGTCTGTCGAGGTCAGGATTCCGATCTGGCGCGACCGAAACGGCCGCACGATCGCACAGTTGGCGCCCTTCTTCGATTACGGTCGCTCCTGGAACAACGAAATCATCACCCACAAAGAGGAGATCGCGAGCGTCGGCGTCGGAATTCGGCTCTCTCCGTGGGATTGGCTTCACGGCGAGCTTTACTGGGGAGGGCGCCTGAAGAAGGCGCCGAAACTAAGCGACGATATTCAAAACGATGGGATTCATTTTGCGATCTATATCACTGCGTTCTGAGGCGATAGCGACCGTGCATTTCTCCATGTGTATCGGGTCCTCGTTGATCGCGGCCTTGTATCGAGTGCAGCGTGTTCAGCTGTCAAGGATCGCTATGTCGCATCGAGTGCGGCCCATTCGCGCTTCGCTGGTCGCGTTCCTTGCTGTATGCGTGCTCTTGCCGAATTCAGCCACCGCGCAGCCATCAACGCGCTGTGACATTCCCCGCGCAGAGAGCGAATCACCAAACACGGCGGCGGGAAAGGCGTTCGTTCGTGGGAACGAACAGGCTGCGGATGGCGATCCGGAAGGTGCGCTTGCGAGTTACGAGGAATCGGAGCGGCTGGCGACCGAGGGCGGCGCGGCTTCGCTCGCGCGCCTCGCGAATGCGAGCGCTGTCCGATCCCTGATCGAGCTCGGTCGCACGGAGCGGGCAGCCGGGGAACTCGATCGCGCGTTGGCGGATGTCGAGGCCGTCGAGGATCCGAAGGCCCGCGCAAAATTGCGGATTCACCTGGGCCGAAGCCTGATCCTACTGGGCGAGCGATCGCGCGCGGCGTCTGCTTTTGTTGCCGCATCGCGCGATGCCCGGCTTGCCGACGACGCGAGGCTCGACTCGTACGCGCTTGGCTATGGGGCCGAGCTCTACGAAGACGCGAAGCGAACCGAAGACGCGCTCGAACTCACGCGCCGCGCGCTGTTCGCCGCACAGCGCGCGGCAGCGCCCGATGCGCTCTACCGGTGGCAGTGGCAGCTTGCGCGAATCCAGCGGGCCGCGGGCGACGCCGAGGCAGCGTTGGTGGCGTTTCGCGAGGCCGTCCGCACGGTGAATGGCGTGAAGCAGGTCGCATCGAGTGAGGTCGAACCGCTCTACACTGGCTTCGTCGACCTGCTCCTGCTTCGCGCCGCCGGCACTGGCGGGGGGGAGCAGCAGGCCCTCCTCGGCGAGGCGCGCGATGCGATGGAGGATTTCAAGGCCGCCGAGTTGCGCGATTACTTCCGGGATCCCTGTCTCGACGCACAGCGAACGGCGGCTTCCGATACGGTCCCCGGAGCACTGGTCGTCTATCCGATTCTGCTGCCCGATCGACTCGAATTGGTCACGGGCCTGGGTGGTGTGCTCCGGAGCTACACCGTACCCGTGACGCGCGATGCGCTTATCGATGAGGTGCGCGCTTTCCGCAAGAAGCTCGAAAAGAGGACCACCCACCAATACATTCGCCACGCCCAGGTTCTCTATGAGTGGTTGATCCGACCACTCGAGTCGGCAATCTCATCAAAGGGTGTAAACACACTCGTGTTCGTTCCGGGAGGCGCGCTGCGAACCATTCCTCTCGCGGCGCTCCGGGATGAAAAGACCGGCAAGTTCTTGATCGAGAAGATCGCTGTGGCGATCACGCCGAGCCTCACGCTCACGAACCCCGCGGCGATTGATCGCGAGTCCGTTCGGTTACTTGCAGCCGGAATCAGTGAGTCCGTGCAGGACTATCGCGCGCTCCCATACGTGAAGCATGAGCTCGATGCCGTGATGGAGATCTTCCCCGGCCGTCGTCTGATGGACGCCGAGTTCGTCGCGAGCCGCTTCGAGACCGAAATCTCGGATCAACCGTTTGGGATCGTCCACATCGCATCCCACGGCGAGTTCGAGGCCGATAGTGCCGAGAGCTTCTTGCTGACCTACGACGGGAAGCTGTCGATGGATGAGCTCGCCGATCTCGTGGGGCGTACGAGATTTCGCGCCCAGGGGATCGAACTCCTCACCCTATCCGCGTGTCAGACCGCGGCCGGAAATGACCGGGCGGCACTCGGACTCGCCGGGGTGGCCCTGCGCGCGGGCGCGCGGAGTGCACTGGCCACCCTCTGGTCCGTCAACGATCGCGCTGCGGCGGCACTGGTGGTGGAGTTCTATACTCAACTCGCTAAATCCGGGGTTTCTCGAGCTGAAGCGCTCCGGCGCGCTCAGCTGATGACGCTTCAGAATCACGCGTATCGACACCCGAGCTATTGGTCAGCGTATCTGTTGATCAGCAGTTGGCTCTAGAGGGTGAGTTTTGAACGAAGGGAGAATCCGATGAGAGCATTCGTGATCCTGTGTAGCCTGTTGCTAGTCGCCGCCGCAGATGGCGAGCCCTCGGATGGCAAAGCGAAGGAGGCCGAGGCGACCAAGGTCGAAACGACCACGCCGAGTGTATCGACAGCTCCTTTGGCGTACGTCCCGCCGTCGTCGATCAGCGCGCCGCGCGATCGAACGGTGGGTGCTGCTACGCGCTCGGCGCGCTTTCCGGGCCCAACGCTCTACAGCCTGGTGCCCGAACACACGGGTCACACCGTCTCGACTCAACCGTCCCTCTTCTGGTACCTCGATACGCTCCCGGCCGATGAGACGCCAGTGTACTTCACGCTCACCAACGATCAGAAGATCGACCCGATCGCCGAGATCCAACTCTCGAAAATTTCCGAAACCGGTATTCAGCGGGTGGATCTCGTCGAGCACGGTATCACGCTCGAACACGGCATCGAGTATGAGTGGACGGTCGCCGTTGTCATCGATCCCGAACAACGCGCCAGTGATGTCGTTACGGCCGGTTGGGTGATGGTCGTCGAAGAGCCCGCGGGGCTCGAGCCGACCGCGCAAAGCTACGCGGCTCATGGCCTCTGGTACGACGCGCTGGCGACGGCCCCCGATGATTTTCGAGCCGAACTGCTGCGGGAAGTGGGGTTGGGGAAAATAATCGACCGGCCTGCGCCAGACTGAGCATCGCGAGCGCGCCCATCACGCCGCGAATTGCCTTTCTCCCTACACCTGTGAATCACTCGCGGTGGCAGCGGCCCACCTTGTAGATCTCCATCGGATAACGCAATGCGACCCTCCAAACGTCATCGACTCGAAAAAAAGAAAC
>SMVA01157288.1_pt1 | contig 39341 bp, 36 predicted proteins | sample 2456451 | NCBI WGS metagenome assembly SMVA01 (sample SAMN11095933, study PRJNA526329) | marine sediment metagenome | biome: Marine sediment; feature: Surficial sediment; material: Deep marine sediment; isolation source: Hadal surficial sediment | place: Pacific Ocean | collected 2014-05 | depth...
AATAGAGGATGCGCCGGCCAAAAATTTTTGGCGTGTAATCAGTGTGCACCGCTTCAGGGGTGATGAGATCCGGGGGCCGGACAACCTGGTCGAAGCGGGGTCCCTCAGGCGTCATGACGGATCTCCGTCGGCATCAGATCCATGAAGAGATCCACGGCCGGAGCCGAATGAGTCACGAAGCCGACGGAAATCCGATCGACTCCGGTGGCGGCATAAAGGGGCAGGGTTTCCATGGTGATTCCTCCCGATGCCTCCAGGAGAACCCGTTGGCGTGTGGCGGTCACGACCTGGGCGACCTGCTCGGGGGTGAAATTATCCAGCAGCACGATCTGCGCGCCGGCGGTGATGACGGCCTCCAACTGGTCCGGCGCCTCGATCTCGACCTCGATGAGCAGGTGTGAAGGAGCCTGGCTCCGTGCTCTGGTGACAGCCTGCGCCGCGGACCCGCACAGAGCGATGTGATTGTCTTTGATGAGAATACCATCGGCCAGGGAGGTGCGATGGGGGGCGAATCCGCCGGCTTCGGCCGCTCGCCTCTGCAGGTTGCGCAGCCCGGGAAGAGTCTTGCGGGTGGCCAGGAGCTGGACCGGGCTACCCGCAACCGCCTGCATAGCCTGTCGGGCCAGGGTGGCGATCCCGCACAGATGCTGAAGAAAATTCAAGGCTGTGCGCTCGGCGGAAAGGATTGAGGCGCTGGAGCCCTCCACCATCAGAATCGTCTCTCCCGCCGCAACCCGGGTTCCCTCACCTGCCTCTGCATGGACCTGAAGGTGGGAATCGGCAGCTAGAAAGACTTCCATGGCCATGTCCACTCCGCTGCTGACCACCGGCTCCCGGGTGCGGATGCAAGCAGAGCCCGCAAGGTCGGGCTGCAGCACCGCCATGGTGGTGACATCGTATCCTGCCCGATCCTCCAGGAGGGCATGGCGTGCCAGATCTGCGAGGAACAGGGAGCGCGAGGCTGCTGCCGGCACGGGGTTCATGGGCTGAGCTTCATTCCGGTGAAGGAGTTCCGGGGTTCCGGCCGGTTCCCTGTTCAGATTCGGCTTCAAGCTCCCCCAGTCGTTGCCGGACCACTCTTTCGACCGTTTCCCGCAACAGTTTGTCCAGGGTGCTGCCCGCAGGTTTCCCCTGCGGTTCCAGAAGGCGCAGGACACCGGCCACCACCGGTTCCACCAGGCGTTCGGTCAGCGGCTTGATGAGACGGCGCACCAGTTCGTCCGTCCCTGAGACGTCAGGCTGAGTGGTGGTAGGGCCGGAGGGCTCAGGCTTCGCTGGCGGTGGCGATTCGGGTATCTGGTGGGGAAGAATATCCGCGGATGTGATATCCGTGGTTTCAGCATGGGAAGGAGTCGGGGCCAATCCTTCCATCGGGGCAGGCAGAGTCAGCATCTTCTCCATGAGCTGACGGATCTCTTCCGCGCGAAAAGGTTTGGTGATGACATCGGTGGCACCCGCAGCTCGCGCTCTCTCTTCATCGAAGGGCTCGAAGATGCCGCGGAGGAGAAAGACCGGCGGCCGCGCTCCCTTTTTCCCGAGAGTGATCTGGCGGCACAGGTCATATCCGGGACGTCCGGGTAGAACCACATCACAGAGAACCAGGTCGAGCTTCTCCCTGGCGAGAATCGATTCTGCACTGTCGACGTCACCACAGGCAAAAACCTGGATGCCTGGAACCTCCGCCAGTGCCTCCCGGACCGCCTGCTGGATACTGAGGCTGTCATCCACAACCAGAACCCGGAGCACCGGGACGGCCGGGGCCTCAGTCCCCCTGGACATGCGTTTCCTCCAAGTGCCGGGGCGGCACGTTGTCGCGCACGAATTGAACAATGCTGGTCAACGTGGCACCGGGCGTGAAAATCTCCAGCACACCGGCCTCCTTCAACCTGGGAATATCGTCATCAGGGATGATGCCGCCGCCAAGAATCTTGATATCCCCCGCCTGCTGGGCACGAAGAAGCTCGATGACCCTGGGAAAGAGGGTCATGTGAGCGCCGGAGAGGATGGACAGGCAGAGTGCGTCCACATCCTCCTGGATGGCTGTCTGCACCACCATCTCGGGTGTCTGATGCAGGCCGGTGTAGATGACCTCGAAGCCGCCATCCCGCAGCGCCCTGGCGATGACCTTGGCACCGCGATCATGGCCGTCCAGGCCCACCTTCCCCACCAGCAGCCTGATCTTCCGTTCTGGGTTCATCTTCATCTCCTACCGGTGCGGCCCCGGGGTTCAGAACACGGATGTTTCCTGGTACGAGCCGAAGATCTCCTTCAGGGCGTCGGAAATTTCACCCACGGTCCCGTAGGCGCGCACAGCGTCCAAGATATGAGGCATGGTGTTGTCCTCTCCCCGGGCAGCGGCCTTGAGGTTGGCAAGGGCCCGATCCAACGCGGCTTGATCCCGATTGCGCCGGGTCTCACGGAGCCTCTGCAACTGATCTTCCTCGGCCTCGGGGCCGATGGTGAGTACCTCGGGCCTGGTGTCGTCACCACCGGTGTGGCGATTGATGCCGATCATGACCTTCTCTTTGGCGTCAATTTGTTGCTGGTAATGGAAGGAAGCGTCCGCAATCTCTTTCTGGGGATAGTTGGCTTCAATGGCGTTGATGATGCCGCCCATCTCGTCAATCTGGCGGATATAGGCCATGGCACCTTCTTCAACCCGGTCGGTGAGGCTCTCAATGAAGTAACTGCCGCCCAGAGGATCGACGGTGTTGGTGACGCCCGTCTCTTCTGCGATGATCTGCTGGGTGCGCAACGCCACGCGCACTGCGTGTTCGGTGGGCAGACAGAGTGTTTCGTCCATGGAGTTGGTATGCAGGGATTGGGTGCCGCCCAGGACTGCGGCCAATGCCTGCACGGTGACTCGTGCCACATTGTTCACCGGCTGCTGGGCGGTCAGGGAGCAGCCTGCTGTCTGCACATGCATGCGCAACTTCCAGGCGCGGGGATCCTTCGCTCCAAACCGTTCTCGCATGATACGGGCCCAGATGCGGCGGGCGGCGCGCAGCTTGGCAATCTCCTCGAAAAAATCGCTGTGGGCATTGAAAAAGAAGGACAGGCGGGGAGCAAAGACTTCCATGTCCAGGCCCGCATGAATGCCGGCCTGGACATAGCCTATGCCGTCGGCGAGTGTGAAGGCCAGCTCCTGCACGGCGGTAGAGCCTGCTTCGCGGATGTGATATCCGGAGATGCTGATGGTGTTCCACTGGGGTACCTGGTCGCAGCAGAATCCCATGAGATCGGTGATCAGGCGCAGGTGGGGCCGCGGCGGGTAAATCCATTCCTTCTGCGCGATGAATTCCTTGAAGATGTCGTTCTGCAGGGTTCCACGCAGGCTGCTCAGCGACGCACCCTGCTTCTCGGCCACCGCCAGGTACATGGCGAAGATGACCGAGGCCGGCGCGTTGATGGTCATGGAGGTGGAAATCTGCTCCAGAGGGATCCCGACGAACAGAGTTTCCATGTCGGCGAGGGTGTCAATGGCGACTCCTTCCTTGCCCACCTCCCCCAGGGCCAGGGGGTGGTCCGAATCCACACCCATGAGAGTGGGCAGATCGAAGGCCACGGACAACCCGGTGGTGCCGTGCTCCAGGAGATACTTGTACCGGTTATTGGTGTCGCTGGCGGTCCCGAACCCGGCAAACTGACGCATGGTCCAGACCCGTCCACGGTACATGTTCTCGTGGATGCCTCTCGTGAAGGGATACTGGCCCGGTTGTCCCAGGTTCCGGTCCGGGTTGAAATCCGGCGGGTCGCCGGGACCGTAGAGGGCCTCGATGGGCATATCCGAGATGGTGGTGAAGCGCAGGTCACGCTCACCCTTGCGGTGTGTCTTCGGTGGCTGCTTTTTGACGGTCTTGGACATTCGGGGAGCTTCTCCGTTCAGCCGGCCAGTACAGCCCGCGAGATGACGATACGCTGGACTTCCGAGGTGCCTTCATACAGACTGGTCACCCGCGCATCCCGATAGAAGCGCTCCACGGCGTAGTCCCGGGAATAGCCATAGCCGCCGTGGATCTGGACGGCCTTGTAGGCGACCCGGTTGCACATCTCGGAGGCGTAGAGCTTGGCCATGGCGGCTTCGGGCCCGGCCCGGTCGTGGTCCTCATCCCGCCGGGACGCGGCCCTCAAGGTCAGGAGGCGGGCGGCGTCGATTTCAGTGGCGCAGTCGGCAATTTGAAAGGCGATGGCCTGATGTTGGGCAATGGGCTTGCCGAATGCGGTGCGCTCAAGGGCGTATTTCACCGCCTCCTCATGGGCCCCCACAGCAATGCCCACCGCCTGGGCCGCGATCCCGATGCGGCCACCGTCCAGGGCATTGAGGGGAATGCGCATGCCGTCACCTTCGTGACCCAGCAGGTTGGCCACAGGCACCAGGCAGTCGTCCAGAACCACCGAGGAAGTGCATGATGCGCGCAGCCCCATTTTTTCTTCTTTGGCCGAAAAACTGAATCCGGGCATATCCGGGGTGACGATGAAGGCCGAGATGCCGCCGCGGGCGGCCTGGGGATCGGTCACCGCCATGACGATGAAGACCTTGCCCACATGGGCGTTGGTCACCCAGACCTTGGTGCCGTTGAGAACGTAATGGTCCCCCTGGCGTACAGCACGTGTTTTCTGGTTGGTGGCGTCGGAGCCTGCCTGGGCTTCGGTCAGACAGAATCCGCCGATGATCTTGCCGGTGGCCAGCGGACGCAGGTACCGTTCCTTCTGCTCATCGTTGCCGTACCGCCAGATCGGATAGGCACAGACGGAGTTGCTCACAGAGAGGGTGACCGCGCTGGAGGGGCAGACCCGTGCGATCTCCATGAGGGCGACAGCGTAGGAGACGGTGTCAAGGCCGGCGCCGCCCCACTCTTCGGGCACGATCATTCCCAGGAGTCCAAGTTCGCCGGCGTGGGCTATCTCGGCATGGGGAAAGGTTCCTTCCCGATCCCGTTTCATGACTTCGGGCGCCAGGATCTGGTCGGCAAAATCGGCCACCATCTGGCGGAGCATCTCCTGCTCATCGTTGAGGCGGAAGTCCATGCCCTTACTCTCCCTTGAGCAGCCCCGCGGCGATCACAACGCGCTGGATCTCGGACGTGCCTTCGTAAATCTCGGTGATCTTGGCATCCCGGTAGAGCCTCTCCACCGGGTATTCATTGATATAACCGTAACCGCCGTAGATCTGCACTGCCTCCCTGGTGGCGGCCACACAGGCTTCCGACGCCATGAGCTTGGCCATGGCCGATTCCTGGCTGAAGCGTCGGCCGCTGTCCTTGGCCACAGCCGCGCGGTAGGTCAGCATGCGGGATGCTTCCACAGCCACGGCCATGTTGGCCAGCTTGAACTGAATTGCCTGCAGCTCGGCGATGGGTTTCCCGAATGCCTTCCGCTCACGGGCATAGGAGAGAGAATGGTCCAGGGCCGACTGGGCGATGCCCACAGCCTGGGCGGCGATGCCGATGCGCCCGCCGTCAAGGGTGGACATGGCGACCTTGAATCCCTCGCCTTCGGCGCCCAGGCGGTGTTCATCACTGAGGCGGACATGGTCGAGGACAATCTCGACCGAACCGGAGGCCGTGATGCCCATCTTGGTCTCGTGTTTACCGATGCTGTAGCCGGGTGTGTCCCTGTCCACCAGGAAAGCGGTGAGTCCCCGATTACCCTTGTCGCGGTCGGTGTTGGCAAAGACGATGGCGCAGTCGGCGGCGATCCCATTGGTGACAAAAACTTTGCTCCCGTTGAGAACCCAGGTGTCCCCCTCCCGTACCGCCAGGGTGCGAAGAGAAGCGGCGTCGGACCCTGCGTGGGGCTCGGTGAGGCAATAGCAGCCGATTTTTTCGCCCAGGGCAAACGGCTTGAGCCAGCGTTCCTTCTGGGCGTCGGTGCCGTAGCGCTGCACCGGGTCGCAATACAGGGAGTTGTTGACGGAGATGATCACGCCGGTTGTGGCGCAGGCGCGCGACAACTCCTCCACCGCGATGACATAGGAGACGCTGTCCAGCCCCGTCCCGCCCCACTCCTCGGGGACCATCATGCCGGTGAGGTTCAGATCCGCGCATTTGCGAAAAGTATCGCGGGGAAACTCTCGGGTGCGGTCGATTTCCGCGGCCCGTGGAGCTATCTCCTCGCGAGCGAACTCCCGCACCATGTCGCGGATCAGACGTTGTTCCTCGGTGAGTCGAAAATCCATGGGGCGTTCTTTTCTTCTCGCTGAACGGGTGCAACATGATGCCGGGTCATCGTGATGCCAGAGTTGTGGTGAGGCAAAGGGAAACCTGACCGGCTCCGCGATACCCCCATCCTGAACCGGGGCATCACCCTCCGGAGACGACAAAGTGTATCAACGGAAGTCCATGTCCGTCAAGGATATGGGCCGTCCTGAGAGGGCCTGCATGAGTCGATGCCCGGCCCTCATCCTGTGCCTGCTTTCCTGCCGAACGTGTCAATGGCCCGGGCCGGGAGGAGAGGTGCCGGGAGGCTAATCCTCGATCAACCCCAGGCGCCCGTCCGGCCGCCGGTAGATGACGCTGATCTGCTCGGATTCCGAATTCCGGAAGACGAGGAAATCCTGCTGGGATTCGTCCACATGGTCCGCCGCCGTTTCTGCCGACATGGAGCGGAGTTGCACCTTCTCACGCAATATGCGTGGCGGGGGGTCTTTTCTCCCGCGGCCATTCTCCCGGGAGGCGGTGGATTCGGCCACCCTGCGGATCTCATGCGTCTCCCGGCGCCGGCGATCCGTGCGCCGGCGTTTGTCCCTGCGCAACTGTTTCTCCAATTTTTCCAGGACCAGGGCGATGGCGGTGTAGAGGTCATCGGTGATGGCCGTGCCCGTGAAGAGACGCCGCGCGGAGTTGATGGTCATCTCGGCCTGATGACGATGCTTTTCCACCGAGAGAACCATGTGCATTTCGCTGTCGGCATCCACGTAGCGTTGCAGCCGGGACAGTTTTTCTTCGGCGAACTGACGCAGGGCCGGTGTCAGCCGTGTCTGGCGGCAGGTGAAGCGAATGGTCATGAGGCCTCCACAGATGTGTTCACTCAACAACCAAAGACAGAGCGCCGGCGCAGAGTTGAAGCGGGGATCCGGAGTTCCTCGCGGTACTTGGCCACGGTGCGCCGGGCGATGGGGATTTGCTCCTGCTGCATGAGTAGCTTGGCGATGGCTGAATCAGAGAGAGGGTGGCGGCTGTCTTCTTCGTCCACGATGTTGCGTATGGACTCCTTCACGGTCAGGGAGGAAATATCTTCCCCACTCAGGTTGGTGAGACCGGAATGGAAGAAAAATCTCATTTCGAAGATACCGTTGGGCGTGTGCATGTACTTGTTATTGACAACACGACTGACGGTGGACTCATGGACACCCACGTCCTCGGCCACATCGCGCAAGACCAGAGGGCGAATGGAGTTGATCCCATGATCCAGGAAAGGGCGCTGCTGGCGAACGATGCTGCAGGCCACCTTGTAGATCGTGCGCTGGCGTTCTTCGATGCTCTTGATGAGGCGCACAGCGGCGTTGAGTTTCTGGCGCACGAATTCGCGGTCGTCCTTGGATGCGCCTGCACCTCCCTTGAGGATGGTGCGACAGTAACGGCTCACCCGCAAGCGCGGGAATCCGTCGTCATTGAGAACGACCTGATACTCATCTCCCAGCTTGATCACCATGACGTCGGGAATCACCGTCTGGGCCGTTCCAGGGGTGAATCGATCTCCCGGGTGCGGATCCAGGCGCCGCAGGATCTCCAGTTGTTCGCGCAACTGGGCAGGTGTCAGCTCCAGGCAGCGGGCCAGCTCCTCATAGTGGCGCACCTGCAGCAGGTCAAGGTGGTCTCTGACCATGGTCGCGGCGGGTGTGTCTTCAAGATCCAGCCGGCGAAGCTGGAGGAGAAGGCATTCACGGAGATTCCGGGCGCCCACGCCGGCCGGATCGAACCCCTGAACAACATCGTGAACGCGCTGGATATCCGCAGGGTCATGGTCACTCATGGCCACCAGCTCTTCCAGACTGGCCTGCAGATAGCCGTGGGAATCCAGGTTGCCGATGATGGCTCTGCCAATTTCCTCATCCACCGGTCCGGTGAGAGCCAGAGTCAATTGTTCCAGAAGGTGATCGCTCAGATCAGGAGAGCGGGTCAGGTTGGTCTCCCACAACCGATCATCGCCCCTGGCCTCGTAGCTGCCCCGGGGTGTGGTGGCACCGCCGTCGTAGTAGTTCTGGAGCATATACTCCAGGTCGATTTCGGAGAGCGAATCGCGCTCCTTGTTTTCACTGTCGTTTTCGCCGGGGCTGGTTTGTTCAGCATTCCCATCGGCCGTCAAGGTGGGCGGCTGTTCCACCGCTTCGTTCCCGTCCTGCTCCAGGGATTCTTCCAGGGCAGGATTCTCCTGGAGTTCGGTGGCGATCTCTTCGCGTAACTCCAGGGTGGACATTTGCAGCAGCTTGATGGCCTGCTGCAGGGCCGGCGTCATGATGAGCCGCTGAGAGAGCTTCAGTGAGAGTTTTTGTTCTAGTGCCACGTACTGGAATCCAGACTCAGGACCGCTTCAACGAAGAGTGAAATCCTCGCCCAGATAGATTCGGCGAACATGAATGTTTGCGGTCAACTCCTGGGGACTGCCGCTTTCAAGAATGGCACCCTCATGGATTATATATGCACGATCGGTGATCTGCAACGTTTCCCTCACGTTGTGATCCGTGATCAAGACGCCGATATCCCGATCTCGGAGGTGGCCGATGATGGCCTGAATGTCGGACCGGCTCTTGGGGTCGATGCCGGCAAAGGGCTCATCCAGAAGAATGAAGGATGGATCCACCGTCAGGGCCCGGGCAATTTCCAGGCGGCGACGCTCCCCGCCGGAAAGAGTGTCCGCACGGTTTGAGGCCAGGTGGGCGATCTGGAACTCATCCAGAAGCGTCTCGGTGCGCCGGGCGACGTCGGCGGATCCAAAGCCCTGCATCTGCAGAACGGCTCTCAGGTTGTCAGCGACACTCATCTTGCGAAAGACAGAGGATTCCTGGGGCAGATAGCCAACGCCCAGCCGGGCACGCCGGTACATGGGAAGATCGCTGATGTCCTTCCCGTCCAGAAGAACCTGGCCGCCATCCGGCCTCACCAGACCCAGCACCATATGAAACAGGGTGGTCTTGCCGGCTCCGTTGGGCCCCAGCAGGCCCACGACCTCGCCGCGTTCGATATGCAGGGAAATGCCATTGACCACCTGTCGCCTGCGGTAGGTCTTCATGAGGCCTTCCGTGGACAGTCTTCCTTTCATGGGCGGATCCCGGCGATGGCGCCGCGTGAGCGCATGATGATCCTGCCGCCGGGAAGGCTCTCCACCTGGGCCGTGCCGCTCTCCGGATCCACACTGAGATGAGCGCCCTGCAGCATGCTGCCGGAGGCGAGGGAGATCACCGTCGCCAGGCCATCATCCGATTCGAGATGGTAGAGATCGCCACGTCCGTCATAGGTGAGTCTGTCCGCTGTTCCAGACCACTCCTGGTCCTGCAGGCGAACCTCCCCTGTGGCGGCAAAGGCGGTGCCTGTTTCGTCGCTGGTGCGCATGTCCAGAACCGCGGCCTGCAGCAGCATGCCTTCCCGGGTGAGCAGAACATGGCCAGAAAACCGGGCCTTGTTGAGCGCCCTTTCCCAGACCAGATCCTGGGATTTCACGCGGGTCCTGGCCGTCGTGTTGTCACGGCCGCTTCCCGGTTCCCTGGACCCCAGCGAGGTGATGACCCCGCCGCCGGCACGCAGTAAACCGGTGGGCTGGTTCAGCTCGACCCAGTCTGCCTGCAGGGTGTCACTCCCCTGCCAGGCCCGAACCGTTCCTTCCAGGCGAAGGATGCCGTTTCCTGCGGAGAACTCCGCCTTGTCCGCCACGGCGGCCAGGCGTAGGCCCTGAGATGTCGCCATCCCGGTCAGGTGGACGTTCCCATCGGCGCGCCCGCCACCGTCTCCGTCATATTGGATTTTCGCGGCGGCCAGAGAACGCCGCGCCTCGACAATACGCGCGGGATTCTGCTCGTCTCCGGAGAGAAGAATGGTGCCATCTCCCCTCGCAAGCAGGATGGCCCCTCTGGCGGTGCGGCCAGGCCCCCGAGCCTGAACATTTCCAGAGAAGCTTGCCCAGTCCCCCTCTTTCCGCCCGGCGACAAGGTCCAGGCGCTCAGCGGTGACTTCCCCGAGGATGTCCGAGGCGAGACTGGCCCTGACCGGTTCGGTGGCGGATGAAAAAGCATGCAGTGTGTGGTACCGACGCGCACCAGCAGCCGGTTCCAGGCGGATGCCTGGCGCTGCCAGGCTCTTCATCACCTTGCCGGATACCAGTACCATGGGGCGCAGGAGAGCATGGCCGGTGGCCAGGACCAGGCGGACCCGGCGGTTGCTGTCGAACTCGAAGTGCCAGGCGCCGGCAGTCAGGCTGAACGCATCCTCGGGGTCGCCCCCAACAAGGATCAGTTCACCCGGTTCGCTGCTGCTGGCCACACTTCCATCCCCGGACTCCTGAAAAACGAGATGGCTGCCGGTGAAACTGCCCCATGCACCGGACAGGGAGACGCCTCCAAGGAGATCGCTGCGCCCCCGGAGACCGTCATAGTTCAACTGGCCGGCGGTTATCACCATCTCCTCACCATCAGCCCCTTTTTCACCTGCCAGGCGGACGTCGTGGTGGAGGGTCACTTCCTCCGTGGCCAGATGGGCGGTCATGCCCACCGCTGTTCCGGATGTGCCTTCCAAGCGGAACCGGACCGGGTCTTCTGTCTGCACGCTGCGAGTTTTCAGGTTGTACAACAGGCTCTCCGTCGCCAGTTCTTCGCCGGAGGCCATGCGGATCCGCACATTTCCCTGCAGCGCGACTTCCTGGCGTGCCGTATCAAACTTGCCGGCATCACTCCTGATCCGGGCCATACGATCGGGGTGCGCCTCCGGTTCGGGGTGGAACTCGATGATGAAATTGCTGAGGACGCGGCTGCCGCCTTCCATGCCGAGCATGCGACCGGCGCGCAGGCGGGTCACGATATGCCCCCCCCGCTCTTCGGTGAAGCTGAAGGTGCTGGCAGCTGATTCCACCGTCCCCTCGACGGCCATCTTTGGCGGCGCGGCCGGGACAGGATGGGCCGCGGGAGTCACACGCTCTCGAGGGGAGGACCGCCAGATCATGCCCGCGATGACCATGGCGAAGATGGCCAGGAAAGCCAGAATCAGGGCACGGGTTGTCCGGATATGTTTCAAGCCGGATCTTCCATGGTTGCATCCATCTTTCAGCGTCCCCTGAAATCCGGCTTGCGCTTTTCCAGGAAAGCAGTCATCCCTTCTTTCTTGTCCTCGGTTCCCGAAATCAGGCCGAAGAGCCCTGCTTCGTAGGCCAGGCCGCCGGCCAGAGACATCTCCATGCCGTGGCGAACCGCCCGCAGGGCGAAGGCGACGGCCAGGGGGCCCTGGGCCAGGATTTTACCGGCCATCTCCCGGGCTCCTGCCAGTGCCTCACCTTCCGGTACAACGCGGTTCACCAGGCCCATGCGGGCGGCTTCGTCGGCTTTGACCTTGCGGCCGGTGAGAATCATCTCCAGGGCATGGCCGCGGCCCACCAGGCGGGTCAGACGCTGAGTGCCGCCGTACCCGGGAATGATGCCCAGACCGACTTCCGGTAGTCCCATGACCGCATTGGCCGCCGCCACTCGCAGGTGGCAGGCGAGAGCCAGCTCCAGGCCGCCGCCCAGGGCAAATCCATTGATGGCCGCGATGACGGGCTTGTCCATGGCCTCCAGCGCCAGGAAGGCCGCCTGTCCTCGACCAGAAGTCGCCTGCCCTTCCACCGGCGTCTGGCGGGCCAGTTCACGGATATCCGCGCCGGCTACGAATGCCTTGTCGCCGGCGCCGGTGATGATCAGGGCACCCACCGCATCGTCTGCGGCCGCCTGTCCGGCTATTTCCAGGATCTCCTCGATGGTCCGGGCGTTCAGAGCATTCAGCTTGTCAGGCCGGTTCACGGTCATGACGGCCATGCGATCTTTCACCTCGTACAGAATGTTATGCGTGTCCATGGGTTCTCCCCTGCCGGGCGCACCTGCCGGAGCGGCCCCTGATGATTCGGGAATCGATGAACGGTCGTTCCGGGTTCACGTGCCGTTCAACCGGCGGTTGCCATGAAGGTTCTTCATTATTTTCCTCGTCGGTGTCAGTGGATACTCTCGACCAGGATGGCAATCCCCTGGCCACCACCGATACAGGCCGACGCGATGCCATATGACAGCTGGCGGCGGCGGAGTTCCATGAGCAGGGTCAGGATCAGGCGGGTTCCTGTGGCGCCCAGGGGATGACCGAGAGCGATGGCGCCGCCGTTGACATTGACCCTGTCCCGATCGAGATCCAGGGACTTTTCCACGGCCAGGTACTGGGCCGCGAAGGCCTCATTGATCTCGAAGAGATCGATCTGCCCCAGGGTCATGCCTGCCCGGGCCAGAACGGCCTGGATGGCCGGGACGGGACCGATACCCATGATGCGCGGTTCCACGCCGACCACCGCATGGGCCAGCACACGTCCAAGGGGCGTGCCGGTCTGACGGGCGGCGCGCCGGCCGCTGCATAAGACCAGGGCAGCGGCGCCATCGACGATTCCTGAGGCATTGCCGGCGGTGACGGATCCGTCCTTCTGGAAGGCAGGTTTGAGCCGGCTGAGCATCCCCACGGTGGTACCCGGGCGCATGTGATCATCTGCCTCGATCACGAGAGGGCCCCGCCGGTTCGGCACCTCGTAGGGAACGATTTCTTCGGCAGCCCGGCCTGATTCATGAAAGTCCTGCGCGCGCTCCTGGGAGAGCGCGGCGAACGTATCCATGTCCCGGCGATCGATGTCCATCTCCCGGGCCAGGTTCTCGGCGGTAGCAGCCATGGAAAAACCACAGAAGTTATCGGTGAGGCCTGCCAGCAGGGAGTCCTCCATGCGGCCTGTGCCCAGGTTCGCCCAGCCCGCGCGTGCGCCGCGCAGAACATAGGGTGCCTGAGACATATTTTCCATGCCTCCGGCCAGCACCACCTCGGCTTCTCCAAGGCGAATGAGGTGGTCCGCGCTGATGACCGACTGAATCCCTGAGCCGCAGATCCGGTTCACCGTGAGTGCAGGACGATCCACCGGCACGCCGGCCTTCAAACCCACGTGTCGGGCCCCATAGATGGCGTTGGAAGACGTCTGCATGGCGTTGCCCATCACCGTATGGTCCACCTCGTCGCCGGCTATTCCGGCCCTCTTGAGGGCATGGCGGGCGGCATGAGCGCCCAGCTCAATCTCGGACACGCCGGCGAGACTGCCGTTGTACTCGGCCATAGGAGTGCGGGCGCCACTGAGAATGACTGTACGGTTGTCGCTCATGAACTCTCCGGGCAAGAAGGTTTCCTACCAGCGGTCAGCGGCGCGCAGAAAACTGCGCCGGTAGTCGTGACCCTCCATGGGGACCACGCGACACATTTCATCCAGCCGTGAGCGTAACGCGGTGCCGATGCGCACGGCCAGCGTCTCGGGTGCAACGTCCAGGGTACCGGCGGCGGCGGCCTCGCCATCCCTGAAGTGGGTGGTGAAGAGGGTGATCCGTTCCTGATTGTAGCGATGGCTGATGATGTGGCCCAGGGTGTCCCGAACCCAATCGGTCATCTTGGCGGCACCCAGGTCATCCAGGACCAGAAGTTCCACCTCCAGGATCGGGCGCACGATCTGGGAGGGGGACAACGGATGGCTGGGTCGGTAGGTGTCCTGGATGTTCTTCAGGAGTTCGCGAAAATCAACGAAGTGTCCATCCACGCCCTTTTGCTGAATGAGGTTCCTCAGGATCCCCGCCGCCAGATGGGTCTTGCCCACACCGCAGGGTCCGCTGAACAGGAGGCCCGTCGGTGCGGCCGGTGGGTAGGACGCCACAAAATCGACGGCGCGCTGCCGTGCCTCCATCTGGGTCGCGTGATGGATCTCGTAGTTTTCAAGCTGGCAATGGTCGTAACGGGGTGGTAAGCGCGCCGCGGCCAGCTTGCGATCCATGTGTCCCTGGCGCCGGCAACTGCAGGTCGTGGCACAGTCGTAGCCGTTGACCTGGCGGACGGTGAAACCCGAGCCACCGCAGATCTCACATCTTCGGGTCTGAAGGGGCATGGGCGATCCGGCTGGTGAGGTGGTATGCAATTCCTGGGCCAGTCTATCAAACGACCCGGGCACTCACAAGGCGGTCCGAATCAGTTCAGGTAGCTGCGCAGGTGAGTGGAGCGCTGCGAACGGCTCAGTTTCTGCAGGGCCTGGACCTCGATCTGGCGGATGCGTTCACGAGAGAGGCCGAGCATTTCCCCGATCTCCTTCAAGGTCTTGGGCGCCTGGTCGCCCAGCCCGAAGCGCAGCTTCACGATGATCTCTTCCTTCTCGTCCAGTTCCGTCAGAGCTCCATAGAGCAGGTTCTTCATGGATGACTTGATGAGCTCTTCATCGGCTGCCGGGATCTGGTTCTGTTCCAGCTTGTCGGCCAGATGGAAATCGTGCTCCTGATCGATGATGGTGGTCAGGGAGACGTTCTCCTCGGAGACCTGCAGCAGCACCGTGACATCCTCCACGCTGACATCCACGCAGCGGGCGATCTCATCCAGATCCGGTGTCCGCTTGAGTTCCAGCGCCAGTTGCGACTTGGCTTTCTTGATGCGATAAAGCAGGTTGGCCTGCTTCTGAGGCAGTCTGAAGGCGCCACTATGGTCCGAGAGAGCGTGGATGATCGATTGTCGCACCCACCATACCGCATAGGTGATGAACTTCACCTTCTTGTCCGGGTCAAAGCGCTTGGCCGCCTCGATGAGGCCGATATTGCCCTCGTTGATCAAGTCCAGAAACGATAATCCGCAGCCGCGGTAACGCTTGGCGAAGGACACCACGAACCGGAGGTTGGCTTCCACCAGGTGCCGCAACGCCTTGCGATCACCGCGGGCGATGCTCCTGCCCAGATCCTTCTCTTCGTCGGCCGTGATCCGCCCGAGCTTGGAGATCTCGTGTAGATACTGCTTCAGCGTCTCCGATGAACGCTCTCTGTTGCTCTTGCTGGTTGATTCGTTCATATCTTGGATGGACTGGCAGGCGCCCTGGATCCTCGGGTACTGCGGAGGCGCAGTATACAGCAGGCTGCTCCATTGTCCACCACCGGGAGAGAGGTCAGAGATCCCGGGCGGCCCGCTTCAGGTCGACGTGGGTGAGAGGCGCCAGGGCCCCGTCTGCTGCGGGAATCCGACCGGAGAGATTCTCCCTCAGGGCTTGAGCCAGCGCCGCGACCTCGCGACGGGAGTCCTTGAGCCGTTTCCGCATATCATAGGATGACCTCAACACCCGCGAGATTCACGCCCAGATCCTTGGTGAGGTGGAGAATCACCTCCAGGCGCCTGAGGTCGCGATCACCGTAGAGACGGGTGTTTCCAGGAGATCGGGACGGGGTCAACAGGCCTTCCCGTTCCCAGGTCCGCAGTGTCTGGGGATGAATCCCATAGCGGCCGGCCACAAACACTGATGCGGACCCCTCCTGCCCCGTCGCACTGACAAGCCCTCATGTCCCGCTCCTCCGGATGAGCTCGTCCCGGCCCGGCACAGGCAGCAGGTCGGCCAGGTCCTGGAGGAGCTGGCGCACTCTCTCATCCCCCGCATCGGGAGTCAGGACCCGGATTTCGACCAGTTGGTCGCCGCGGCCACCGCGGCGGGAAGGAGCGCCCTTCCCTTTGAGGCGCAGTTGCTGCCCCCCCTGGGTGCCCTGGGGCACGTTAAGAACGGCAGTGCCATCCACAGTGGGCACATGGATACGCGCTCCCACGGCGGCTTCGCTGACGGTGACGGGCACGGTACACAGGATGTTGTCCCCCAGACGCTTGAAGACCGGGTGCGGGTCGACGTTGACGCTGACCCGCAGGTCGCCGGCGCGGCCGCCCCGGGCACCGGCGTGTCCCTGACCGGCGATGCGCAGGCGTGTTCCCTCTGAAACACCTGCCGGGATACGGACTTCGATGGTTTGACTGTGGTCTTGCAGGCCACTCCCGCCGCAAACCCGGCAGGAGAGCAATCCCTGCCCCCGGCAAGCAGCACATGGCCCCTGCCGCTGAATGCGCAGGGGGGCCTTGAGCCCGCGGATGGCATCCATGAACCCGATTCGTATGACCGCTTCCACGTCGTCGCCCCGGAGTGGGCCCTCGCTCCGTGATGTCCGCGCGTGATGTCCGAAGATCTGCGAGAACAGATCTCCCAGGTCGCCCTGGAAGCCGGTGCCGCCGGCAAAGCCCGCAGGATTCCAGTCCACAGGGCCATGACCGCGGCCGACAGCACCTAACCGGTCATAGGCTTTTCTCTTTTCGGGGTCCGAGAGGATCCCGTAGGCCTCGGTAATTCCCTTGAACCGTTCCTCGGCAGCCTTGTCGCCGCGATTGACATCAGGATGGTATTTTCGTGCCAGACCTTTATAGGCCTTGCGAATCGCTTGCGGCGATGCATCCCGCCTGACGCCCAGGCGCTTGTAAGGGCTGGCGGCGGTCATCTCAGGATGTCTGGACCTGAATGCTGCGTGGCTTGCCCCGACGGCGTTTGGGCAGGACCACCCTCAGCAGACCCTGCCGATACTCCGCCGTGACCTTGTCTCGGTCAACAGCGGCGGAAAGATCGAATGTTCGTGAAAATGCCCCCTGTGAACGTTCGACGCGGTGATGCACCACATCGTTGCCGCCGGGCTGGACCCCCCCCTCGCCCTTGACGGTCAAGGCTGAGTCGGTGACGACCACGTCCAGATCCTTCATGGACAGGCCCGGGACCTCGGCAATCAGGACCACCTGCTCAGGCGTCTCGTAGAGGTCCACCAGGGGACTCCAGCTGCTGCCTTCGCTGCCGCTGGCGCTGAATTCAGCCCGAGTTGATGCTGATTCGAACAACCGGGCGATTCGATCCTTGAGTAGGGAAAGGCGTTCGAATGTGTCCTGGCTACCCTGCAACATGGACTCCTCCGTTCATTTGACGTCCTCATACTCGGCGTCGATGACTTCGCCCTCGCCGGTTTCTCCTGCTGCTTCCGGGGTATCTCCGGAGGCAGGTTCTGTTTCCTTCGCGCTGGTCTGATACAGGATTTGCGCCACTGCGTGCTGGCTCTGGGTGAGTTGCTCCTGAGCCTTGCCAATGGCGTCCATATCACTGCTTTCCAGGGCTTTGCGCAGACTCGCAATGGCTTCCCTCGCGGGCTCGCTCTGCTCGTCGGAGATCTTCTCCTTGTTGTCGTCCAGGAGTTTCTCCGCCTGGTAGGCTTCCTGCTCGGCCCGATTGCGGATTTCAACCTCCCGGCGACGTTTCTTGTCATCATCGGCGTGGAGCTCAGCATCTTGGACCATGGTCCCGATCTCGTCCTTGTCGAGACCCGATGAAGCCGTGATGGTGATGGATTGTTCCTTGCCGGTACCCTTGTCCTTGGCCGAGACATTCACGATACCGTTTGCGTCGATATCAAAGGTCACCTCGATCTGGGGCAGGCCCCGTGGGGCTGCCGGGATTCCCATGAGGTGGAATTTGCCCAGGGTGCGGTTGTCCACCGCCATTTCTCTCTCGCCTTGCACCACATGGACCTCAACGGAGGTCTGATTGTCGGCGGCGGTAGAGAACGTCTCGCTCTTCCGGCTGGGAATGGTGGTGTTGCGCGCGATGAGATTGGTGAACACGCCCCCCAGGGTTTCGATTCCCAGGGAGAGAGGGGTCACGTCCAGCAGGAGCATGTCCTTCACGTCCCCTGACAGAACACCTGCCTGAACGGCGGCGCCAATGGCCACCACTTCATCAGGATTGACACCCTGGTGGGGTTTCCTGCCGAACATTTCCTCGACCAGAGCCTGCACCCGGGGGATGCGCGTGGAGCCGCCCACGAGAACCACCTCGTGGATTTCATCGGTGGACAGTCCCGAATCGGCAATGGCCTTGCGGCAGGGTTCCAGGGTGCGCTGGAAGATCTTTTCGGCCAATTGCTCGAAACGCGCCCGGGTCAGTTTCAGCGCCAGATGCTTGGGGCCTGCGGCGTCGGCGGTGATGAACGGCAGGTTGACCTCGGTCTCCTTGGTGCTGGACAGTTCCATCTTGGCCTTTTCCGCAGCTTCTTTGAGGCGCTGCAGGGCCATCTTGTCTTTGCTGAGATCGATGCCCTGATCTTTTTTGAATTCGTCGACGATCCAGTCGATGATGACATCATCGATGTCGTCACCGCCCAGATGGGTATCACCATTGGTGGCCTTCACTTCCACCACCCCCTCACCCACCTCAAGGATGGAGATATCGAAGGTGCCACCGCCGAAGTCGAACACGGCGATTATATGGTCGTTTTTTTTCTCCAACCCGTAGGCGAGGGCGGCAGCGGTGGGTTCATTGACGATACGCTCCACGTCGAGGCCGGCGATACGGCCGGCGTCCTTGGTGGCCTGGCGCTGGCTGTCGTTGAAATAAGCCGGCACGGTGATCACTGCCTTGGTGACTTTCTCGCCCAGGTAAGCCTCGGCGGCCTCTTTCATCTTCTGGAGGATCATCGCGGAGATCTCAGGGGGAGCCAATTTCTTGCCACAGAGCTCGACCCATGCGTCGCCATTCTCGGCCTCGATCACCTTGTAGGGGACGCGCGTGCGATCTTCTGTCAGTTCGCTGAACTTGTGCCCCATGAAGCGCTTGATGGAGAAGACGGTATTTTCAGGGTTGGTGACCGCCTGGCGCTTGGCCACCTGCCCCACCAGGCGTTCCCCCTTGTCATTGAAGGCGACAACGGAGGGGGTGGTGCGGCTGCCTTCGGGGTTGGGGATCACCGTGGGTTTACCCCCCTCCATGACCGAAACCACCGAATTGGTGGTCCCCAGATCGATTCCGATTATCTTTGCCATTGAATTTCTCCCAGTGTTTGGTTTCTTGGATCACCGGGAGTATAAGATTTGAGTGGAGGCGGGTCAAAAATGCTGCAAGCCATTTAAATGCATGGTTTTGTGCCTGTTCTTGCCAAGGCTTCTGTCAACGCAGGGATGAGAGCGTCGCCGGTGAGTTTGGCTGGGATTCGATGCGCCCTGTCAGGATCAATTCGGGCCTGTGGTTCCCGTTCCCATCCGCGCCGCGGATCTGATAGCTCCGCCTGGTGAGGATGTAGCTGTAGCGGCGTCCCCAGGGATCCTCCAGTTCCGCCGGCGTGACCAGCCCCATGGCCACCAGATCATCCAGGGTTTCCGGGTACCGTAAGCTGTGGAGAGCGAAAAGCCGCACGGCAAACTCCAGCCGGGCCAGGCGGCTCTGGCTTGCGGAGAGGCGCAGGGTCTCCATGCTCGGGGTGATGCCGCCGTAGGGCGCCAGGGCCGCCCCGGGGAAAGTCTGGAGATGATGCCAGGCTCCGCCCAGGAGCAGGGCTGAGCCCAAAAACGCAGCCGCGGCCGTCATGGCCCTGTCCAGGAATTCCCGGTGGAGAGGCAACTTGCTGGGTCCTTCCTTGACGGCTTTCACCTCCTCGATCAAATCGGTTTCCATCAAACCGAAGAGGGCCTTGCACGTCTCGAATTCACCCAGATCACTGCGGTCGATGATCTCCTGGACGCTGCGCCGGCCATCCAGGAGGTTGTAGACAAGGAGCTCTTTGGTCGAGACGGTGACCCATTCAGGCTCACTGGTGGAAGGTTCCGGCTTTTCTTCCGCGCTGTGTGGCTCACCGATGCTATCCAGAGCGGCATCCAGTTCGGATTCATCCACAAGTCCGCCCCTGGCATCTTCAGCGAGAATCTCACGACCCGGATCTGTTGGCTGGAGCACCATCTGGAAGGAGCGCACCTGGCGTTCGATGAGAGGCCACTCGTCCAGAATACGCATGCCCTCCATGAGGATGCTGTCCACGGGAATGGGATGGAAATGATGGCTCGGATTGTCCCTGGCGGTGGTCTGCGCGAAATGGAACTCACCCTGGGACCAGCGGAAGAGTCTGTAGATGATCTGCGTCACCTGAAGGGCCAAGGCACGTCCCAGATCCTCGGCGGAGAGGATTTCCTCCTGGAGGAGCAAATCGCCGATCCGCTTCCCTGTTTCCCTCTGCAGGATGAGGATTCTGTTGAGCTGGGTCCGGGTCAGCTTCCCCGTTTTCAGAAGGACGTTGCCCAGGCGATCTTCGATCCGTTTTGTTTCAGATTCCGCGCCAATGATTCTTCCATTTTCGCAGATTATCGAGACCGTATCCTCGCTCCCGCTGAGCCGCAGGATGCCGGTCTTCCTCTGCAGCCCGATGAGCTGGAGGATGTCTGCCAGGGAGAAGTCGAGAAGTGTGCCCTGCAACGCCATGGTTTCAGCCTTTTCCAGCGCTGACTGCGGCCCCGCTGTGGGAGGGCAGCAGCCAGCCCAGCAGCCAGGCCAGCACCAGGCAGGAAAGTCCGACGGTGAGGGTCAGGCGCGGGCCGCTGGAGATCGGCGTATAAGCGGCCACCGGCAGCAGATTGTAAAGAAGCGCTGCGGCCAGGCCACAACTCGCCAAGGTCAGGAGGGTGGCGCCCAGCAGAGGCCGCCCTGACCAGATCTGACCACCGCCGGGCAAAAAGGCCGACAACATCCTGCAGCTACGGAGACGGTTTCTCCGGTAACCTGCAATCTCCCGGCGCTTCTGATCCCGGGAGCGGCGCGGCAGAGATGTTGTGCGCGTGGCCAGGACCACACAGGTCGCGCAGCGGCTATCGTCCTGCAGGTTGAGAGAACAGCGCCGGCAGGCGATGCGGCCGCAACTGGAGCAGCGAACGGGATAGTTCTTGCGCCGCAGACGCCAGAATCCCAGACCGAGGGCTGTCACCGGCAGGAGCAATGCCGGCCAGGTGGAAGCCGCATACACGGCGACATGCGGGTCCCCTTCCTGGCCCAGGGCCTTTCTGGCATGGGCCAGCGCAACGCTGATCGGGATCTGATCTTCCAGAACATCCAGCCGGTCACTTCCCTGGCGACGATCCGAGAGAAGGGATGTCATGGCCGACAGATCGCGGATCTGCGCGGCCGCCAGAGTCTTCTCGGCGGCGGTGAAATCGAACCGGTGTTCCTGGGTGAGGTAGAGATTGTAGTGCGCCACCATGTGATTCGGGTCGGCTTCGATGGCTTTGCGGAACTGCCCCGCGGCGGTTGCGTAGCGGCCGCGGCTGAAGTACAGGGCACCTGCGTTGTTGTAAGCGTAACTCAGGCGGGGGTCCAGTTCCGTGGCCCGTTGATAAGCAGAGATAGCCTCCACATCTCGCCCCATTCCTCGTGCCTGATCGGCCAGGAGGAGGTGCAGCACCGCGTCGTCTGGGCTGCGGGCGGTCAGTTCAGTGAACGTGCGATACCGATCTGCGCCCACGCTGCCGCCGGCGGCACCAGCCACCTGCACCAGGCGTGGGTCGACTGTGTCAGCAGTAAGGTGTGCCGCCAGAGGGAGCATGAAACCCACAATAGCCGCAGCCAGGACCAGGGCCACCGACGCAACGCGCTCGCCCAGCGACAGGAAGGGCAGCATGAGCGCGAGCCACAAGAGTGGCGCCCAGGCAAACCCCCAGGGCAGGGCCAGAGGGAGGAGAATGATGAAGAAGGCCAGCGTGCGGGCCGTGATGGGCGGCAGCCGGGGCATGAGAGCTTCCGCCAGGTCGTGATGGATGAGGCGGAATGTCTTGCAGAACAGGATGAGGAGAAAGGCCATCGTCGTGATGACAAGGCCCAGGGAGAAAGCCCAGAGAACGGCCAGCATGAAATTGGTGCGATAGATCCAGTTGCGTCCTGCGGCCCGAACACCACCTGCCAGGGAATCCAGAGAGGCGCTGGCACCTTCGCCTGCCCGCCACTGGGTGCGCGCCAGACCGAACCAGGCCTGAGGCATCTCGGAATCGAACTCCAGAGCCAGCCTGAATGCTTCCATGGCTTCCGCGTGTTGTTCCAGGGCCAGATTCTCGTATCCCTCGAGAACAAAGGCGCCGGCCAGATCCTCCGACCGGGACACGCCATTGAGACGCCGCTGGAGTTGCAGGTCCTTGACCACCTCGTCGGCGGCGAGAGGGTCTCCCTTCTCCAGCAGAACGTGGCGTTCTGTCCACAGATCAATCAGATTGCCGGTCCTGGATCCTTGGCCGGGCGTGCCGCCAGGGGCGGTGACGGAGGCTTGTGACGGGTTCCCCAGGGACCATGTCCCGGCCCCGAAGACCAGAAGGGAAGCAAGTATGACGGCGGCTCGATTCACGGGCGCAGGCTGGCCTGGTGCATGTCCGGCCAATCGGACGTATGCGGCGCAAATCTAAGGCCCGGAAGGACCTGATTCAAGAGAAAGGGCTGAAAACCGCACGCCCGGAAGAGGTCAGGCCGGGTTGGTTTTGGAGACGCCCAGGTACTGCATCCGCAGGTTGTAGAGGGCCTCCTCCAGAAGCTTGGTCTCGCCTGGCTCCAGGTTGCCTCTGGTCTTTTCTTCCAGCAACTCCAGCACGTCGACGAAGAAGCGGGCGCGCTCCAGATCGGCCGGATGGGGGTCGACGCCCTCCTGGGTGGGAATGCCAAGTTCCTGCAGCGCAGACATGTATAGGAAGTAGACAAACGACTGGAAGTCCACTTTGGCGGGGGGACTTGCCTCACTCCCGCCGAGAGACTTCGGGGTGGAATTGGCAGCCGGTGGGGAGGGGGGGGGCGCGGGTGGATCTGTGGCGCTCGGCTGCGCGGAGGGCTCGCTTCTCACGGGCGGTTCTGGAGCCGTTGGTTCCCCTCCTGTCGGGCTCCCCTGGTCCTGCGCGGCGGAATCTTCTTCGCGCAATTGCCCATCGCTGCGGAACTTGCGACGATCCGTGACTTTTACTTTCATATGGTCTCTCCCCGCCCTTCCATGATGCATTCTGGTGCAATGGTAACATCGCAGCTCTCGCCGAATCAATGGCGACCACAGGTTCAGGAGAAGTTATGAAGGCCTTTGCAGATCTGGTACGGCTCATGGATCGTCTGCGTGACCCGGGTGGCTGCCCATGGGATCGGGAGCAGACCCTCGACACGCTGAAGACCTATCTGCTGGAGGAGACGTACGAGGTTCTGGATGCCCTGGATCATGGTGATGCGGCGGATCACTGCGAAGAACTGGGTGACCTTCTGTTGCAGGTGATCTTTCAGTCCAAGTTGCGAACCGAGATGAAGGAGTTCACCATCGAGGATGTCATCCGCGGCATTCATGAGAAGCTCGTGCGGCGCCATCCCCACGTCTTCGCAGACGCGGTGGCCACCACCGCCGACGAGGTTCTGGATCAGTGGGAACGAATCAAGGCGAAGGAGAAGGTGGGTACGTCACGTCCCTCCATCCTGGATCATGTGCCGGCGCGATTACCCGCGCTGTTACAGGCCTTGCGTTTGACGGAGAAAGCCGCGCGGGTTGGTTTCGACTGGACCGCCGAGGCCGATCTCCTGGCGAAAGTCGAGGAAGAATGGGAGGAACTCCGCAGCGAGATGGGAGCCGGCAACGCCCAGGGCATTGCCGAGGAACTGGGTGATCTGCTCTTTGTTCTGGCCAACCTTGCCCGCCGGCACGGGCTGGATCCCGAACAGGCCCTGCGCCGGGCCAACGGCAAGTTCATCCGGCGATTCAGGTACATCGAGTCCCGTCTTGCCGAAAGCGACCGCCGGCCGGAGGACTCAAGCCTGGCGGAAATGGACGCCCTCTGGAACGAGGCAAAAAGAGAACTGGGGCGTCCGGGCTAGCCGGGTCGCCGGGTGGTCACAGGATTTTCACCGAGCCCATGGCTCTGAACTTCGCGTGGCGATCTGCCAGAATGTCGGTGATATCCCTGGACATGAGGCGCTTCAGATTGCGCTTCAACACCCGCTCAAGGATCTCGAACATCTGCTCTCGATGGGCATGTGCTCCGCCAACCGGCTCGGGCACGATCTCATCCACGATGCCGAGTTTTTTGAGATCCGGTGCCGTCAGCTTCAGTGCCCGGGCGGCGTCCTGCTTCTTCTCGTTGGACTTCCACAGGATGGCCGCGCACCCCTCGGGGCTGATGACGGCATAGATGGAGTGGGCAAGGATCTGGATGTGATCTCCCACGCCCAGGGCCAGGGCGCCGCCGCTCCCCCCTTCGCCGGTGATGGTCACGATGATGGGCACCTTCAGGCGGGCCATTTCCCGGAGGTTCATGGCAATGGCTTCCGCCTGGCCGCGTTCTTCGGCGCCGATGCCCGGATAGGCACCCGGTGTGTCGATGAAGGTCAGGACAGGGCGGCCGAATTTCTCCGCCATTTTCATGATGCGCAGGGCCTTGCGGTACCCCTCTGGTCGAGGCATGCCGAAGTTGTAGCGAATCTTCTCCTTGGTGATGCGCCCTTTCTGATGTCCGATGACGGCGACGGGTCTCTCGTGGAACATGGCGAAGCCGGTGATGATGGCCGGGTCGTCGGCGAACTTCCTGTCGCCATGGAATTCGATGAAATCAGTGAACAGCGACTCGATGTAGTCAGCGGGATAGGGCCTCTGCGGGTGTCGGGCCACCAGTGTTGACTGCCAGGGAGTCAGCTTGGCATAGACCTCTTTGCGCAGACGCTGAAGGCGATCCTGGAGCTTCCTGACCTCGCGCTCGCGCCCCTGCTGGGCACCGAAGCCGCCCAGTTCCTCGATACGGCGCACCAGGTCTTCGATGGGCTTTTCGAATTCCTGTTCGTCCATGGCGGCCATCTTACACTCTCACCTGTGACGCCGGGATTCAAGAGCGCCCGGGGACGAGGCGAATGCCAGTTCCGCCGCCCTGCCCTTCAGGTCGCCTGCCAGCCGTCGCCGGCGTGTCGCTGTCAGGCGCTGCCGCAGTTCCGGGCCGCGGGGAATCCCGGCCGCCAGGAGATCCCCGGCGTCGATGAGCAGGTGGACCCCCTTCCGGCGGCTCCTGAAGCGGGCCAGCGCCCGGCGCAGTTCTCCGGCCTGGATGCATGCTTGAGCCAGGATGAGCGCATCCTCATCCAGGTCCAGGGCCCAGTCGGCCAGCCGCGAGGAGCCGGGCGGCCGGGGAAGATTTTCGAGGCGCCGGCGCAGGCCCTGGGCCTGAGCCAGGATGGCCTCGGCCCGGCGCGCCACGCCGCCGGGAAGCTGCAGTTTTCCCAGGCCTGCGCCGGGGCCGTCCATGGCCATGCAGGCCAGGATCACGGGTAGGGTCTCCTGCCCCCTGCGGGAGGAAAGCTCGCGCTGGAGGCGTCGGCAGGCGGCCAGTGGTGGGGGCACAAGCCCTCCCTGATCGCCGCTGAGCAGGCCTGCGCGGGCCGCACGGCGCACCGCTCGTGGCCAGTCGATCTCCATGGCCAGAAGGCGAATTTCACGCCCCAGGCGGGCGGGCGCGAGAAGTCCGGGGCCACCTTCCTGAACACTCCTCCCCAGCGCTCTGGCGGTGAACGGTTCCAGGCGGAACCCGAGGCGGGAGGCCAGCCGCACGGCTCGATGAGCTCGGGAGGGATCATCCTGAAACGAGTCCGGGTGCAGGATGCGGATGTACCGGGCGTGCAGGTCTTCCTGGCCGCCTGTGGGGTCGAGTAGCCGGCCCGGGCCATGTCTTCCCCACCGCCACGCCATGGCGTTGATGGTGAAGTCCCGGCGCGCCAGATCCTCCTCCGGGCTGGCCGGCGTCACCACGGGGAGCGCGCCGGCGCTGCCATAGCGTTCCCGCCTGGGCGCTGCCAGGTCCACACGCCAGCCACCGGGGAGATGGGTCACAGCCGTGGCGAAGCGTCTGTGAGAGGTGAGGCGGGCAGGGGCCGCCGCGGCGAAGGCGGCTGCCAGACCCAGGGCGTCGCCATCCACCATGAGATCCAGATCCAGCGGGGCACGACCCAGGAGCAGGTCCCGGGAGGTGCCGCCCACCAGAAAAACAGTCTCCCGCCGCTGCCGGGCCAGTTTCAGGATCAGGGTGAGGGCCCGGGCCAGGGGTGCCGGCAACTGAGTTCGCGGTTGCGGTCTGTTCCCGCCCTTGAGCCCGCCCATCCCTCTCTACCTCAGGCCCGGGGGTGGGTGCGGGCGTAGATGCGACGCAGTCGCTCGCGGCTGACATGGGTGTAGATCTGGGTGGTGGAGATATCGGCGTGTCCCAGCAGGGTCTGCACCGTGCGCAGGTCGGCGCCATGCTCCAGAAGATGGGTGGCGAAAGAGTGGCGAAGGGTGTGGGGCGAGAAGGAGCAGGTGATGCCGGCCCGGGCCGCCAGAAGACGCAGGTTTTTCCAGTAGGCCTGCCGGGTCATGGGGCGGGCCGGCCGACGTCCTGGAACCAGAAGCTTCGTGGCCACGCCGCCCACGAGCCAGGGCCGTCCCCGGTCCAGATACAGGCGCACGGCATCGGCGGCGCGCTCACCCAGTGGGACCAGACGTTCCTTATCCCCTTTCCCCCGCACCAGAATGAAGCCACCCTCCAGGTTCATATCCTGGAGGCGCATCCCGAGAAGCTCGCTGACACGCAGCCCGGTGGCATAGAGAAGCTCCAGCAGAGCCGCGTCACGCAGACCGCGGGGCGTGGTGAGATCGACGGCCGCCAGCAGGTCCTCCACTTCCTTTTCGCTGAGACAGCGAGGGAGAATCCGCCACGGACGAGGTGTCTCCATGTTCCGGGTCGGCTCATCCGGGCGGGTGCCCTCGGCGACCAGGAAACGGAAGAACATGCGCAGAGCGGAGATCTGGCGGGAGACCGTGGCCGCGGCCAAACCGGCCGCCCGCCGGGAGCGCAGGAACGCGATCAGCTCCGGGGTTGTGGCCTGTGAAAGGGTGACTTTCTCTGCCTGCTTCAGCCAGGCCGCGGCCTGACTCAGGTCGCGCCTGTAGGCAGCCAGGGTGTGCCGGCTCAACCCTCTCTCGACGGCCAGGTACTCCAGGAAGCCGGCAATCTGCCCCTCAGGCATGGGTCTTCTCCAGCACAAACGTGACCGGGCCGTCGTTGACCAGGGAGATCTTCATCATGGCGCCGAACAGGCCCGTGCGCACCGGGGTGTCCCCGGCGGACAGTTCGGAGATGACCCGGTCGTACAGGGCGCGCGCCTTCCCGGGTGGAGCCGCGCTCTCGAAGCTGGGCCGGCGTCCGCGGGCCAGGTCCGCCGCCAGGGTGAACTGGGACACAACCAGGATCTCTCCCCGGATGTCGCCCAGGGAAAGATTCATGCGCCCGCCGGCGTCGGCGAAGATACGCAGGAGCGGCAGGCGCCGGGCCAGCCAGACAGCTTCTACCTCGGTGTCCCCCTTCTGCACGGCAAGGAGAACCAGCAGGCCCGGGCCGATGGACGAAACAACATGGCCGTCCACGGCCACGGAGGCTTCAGTCACTCTCTGGATGACGGTCCGCACCGCGTCCCCGCAGTTCGCCCCAGATCTGCTCGCCTTCCCGGGATCCCAGAAGGCGCGCCACCAGGAGGTAGGCGATGCCCCCGGCGGCAATCAGGACTCCCAGAGTTCCGGCCCGGGCACCGAGGCCGACGCGGGAGCCGAAATCAGCCCAGTCTAGCATCGCCGTCAGCACGCCTCCCATCACCGCCGTTGCCGCACCCAGGCGCAGGATGGATTGTCCCACCGGCATCAGCCACTCTCTTCCCTCCCGGCGGCAGAGAAGGAAAAGGAGGCCGCCGGCGTTGACCGTGGCGGCCAGGGATGTGGAAAGGGCGATACCGGCGTAACCCAGCCACCAGGCCAGCCCGATGCAGAGAGGCACATGCAGCAGGAAGGCGAAGGCACCCACCCGCACCGGCGTGGCCGTGTCCATGCGGGCGTAGAAGGCCGGCGCGAGAATCTTGATGAACCCGTTGGGCAGGAGCCCGACGGCGTAGAAGGCCAGAGCCTGGGAGGTGAGCAGGACATCGGTCTGGCTGAACGCGCCACGCTGGAAGAGGGTGGCGATGATCGGCTCGCGGAGAATCATGAGGCCGGCCGCCGCCGGCATGGTGACGAAGGCCACGTAGCGCAGCGCTCGTGTCAGAGTCGCGCGCATCTCCGCATCCTGGCCCCGCACCGCGAAGCGGGCGAGGGTGGGCAGCATCACCGTCGAGATGGAGATGACGAACAGGCCCAGAACCAGTTCCTCCACGCGTACCGCGTAATACAGGTAACTCACCGAGCCGGTACCCAGGAACGAGGCCACCTGGCTGTCCACCACCAGATTCATCTGGGTCACGCCCAGACCGAAGAGGCCGGGGATCATGAGGCGGCCGATCTTCCGGATGCCCGGGTCCCAGAGGGAGAAGCGGGGGCGAAGAAGACCGGTACGGCGGAGAAGAAACGGCAACAGGAAGCCGAGCTGGAGGGACCCTCCCACGACAACTCCCACGGCAAACCAGGTGGCAGGGCGGGTGGAGTGGCGCGCGGCCACAAGGGCGAACGTGATGATGCTGAGGTTCAGGAGGACTGGGGTGAAGGCCGGGGCGGCAAAGACACGCACTGAATTGAGGAGAGCCATGACCAGCGCGGTGAGGCCGATGAACAGCAGGTACGGGAACATGATCCGCGTCAGCCCGACCGTGAGGTCCAGCTTGCCGGGAACCACGGTGAAGCCGAACGCCATCACGCGGACCAGGGTTGGCGAGAACAGGATGCCCAGGCCGGTCAGGAGGAGAAGCAGCGCACCCATGGTCCAGAAGGCGGTGGCGGCGAGCCGCCATCCGGCTTCTTCGCCATCCCGTTGGCGCGTTTCGGTGAAGACCGGCACCAGGGCGGCCGTCAGGGCTCCCTCCCCCACAAGGCGCCGCAGCAGGTTGGGGATGCGGAAGGCGATGACGAAAGCGTCGGCGCTGTCCGCAGCACCCAGAATGGAGGCCTGGAGGAGGTCACGGAGATAGCCGAAGATCCGCGACAAGAGGGTCATGGCGCCCATGGCGCCGGCCGACCTGGTCATGTTGGGAGCTGCTGGCACCCCATGGCTTCCGACGCCGGCCACAGGACGACGCCGGCTGGATTCTCGACCGCTTACTTGACGATCCAGGTGTCCCCTGCGTTGAGGAGAGATTCTATGGTCCCCTCTCCCAATTTTTCCGTCACGCTGCGCACCTGCTCGTTGACCCCGTCCTCATAGGAATCGATGTCGATAGCTCTGAAAATGCCGATGGGCGTGGGGAACTTGGGCGCCACCATACGCGACAGCAGGAAGGCATACGCAGCCGGCCGGGTCTCATCATGCACCACAAGCTCATCTTCCGAGACCGAGCCATCAAGATCGACCACCTCCGGCAGGTACTTGCTCATGCGGATTCCCCGCTGGTGTTCCTTGCCATAGACCAGCGGCTTCCCCTGCTCCAGCACCACCTGATTGTCATCTCGGTTGGGCTTGTCGGTGATATTCGCGAAGGCGCGATCGTTGAAGATGTTGCAGTTCTGCAGGATCTCCACGAAGGCGGTGCCCTTATGCGCGGCGGCGCGGGTCAGTACCTCTTTCATATGCTTCTGGTAGATGTCCACCGTGCGGGCCACGAAGGTGCATTCCGCACCCAGGGCCAGAGAGATCGGATTGAACGGGCGATCCACCGAGCCGAACGGCGAGGACTTGGTCTTCTTTCCTTTTTCCGAGGTCGGCGAATACTGTCCCTTGGTCAGGCCGTAGATTTGGTTGTTGAAGAGCAGGATCTTCAGGCCCACATTGCGGCGCATGGTGTGAATGAAGTGGTTGCCCCCGATGGACAAAGCATCACCATCCCCGGTGATCACCCAGACGGAGAGATCCGGGTTGGCGACCTTCAGGCCTGTGGCGATGGCCGGGGCGCGTCCATGGATGCTATGGAATCCGTAGGTGTTCATGTAATACGGAAAGCGCGACGAACAACCTATGCCTGAGACCACGACAAACTTCTCTTTGGGAATCCCCAGGGTGGGGAAGACCTGCTGGACCGCATTGAGAATGGCATAATCCCCGCACCCCGGGCACCAGCGGACCTCCTGGTCGCTGACAAAGTCCTTTTTCTTCAGGGCTGGCGATTGCTGCATCTGGGCCGTCGTACTCATGATGTTCTCTCCAGAAGTTGGTTGATCTTGTTGAACATTTCCCGCTGGGAGAAAGGCCGGCCCTGAATTTTTGAGAGAGAGACGGTCTCTTTCAAATAGCTGGAACGCAGCATGCTGGCGAGTTGGCCGCAGTTCAACTCGGGGACCAGCACCTTCTCGAAGCGGGCGAGGATAGCGCCCAGATTACGCGGGAACGGGAACAGGTGTCGGATGTGAATGGCTGAGACATCCACTCCATCGGCGTGGCAGCGGCGCACGGCGGAAATGATGGCACCATAGGTACTGCCCCAGCCAACCACCAGCAGTTTGCCGCTTTCGGGGCCCAGAATTTCAAGGTCGGGAATGTCCTGGGCTACCCGCTGGATCTTTTCGGCCCGCAGTCTCACCATACGCTCGTGGTTCAGAGGGTCATAGCTGACGTTACCGTCTTCCTCATTTTTTTCCAGGCCACCGACCCGGTGTTCCAGGCCTGGTGTGCCAGGGATACCCCAGGGGCGGGCCAGGGTCCGCTTGTCCCGCAGGTAGGGCCGGAACGATTTGGCGTCGGTCCAGTAGCTTGTTTTTATGGACGGCAGTTCATCTACGGCGGGCAGCTTCCAGGGCTCGGCGCCATTGGCCAGGTACCCGTCGGAGAGGATCATGACCGGGGTCATATATGCCAGGGCGATGCGCACGGCTTCGAAGGCTATGTTGAAACAGTCCGCCGGAGTGGCCGGAGCCAGGACGGGCAGGGGCGATTCCGAGTTGCGCCCGTAGACGGCCTGGAAGAGGTCGGCCTGCTCCGTCTTGGTGGGGAGGCCGGTGGAAGGGCCACCCCGTTGGACATTGACAATGATCAGGGGCAGTTCCACCATGATGGCCAGTCCGATGGCTTCCATCTTCAAAGCCACACCGGGGCCACTGGTGGTGGTGACACCCAGGGAGCCGCCGAAAGATGCGCCAATGGCCGCACAGACACCCGCGATTTCATCCTCGGCCTGGAAGGTTTCAATGTTGTAGTTCTTGTACCCCGCCAACTGGTGCAGAATGTCGCTTGCGGGGGTGATGGGGTAGCTGCCCAGGAAGAGCGGCAGGTTTGCCGTCTTGGCGGCGGCGACGAGCCCCAGGGAGAGGGCCTGGTTGCCTGAGACGTTGCGGTATTTTCCAGGGGGCAGTTTGGCCGCGGGAACCTTGTAGGTCTCGTGGAAGACCTCCGTGGCCTCGCAGTAAGCAACACCCGCCCGCAGGGCCATCTTGTTGGCCTCGATGAGGTCGTCCTTGCCGCGAAACTTCTGTTCCAGCCAGCGCTCGGTCACATCCGTGGGACGTTCGTAGAGGTAATACATCATGCCGAGTGCGAAGAAATTCTTGCACCGGTCCACCGCCCGGGTATCGAGTTTGCTCTCCCTCAGGGCCGCCCTGGTCAGGCGTGTCACATCGATGGCGAACAACCGGTAGCTATCCAGGGAGCCGTCCTCCAGGGGATTGCTGTCATAATGCGCTTTCTGCAGATCCCTTGGCGAAAACGAATCGGTATTGGCGACGATCACACCGTTGGGCTTGAGGCCCTCCAGATTGACCTTCAGGGCCGCCGGATTCATGGCCACCAGGACATCGGCCTGGTCGCCGGGCGTGAAAACCTGGTTGGACGAAAAGCGGATCTGGTAGCCGCTGACTCCGGGCAAGGTGCCAGCCGGCGCCCGGATCTCGGCCGGGAAGTCAGGCAACGTGGAGACGTCGTTGCCCATGGACACCGTGGTGCTGGTGAACTGGGAACCCGTCAACTGCATCCCGTCCCCGGAGTCGCCGGCGAATCGAATCACGACGTCATCAAGTATCACTGAAGGACGCGGATTGGTGACAGTCTTCTGTTTCATCATGGTGGCCAGGGAGACGCATACTCCGGCAGCAAGCCGGGACGCAGTCAGAATCGCGATAGCACCTGTTCAGGAACCTTGTTGGAACCTGCCTGGGCATTGCGGGCGTTAAAGAACACCTTACAGGACGAAGACCGGAAAACCACGGGGGGAGCCGCCTCCCGTTTCCTTCTCCATCCGCGAAAAGAATACTGTGCGCACTGAGGGAAGTCAAATCCTGCGCTGTGAAAAACATGGTAAACTTGCTCCCTCGGAGAGCCTAGAGGAGTCAAAAGATGGCCAGCTATAATCGTGTCCTGCTCATCGGGAATCTGGGACGGGATCCTGAGTTGCGGTACACCCAGAATCAGACCGCGATCTGCAACCTGAATATCGCCACCAACGAGGTGTGGAACGACAAATCAGGAAATCGCCAGGAAAAAACCGAGTGGCACCGGGTCGTGGTCTGGGGCAAGCAGGGGGAACAGGTTTCCAAGTACCTGCACAAGGGCAGCCAGGTTTTTGTGGAAGGCAGCCTGACCACCCGCTCCTGGGATGACGCCAAGACGGGCCAAAAACGGTACATGACCGAGATCCGGGCCCAGACGGTCCGTTTTCTGGATCGCAAAGGCGAGGGCGCAGCACCCAGCCCCACGGACGGTGGCGCCCCCTTTGAGGGTGACGATCCCCAGTTTGCCGACGACGATATTCCGTTCTGAGAGACCGGGACGGCTTCAGGACGAGGCGTTGGCAGGATTGCTGAGCCGTGCGACGGCCTGGGCAGCGTCACCTGCATAGATGGACTGGGGGTGTTCGATAGCCAGCCTGCGGTAGCTCTCCTGCGCCTCATCCAGCCGCCCGGAGGTCTCCTGGCCGCGCGCCAGTTCCATCAGAGCCGCGTCTGCCGGGAACAGGAGGCTGGGATTGTCCGCCAGATCATGGAGAATGGCAAGGCCTTCCTCGTTGCTCCCACTCTCCAGATTGGCTGCGGCCAGGGCCCGGCGAGCTGCGGGAAGCAGATGGGATGTGGCATGCTCCTGCACAAAGTCCACCAGGGCGGTTTTGGCTTCTTCAACGCGGCCCATCCTCAGAAGGGTGGTGCCACGCAGAAATGCGGAATCCACCGCGGCCTTGGATGATGGGTAGGTGGCCAGCAGCTCCTCGAGTCCGGCCAGAACAGCTTCATTCCGCTCGCCGGTGCTGCCGAAGGTTGATTCTCCGGTCAGGGGCGGGAGTTGCCCGGGCGGCAGGATGGTTGCGGCCATGAGACTCATGGATTCACCAAGCATCACATCTGCTGCCCTGCCGCGGGCGCTGATGATGGAGACCAGGACGACGGCAAGCAGCACGAAAGCAGCGGTGCCGGCAACGGCCATGGCCACGTTACGCCAGTTTTTCTCGACCCAGCCGACGGCCATCTCCACCTTACTGATGAACTCATCCTTCTGGGTCATTTCGTGCCGGGTGAGCCTCTTGTTCATCAGAATGTCTCCAGGGCGGCTTCAGGCCGTCGGTGAGAATGGAAATCCTACGAGGGGATCTCGTGTGTGTCAACGGTTGTTGTGGGCCTGGCTGGTCACTTTCCTTCTGGCGAGCGAGATGGGCATGCCGGTGGCGGTCCCTCCCGGACCTTGCCAGGGCGGCCTGGACCCGGCGGGACTGGGAGAAGTGCAGGCCCGGACCCGGGCGCTGGCGCGTGGGCTGGGCCTGCCGGTGCCTCCCTGGGTTGAGATTGCGCCGGTTCCCGACAGCGCCGCGGGTGTGGCTTTCGGCCCGGTGATCCGTCTGCGGCCGGCGCCGGAACCGATCCTGCTGGCCACCTTATTTCACGAGGCGGGCCACTTCGGCCCGGGGCGGGCCCGCCCGGTGGAGGAGGCCGTGGCCGATCTCACCCGCCGGGCCCTGGTGGCGGAACTCTTGGCGCGGGAGCCGCGCCTGGCTCTGCCCCTGCTCGCGATCCTGATTCCTCCGGTTGCCGGCCTCTCTGCCGGAGACCGCGTGCCGTCCTCTCGGGGAACGCCTCCCGCCCGGGACCTGCCCCTCTACCGAGAGGCTTCGCTGCTGGCTGTGGCCCTCTGGGAGGCCGTCCCGCTGCCCGGGGATCGCAGCGAACCCGGCAGCCAGGCGTTGCGCCTGGCGCGGGCGGCAAGGCTGGGCCGCACTCTACCCTCGGCTGAAATCCTTGCCATGGCACCTCCCGGCGTGGACGGCCAGAGGGAAGCCATGCAGCGGTTCAGCACCGGACATGTGATTCCCCTTCTGCGTGCGGCTCTGCCTCTGGCGGGCCGGCACGCTCACCGGCTGGAACGGCTTCTCGACGCGGTGGACCATCCCGGAATGGAGAGCTCGTGGTTGGCCTGGGCGCGGACAACCCTGGCGGAAGATGATACCCAGCGCATTCTGGCCCATGATGTTCTCGCCCTCAGGGTCCCGGGCGAGGCGGGTGAGCTCCCCTACCTGGATGACTGGATAGGAATCGCCGACTCCCGGGAGGATCGCCTCTCCAGGGAAAGGGCGCTGGTCCGGCGGGGCAGTCTTTACGCGCGCATGGGAAGGACCGAGGCGGCAGCCGGGGACCTGATGGCGGTCCTCCTGGAGGGGCAGGATCTTTCCCTGGTGGCGGAGGCAGCCGTGCAACTGGCCCGATCCGGACATCTGACCCGGAAGAGCATGAGCGACCTGCTGGACTTCGCCCCGGCCCTGGCAGCGTGTGGTGCCACGGGCACCGCGGTGAAGGCCCTGGCCCTCCGGGAGGCAGGCTTTCACGAGGAAGCGCTGCTCATTTTTCCCCACGGCGGACTTCCCTCTCCCGACTGGGCGTACAGTGCGGCCTGGGCCGAAACCCTGGCCGCCACCGGGCGGCATGCGGAGGCCGCAGCGCTGCTCCGCCAGAGGGCCGCGTCCTGGCGGCGGCTTCAGGGAGGGCGCCCGCCCGCCGCTGCGGCCCTCATGGCCGCTGTTTTCATCGAAAGGGGGGGAGAGCCCGGCCTGGCGGAAAGAGCGGCCCGGGAGATCGCGCGCATCGACGGCTCACCCGACCTCCTGCTGGCGGAGGCCGCGAGGCGGTGGCAGCGCGATGGGAGCATCCGCAGGGCCCGGAGAGCCTGGCGCCGTCTCCTGCGCCGGGTGCCCGAGAGTGACCAGGCCGGGGCTGCCCGCCGGGCTCTCGCGGCCGGGCCCTAGGATTCCTCTTCTGTGACCGCCTCGGTCAAGGGGCCGCCGCCCGCAGGACGGGCGAGAAAGCAGGCGCCCCCGATCATCAGGGCGGAGAGATAGTGCAGCCCGCGGGCCAGGAACACCGCGGCCAGAGCTTCCGGAGCCGCGGCCCCCGCGCCAACGAGAGGAATGATGGCCGCCGCCTCGGTGGTCCCGGCGCCTCCCGGCGTCCCCGAGAGAGTCCCGGCCAGCGAGCCCAGGGCCCAGGCTGCGGCTGCCGCCTGAAAACTGAACGGGACGCCGACGGCTCTCCCGGCGATCCACAGGACCACCACATTCAGCATCCAGACCACTGTCCCACCCCCTACCATGAGGAGATAGGTGACAGGCCGGCGGAGAACCTGGCGCGATGCCAGGGCTGCTCCGGTCATGGTGTCCCTGGCGCTGGGCATGCGCCGTTCCATGAAGGCTCCCAGGCGGGAGCGCAGGCCGGGATGAATGCACGCTCCGCCCAGAATGATGAGCAGGCCGCCCAGCAGCCACGGCATGAGTCCACGACCTTGCGCAGGCCCGCTCCCCACCATGGCCCACGGCAGACAGATGGCGCCCACCACCCCGCTGACCACGCTGTAGCCAAGCTGATCCACCAGAGTGCCGCCGTAAAAGGGCCCTGCGGCGCTGCGCGCGTGGCGCGCCGCCAGACGTGCCCGGATGATGCCGCCCAGCGGCCGCGCCGCCGGGACGACGGTATTGAGAAAAACGCTGACCATGAGTGAGCGGAACGCGATGGTCCAGCGCAGGCTGACGACCTTCTGCACCATCCACTGCCAGCGCAGGGCCCACAAGCCATAGCGGACCAGATTGGCTCCCGCGGCCAGGGCCAGCAACAGGGGATCAGCCTGCACCAGGCGCACACCCAGTTCGCGCAGGCCGTCCAGGCCAAGGGCACGAATGAGAAGGGCCACGGCCGCTGTCAGCACGGCCACCGAGATCATGGCACGCAGGCGACGCCTTCCCTTTCTTCGTGCCGGCGGCTTCAGGGTGCCCTCGGGTCTTCACGCTCGCTGTCGCCGACTCCGGTGATGAACGGTGGGTCAAGACCCGCTTCGCAGGCTCCTTCCTCCTGGGCGGTGAGGTAACAACGCATGAGCGTGCGCACCCGCGCCGCCCGGTCTTCCGGCAGGAAGCGGGGTTGAAACGGTTCCTTCGGCAGGTTGTCCACGGCCAGCGGCAGAATGCGGACCTGAGCCCTGGAACCCGGTCCCTCTCCTCCCGAAGCTCCTTCGCTCCAGGTCAATTCCAGGAGGGCCGCCTCCTTGCGCCGTGGGTTCCAGTTGCCTGCGAACATGAGATTGCCAAGGGAGTAGGCCACCCAGGCTCCCTCCATCTGCTCCAGTCCCTGGAGGGTGTGGGGGTGATGACCCACCAGCAGGTCCGCTCCGGCAGCCACTGCCGTTTCCGCCACCTGCCGCTGATACGGCTCGATCAGGTTGCGGCTCTCCCGGCCGCCATGAAACACCACCACCAGCAGATCCACCCGCGTGCGCAGGGCGGTGACATCCTCCCGAATCCAGCGTAGAAGTGTCGGCAGATCCTTGTGGGTGCCGGCCACGCCGGGCCTCCCGGGGCCGGCATAGATGATCTCCGGTTCGATGGTGTGATCTCCCATGAACAGGTAACCCAGGAAGCCCACCCGGACACCGTTGCGCTCGAGGATCGCCGGACGCCGGGCCTCAGCCAGATCGCGGCCGGCGCCGAAGGCGGCGATGCCGGCCCGCAGAAGGGTCGCCCGCGTCTGGCTCAGACCCTCGGCAGAGTAATCGAAGGCATGATTGTTGGCCAGGCTGACGACATCCACGCCGGCGGACTGCAGCACGGCCACATCTTGCGGGTCAGCCTTGAAATTGAAGCTCTTTTCCACAGGCTTTCCCTGGGAGGTCAGAGTTCCCTCCAGGTTGACCAGGAAGAGATCTGCCGATCGGGTGATTGTTGCTATGCGGGCGAAGGGATAGGCTTCGATCTCTGCCCTACTCATACCCTTGGCCGTCAACTCATCCTGGAACTCAGAGAGATGGTAACCCAGGGTGACGTCGCCCCCTGCAAGAAGTACCAGGGATCTTTGCCGTTGATCAGCCGCCAGGACAGGTGCGGCCGCCGGGAAGGCACCCAGGGCGAATACAAGGATGAGGACGGTGGCGCCCATGGCAGGATGATGTGGCACGGATGGTCAGGCTAGGTAGGCGAGCAACACTCTGTCAAGCAGATGCGGCCTCCCCTGGGGGGGGGTAGACGCCGGCCGCTGCAGGAGAGAACCTAAAGGGTGCCGGTTCGTACACTATGCAGAGCCGCTTCGCCGCGGCTGAAGGATACGTCTGTGAAAGGGCGCGGGATGAGAACATCCAGGATCATGACATGCTTCGCCATGGGGATCTTCCTCGTTGCGATCTCCGGCTGCGCGGGTAGCGAAGGATCCGGCAAGCCTTCCGGCCCATCGGGAGCTCGCGCTGCGGGAGCAGGGAGGCACGGCGGTCCCGGCCCGCGTGGCGCTCCGGCCCGGCCGGCAACGGCCGATGCGGTGGCCGTACGCGCGGCCCCGATCCGGCGTGAACCCCTCTCATCTCTCTACTCCACCAGCGCGACGCTGCGTGCGGACCGCCGGGCCACGATCACGGCCCGTACCCACGGTGTCATTCGCAAGTTGTTGGTGGAGGAGGGAGACAAGGTTGTCGAGAGCCAGGAGATGGCCGCGCTGGAAAACGAAGAGCAGCGGATTGCCATGGCGCGGGCCGATACGATCAGAGATACCTTGATTCGGGATCTGGAACGCAGCCGCAGCCTGCATGAAAAAGGCCTGGTCAGCGATGAAGATTTCGAAGACGTACGGCGCCGGTTTCTAGATGCCGAGCAAGCCGCAGCCCTGGCCGAACTGGAATTCTCTCGGACCATGATCCGCGCACCGTTCGCCGGCGTCATCGTGCGGCGCTATCTGGATGTGGGCGCCACGGTGGCCGACGGCAGTGAGGTGTATGACCTGGCGGACCTCTCACCGCTGTATGCCGACGTGGAAGTCCCCGAGCGGCATGTGATCTCCCTGGTTCCCGGGCAGCATGTGCGCCTCACGGCCGATGCGCAGGACAAGGTCCTTCCTGCCGTCATCGAGCGGATTGCGCCGGCGGTGAACCCTGCAACAGGCACCGTGAAGGTGACTCTGGCCATCGAGGGGAACACCAACGTCCGCCCGGGAGCATTCGTGCGCGTGGACATTGTCGTCGAGACCCACTCGGAGGCGCTTGTGGTGCCCAGGTTGGCCCTGGTGGCCGAGGGATCCCGCTGGTACCTGTTCCGTCTGGAGGATGACCAGACAGTGAGTCGCCTGGAAGTCGAGCTGGGATTCGAGGAGGGTGATCGCGTCGAGATTCTGCAGGCGGTGAGTGCGGATGAGACCCTCTCTCCCGGGACACAGGTCATCGTATCCGGTGCGCCGGCCCTCACCGATGGTGCGCCTGTCCATGTCGTTGCCGAGGCCACCGAGGAGAGTGACGGAGACAACGGTGCCGCTCGCTGACCTGTCCGTTCGCCGGCCTATCACGGTCTTCATGGTCACCCTGGCAGTGGCCACCTTCGGCTACATGGCGGTTCTCCGCCTGCCGGTGGAATTGCTGCCGGACCTGAGTTATCCAACCCTGACGGTGCAGACCGTCTACGAGGACGCTGCCCCACTCTCGGTAGAGCAGTTCGTCACCCAGCCGGTGGAGGAAGCCATCGGTGTGATTCCTGGCGTGCGTTCCATGCGATCCGTTTCGCGCTCAGGCCTTTCAGAGGTCATCCTCGAGTTCGACTGGGATCGTGAAATGGATTTTGCCGCCCTGGACGTCCGTGAGAAGCTCGGACTGGTCCGCCTGCCCCGGGAGGCCGAACTGCCCCGGGTTCTGCGCTTCGACCCGACGCTGGATCCCATCATCCGGCTGGCCTTCGCCGGTGAGCGGCCGCTGGATGATCTGCGCCAGCTTGCGGAGCGCTGGCTGAAGCCCCGCCTGGAATCTGTTCTCGGGGTGGCCGCCGCCAAGGTGCGTGGCGGCCTGGATCCTGAAGTCGTCGTCGAGGCCGATGAAGATCGGCTGGCTGCACTGGGCCTGACCGTGGACGATCTGGCCAGCGCTCTTGAGGCCGAAAATGTGAACCAGCCCGGCGGCACCCTCCAGGATTTCAATGCCGTGTACCTGGTGCGCACCCTCCATGAGTTCAAGAATCTGGACCAACTGCGGCGAACCATCGTGCGCACCTCCGCGGCAGGGCGGGTCCGTGTGGAGGATGTGGCGCGTGTCTATCGCGGGCATCGGGATCGGGACGAGATCACACGCAGCGGCGGGCGTGAGGTGGTGGGCCTGGATCTTCACCGGGAAGGG
>SMVA01272313.1_pt1 | contig 39324 bp, 37 predicted proteins | sample 2456451 | NCBI WGS metagenome assembly SMVA01 (sample SAMN11095933, study PRJNA526329) | marine sediment metagenome | biome: Marine sediment; feature: Surficial sediment; material: Deep marine sediment; isolation source: Hadal surficial sediment | place: Pacific Ocean | collected 2014-05 | depth...
CCACACCTTTGCCGGCTCGCTGGGCTTCGTCCCAGGCAGCCTTCACGAATCGCGCATCTTCGACCTCGGCGTCGCTCGGGCCGAACACCTCGTTGCAGAAATCGATCTGGCTCGGATGAATGAGGGTTTTGCCGTCGAAGCCGAGCTCACGCCCTTGCACGCAGGCCGCGCGAAAGGTTGATTCATTGCGGAAGTCGAGATGAACCCCGTCGAGGATCACCCGATCGTGGGCTCGCGCGACCAGCAGGCAGTGGCCGAACGCCGCCATCATGGGCTGCCGATCCTGGGTGTGGCGTGCGCGTAACTCCTGGGTCAGATCGCTGGTGCCCATGACCAGCACTGCAACGCGCGGGTTGTCGGCGATCAACCGTTCGCACTGCAACACGCCACGTGGCGTCTCGACCATGATCCAGAGGGTGGTGTGCGAGTCGACGCGGTCAAAGGCCTTATAGACCTGATCCAACTGCTGCTGGTCTTCGATCTTGGGGACCAGCACGGCATCGACGTCCATTTTCAGGGCTGCCGCCAGATCCGCCTCGCCCCAGGGGGTATCCAGGGCATTGATCCGCAGGACGCGTTCCCGGGATCCATAGCCGCCTTCCGCTACGGCCGCCGCAACGGCATCTCGGGCGACCGATTTCGCATCCGGCGCCACGGCGTCCTCGAGGTCGAAGATGATCGAGTCGCAATCAAGCCCGCGAGCTTTCTCCAGCGCGCGGGTATTCGCACCCGGCATGTACAGTACGGATCGTCGCGGTCGCATCAATCCCTCGTGCGGTGTTCTTTCTGGTGTTGCCGGCGGCGCGCTTCTGCATTGTGTTTCATGCGCTCGAAGGACCGCGCCCGTTGTTCCGGCGACATGTCTTTGAACCGTTCGCGCAGCGTGCGCTGCTGCTCCGGCGTCAGTTGCTTGAAACGATGCATTCGCGTCCGCAACTGATCCTGCTGTTCCGGCGTCAACGAACGGAACTCGTTGAACCGTTGCAGCAGCTGGTCGCGACGCTGCGCCGAGAATCCCTGCCAGCGTCCGTAACGCTCTCGCATACTGCGCCGCTGGATAGCATTCATCGAAAGCCAACGCTCGGCACCCTCGGCCAGGTGTGCGCGCCGTTCCTTGGGAATCTGCGTCCACTGGTGGTGGTAGGGGTCAAGCAGACGTTGCTGTGCGGCGCTCAACTCGCTCCATTCGACAGCCAGCGCCGGGACGGCACACCACGCCAGCAGCACAATCACGCACAGCCGGAGGCTATCCCGCATAGCCGGGTTCCTCCTGCAGATCGCGTTCAAAGGCGTCCTGGTACTGCACGCGACGCTCGGTAGGCGCACCTTCCCCCATTTCGATTGGCATCACCATGTCTTCAGGACCCACCCAATCTTCTCCGCCGAAGACCAGCGTGCCGAGGTACTCCAGAAACTCGAGATCCACGGGCTCGACCGGGCCCTCATCCGCAAGCACGCCCAGGTGGCAAAGCAGGATTGATATCGATAGTAACCAGCGCATTCCACGACGACCGCCTATCCGGCGCTCCAGGAGGCATCCTGTTCAAGCATCCAGGCGAACAGTTCAATATCTTCCAGCAGTTCGAGATGCTGCACCGCCTGGACCTCCTCAACCAGCAATGGTAGGTCGCGACCCCCGAACTCCACTACCAGCAACCCGACCGCGAGCAACGTGGTCGCCATCGCACCCGCAGCAATCCAGGAGTTCAGGGGTGCAGGCACCGGTCGGTCAACCCGCGCGACTGCGGCGCGCCGCGCGGCTGCCAGACGCTCGACGACATTTCCCGCGATGGCGCGCTGCTCGAGACCCTCGAGCGTCAGCGCAATCAGTTCTTCGTCACTGCGCCGGTCGATCATGGTCCCCGCCCACTGGTATCCAATGGCAGCTCAGGGCGGAGCTCGGTCAGCTCTGAACGCAGACGGTGGATCGCCCGCGAGTAGTGGGTTTTCACACTTCCCTGCGAACAGCGCATGGCGCGCGCGGTTGCCGCGACGCTGAGCCCCTCCCAGGTGCGCAGCAGGAATGCCTGTTGCTGGCGGTGGGGCAATGCCTCGACTAAGGTGGCCATCCGCTGGGAAACGGCGTCGAGCTGCACACGATACTCGGGATTCGCCGCCGGCCCATCGGCGACCTGCTGGATCGGGTCGACTTCCTCCGCACCATCGGATCGACCCAACACCATCATGACTCGGCTACGCACGATGCGACGGCGGTGCCAATCGGTAATCCGGTTTTGCAGAATCCGATGAAACAGAGGCGGCCAGTCGCCCTCCCCTTTGTCCGCATATTTGCGAACCAAGGTCAGCATTGTGTCCTGCACGATATCCATCGCTTCATCCACGTCCTTCACCGCCAGACGCGCCATACGAAACGCGCGCCGTTCGACACCGGCGAGAAATCGGTTGAGCGCCGCGGAATCCGTCACCGATCGTCGGCGAAGCGCGGGACGCATGCCCCGCACCCCTTCGCCGGTTCATGGTGCGATGAACTCAAAGCCCGCCCGTGGTGCCGTCAACTCGACTGTGCCCGCATTGTACCGTCCGTGGGCGGCAATGCGACGCAACACGTTGCCGGCCGCGAGCTGACGTTCGAGTTCGGCAACCAACGCGGCAAACTCACTGTACGCGTGCAGTTCATCCGCACCGCGCACCACAACCGCATAGGCGCCACGGCCATCGTCGGTCGCGAGCACGGCAATGGCATTCAGGTCCGCACCACCAGCGTCCAGCCCGCTCAGCTGGAGCACGTGCCGTGCCTCGCTCAGGTTGATATCGATGCGGGCCGGTTCGATGCTGTTGAACGGCGAACCTGTGCCGCCCTCCCAATCGACCCGCAGCGACGCCGGGAACCGGTCCTGATTCACGTCGATCACCGTGCGGGCGTTGAAATCCGGTGGCGCCAGGCCAAACCCGTTGACCCATCCGCGCACGCGCACGGCCTCACCGGATTCCACACCCAGCAACGGCAGCGTTGCGGTATCGATCTCGTAGTGCTCCGGATCCGCATCGTTATCGGGCGCCACACCGGTGCCGGTGAAGTCGAACCCGGACGGACGCAAACCGTTCAGCAACGCGAGTTCCACGACCAGTGGATTGGGCTGCAGTACCCTCGCGGTCAGTTGATTGATATGCAGTGCGACGCGCTCGGCCGCCAGCGTCACGTCATCGCGCATCTCACCCGCCGCCGAGAGGTGCTGACCTACGGAAACGTCAGCGCGCCCCAACATCACGTCGAGCAGTCGGGTCGCCACTACGGTGTCATCGCCCAGCAACACGGAAAAGATGCCCCGCTGCACGGTGACGCCATCGTGGAACGCGATGTGAACGCCGCGGACCGTAAGCGAATTTTCCTGACGCGCCAGAACCACGCCTTCGATCAGGTCCACATCTGCCCACGGTACACCGCTTCCGGCAACCACCACCTGCGCCACAAATCCGACATCCGTCACCATCCCAAGTGCAACCACCGGGGTGTTTTCGGCGAGCATCGCCATGGTTGCCAGACCCTGCGCACCGGAAAAAGGTTCGCCATCCACGTCATACAGGGTCTGGTCGTCCACCGCGAAGGTGAAACGACCAAACTCACCGGCACGATGATGAAACGGTCGGACCTTCAGCGTAATCTCGGCCGCCGGCTCATTGACGTTGGCCAGCACGCCGCGTGCGCGGTGCTCTCGATTACGTTCGAATTCCGGGGTCACAAACAGAAACGGCTGCACGGTCACCGTAACGGGAGAAACGTCGAAATCAATGGTGTTCGACGCATCCAGATCGAAGTCCAAGGTGACGTGGGCCGGCACCCCCGGAGCGATGCGTATCGGTTCATCGCCCGGCAGCCGCACGGTAACTTCGAGTTGGGTCAACGCAGTGCCGGCCGCATCGATCGCGAGCGCCGCACTGATGGTGCCGTCGGTCGCCTGAACGAGAATTTCAGCCGCGCTGAAGTTCAATCCTACGACCACGCTGGTGTATTCCCCCGCGGGAATCGTTGCGGTCGTGAAGAATTCCGCCAGCCGGCTCAGCTCCGCAAAATCGATTCGCGTGGACAGCGGAACGGTTTCAACCACATCGCCATTGGCACGCTGCAGGCGCAGGTAGTCCACGTCCACGACGTAACTCTCGAAGTCGCCCTCGGCATCGGTAAGCGCAATCGTGATCTCGCCGCTGTCCGCTGGGGCCAGAGTCGCGGACGGATTGGTGAGGGATGATCCACCCCCGCCACAGGCGTTGAAGGTGACCAACACCGCCAACAGCGCGATCCGGGAGCCGAAATGAGCGTAAGAGCCAAGGCTCAGCGCGTATCGAAAATCGACCATGTGGTACTCCGTCAAATCTTCCGTGACAGAGGATCAACGCGGCAACCACGCTGAGGTTGACTTCGAAGCGCGAATTTAGAAAGAGGCGTCTACTTGGAGTGTGCGGCGGAGTGCGAGGCGGAATGCCGGAAGTGGTGTCGGTGCCAATGCCGGCCTTGCTCACATTGCTCTGATTTCTGGCGGCAGCTGTATTCGGAGAGTACCGGGATCATGGCGAACGCCGCGAACAACATCCCGAGGCAGTGCAACGCCTCGCCGCGCATGTACCAGTGGTGCAGTTGAGGTACCAGTTGAAAGAACCCGGCGAAGTAGAAAAACATGGCGCCGACAGCGAGCACGGCGAATATGTTGACGGTGAAGAGACTCATGCGGTGGGTCAGGGTGATCAGCGCGAGCAAACCGCCACCAAGGAATGCGGCGCCCCATGCAATATTCGAATGGCCAAACTGGACGACTGCAAGTACGACTAGGGCAATTCCCAGTCCGGCATTGACGTAATACATATGTCTACGTCACCTCCTATTTTTATCATGCATGTCGACTCGGCAGGCCGACTTTCGTGTACCTCACCCCTGGCAGGCCAAGGATCATGAAAAGCCGAGCCAGGGTCAAGCATTTGTTACAGTTCGTGACAGTTAGCTACTTTTATCCACAGGTTGAGAAACAATTTTGTATGAAATACGCTGTTTTTATGCGTTTTGGACATATTAACCAACCCGCGCTGCCTGGCCGCCATCCACGGGCAGGCACACGCCGGTGATGAATTGAGCTTCATCGCTGGCCAGGAACAATGCCGCGTTGGCGACATCCCAGGCCGAACCCATGCTTCCCAGGGGCACCTGAGCATTGCGGCGTCGGATTAACTCGGCACGATCGTGTCCCTGTGAAACGTAGCCTTCGATCGCCATCGGCGTGTTCATCAGCCCGGGCATGATGACGTTGGCACGCACGTTGTACTGAGCGCTGCCGTTCGCTAACGCTTGCGTTAAGGCGTTGAGTGCAGCCTTCGAGGTCTTGTAGGCGATCAGCCCGACGGAACAAACCGCGGCCACGGATGAAATATTGATGATCGACCCGGATCGTTGCTCGCGCATGATGGGCAGCACGTGCTTGCAGCAAAGCATGACGCCCTTGACGTTGGTGGAATGGATTCGGTCCCAGGTTTCCTCCGTGATGCTGGTCGGCCCACGATCGCCCGCGCCGATGCCAACGTTGTTGTGCAACACATCGATCCGTCCATAGCGTTCTACGCAGGTCTGCGCAATTGCCTGACACTGCGCCTCAACCGTAATGTCAGCCTCGAGACACGACCCGGTTCCGCCCTCGGCTTCGATCATTGCGAGGGTTTCCTGTGCGGAGTCCAGACGTCGATCCACCAACAACAACACCGCGCCTTCCTGAGCAAAGCGCAACGCCGTGGCTCGACCGTTGCCAATGGTTTCGCCGGGCGTCTGGCCGGCGCCGACCACAATCGCTATCTTTCCTGCCAGACGTCCCGTCACGAGCGCGCTCAGATGTCGAAACCCGGCAGCCCGGGGTCGGCTTGAACACCAAAACTGTTGAGCGCCATCGAGACGAGGTTGTACTGCCCCACGGTGAACACGATATCCATCATCTGTTGGTCACCATAATGTCCGGCCAGCGTCTGCCAGGTTGCATCGCTGATGTGGGCGTCGCCATGCAGTTCATCGGTCGCTTTCATCAGCGCACGATCGATCTCACTCCAGCCTTCGGCATCGGGGCCCTGCTTCACCCTGCGGATATCGTCGTCCGACACGCCTCCGGCCTGGGCGATCAGCACGTGCTGTCCCCACTCGTAGCCCGCCTGGCAAAGGTAGCCGATGCGCAGAATCAATAGTTCGCGCTCGCGAAACGCCAGCGTCGATTTGCCGAGGATGTGATTGGCGAAGACCATCCAGCGGCGCATCAGTTTCGGGTGGTTGATCAGGGTCTTGAAGATGTTGAGAACGTTGTCGAATCGCTCCATGAATTGCGCGGTTTCCGCGTCCCACTGGTCCGGCTCCAGTGGCTGAATGCGTGGCTGAGATGTGCGCACCAACTATCCTCCGAGGTTGCCAAAGCGAGGGCGGACTACTATACCATCCGCTCGCGAACGCCCTTAGGAAGAGGCCATGAACATAATCGTCGAGACGGCGGAACGGGTTGCCACCATCACCATCAATCGTCCGCAGGTGCGCAATGCCGTCGACGGCGAAACTGCCGCCGAACTCGCGGAAGCGTTTCGAAGCTTCGATGCGGACCCGGATCTCGACGTGGCGGTACTCACGGGCGCCGAGGGTACATTCTGCGCCGGCGCCGACCTCAAGGCAATTTCAGACGGCCGCGGCAACCGGTTGAGCATGACCGGTGACGGTCCGCTGGGCTGCACGCGAATGTTGTTGTCGAAACCAGTGATTGCGGCGGTCGAGGGCCACGCCGTCGCGGGCGGTCTGGAACTCGCCGTGTGGTGCGATCTGCGAGTGGCCGCACGGGACGCGGTATTCGGCGTGTACTGTCGGCGTTGGGGCGTCCCGCTGGTGGACGGCGGCACCATCCGTCTGAGTCGCCTGCTGGGCCACAGTCATGCACTGGACCTGATTCTGACCGGGCGCGGGGTGTCGGGAGACGAAGCCCTGCGCATGGGACTCGCCAACCGCCTCACCGAGCCGGGCGATACGCTCGACGCGGCTACGCGCCTGGCACGGGATCTGACCCAGTTCCCACAACATTGCCTGCGCAGCGACCGGCTCTCCTCCTACCGGCAATGGAGCATGGGACTCGATGCCGCGTTGACCGAAGAGACCCGGCTGGGCCGCGAAGTAATCAACTCCGGCGAAACCCTCGACGGCGCGACGCGGTTCGCGCAGGGCAAGGGTCGGCACGGTGATTTCGACAACATCTGAGTGTTTGCGAGTGACGCCCGGGCGCAGTCCCCGGTACCATGGTGCGCTTCAATCATTGCGGGGAGAACATCAATGGCATTCGCACACGAGAACGCACGATTTGGCGTCACCATGTTTCCGACTGATTACTCCATTCAGCCGGTGGAACTTGCTAAGGCGGTCGAAGAGCGCGGCCTCGACAGCTTGTTCTTTCCCGAACACACGCACATCCCAACCAGTCGCAAGACACCGTTTCCGGGCGGCACCGAACTACCGAGGATGTATTACCACACCCACGACCCCTTCGTGGCGTTGGGCGCGTGTGCCGCGGTAACTGAACGCATCCAGCTCGGCACCGGGATCTGCCTGGTGATCGAGCGCGACCCGATCACCCTGGCGAAGGAGATCGCGTCGATCGACATGCTGTCCCAGGGCCGGTTCGTGCTGGGCATTGGCGCCGGATGGAATCGCGAAGAGATGGAGAACCACGGTGCCAACTACGGCAACCGCTGGAAGATCGTGCGCGAAAAAATCCTGGCGATGAAGGAGATCTGGAGCAAGGACGAAGCGGAGTATCACGGTGAATTCGTCGATTTCGATCCGATCTGGTCGTGGCCAAAGCCAGTACAGGCAGGTGGTCCGCCGATCTGGGTCGGCGCCAACACTCGATGGACACCCGAACGCGTCGCGGAGTACGGCGACGGTTGGATGCCGATCGGCGGCATGGGTTCCGGTATGTTGGACGCCGTCACCGAAGCGCTGGAAGCCAAGGACCGCAAAATAGAGGACCTTACCCTGGCGTTATTCGGCGCGCCAATCGAAGAGGACCAGCTGAAGGGCCGCATCGACCAGGGCTTCGACGACCTGATCGTCAGCTTGCCGTCGGACCCCGCAGACAAGATCCTGCCGCTGTTGGATAACCTGGCCGAGGTGGTTGGAAAGATCCGGGGTTAGCCGCTGAGCACACCGCGGAGCATCAGCGCCAGCGCCGCGCGCGGCGAATCGCGCAGCCAGGCCAGGGCTTGATCCCTGGGCAGTAGCTCGCCGGCAAGGGGGTTGGCGGCAGAGCTGATCAGCAGCCCGGCAAGGCCGTGGTATGCGGTCCAGATGACCGCGCCGATTTCGTGTACCGGACGGTTCATCCGCCGGGCATCGTCGGCCAGCAGATCGAGCAGGACTTCGTAGGTTTCATCGGCGGCTTCTCGCAGACCCTCGTACTGGGCGAACTCACCCACCACGTTGCCGAAGATCAGCTGGAATTCGACCGGATGCGTCAGCGCGTACTCTATATACCCCAAGCCAGCAGCCAACAGGGACTTGTACGCCGAGCCTTCCCCGTCGGCTTTCTCGAGCACGTGTCGCAGCTCGTTTACGCCTTGTAGCGCGATGGCGCCAAGCAACGCGTTCTTCGACTCGAAGTGACGATAGGGTGCCGCCGGTGAAACACCTACTTCACGAGCGAGCGCCCGGAGACTGAGTTTCTCCACGCCATGCGCGGCGATCCCCTCGATCGCCGCAGCCATCAGCGCGGCCCGCAGATCGCCGTGGTGATAACGCGGCTCTGGCAAACTCGATTCCGTCACCGTGCCTTCCTAGTCCGCGAGTTCTGCATCGAAGCCGTGCTCCTTCAGCGCTCGAACGACGTGTTCGGCCTGCTCTTCGCCGCGCATCTGCAACACCAGTTCGACCACCGCCGCACGCACTGACGACCCGCCGAACGCGCGTTGGTGAGAAATATCGATGATGTTGCTATCCAATTCCCCCAACAACCGGGTGATGTCGGCAAGCGCACCGGGGACATCCGACAATTCGACGCGAAGTCGCAACAGCCGATGGCTGCGTACCATGCCACGTTGCAGGATCGACGACAGAATCATCATATCGATGTTGCCACCGCTGAGTACGACCCCGACGCGCCGGCCCTGAAACCGCTCAGCATGCTGCATGACCGCGGCAAGTCCGGCGGCACCCGCTCCTTCGGTAACGGTCTTCTCGATCTCCAGCAGGCTGAACAGCGCCTTCTCGATCTGCACTTCGCTCACCAGCAGCATGTCATCCACGTGGGTCTTCAGAAACGTCATGGTCAACTCGCCCGGTGATTTGACTGCAATCCCCTCGGCGACGGTTCCGCCGCCCGGAACGACATCCGCAAGACCTTTGAACACATTGTGCGCAGAAGGAAAACGTTCGCTCTGCACGCCGACGATCTCAATCGGTCGGATGGATTTCGCGGCCAGCGCCACGCCCGAAATCAACCCGCCTCCTCCGACCGGAATGACCAGCACGTCGAGGTCGTCGATCTGCTCCATCATCTCCAATCCCAGCGTGCCCTGGCCGGCGATCACCGCCGGGTCCTCGTACGGGTGCACCAGGGTCATGCCCCGCTTCGCTGCCTGGTCGAGGGTGAATGCCAGGGTTTCGTCGAACTGTTCGCCGTGCAGAACGATTTCGGCATCGAACACCCGCGTCTGTTCCACTTTGGCATTGGGCGTCGTGCGCGGCATGACGATGCATGTCGGAATGCCAAGGCGGCGCCCATGGTAGGCCACGGCCTGAGCATGGTTGCCCGCAGACATGGCAATGACGCCACTGCTGGCCTGCGCATCACTGAGTTGCAGCAGCCGGTTGAGCGCGCCACGCTCCTTGAAAGACGCGGTGAATTGCTGATTTTCGAACTTGAGAAAGACCTCCGCCCCGGTCATGGCTGACAGCGTCGCTGAACGCTGAAACGGCGTTCGCACGATCTGATCGCTGATTCGCTCCCGCGCAGCGCTGATGTCGGCGGACGTTACAGTCATGGTGTTTCTTCTGCGACGCGGCCGAGCAAGTATACTCGGCGTTCGATGAACCCCTCCAGCCGATCCGACAGCAAGAGATGCCGAAACACCTGCTGATTGTCTATCACAGCAAGACCGGCAATACCGAAGCGCTTGCCCAGGCCGCTTACGCGGGGGCCACGGATGATTTGATCGACGCCGTCGACGTGCGCCTGCTGCGGGCGCGCGATGCCGGTCCCGGGGATCTGCTGTGGGCCGACGCGCTACTCCTGGGAACGCCGGAGAACTTCGGCTACATGTCCGGTGCCATGAAGGACTTTTTCGACCGGACCTTCTACGAAGTCGAAGGCAGAATCGCGGCGCTGCCGTACGCGATCTTCATCAGCGCGGGCAACGACGGCAGCGGCGCCGTTCGCGCAATTCAGCGCATCGGCAACGGCTATCCGTTCAGTCAGGTGCAGGAACCGCTGATCACCCGCGACGGAATCGATGCAGCCGATCTGGCACGGTGTCAGGAACTTGGCATGACCCTCGCTGCCGGTTTGGATGCGGGAGTGTTTTGAGCCTTCAGCCCTCTCGTCAAGGAGACCGAGCGACCTCGAATCCAGCACTCGGGAAGTGATTCATCAAACGCCCGGTCTGCTTCGTCTCTCGCGACACAACGATCTCGTTGGGCGACCAGGCCACCAGCTGGCCACTAACCGGAATCTTGCCGTAGTCGACCGGGGTCACCGTCACCGCGTCATCGATCGCGATGCCCTCGGGCAGCGTCGAGTTCAGCGCGGGGTCCAGCGGTTCGCTGTCGCGGGCATGTGCCAGTGCCTGTTCGCCGTCCGCCTCTGAGACCTCGCCGTGTCCGAAAGCCGCGATTCGCTCCATCCAGGCGCGAATCCGAGGATAGGGCTCAAGCAGCGGTGCGTTCACCGGATTGGCAGCGACAAACCACAAGCAGTGATAGAGGGAAAAGTCGGCAACCGTCGGCGTCGCGCCAAGCAGGAAGTCCTTCGTCAGACTGGCGTCCAGCGCTGTCGCGTAGTGCGCAAGGTAACCGAGCGCCGCGTCCGGCGTGAAGGTCGTAATGCTTGCGCCTTCCGAGAGTTCGGCGCGGTCTGCCATGAACGCGTTGACCTCAGCCGCCGAGAGCTGGCTCATCATATCGCCCAGCGCCTCGGGTCGAAAATTCAGCGTCACCGTCACCCGGAACAGTTGGGTATCTGCCCATTCCGCAATCCGATCGCCATTGAATCCCGCGCTGAACAGCGACGAATCGCCCGCATGCCGGGCCAGGCCCCGGGCGATGACAGCGGTATCGCTGTACACATTCGCGCCGATCTGCAGATTCGGTGTCTTCCGGTACCCGCCGGTCAGCGGCATCAGCAGAGGCCGCGGCATGATGCTGGAGGTAACCACCGAGTGCCACGGCAATCCGAGGTAGCCCAACAGCACTCGGATCTTTTCCGAGAACAGCGAGGCCGGATAGTGATGCAGATAGATGTCCACGATGCGCTCCTCCCGGGTGAACCGCTACGCTAACCACTTCGCCGCGATTCAGTCCAGCCTTTCTGCGGCTGTGATTGTCTGTCATGGTCGGTTCATGAACGATGCCCTCCAGCCAGCGACCCCCACTGTCCATTCCAGAGGCGCCGCGCGGCAACCGGCAGCGCACGTGGGCTGGCGCGTCCGTCTTGCATTCGCCTTCGGGCAAGTGCCCGAAGGTGTACAGAGCACCGCTTTCGGGATCTTCCTGCTGTATTTCTACAACCAGGTGCTGGGGCTGTCCGGCACGCTCACCAGCATCGCCATCGTCATCGCGTTGATCGTTGATGCCGTCACCGACCCGATCGTGGGGTCCTGGTCTGATCGCACCACGGGCCGTTGGGGTCGCCGCCATCCCTTCATGTACGGCGCCGCATTGCCTTTCGCGGTGTGTTTCTACCTGCTGTTCACGCCACCCGCGGATTTGAGTGAAACCGGAACGTTCATCTGGCTGGCCTCTTTTGCGGTGCTGACTCGAACCACGCTGACCCTGTATTCCATTCCACACACGGCCATGACGGCTGAGTTGTCGACGAACTACGACGAGCGCACGCTGTTGTCCGCAATTCGTTCGCTGTTCGGTTCAATCGGCACGCTGCTGGTGATGATCATCGGCATGCGAGGCTTTTTCCGGGCCACGGATCTGTATCCCAACGGCCAGCTCAATCCCGACGCCTATCCGTTGTTCGCCGCGACCTTTGCGGTGATGCTGGTGGTCGGAATCTGGATATCCGCGCTCGGAACTCACGATCAGATCGCCAGAATGCCCAAAGCCAGCCACGTCACAGGGCGGTTCAGCATCCGGCAGGTGGTCCGGGAGGCGAGTCAGGCGTTCGCGCTGCGCGCGTTTCGCTCGATCGTCGCGACCGCGATTCTGTTCGGCATGACCATGGGCATGGTGACGACCCTGTCGATCTACCTCGGCACGCTGTTCTTCGAGTTCACGCCCAATCAGCTCAGCATCATGTTTCCGATGACGGTGCTCGGAGGGTTCGTCGGCGCAATGCTGGCCGTGCCCCTCAGTAAGGTCATCAGCGAAAAGAAGAACTTACTCATGGGCGGCCTGATCTGGTACGCCGTGTTCAACACGGCGCCAATCATCTCGCGACTGCTGGGCATCTATCCTGAAAACGGCGATCCCCTGGCGTTTCAACTGGTGCTGGTGTGCAACTCGATCTGCGGCCTCGGCATCGGCGTACTCGGGGTGATGCTGGGCTCGATGGTCGCAGACATCACCGATCAACACGAGGAACTGCACGGCGAGCGCCACGAAGGCATCTATTACGCCGCCCTGAGCTTCGCCGCCAAAGCCATCGCTGGATTCGGCACCGTGATGTCGGGCATCGTGATCGACCTCGCGGGAATCGAGAAGAACGCGACGGCCGCGACACTGAATCCCGAATCATTGCGTGTGCTCGGCGTAGCACTGGGACCCGGCATCCTCGTGATGGTCGGCCTGACGCTGGCGGCAGCGAGTTTCTACTCGATCACGCGGGCGGAGCACGGCAGGATTCTGGCTGCGATCGCCAAACGCAAAGCAGCCGGCTGATCGCCCTGACGATCCTCACCGAACCGCGCTCTAGCCCCTCGCCAAACGCACCGATGCCAGGAAGCCGACGAGCAGCGCTACAGCCACCCACAGGTAGGTGTCGCGTGGCCAGTAGGACGATCGATAGAACTGATCACTGACCCCGGTGACGCCCCATAAATCGCCACTGCCGCTGCCCACCACCAGTTGGCCGCGCATGCCTTTTTCCATGTGTTGTGCAATGTCGCAATGCACAAGATAGCTCCGATCCTCGCCCGGCACGATGAACGTACCGGTGACCCGTTGCCCGCCGGAGGCTTCCAGATGAAACATGCCAGCCGGATACAGATACTTCGGCAGGCCATGCACCATCCACTGATGCCGAACGTCGTCCTCGTTGACGAAGGTCACCTCGATTCGGCTGCACGGCTCGACCCGTACGTCGTGCTCGCTCATCGCGAAGGTCATCCCAGGGACACCGCGCGCGTACGCCCGACCCGCCCGAATCGTCAGTTGATAGTCTCGACTGATCTCGTCGCAACCCCGCGGCAGGGCGCTTAGATTCTCGTTCATCACTACGCCCGCGCGGTCAACCGCCATGTCGTGGTCGGAATGGTTTTGTGCAAACGAGGTGCCCGCAAGCATTGCTGCAAACGCTATCAGCCCTCGCCATCTCATGGGGATTTGCCGCCCACTGCGCGGGTCCAAAGGCCGGTCAGGGCCAACCCGACCATCGCTCCAATCGCGAGCGCCAGTCCGACCAGGCGCGCCAACAACCACCAATCGGTCCCCGCCTCGGAGAACAATCCCGGCGCGTAGGCTTCCCAGACGGGTACCTCCTTACGGTAATACTCTGCGGTGAAGTAATTGTCCCAGGCGACCCCACGGGTACGCGGCCAGCCGTTCTCGTCGAGGTACTGCGCGTAGACGATCGCGCTTAGATTTCCACCCGGTCCGATGCCGTCGTTGGTGATGCCCTGAGGCTGGTGGTCGTGGAACGGCCAGATGCCCGGCCCGTATGCGTGGAGCCCATCGTTACGTAACGAAAGTGCCAGATCGACCCGCTGGCTCGTGGCAATCCAGACCACGTCCTGGGGCACCACGGTGGCCTCCGGAAGCGCAACGCCGTCGCGATGCGTAACGCTGAACTTGTGTCCATGAGTATGCAGCGCGATGCCCTTCATGCCACCGTTGACCACCCGCAGCTTGATGAGGTCGTCTTCCTGCCCGACCAGCAAGGACTCACGAAAGGTGTAGGGAAACGATCGCCCGTTGAGCGTGAAGTAGTCCGGGGTGGCATCAGTAATGTCGTAGTCGCGATGCATCGACTGGGTGATCAGCCGCGGATCGTTGTAACGGCGAATTCGCTCACCGAGTTCCTTATCGAAGTCCTGATAGTGCAGATCATATTCACGGGCGAATTCCGCCGACACGGCGCGCGATGACGCGCGCACCAATCCCGCACCCACATTCAGCGTCTGCAGCCAGTTGTCCGGCCGGTTTTCTTCGACGATGAACATTCCCTGCAAGCCCATCATGACGTGTACGTGAGGCTGCACATGGCAGTGGTAATACATACTGCCGGCGTGGCGCGGTGTCAGCTCGTAGGTGCGCGAAAACCCCGGCATCACCGGAACCTCACTGGTGATGGGTACGCCGTCGTTACCTTGCCCGTCGACATCGACGAACCCATGGTCCGCACCATGCAGATGCAGGGTGTGCGGCATGTAATGGGTGTTCTCGAGTGTAATCCGCACCCGGTCACCTTGCTCGATACGGATGACCGGGGACGGCAGCCGTAGCGCAGATCGGGCCCGCTGCGACTCGAAGTTCTCCACCGCCATGCCGACCAGTTTTGGCGCAAACACCCACAAGCCCGGCTGAATGCCGGGGGCAATGTCGTACTGCGTCACCGGCAAGGACGAAACCGGCGAACCGCCGTTCAGTTCAGCCACTTCCAAACGAATGTGAATCTCGTCCGGATCGCCGTCCCCGTCGAGATCGCGGCCCTTTACCACCGCATCAGCCGTCAACTCGCTGGCCAGCAACGTCTGCTGGGTGACGTTGTTCGTCCCTTTGACGAAGGCGGCCACCGCGAAAGGGTTGTCTGCCACGCAAGCCGCAGACTCCGCTATCGCAACACCTTCGATGGTGCGCGGCGCCCGCCATCCGGACGGGTCGGCGGGACAGAACGTCTCGGGATCGAGGGTCCGCGGGTCCACCGAGCTCGGCAACGCACGGTAGTCCGCGGCGCCAAACCAGGCGGTGAACATCAGACGCACCGGCAGTGGATACCAGTGCGGCGGAAACGCAGCGACGGCGACCGCCAATGCGATCAGCCAGAGCCAGCGACGCCTACCGACGTTCATGAGGTCTCGGCGTCACCGTTGGGACCGTTGGGACCGCTGGGACCGTTGGGACCGTTGGGACCGTTGGGAACCGGGGCCCCTCCCCGACGCGCAAAGTAGTAGCCAAACGGCACCAACAACAGCAATCCGAGCCACATCAACCTGCTGTAGTCGGTCTTGCCGACGCGGAACGGAAACACCGCGGTGTAGATTGTGTCCTGCGTCGGGTGACCCGCCGTGACGATCCCAACGTACTCCCCGGATTCGACAAAGCTGTGATCGACACGCAGCGAGGCATCTATCCGCACCGTGGGGCGCTGATAAAACACCGTATGCGCATCCAGGTCTGCGATCGCTTCGATATCACGCAGCTGGACGAACTGCCCCAGCTCGGTGACGTCCTTGATGATCCGGAAGTCGATGGGCACCTCCTTCATGCTGGCATGCAGATAGTCCAACACGAACAGGGTTTCGCCGATGTCCGGTAGATCCTTACAGAACTCCTCATTGCCACGAGTCTGTGGTTGGTAGGCGGTGAAGTGCGCTTCATAGAAGCCGATCGTGATGATGCAGACATCATCTCGCAGCATGACGCCACCCCCTGCCCAGCCCTGACCAGGCACCAGCAGGAACGCACAAAATGCCCAAAAGGCCAGGACATAACGCCGGCTTCGAGACTGCTGATCGGGATCCACGAACATCCGCGCATGATGCAGGGAACGGCTGCTGCTGTCTAAAATGGTCCCGCCTTCATAGCGCAGTCGATCCGCAATTGCCTGCTGCACGCCCCACCCGTACTGACGTCGATGCACTGTGCCGCCAGAACCACGAATTCAAGGGATGAAGCCGCACAGATCAGTGACGATGTTCCCTGCTCGACCGCTCGGCCATAATTTCCCGACGCATCTGCGAGCCCGGCGCCTGAAACAGGCGGAGGGAGGGCCCGTCCGGATCAACTCCCAGTCGCGCGAACACCGGGCCAACGGCCGGAAACTCAACGGCATCGACCCAACGCCGATACAGATCGTTGAACACGTTGCCGCCGGCGAGTTCGTCCAACGTGTCGAACAATTCCATCGCCGACCAGGTACGGCTCGATGGCAGACAGCACCTCTGGAGTTGCTCGAGCACGGTGTCCAGACTTTGTGTACCCCCGGAACGCTCACGCAGCTCGACGTCCGCGAGCAGCGCGATCGCCGCACCACTCCAGTACATACGCATGATCATGTTGGGACCGCGGTAGTGCACGGATTCGGCGAGAGTGTCCCGATAGTCGTCACGGCGTCCCCGGGCGAAACCTTCGTGGAGCTTCCGCCACGCGGTCTCCTCCGTAAGCGTGCCGGCACGAGCTCGCAGCACGTTCTGGTAATAGCTGGCGATGCCCTCGGAGAGCCAGGCGTCGGATTGGTGGACGTAGGGCAAGAGCAAGTGGCTGAATTCATGGGTCGCAGTCCAGTCAGTCAGGTAGCTCTCCAACGGCGCGAGTTGATTGACGAAGAACTGGGCCGCGGATCCGCCGCGCCGCAGTATCCGGGCAAAGGGTACGGCATCCCCGGTGCCCCGCCCGCCCCAGGCGTCGAGCCCAACCACTGGCACGATCACCACCTGCGTGCGCGGCACCGGAAACGACCCATAGGCCAGCGTGACATGTCGCGCGGCGGTTTCGATCCAGACCCGCACTTGATCCACGTCCGCACGCGGCTGGCCATCCAGCACGGCCACATCCAGGCGTCCACCGGGCAGCTGAATCGGAAACTGCTTGAACCGACCGAACGCCACGATCGGCTGCCAGCCGCTGGGTGAAGGTTCAACGCGATAACGCAGCAATGCCTGATCCAAGGGTTGCCAGGGCGCACTGACCTGTATGCCCGGCGGCAACGCGAAGTGAACCTCGAACGGTACTTCGTCGACCGGAGCCAGCAACCAGGCGGCGGGGCTGGCAATCAGATCAGCGCCCAACCTCAGGACCGAGGCACGTCGTTCCTCGCGCACCGCGCTGATCTCGAAGTCGTAGGTGAGACACCCCGGTTGGTCCGCCGGCACCGTCACCCGCCCATGCCGCGAACCGAGCCGTTTTGCGCCATAGGTTACGTTGCGCAGGGCGCGCGCCTGCGTGGGGCTCTCGAGAGCAAATCGATGCGGCATGTCAGCCGAGCGGCATACGGAAACGCTCAGATTCGCCAGATGCTCGGCGACCCGCACCTGGTAGATCGGCAGATCCGCGCCGGCCCCGGCTGCACCACCGGCGAGCACAAGCCACAGGAGGGCAATCACCGACCGCTTCATCCAGAAGCACGGGTCACGGATGTCCAGAACGTCACAGATGATGGGTGTCCCAAACTTTGATGGATGTCCAAATCTTCAGACCGGGGCGGGGTCTGCGGGTTCACCGTCCGGTTGATTCAGGGGAACGGTACGCGTGACCCAGAGGTATCCGACGATCGCCACGATCACGTTGGAGAGCGCGTTGGCAACAAACACCCCCCGGTAACCCCACCAGGCGTCGCCGAGCCAGGCGAGCGGGACGAACAACACCAGCATGCGCCCAATCGACAAGACCAGCGACGGCATGGGACGACCCAGCGCGATGAAACAACTGCCGGCCATCATCGACACCCCCAGCAACGCGTAGCTCAGCGGCACGATCAGCAGGTAGTCGTGGGTGGCGGCGATGACGTCCGGGTTGTCGTTGATCAAGCCGACGATCTGCGCGCCGAGCCCGCCCAGCAGCGCCAGGGCAAATACGCCCCAGGCAAACGAGAAGCGATAACTCAACGACAGCCCCTCGCGAATTCGCGAGTACTGCCGCTTGCCCCAGTTCTGACCCACCAGCACGCTCATGCTCGACGAAAGCGACATCAGGATCATCAACGCCAACGATTCGATCCGCACCGCAATGCCGAACGCCGCCACCACGGCATGACCATGATCCGCCAGAAACCAGAATGCCACCGACATCGACACGGGCGCGATCAGGTTGGTGAGCATCGACGGGACGCCGATCCGCAACACCTCGCGCCACGACACGAGCATGGCCGAGACGCTGACCATCGGTCTGAACATGCCGCGGTTGTTCAGGACCACTACGGTGATTACCGCGGTCACAGCGCGCGACGCAACGAACGCCCAGGCCGACCCCAGATAGCCCATGCCATCGACCAGCCCCGGAATGCCGAAGATCAGCGCAGGTGCAATCACCACCTGCAGGACGGCGCCGAAGGACATCAGCACACCGGGGGTCCGCGCGCTGCCCGCGGCGCGAAGCATGTTCATGGCAACCATCGGCGCGGCGAACAAAGGCAGGCCGAAGAACCAGATGTCCATGTAGTCCAGCACCAGCGGCAGCAGCACCGCATCGGCGCCCATCCGCGTGAACAACCAGGGACCCGCGAACCAACCGCCCACGCCGAGGGTCACCACCAGCAGCACGACCAGCACGAGCGTGTGGGTGGCCAACGTGAAGCTGGCGTCGCGATTCCCGCTGCCAATCGCCCGGGCCATGATCGAGGTGGCACCCACGCCCAGGCCCATGGACATGCTGGCCAACCCCATGACGACGGGGAATGAGAAGCTTACGGCGGCAAGCTCGCGCGTACCGATCCAACCGATGTAGATGGTGTCGATCATCGACGCCACGATCATCGACGAAATCCCCAGAAACATAGGGATGGTGAGACGAATGAGATGTTTGCGAACCGACCCGTCGGTCAGGTCTTCAGCCGAGCGCAAAGGAGATGCCTTCGGAAAACCTCCTATCTTCGCCCCTATTCGCCCCGCAATGCCACCGTAATGGGCAGACGGGCCGCCCGCAGCGCTGGAAACAACCCGCCGACCGCACCGAGAACCACGGCCCAGGCCAGTCCCTGACGCATGAGCTCAGGCGTCACCGCGAAGTCGAACGCCACCTGGGAGAAACTACCCCCAAGGGTCGAGATCGTCAGTCCGTTGAAGAACACATACGCCATGACCGCGCCCATCGCGCCGCCGCAAACGGCCAGCACCAGCGCTTCAATCATCACCGAGACCACCACCGGGGTGCCACCAAAGCCGATCGCACGCAACGTGGCGATTTCGACGGTTCGATTCGATACCGCGCTGTACATGGTGTTCAGCGCCGCAAAGATCGCCCCAATCGCCATGATGACGGCGACCAGGTAGCCGAAGTTGGTAATCAGCGCGGTGAGGCCCTCGGACTGAGCTTTGTAGTACTCCTGCTCGGAGCGTATCGTCAGGTCGAGACGCGGATCTTCCTCGATACGCCGGTTCAGATCCCCGATCACGCCCGGTTCGCTCAAACGAACGCGCATGGACGTGACCGAACCCTCCCGCCGAAACACACTCTGCGCGACCTTGACGTCACCCCACAACTCGGATTCGTTGATGGCGCCCCCAGCCTCGAACAACCCGACGATATGCCAGTCCACGCCACGAAACACCATCGTGGCACCCAGATCGATGCCTTCGAACTGATCGGCGGCACCGCGCCCGGCGATCAGCTCCCGCTTGCCGAACTCGAACACCCGGCCAACGGTGATCTTCACTTCCGGGCGAATCTCAAAGGCACTTTCCTGGACGCCGCGAAACACCAGGTTGGCCGGCGTACCGGTGGCGCGCTTGGGTACGTCCACCACCGTGTAGAACTCGGCGCTACTCGCTTCGATTCCCTCCATCTGGCCCACCAGCGCCACGTGCTCGTTGATGATGCGACTCGATAACTCACCGTTCGAACCGCCACGCAGCACCAGCGCACGATCGGGTTTGCCGGTGTTCTCCAAGGTCGCACGGAATCCGTTCGCCATCGCGAGGATCGACACCAGCACCGCGACCACCCCGGCAATGCCAACCACGATCACCGATGACGAACCGATTCGGGAACCCAGGTTGCGCAGGTTCATAAGCGAGACTTCAACGATCTGACCCAACATATGGCGCGCCTAACCCCGCGCTCGCAAGGCGTCGACGATCTGCAGGCGGTTCGCGCTCAGCGCCGGCAGCACGCCAATCGCCAAACCCAGCAGCATGGCGACCCCCAGTCCGGTCGCGACGATCGTCCAGCCGAGTTCGATGCCCGGCAGGATGTTTTCGACGGTCCCGGCGACCCACGGGGTCAGCAGCGCGGCAACCCCCAAACCCAGCGCGCCCCCTACCAGGCACAACAGCACGGCCTCGCCGAGCACCAGCGAGGCAACGCCGCCATTGGTGAACCCCAGGGTCTTCAGCACGGCAAATTCCGGTATCCGCTCACGCAGCGACTGGGCGATGGTGTTGCCCGTCAGCAGCACGATGGTGAAAAAAACCGCGCCCAGAATCGCGGTCATCACCAGGCCGATACGGCCAGCCTGATTGAACATTTCACGCTGCATTTCGGCTTCAGTGGCGGTACGGGTCGGAGCCATGGAATTCTCGAACAGGGCATCGATCGCTCTGGACACTTCGGCGGCCAGGTTCGGGTCGGTCACCCGGACGATGAAGTTGCCGACCTCACCCTCGCCGAACTGGCGCGCCTCGTCGAAGTAGGCGTAGTTCAGCAGGAACACGTCCTGTGCCGATGCATTTTCAGCCACGCTGTACAGCCCCACCAGGTCGAAGACCCAAAGCCTGTCACCGCCTTTCTTCGGCCAGATATCCGCTTCGATCGGAATCTTGTCACCGATCGCCCAGCCATACTTCTCGGCCAGCGCCACCGATGCCACCGCGCCGGTCCGGGTGTTGTCGAATGCATCGAGCTGCTCCGCGGGCATCCGCAACTCCGGATAGAGATCGAAATACTCCCGCGGCGTTACCGGGTACCGCGGAAAGAAATTTCTCGGGTCCTGGTAGGTGCCACCGAACCAATTCGCATGGGTGACCGCTTCGACCCCATCCACCGCACGTATTTCGGAGATGTAGCGGTACGGTATCGGGTCGATGATCGAGTACTTCGGGGCCACCATCAGGCGGTCCGCGCCGGCGATATCAACCCCCACGCTAAACACATCGGCAATGCTGCGCAGCAGGCCAAACAGCAGGAACGCGATCATGATCGAGAACACCGTAAGGCAGGTCCGGACCCGGCGCCGGAACAGACCGGACCACATCAACCCCAGACGGCTCACGCGCTCACCTGGTCAACCAGCCGACCCTTGTCCAGGTGCAGCACGTGACTCGCGTGATCGGCGGCTTTGGGATCGTGGGTGACCATGATGATGGTCTTGCCGTGGTCCCGGTTCAGGAGCTCCAACAGGCCGAGGATCTCGTCCGCGGTGTCCCGATCGAGGTCTCCAGTCGGCTCGTCACACACCAGTATCTCCGGGTCCGCGACGAACGCCCGCGCGATCGCCACCCGCTGCTGCTGCCCACCGGACAACTCACCTGGGCGATGGTCAGCCCGATCTTCCAGGCCAACGACCTTCAGCGCGGTTGCGGCGTTGGACTTGCGCTGCGAGCGACTCAGCTTGGTCAGCAACAACGGCAGTTCCACATTGCGCTGGGCGGTGAGCACCGGCAGCAGGTTGTAGAACTGGAAGACGAAACCCACATGTTCCGAGCGCCACTTCGCCAGGGCCTTCGACGACAATTCATCAAGCCGCGTATCGCCCACTTGCACATAACCCGCGGTGGTGGTGTCCAACCCGCCGATCAGGTTCAACAGCGTTGTCTTACCCGAACCCGACGGTCCCATGAGCGCGAAGAAGTCGCCCTCCTCGATCGACAGGTCGATGTCGGTGAGCACGCGCAACTCTTCCTTGCCGCGGATAAAACTCTTCGACACCCCATTCAGTTTTACCAATGCGCTCATCTTGTTCCCTGCTTCTGCCGCTGAATTCGAATTCGTACTGCTGTATTGACGCGCGCGAGGTGCTTACCTTCGTTCGACATTCGTGGCGCAGCTCACTCGAGTCGCACGCGGCCGCCGCCGGCCAGGGCCACCATGAGGTCTTCGCTCAACTCGAGAACGACACGTTCGCCCTGCTCGACTCCCGACAGAACGCGTATCCGAGCACCCTGTCGGTCACCGAGTACGACGGCACGACGTTCGGCTCGATCACCCGATACGACGAATACGTAGCGTCCATCTTCGGTAATCGAGTTCGCCGGCAGCATCACGCCGGGCCCGTCCACCGCGGAGGCGTCCTCGGCTAAGGCCTCTTCCAGAAACGCAACCCTTACGCCCATGTCGGGAAGCACCCGGCCGTCACGTTCGAGTAGCGCGATGCGTACCCGAACGGTGGCTTTGTTGCGATCCGCTGCCGGAATGATCGCAATCACCTCCGCCGGGATCGAATAATCAGGATAGGCATTCAACGTCACCTGTACCGGTTGCCTGGCGCGGACGCGATTGATGTAGGCCTCGTTGACGTCCACCTCGACCTCCAGCGAGGCCATGTCGACGATCGTACAAATCCCGGTGCGGGTAAACCCACCGCCCGCTGAGAGCGGCGAAATCATTTCACCGGGCTGGGCCGATTTGGCGATCACCACTCCGGCAAAGGGCGCACGGATCTCCATGTCCGCAACCCGCTGGCGCTGCACCGCAACGCTCTGCTCCGCCACCGCAATGTCGCGACGGGTCCGTTCGAGACGGGCAATCAGCGCTTCGACGTCCAGCCGATCACGATCGAGGTCCGCCTGGCTGGCCAGGTTGCGTCGGGCGAGCCCCTCGGTCCGATCGAGATCCAGCTGAACCTGGCGCCGCTCGACGTCGAGCTCGTCGAGCCCGGCCCGCGCCGCCAGCAGCTGGGACTCCGCCAACGCCAGCTGAGCCCGGGGAATGCTGTCATCAAGTCGCGCCAACAAGTCACCACGCTCGACCGCCATGCCTTCTTCGATATACACCTCGATCACCTTGCCGGTGACTTTGGCGCTTACCGTTGCCTGACGACGCGCGATCACGTAGCCGGTAGCGTCGAGTACGCTGGACCCGGCCGCAGCGCCACCGGCGGCCCGCGCTACCGCTGTTTTCACCGGCAGCAGCGCATCATCGCCGGACAGATCTACAAACCAGGCGACGAAACCTACACCGCCGAGTAACGCCACCATCAGAAACCATCGCAGCGGCCGCTTCAGCACCGTGCTTGCGGCGGACGGCGCGTTGCGATCGATCTTCAATTCGTTCAGCAGGGCCTTCTTGTCCATGGCCATCACGACAACGCTGATCCGGCCGAGTCTAGCACGCAGCGAGCGGGCTTCAGGCACCACCGCCGAGTTGGTTACACTAGTAGCGAACAGCCCATTCGAATTACCGGAGCCGCCGTGCCCGAGCAACGCCAAGCCAGAGTCGTCCAGCAGATCGATCAGATCGACGCCGCCGACTGGGACCGGTGCGCGGGACCGGAGAACCCCTTTACCCGCCACGCCTTCCTCGCCGCGCTTGAAGCAAGCGGCAGCGTCTCGGCAAGCACCGGGTGGCAACCCTTTCATCTGGCACTGAACGGCGACGCCGACGAGATGATCGGCGCCGTCCCGCTGTATCTGAAAGGCCACTCCCAGGGCGAGTATGTGTTCGACCACGCCTGGGCCGACGCGTGGCACCGCGCGGGCGGGAGCTACTACCCCAAGCTGCAGTGCAGCGTGCCTTTCACGCCCGCCACCGGCAGCCGTCTGCTGACCCCGCCCGGCCCCAAGCGGGACGAAACCGAAGCCCAGCTGGTCTCCGGCTGCGTCCAACTGGCCGAGCAACTGGAAGTTTCGTCACTGCACTTTACGTTCCTACCCGAACGACAGTGGCAGAACCTCGGCAAGCTCGGGCTGCTGCGGCGCATGGATCAGCAGTTTCATTGGCGCAATCGAGGCTATGGGTCGTTCGACGAGTTTCTGGGGGAGCTGTCTTCCAAGAAACGCAAGAATCTGCGCCGCGAGCGGCGCGAGGCGTTGAGCCCAGGCATCGAGGTGGAGTGGCTCACCGGTTCCGACCTCCAGGAGCATCATTGGGACGCGTTCTACCGCTTCTACCTGGACACCGGCGACCGAAAATGGGGCCGACCCTACCTGACGCGGTCTTTCTTCAGCCTGATCAGCGAGACCATGGCCGACCAGGTGCTACTGATCATGTGCCGCCGCGAAGGCCGTTACATCGCTGGGGCGCTCAACTTCATCGGCGCCGATACGCTGTTCGGCCGCAATTGGGGTTGCATCGAGGATCATCGCTTCCTGCACTTCGAGATCTGCTACTACCAGGCGATCGACTTCGCCATCACGCACGGCCTGGATTGGGTCGAAGCGGGCGCCCAGGGAGGACACAAGGTTGCCCGGGGTTACGGCCCGCGCGCAACCTACTCGGCACACTGGATTCGAGATGCGGGGTTGCGCGACGCGATCGAGCGCTATCTGGAGGACGAACGGGATTACGTACGTCAGGACATTGAGTACACCGAGGCGCACACGCCCTTCCGCAAGGACGTCGACCTGCGCCCGCCTGCGGCCAATGCAATCTGTTAGTTAGCTGTAGCGCTCCGTAATAGCTACGGCGCGCTACAGCATGACGCTAGGGGGACGCCGTCAGTTCGCTGCGCAGCGCGCGCAGATAGATCTGCAACCGGTCGAGATTTTCAGGTCCCATGCGCAACAGCTGTTTCTGCAGCGGTGGCAGCGATTCCAAGGCCGGATCCGCGTATTCGTACAACACGTTGCTCTGTAGCAGCTCCACTTCGCCTTCCAGCAGGGGCGTCGCCAACGCCTGATCGATGCCGATGACCAGGAGGCTGCGCGCGTCGGGTCCGCGCAGACCCAGTTCCTGCAACGCATCCACCAGTAACGGAAAGAACTCGATCAGCAGCGCCGCCGCAGGTGCCGGGGCAACGCTGGTCGCAAGCTCCACGAAGCGGTCGTACCGGGCATAGCCCTTCGGATCCATGAACAACCGCTGGACCCCTTCGGGACCTTCGGGACCTTCGGGACCTTCGGGACCTTCGGGACCTTCCCTGCGAATGGGAAACGTACCCCTCGGCGCCAGGTATCCAAGCTGCCGGCGCGGGTAGTCACCGCGGCTGGCATTATCGACAACGACCGCGAAACGCCGGACCAGCTCCTCACGATCGAGCCAGGCGGCAAGCCCTGGAGACCTCTCCAACACGGATGCCCGGACAAAGTCGTCGCTCAGGTCGAGTACGGGAAGCACCGGTTCGGGCGGTTGCTCGGGAACGCCAACCTGCGGCTTTGGTTCGACCGGTGCCGGAACAGGAACCGGCTCCGCATCCGGCACCGTCACGTGCGGCGGAACGGGTTCGGGCGTCGACTGCCAACTGCGCAGCCACACCAGCCCGCCGATAACCAACCCCGCCAGGGCGATTCCAAGAACGAGAAACCGTAGCTGCATTGCCGAACCCCTCTTGCCAGAACTCTTGCGGGAGAGAGCGCCAGAAATCATGGAACCCGCTGCATTATGACCGCGCGCCGGGGTTGCGTATCCATCATCCGGCCAAATCCATTATCATTTCATATTTCCCGCGGACCACGTCCACGCCGATGCCAGCCACGCCCATCGCCCACATTCTCGCCCATCAGATCCCCGTGGATTCGCCGGTCAGTATCGCCGGCTGGGTTCGTTCGCTGCGCTCATCCAAAGGCGGATTCTCGTTCATCACTCTGCATGACGGCTCGAGTTTCGACGGGCTGCAGGTGGTGGCTGACGAGTCGCTCGACAATTACTCGGACATTACCCGGCTCAGCGCCGGGTGCGCGGTGCAGGTCGACGGCACCCTGGTGGAATCCCAGGGTAAGGGACAGGATCGCGAGATACAGGCCGCGCGGGTCGTGGTGGTCGGCTGGGTCGATGACCCGGAAGCCTACCCGATTGCCAAAAAGAGACACACCTTCGAGTATTTGCGCACCGAGGCCCACCTGCGCCCGAGAACCAATACCTTCGGCGCAATCGCCCGAGTACGCAATGCAATTGCTCAGGCCGTGCACAGCTACTTTCATCGCCACGGTTTTGTCTGGGTGAACACACCGATCATTACCGCAAGCGACTGTGAGGGCGCCGGCGAGCTGTTCCGCGTCAGTACCCTCGACGTCGTCAACCCGCCACGAACCGATGCCGGTGACGTCGACTTCTCGGAGGACTTCTTCGGCAAACAGACCTACCTGACCGTGTCAGGTCAGCTGAACGTCGAAAGCTATTGCCTGGCACTGTCCAAGGTGTACACCTTCGGGCCGACGTTCCGCGCCGAGCACTCGAACACCAGCCGCCATCTGGCCGAGTTCTGGATGATCGAGCCTGAACTGGCGTTCGCGGATCTCGACGCCAACGCGAGCCTGGCCGAAGACTTCCTCAAAGCCATATGCAGCGAAGTACTGCAGAGCCGACCCGACGACATGGCGTTCTTCGCCGAGCGCATCGATGACCAGGTGATCGAGCGTATGGAGCATGTCATCGCGAGCCCCTTCGAACGAATGGAATACGGCGACGCGATATCGATCCTTCAGGCCTCCGGGCAGAAGTTCGAGTTCCCCGTGAAATGGGGGCTGGACCTGCAGTCCGAACACGAGCGCTTCCTGACCGAGCAGCACGTGGGCGGACCGATCGTCGTAACCAACTATCCGAAGGAGATCAAAGCCTTCTACATGCGTCTCAACGACGACAACGAGACCGTCGCAGCCATGGACGTGCTGGTGCCGGGGGTTGGCGAAATCATCGGCGGAAGCCAGCGCGAGGAGCGACTCGACGTCTTGGACGCGCGGATGGGCGATCTGGTCGCCGAGGGCGGGCTCGACTGGTACCGCGATCTACGCCGCTATGGCAGCGTCCCGCATGCCGGCTTCGGGCTCGGCCTGGAACGGCTGGTGCTGTACATCACCGGGATGGAAAATATTCGCGACGTGATCCCGTTTCCGCGCGTCCCAAACAACGCAAGCTTTTAGATGTTCGCATCCCTCTACCGGCTGAGAACCTTCGTCAGCAGGTATCGCGGTCGCTTGGTCCTCGGGATCTTCGCTTTCCTGGTCGCGCGCCTGTTCGAAGCGCTTATTCCGCTGTTTCTCAAAGAAGGGATCGACCGCATCGCGACGGGCAACACCGCGGTACTGTTGCCGGTGCTCGGCATCGTGGGGGCCGTGCTGGGGCGTTTCGTCGTGGTTACCTATGCACGCATGACGGTACGTCGCGTCGGCCTGCAGGTGGCGTTCGATCTGCGTCAGCGGCTGTACGCGCAGCTCCAGCAGCAGGGGGCCGAGTTTTTCTCGCGCTACACCATCGGCGACATGATGACCCGGGCCGTGGCGGATATCAGCCTGGTGCAGCGGCTCATCGCCATGGGCACGGTGCTGCTGGTCATTCTGGTGTTCGCTGCGATCGTCGGATTCGGCTTCATGCTCGCGCTGTCGCCCATGCTCACCCTGCTGATTCTGCCGCCGCTGCCGTTTACCTTCCTGTACGCCTGGTATGCGTCCCGGCAAATGGGCATCGCCTCGCTCGACGTACAGGAACGGCTGTCGGATCTCGGCGCCCACGTGCAGGAAAACCTTTCCGGGATCCGGACGATTCAGGCGATGGTCCAGGAGGACAACGAGATCGCCCGGTTCGCGCGGACCAATCAGGAATACGCCAATGCGTTCTACAGTCAGGCGAAAATCAACTCCGAGATGGCGGCCTGGATGCCCACCGTGGCCGCGCTCTGCTCAATCATCATCCTCGGCTATGGTGGATCCCTGGTGATGGCGGGCGAGATGACGGTCGGCACGCTCACAGCGTTCTTCATGTACGTAAGCATGGTGGTGCAGCCGTTCCGCGTCGCCGGGTTCATCGTCAATCTGTTTCAACGCGCAGCCGTCGCGTCGGACCGTCTGTTCGAGGTATTCGACCTCGACCCCGAGATTGAAGACGCGCCGAGCGGTCGTACGCCGCTGCAGATTCGCGGCGAGATCGAGTTCCGCCACTTGAGTTTCACCTATCCTGGCGCTGCCAAACCCGCCCTGACCGATGTCGAACTGCAAATTGCCCGCGGGGAATCGATCACCATCATGGGCCGGGTCGGTGCCGGCAAGTCCACCCTTCTCAAGCAACTGGTCCGGTTGGTGGACGTGGCACCGGACAGCGTACTGGTGGACGGCCACGACGTGTTGGACTATCCGCTCGCCCAACTGCGCGCGCAGGTCGCGATGGTTCCGCAGGATCCGTTCCTGTTCGGTGAACCGCTGCGCGACAACCTGACCTACGACGATCCAACCCGCGAGCTCGAGCGGATATGGCACGCCGCCGAATCCGCAGACTTGAAGGAGACGATCGAGGCGTTCCCCGAACAGATCGACACCATCGTCGGCGAACGGGGGGTGACCCTGTCCGGCGGACAGAAGCAGCGCGCCACATTGGCGCGTGGATTGATCCGCAACGCTCCGGTGCTGGTCCTGGATGATTGCTTCTCCAGTGTCGACACCGAAACCGAAGAGCACATCCTCAGCGAGCTGAAGCGCCTGCGCCGCGGTCAGACAACCATCCTGGTCTCGCATCGGGCATCCACGGCACGACATTCCGACCGCATCGTGATGCTCGACGCCGGGCGCATCGTGGAGGTGGGCTCGCACGCTGACCTGATCGCTCTCGGCGGGCTGTACGCCGAACTGGAACGCATTCAGCGAGAAGGGGCCGACGACGCCGACTATCAGGCGGCCGGAGCACCGGCGTGAGCACGACCGCACCCACCACCACCGGAAAAGACCCGACGCGTCGCGACTATTCCATGTTTGACGCGGAGCTAACCGGCCAGGTGGTGAACCTTGGCCTGCTGCGTCGGCTATTAGGCTGGCTGCGACCTTACCGAAACACGCTCATCGTGAGTGCGATCCTGATCCTGGTTGCATCCACGCTGCAGGTGTTGCTGCCCGTCGTCATTTCGCTGGTCGTCATCGACCACCTGATCATGGGCGAAGCACAGGGGCTGACGCCCGACCTCGGCATGATCGAGGCGACCGACTGGATCGCCATGAGTCTCGGGCTTGAGCCGCTGATGGCAGCCTGCGTACTTTACGGCGTGCTGCAGGCCGCCTGGGCAATCACCGGCCACCTGCATCGCATGACGCTCATCACGTCGGTCATCAAGGGGCTGCGCGATCTGCGTCTGGATCTGTTCCGTCACCTGGAGACGCGGCCTTCGTCGTTCTACGACCGGGTGGCGGTGGGCCGGGTCATGACTCGCGTCACCAACGACGTCGAAGCACTGTACGAACTGCTTCGCGGCATGGGTACGTTGATTGGCGAGTTCGTCCCGTTCTTCGTGGCGCTTGGCATCATGCTGGCGTTAGACGCCAAGTTGACCGGCCTTCTCCTGCTGGCGCTGCCGATCATGGGGGCTGCAACCGTGTTCTTCCGGCGCGCTACGCGCCACCTGTTTCGCCTGGTGCGGCAATCCGTATCCGCGCTGAATCAGAACCTGCAGCAGAACCTGTCCGGCCTGCAGGTGGTTCAACTGAGCGAGCGTCAGGCCGAGAACCTCGGCCGTTACACCCGGATCAACGAGCAGAATCGCGGCCACGAGATACGCTCCATGCGTCTGGAGACCTGGTACGGCGCGTTCACGGATTCCATTGCGTCCGTCGCCATCGGAGTGGTGGTGTGGTACGGCGGCGGCGCCGCCATTCAGGACAACATCTCACTCGGCGGCATCGTCCTGTTCACCCGGTTCATCGACATGTTGTTCCACCCGATCGTGGTGCTGGGCGAGCAGACCAACATCCTGTTTCGTGCGATGGCCTCGGGCGAGCGGATCTTCCAGGCGCTCGATTGGGACGAGCGGATCCACGAACCATCGGACCCGGCGAAACTACCGGACCGACTCCAGGGCGAGGTCGAGTTTCGCGACGTGCATTTCGGCTACGATCCCGACGTCGAGATTCTGCGTGGTGTTTCCTTCACCATAGCGCCCGGAGAGAAGCTTGCGATCGTCGGTCCAACCGGCAGCGGCAAGAGCACCTTGATTCGTCTGTTGGGACGATTCTACGATTTCGACGACAATCAGATTTTCCTGGACGGAATCGATCTGAACGCCATTCACAGTCACGACCTGCGCTCGCGCATTGGCGTGGTGCTGCAGGATTTCCATATTTTTTCCGGCACGATCTACGACAACATCGCGCTCGGGCATTCCGATGTCTCGATGGAACGTGCCATGCAAGCCGCGCGCACCGTGAATGCCCATGGATTCATCACCGCCCTGCCGGATGGCTACAGCACACGGCTTTCCGAGCGCGGTCAAAACCTCTCCCAGGGACAGCGGCAACTGCTGGCCTTCGCCCGCGTGCTAGCCGCCAACCCAGAGATTCTGATCCTCGACGAAGCCACCGCCAGCATCGACACCGAAACCGAACTGCTGATCCAGGATGCGCTGCGCAATCTCACCGCCGGACGCACGTCGATCCTCATCGCGCATCGCCTGCAAACCATTCAGGAAGCCGATCGAATTCTGGTGCTGCACCATGGACGGGTGCAAGAGCTGGGCACCCACGAGGAACTGATCGAGGCGCGCGGGCTGTATTACACATTGCACACCTTGCAATTTCAGGATGTCAGCGAGGAGGAGATCGATGAAGTGCTGGGCGAGTAAGCACGCATCCCGCACCCACGAACCCGGCGCTCAGTCGGTGTCGGGCTGGTAGCTGAGATCGGGGCGGCGGATGGTCAGTAACGTTTCGACGTGCGCCACCGCGGCTCTGCGGGATTCCTGGATGGACTGAGATTTCCGTTCGCCGAAAGCCTTGGTCAGGCGTTCCGCAATGGACATGTCGGAGCTGTCCAGATCGGTCCATTTCATCGGGATGGCGATCCGGAAGGTGTTGGCGGACCCGGCACTCGGCGCGTAGGCAAACCAGTGGCGGTCGCTGTCGACCTTCTCGGTCGCCTCTACCAGCTGTTCGAGGTAGCGCTCGTACTGGGCCGCCATCCCGGGGTTGACTGTGATGACCACGGTCCAGACCACTTCGAAATCGCCCAACTCGTTTGGCCGGCTGAGATCCGGGCGTGGAATGAACGCCTGCACCCGGGTGCTCTTCACCGACTCGGCGAACATGGCGACTATCCTGGCCGCTTCCTCTTGACCAAAGGCTTCGGCCAGCAGCGGTTCCGGCTTCACGTCCGAAAACTTGTCATAGAAACTCAACGAGTAGTAGGTCGATCCTGGCCCAAAGGCCGCCACCTGGGTAGCAAATCCAGAATCCGGGGCGGTTTGCCTCGTCGCCTCGATGATCTTCAGCACAGCCGCTTCGAACAGCGCGTTCTTGCCCGGATAGACCTCGGTCGTACGAAGCGTTGCAACGGCCGCATCGAACGATTGGGCATGCGCCGCTCCGGCAATGCCCGTCCACATCGCAAGGTGGGCGATCAACAGCGAAACGGTCGTGGCTTTCACCCAGGACATGGCTATCTCCTTGATTGACGCGTCAGGGCGGCGGATTTAGTCGCCGCCGGGTTCGAGGCTGAGGTCCGGTCGGCCAACCGTCAGCCCGGTCTCAACCTGCGTAACGACGGCGTCACGCGATGCCAGAATGTTCGCCGCTTCCTTCTCGCCAAACGCTTTCTCCAGGCGTTGGGAAATCGTCATCCCCGGGTTATCCAGATCGGCCCAGTTCATCGGAACGGCAAATCGGTACGTCGTACCCGCGCCGATGCCGGGTGAGTAGCCGAACCAGTTCGAATCCTTATCGACCTTGTCCGTCGCCTCAACGAGTTTGTGCATGTAGTCTTCGAACGCCGGCGCGCCACCGATGGCCACCTCCACGCGAATCACATACACCACCTCGAAATCGCCGAGTTCCGTCCGCCGACTCAAATCTTCGCGCGGGATGAACGTCTCAACCCGGGTATTTTCGACCGCCTCGTCCAGCATGGCACCAATCGCCGCAGCTTCTTCCTGGCCGAACGCTTCCATGAGCACATTGCGCTGCCGAAGGTCCGAGGCCTTCTCGAGGAACCGGTAGATGTAGTAACCACTGCCAGAACCACCGACGGCGGGTACCCGGACACCAAAGCCCTGATCCGGGTCGACTTTCTTCACCGCTTCACGGAATTTGGCCAGCACCGCTTCATACTGCTGGGCTTTGCCGGGAACCACGTCCACCATCCGTATGGACACCAATGCGGGTGTCGTGTCCTGCGTGGATGCGGACCCCGCGACCGACAACAACATCCCAAAGACGGCCGTCGCCGCACCTTTCATCAATCTGCTCATGGAGCCTCCTCCCCGGGAAGGACTGCGCATGATGCGCCTCGACCAACGCGCTATCAACGGAGAAGCCAGTGTCGTTGTGATCTCCACGCAACGGTGCCAAATTACGAGCATGGACGACCTGGATCTCTGCTACATGCCCGCGACCGAACTCGCTTCGGCGATCAAGCAGAAGACGGTCTCACCGGTGGAGGTTGCGCGCGCCGTGTTGGCGCGAATCGAAGCGCTGGATCCCAAGCTCAACGCATTCGCGACGTTCACACCCGAACTCGCGCTCGAGGCGGCGCGGGCAGCTGAGAAATCCGTCGTCGCAGGGGAGCGGCTCGGCGAATTGCACGGCATACCCGTGACGATCAAGGACCTCACCTCGACCGCGGGCATTCCAACGCAACACGGGTCCAAGATTCTAGCTGGCCACATTCCCGCCGCCGACGCGGTCGCCGTAACCCGCATCAAACAGGCCGGCGGGATCGTACTGGGTAAAACCACGACCCCGGAGTTCGGCTGGAAAGGCGTCAGCCAAAGCCCGCTCACCGGCATCACCTCGAACCCGTGGCGGCTCGGTTACAACGCCGGCGCGTCGTCCGCCGGTGCAGGAGTCGGCGCCGCCGCAGGATATGGGCCTCTCCATCAGGGCTCCGACGGTGCGGGCTCGATTCGAATGCCAGCACATTTCTGTGGTGTCTTCGGTTTGAAGCCGACCTTCGGCCGAATTCCCAACCTGCCAATCCCGAACAACGACCAGGCATCCCACATCGGACCGATGACTCGCACCGTGGCAGACGCCGCACTGTTTCTGAAGGTCATGGCCGGATCGGACCCGATCGATCACATGAGCCTGACGGCCCCGCCCCCAGACTATCCGCGCTTACTCAGTGCCGACGGAGCAACGCCGAAGATCGCGTTCAGTCCCGACCTCGGGCACGCGCGAGTCGACGCCGAGGTCAGCGAATTGGTCGCATCTGCAGTCGGAGTTTTCGCGGACCTTGGTTGCCCAGTCGAAGAGATCACGCCCCCGTTCGGACCACTCGGGCCAGAACTCGGGCGGTTTTTCTGGACTGTGCATGAAACGAATCTGGCGCATTACCTCGAAGAGTGGGAAGACGAGATGGACCCCGGCCTCGTCGCATGCATCAAGGAGGGCAGCGGTCGTTCCGCCGACGAGTATCTCGCCATGAGGGCTCGAAAGCTGGAGTACGTCGGTCAGATTCACCAGTTCATGCAAGACTGCGATCTGCTCCTCACGCCGGCGGTGTCGGTGGCAGCCTTCCCTGCGGACCGCCTGCAGCCGGAACACTGGCCGCAACATCCATGGGACTGGATCAGTTGGGCCGAGTTTTCCTACCCGTTCAACATGAGTGGCAATCCTGCCGCAAGTGTCCCGTGCGGGTTCACCGAAGCGGGCCTACCGGTCGGCTTGCAGATCGTCGGGAAGCGAACTGACGAGTTGAATGTGCTGCGGGCCGCCGCCGCATTCGAGTCGGCCCGGCCGTGGCACGACAAGCGCCCAGCGCTGTAGCAACCGTTTCAGTCATGACATCCTCCGGGCGAAGCCGACTCCGCACTTCAACATTGATGTTGTTCGGCTTGCCCGACTTTGCCGTGTATATGGCGGTGATTCCGGTGGGGCTCTATCTGCCGTTCGTCTACGCCAAAGACCTGGGTCTGGATCTTGCGGATGTCGGCCTGCTGCTCATGCTCGCCCGGGTCTCCGATGTCGTCACCGACCCGCTGATCGGCTGGCTGAGCGATCGGACAAGTACCCGCATCGGCCGGCGCAAGCCCTGGATGGCCGCGGGCGCGCTGGTGATGATGATTGCGGCATTCCGGCTGTTCAGTCCGCAAGGCCCGGTCGACAACACGTACCTGTTGGTCTGGGCGGTGTTGCTCTGGCTCGGTTGGACCATGATCAACATCCCGTACTACGCCTGGGGGGCCGAGCTGTCGGACGACTACAACGAGCGCACCCGCATCACCGGCTGGCGCCAGGCGTTCGGCTTCCTCGGCAACCTGACCGTACTTTCGGTCCCGGTGATTGCGGGTGAGCTGATCGGCTACGGCAGCATCCCACACGAGGGCATGACGATTATCGGTGGTATGGCGCTGGTTGCCTTGCCGCTGATGATCGGAGTGACCTTGTGGACGGTGCCGGAACGCAACGACACAGTGCCGTCGCGCGCGCCGATGCTGACGAACGCCCGTCAGATATGGGCCAATGGTTCGTTCAAGCGGCTGTTCTTCGGCTTCATGTTGATGTCGGCTGGCACCGCCTGGGGGTCCGCAACGTTCTTGCTGTTTGCAACGTTTGTGGTCGAGGCCGAAGCGCAGACCCAGGCCATTCTGCTGGGCTATTTTGGCGCCAACATCCTGGCACTGCCCGTGTGGGTGCTGATCGCCCAGCGTGTAGGAAAAAAGGAAACCTGGATCGCAGGCGCCGTCATGTTCGTGATCGTCACGCCAATGTTTCTGCTGCTCGACGGCGGTGATCTGTGGCCGTTTTTTCTGGTCCTTGCGCTGTATGGGATCGCCGGCGGCAACTTCGGCGCGTTGTCGATGTCGATGAAAGCAGATGTCATCGAGATAGCGACGCGCAGGACTGGGGAGAACATCGCGGGTTCTTACGTTGCCGTCTGGTCGTTCGGTCAGAAAATGGTGGCGGCCGTGGCGGTCGGCCTGGCGCTGCCGATGCTGCAATGGCTCGGATTCGATCCCAACGGTACCAACGGACCCGCGGAGCTACGCGCGCTCGCGCTCGTGTACGTGCTGCCACCCTGGTTGATGTATGCGGCCTCCATCTTCGTGATCTGGCGCTACCCGATCTCCGCGTTCCGGCTCCGTCGCATCCGTGCGGCGTTCGACCGGCGCGATGCACGGCGGCCGGACACCGACAATCGATGCGCTACAATGCGCCGATGAGTCGCGAACCGAACATTCGCAGCGGCGAGAAGTTCGTCACCGCCCAGGGTTTCAGCGCCATCAAGGACGGGATGAAACACACCCGCGCCGCGTCGCGAACCACTGGCCGAAAGCCCGACTGGCTGCGTGTGCGCATCGCGGGTGGCGGGAAGTACGCCGAAGTGCACGACATCGTCCGCCAGCAAAAGCTGAGTACCGTCTGCGAAGAGAGTCACTGCCCCAACATCGCCGAGTGCTGGAGCGCCGGAACCGCGACGATCATGGTGATGGGTTCGGTGTGCACCCGCGCGTGCCGCTTCTGCGCCGTGGATACCGGCAACCCGCAAGGTTGGCTCGACCCCAACGAACCCGCCAACGCCGCGCTGTCTGTCCAGTTGATGGGGCTTCGCTATGTGGTGATTACTTCGGTCGACCGGGACGATCTGGACGACGGCGGCGCGGCCCACTATGCCGCCTGCATCCGCGCGATCAAGACCCGCAACCCGGAAACCTCAGTAGAGGCCCTGACGCCGGATTTTCGCGGCCGTCGCGAATCAGTCGCCACCGTGGTTGAAGCCGGTCTGGAGGTATTCGCCCAGAACGTCGAGACGGTCGAGCGATTGACCCACGTGGTGCGTGACCCACGCGCCGGGTACCAGCAAACGCTGGGGGTGCTGGCGATGGCGAAGGAAATCCGCCCGGACATCCTGACCAAGACCAGCTTGCTGCTGGGAGTCGGCGAACGCGACGACGAACTCAAAACGACCATGGATGATCTACGCGCACACAACGTCGACGTGCTGACCCTGGGTCAATACCTGAGGCCGACGCCGAACCACCTCGACGTCGCCCGCTGGGTGCATCCGGATGAGTTCGCACGCTATCGGGAGTGGGGGCTGCAACGTGGCTTTCTAGAGGTCGCCTCAGGTCCGCTGGTGCGGTCCAGCTATCGCGCGGAGCGGGTACTGGAGCGCAGCAACCTCGGCTTGAACTATCAGGCGATTCCAGTGACCCACTTGGGGGCAGACTAGGCCCGCTCGATCCGAATGTACATCGTCCACGGCCCAGCCGCGTCACCCTTCGTCCGCAAGCTCTGCATCTTTCTCGGCGAGAAAGGCCTGGCCTTCGAGCGCCGCGAACTCGATCCGCTGGATAAGTCGCCGCGCTTCCTGGCAATGAACCCGATCGGCCGCGTCCCGATACTCGAAGAGCCCGATGGGAATCTGGTCTCAGACTCATCCGTGATCTGCGACTACCTCGAACGCATTCACCCGACACCTCCACTCTTTCCGGTAGAGCCCCGCGCCCGGGCCCGGGCGCTCTGGTTGGAAGAGTATGCGGATACCAAGCTGGTCGAAATCTGCGCGCGGGTGTATTGGATGCAGGTGCTGATCCCTGCGCGCAGTGGGCAACCGGTCGACGCGGACGCGGTCAAGGAATACGTCGATCAGGAATTCCCGACCGTGCTCGGCTACTTTGAGTCCTGCGCGCCCGCCACAGACGCCATCGTCGACGGTCAGTTTGGCATCGCCGATATCGCCTTGGCGTCCCCCATCCGGCTGCTGTCGCTGGCGGGCGATCCCCTGGACGCATCACGTTGGCCACGCTTCGACGCCTACACGCGTCGCGTGCTGGCACGTCCCGCGGCAGTGGCTCTCCATGAGGCCGAATTGCATGCGACCGAGGTGTTCGGACGAACCGGCAACGCCCCGACCGGAACCACTGCGACCGGCACAGCGTGATGAGTCATCCCGTTCGCACTGCAAGGACTGCAACCTAAGGACCGACAATCGCCATGAGTAACAGCATCGTGGCGCAAGCCAATGCCGAAGCCACGCCCATCGAGGTGATCCTGAGCGATGACTACGGGTCCTGGTTGGCCGATCAGACCGAGACGGTTCAGTCCTGGCTGAGCGAGAGCGGCTTCGCCGCCAAGGCCGGGAGCTGGGCCTGGATACCTGGCGCCGACGGACCGGAGCGCCTCGTCGCCGCGGTCGAAAAACTCTCGCCAACCTGTCTTGGGCACCTGCCTCTGGCGCTTCCCGAAGGCAACTACCGCCTGGAGGCCGCTGGCGCCGATGTAAAGGAGATTTGCGCGCTCAGTTGGGGACTCGGGGCGTATCAGTTCACGCGCTACAAATCGGCCGATCGGCAACCGGCGACCCTGCACCTCGACCCGACCGTAGATGCGGTGTTGCGCCAGTTGGACGCGATCTACCTGGTGCGCGATCTCATCAACACACCGACCAACGACATGCTTCCCGATCAGCTCGAACTGGCGATCGTCGAGTTGGCCAATGACTTCGATGCGCAATGCAGTGTGACCACCGGAGAGGACCTGCTGAAGCAGAACTTTCCTACCATTCACGCCGTCGGACGGGCCAGTGCCTGTGCTCCGCGACTCATCGATCTTGGCTGGGGTGACCCAGCGCACCCGGCCATCGTTCTGGTCGGCAAAGGTGTGTGCTTCGACAGCGGCGGGCTGGACATCAAAACCGCCGCGGGCATGCGCCAGATGAAGAAGGATATGGGCGGGGCCGCCCACGCCATTGGGCTGGCACGACTGATCATGTCCGAACAGCTACCGGTTCAGCTGCGCTTGTTGGTACCGGCAGTCGAGAACGCAATCTCGGACAACGCCTACCGCCCCGGCGACATCATCACCACCCGCAAGGGCATCACCGTAGAGATCGACAATACCGACGCTGAGGGGCGCCTGGTGCTGTGCGATGCCCTTGCGCTGGCCAGCGAATCATCGCCCGATCTGATCATCGACTTCGCCACGTTGACGGGCGCGGCGCGAGCCGCGTTGGGCCCGGAACTACCGGCGATGTTCTGCAACGACGACGTCCTTGCCAGCGGCATCCTCGAGGGCGCGCAGCACGCCAGCGACCCGGTGTGGCGCATGCCCCTGCACCAGGCGTACAAGTCGATGCTCGACAGCAACGTCGCCGACATGGCGAACGGCGCCAGCAGTCCCTACGCCGGCGCGATTACCGCGGCACTGTTTCTGGAGAGTTTCGTTGCGTCTGACATCCCCTGGGTGCACTTTGATGTCATGGCCTGGAACCTCGCCAGCAAGCCCGGGCGACCCGCAGGGGGCGAAGCAATGGGGCTGCGAGCGGTGTACGCTTACCTGGAACAGACATTCGCGGGGTAACTCCAGCCCGCCCAAGGAGGTATTCATATGTTCATCGCCATGAACCGCTTCGAGATCGCGCTCGGCCACGAAAAGGACTTCGAAGACGTGTGGCGCAACCGCGACAGCCACCTCGACGGTGTGCCCGGCTTCACCGGCTTCAAGCTGCTGAAAGGGCCGAGTAACGACGAGTTCACGCTGTACGCCTCACACTCCACCTGGGAGTCGCGGGCAGCGTTCGAGGCATGGACTGAGTCGGATGCATTCCGCATGGCCCACTCAGGCGCCAATCCGCGCAAGGGAACCTACATGGGGCATCCGAAGCTCGAGACCTTCGAGGCAATCCTGTAACGATGTTCGACACCCTCGAAGGCGCGCCCACGGGAACCCAGGTAGCGCTCGATGCGGTGTTCGACGCGCTGCGCTTCGACGCCGAGGGTCTGCTGCCAGCCATCGCCCAGCATGCCGACAGCGGGGAGATACTGATGTTCGCCTGGATGAATCGCGAGGCGCTCCGGGAAACGCTGCAGTCCGGGCGCGTCTGCTATTTCTCGCGCAGCCGCAGGTCTCTGTGGCGAAAAGGTGAAGCGTCCGGCAACGTCCAACGGCTCAAGGAGCTGCGCTTCGACTGTGACGGAGACGTGGTGCTCATGAAGATCGACCAGACCGGGCCCGCCTGTCACACGGGACGCGCAACCTGCTTCTATCTCAAGGTAGACGGCGACCAGGTGATTGTAGATCGCGATATCGACGTCGATCCCGAGGCGATGTACG
>SMVA01169153.1_pt1 | contig 39012 bp, 33 predicted proteins | sample 2456451 | NCBI WGS metagenome assembly SMVA01 (sample SAMN11095933, study PRJNA526329) | marine sediment metagenome | biome: Marine sediment; feature: Surficial sediment; material: Deep marine sediment; isolation source: Hadal surficial sediment | place: Pacific Ocean | collected 2014-05 | depth...
ACGAATGCTGCGCCGAACATCCATAGAAAGTAACGGTTGATCGTTGCGGTATCGTCAGCCGCCAAGCCCGCGTCGATCAGGTAGCGCACGGCCAGGGGAAATGCGAGCAACGCGGCGGCCGCCGTGACGAGCGCGATCAGGGCTAACGCGAGCGTGCCGAGATAGGGCCGGATGAATGGAATCAGGGCGACTAAGGGTCGTGCCGAGCGGGATTTCGGGCGATCGATTGCTGACGGGTCTGCCATGGCTGGTCATCATGGCATGTTCCCCAGTGCTAGGCACGCTCGCGTTCGGCGGCACTTCGCTGGCGCTGCTCCGGTGGATAGTGCTAAGTTCGTGCCCGATAAGACGAATCAAGTTCGGAGAATAACAATGAGAGACGCTTTCCCGGCAATCGGTTTGCTCGTGGTTTTTGGCTTCACGCTCGGGTCGATCGAAGGCTGTCAACCCGGTAGCCCGGCTCCGGCCGATCGGGTACTGATGAACGGCAAGATCCTGACGGTAGATCAGGATTTTTCTGTCGCGCAGGCGCTGGCGATCCAGGGAAATCGAATTGTCGCGGTCGGTAGTGATGAGCTGCTGTCCGCGTATGTAGGTGACTCGACTGAAGTACTGGACTTGGAAGGACGCACCGTGATACCGGGCTTGATTGACAATCACATGCATTTTATTCGCGCGGTGCAACGCTGGAACCTGCAGGCGCGGATAGACGGCATCAACTCGCGGCAAGAGGCGCTGGCCGTTATAGCCGCGAAAGCCGCCACGATGGAACCGGGCGCATGGCTGATGGTGCAGGGTGGTTGGCGAGAGAATCAATTCGCGGACCAGCCAGGAGGCTTCACGCTGGAGGAGCTGGATGACGCTGCGTCGAATAATCCGCTGTTTTTACAGGTGACCTACGGAACGGTTTACGCGAACACCCTGGCGTTGGAGGCGGTGGGCGTGTCCCCGGAAGAGGGAGCGCAGCACCGAGGGCCGCCGATGATCTCCGGGCAGCCGCCGTACGGCCTACTCAACGAACAGATGCCGGAGGTATCCGCCGCGCAGCTTGAGCAGAACATGTTCGATTTTATCCACGAGCTAAACCGGGCAGGGCTTACAAGCGTCTACGATGTCGGTCGGCCACCCGAGGGCGATATCTCGTTGGTCCAGGAGATGAACGATCGTGAGCCATTGCCCCTGAGGGTCTGGCATACGCTGAAATATCAAGCCTATGATCTGGAGGGCGCGGACGCGGCAGTCGAACTCGTCCGGCAGAGCACGGCCAACAGCACGAACGATTATTACGGGTTACTCGGCTTGGGCGAGCACGTCTACTTGCCGTTCTTCGATAACCCGGGACGGACCGAGCCCTACGCCGAAGAAATCGTCTCGGGCTTTATGCGGATCGCCACGGCAGCGGCCGAAGGCGGGTTTCACATTCACGAGCATACGATGGCCGATGTCACGGTACGGGATTTACTCGGCCCGTTTACGGAGCTAAACGAGACCATTCCACTCGCTCCGCTACGCTGGACTCTGGCCCATGTCTTCACCATCGAGCCCGAGAGCATTCGGCGGGCGAAGGATCTGGGTCTGACCATCGCCATCCATAGCGTGGCCATGTATGGTCCACCGGCGCGGCAGCCGCCTCTAAGGCAGATTCAAGACAGCGGGATCGTCTGGGGGCTGGGAACCGATTCGACGATCGTCGCTCACTATCAACCCTTCATCACGCTCGGCTGGGCCGTCAGCGGGAAGTCGCTGAATGGAAGCCAGGTCATCGACGAGCCGGTTACCCGCGAGGAGGCACTGATCGCGCATACACGCTCGAATGCCTATCTGTTGTTCAAGGAAGACGATATCGGCTCCCTCGAGGCCGGCAAACTCGCCGATCTGGTCGTCCTCGATCGGGACTACATGACCATCCCGGTAGACGACATCATCAATATCGAGCCGCTACTGACGATGGTCGGTGGCCGAATCGTCTTCGACACGCTGCAGTAAGCCGTCGCGCGCGATAGGTATCGGGCGCAACGGCAGATGGCCGTGCGAGTTGTCGGCGTCTCTAGCCGATTTTCAGCAAGCGGCTCAAGTTGCCGCCGACGATGGCTGCCTTGTCTTCGTCGCTTAGTGACGGCGAGTTCAACACCACGTCTAGCGTGTCGGGCCAGTTGAACGGCACATCCGTACCGTAGACGATCTGGCTTGCGCCCATCTCGGCAACGAGATGCCGCAGACCCTCCTCGTCGAACACTATGGTGTCGACGAGTATCTGCTCGCGCAGATAGTCACTGGGATTCTTCTCGCTCGCGCATTCCGCGTTGGCGCGAACTTGGCATGCGACTTCCGAGCGTCCGAGGTAGGACGGCATGTAGCCGCCACCATGCGCCGCAACGATTCTGAGGTCCGGGAATCGATCCAGGACGCCCTCGTAGATCAGGTGCGAGAGGAAGATGGTGGTTTCTAACGGGTTGCCGATGATGTTGCCGAGATCACCGCGTCCGGAAAGGCCGTCCTCGCGAATGGCGTTCTGGGCGCCGTTAGGATGCATGAAGATCGGCGCGCCGAGCTCTTGGGCCTTGGCCCAAAACGGGTCAAACCTCGGGTCGGAGACATGCTCGCCGAGGACGTGACCGCCGATCGACGCACCGCGGTGCCCGAGTTCGTTCATCGCGTACTCCAACTGTGCGGCTGCGAGCTCCGGATACTGCAGCGCGACGGACGAGAGCGCCACGAACCGGTCGGGATGGGTCTCGACCCAGACACCCAGTGCTTCGTCGTGCACGCTGACGATACGGCTCGCTAAATCTTCGTCCGCCGCATACCACCAATAACGGTTGATGGAGAGGGCCTGATAATCGATTCCGCGCTCGTTCATGACATCCAAACGTTCCGGCCCGAGCGCCTGCCATGCCGGGAATCCAACGTCTTCGAAGTCGGTGCCGCCAAGAAGTTCGGCGACCTCCGGTATGACGCAATGCGCGTGAATATCGACTGTTCGGGTGCGCCGCCCACCGATAGAGATCTCCCGGCGCGCCGGTTGAGCGACTACGTCGAGCCCATAAGTCATCGCAACCAGCCCGGCGGTTGCGTTGCCGGCAGTCCTTAAAAACTCTCTTCGATTTGCCACACTGTTCCCCTTATTTTTTGTCGATGAGCAGGCTGAGCCGACTTCAAGCTGATGCCTTACGAGTCGGGATCGTCCGCCTGCCTCCCCCGGAGGAGTTGTTAGTTATTAACGCAGATGCTGGTCTAGCATAGACTATCCGTCTCGAAACTTGAATGCTCGCTCGCTTCGCATGGACGGCTGCACCGGGTCAGGCCGACGTCAGCAGCCCCAGCGCGGACATCGGCTCTGTCAGCGTACGCGTGAAGTCAGATCTTGACCCGTTTGGTGTCGGTCTGCCGCCTCTCGGTGGCCGTGCTGAAACCGTCCACATTGAGGAGGATCACCGGGACGTCGTTGGCCTTGGCATACGCCACTGCTTTGTCGACGGCGGCTTTGAGGAGCAAGGCTTTCTCAGTCACCGGAAGGATCGTCCACGGAAATCCTGTGGACTCGTTGTTCTCGTAATAGTGTTCGACCGTCGCCATGATCGTCGGACCTTCCTCCGACAGCCGGTAGGGGGCAACGACGAGACAGTTCGGATGATTGATCTGATCGTCGGTGCGCGGGATGATCTTGATGTCTCCCAGGTCGGTCGACGAAGTGGAGGGCGTCTCGACTGCGGTTGCGCGGGGCTTCTCGCTCATAACTTGAGCAATGTAGCCAATCAGGGGCCGTTGGACTGAGACCCATCACCCAGTTCGGGAGATCGATTGGTTTGCAGTACGGCGTTTCGCGTCTCGGCGCCACCTCTGGGGATCGGGGACCACGACGCTGGTAGGGGGTTGTCAGTTGCCGCCGACATGGCGATCCCGCGCCGCGACCCCGATATCCGCGTGGTCGGTAAAGAAGCCGTCGATTCCGAGCGCCAGAAACGCGGCGATCTCCTGAGCAGCCGCGCCGAGCTCGGTGACATCCGACGAAGACCTGAGATTTACCGGTAGGAACTGGTTCTCCGCTCTGAACGTATAAGGGTGTACCAACAGGCCGGCGGCGTGGGCATGCGCAACAAAGTCACTCGCATTCTCGGCTGCCAGATTGCCGCTGCTGTCCAGGGGTATAAGGAAAGCGTATTTCGCGGGCCCGACGCCGTCGGCGTAGGTCGCGATCTCGCGCAGCCCGTCAGCGGTGGCCATGGCCGCGTAAGTCAGCGCGACTCCCGTGGTTTGTAGATCGTACGGCTGGCCGGAGCCACTAAGTAGTTGCACTAGCCGCAGATCCGTGACGCGATCCAGACGGCGTAGGCTCTCGACCTCGAACGATTGCAGGAAGACGCTGTGGTGAGGTTCGTGATAGCCACTGTCTCGCAACACCCGAGCTAATGCTGCTTCCATCGGCAGCCCGATGTCGTCGAAGTAGGTTGGATGCTTCAGCTCGATGTAGAGCCCGATGTCCTTCGCGAGCATTATCTCCAACGCCTGAATTACCGCGATAACCTGTTCGAGTGTCGGCACGCCGTATCGGCCGTCAAAACGGGTGTTGGCCGGGCGCACTAAGGGAAGGCGTTCGATTGCGCGGAGGCTGCGTAGCTCTTCGAGCGTGAAGTCTTCGCTGAACCAACCACTGACGGCACGCCCGTCCACAATCTTGTCGGTCCGTCGATCGTGAAACTCGGGAGCGTCAGCGACGTCCGTGGTGAGATTCAGTACGTTGTCGTGTCGAGCGACCAGGTGCCCATCTCGCGTGCTGACCAAATCGAGTTCGATAAAGTCCGCCCCCTGCAGAACGGCTGTCGAATAGGCGGCCAGAGTATGCTCTGGTAGATAACCGCTGGCGCCGCGATGAGCGATCACGATCGGCAGAGTGTTCGGCAGAGCCATTCGTTCCGGCCCGGCGCCCTGGACTTGTCCTCCCGCATGATGGATGGGTCCCAAGCCGACGGTGATTAACAGCAAAGCCTGACTTGTTTTTCTCGCGCGTGCCACAGTCCGAGTATCCGCATTGAGAGAATCGACGCCGCTATGTTAAACGGCTTCGTTCAATTATGAGAAGCGCATCCGGAAATCGGCCTGGGATTCGCGTAGGCTGCTAGACTTTCCGGTGCGCTCAAGACAATAAAAGTCTCCTCGGAGCTAGGCTTGAGCGCGTCTGCTGAACCTCCCCTCGCCGCACTCACGACCCTGCCAGATCTCTACAGCACGGGATCGCTCGAATCGCTGCGCATACCGCCCGAAATGCGGCGTTAGCTGTTTAGCTCGCGCGTGGGTTAAGCTGCCCGTCCCGTTTTTCAGGACGGCCCGTCCGCCCCCATGTAAGCCATGACCGACGGATCGACAACCCCCGGCTCCGCACAGCGGCCATTAACCCATCGGGCGATCCTATCGATGGCTTTGCCCGTCATGATCTCCAATGTCTCGACGCCGTTGCTCGGTATCGTCGATACCGGAATCGTGGGCCAGATTCCGGATCCAGCCTATATCGGCGCTGTCGCGGTCGGCTCGCTCGTCTTCACGTTCGTCTTCTGGGCGTTCGGCTTTCTGCGCATGGGAACGACCGGGCTGACCGCTCAGGCGCTCGGCGCCCGAGACACCGATGAGATGTCCGCGTGCCTCGGTCGCGCATTGCTGATTGCCGTCGCGGCGGGCACGGCGTTGGTTCTGTTGCAGTGGCCGATTCGTGAAACGGCTTTCGCACTGCTGAGTGGTAGCTCTGGAGTCGAAGGGTTGGCACGCGAGTATTTCGACATTCGCATCTGGGCGGCGCCGGCGACATTGACGAACTATGCGTTGCTGGGATGGTTCATCGGACTCGGCAGAACTGATATCGGGCTCGTACTGCAGCTCATTCTGAATCTATCCAACATGGCATTGGACGCGTTGTTCGTGCTGGGCTTCGGATGGGACGTGCAGGGCGTCGCGCTGGGGACACTGCTTGCAGAATGTCTTGCCGCGACGATCGGCTTGCTAATCGCGGTGCGCCATCTGCGCAGCCTCGGCGTACGCTGGTCAGTGGTCCGTCTGTTAGACGCTGCGCGTTTGCGGCGAACGTTCGCCGTCAACGGGGACATCATGCTTCGGTCGTTGGCGTTGATCTCCGTTTTCGTCTGGTTTATGGCCCAGGGGGCGAAGCAGGGGGACGTCATTCTTGCCGCGAACGCGGTGCTCATGCACTTTATCTCGGTAGGGGCATTTTTTCTGGACGGCCTGGCGTTCTCTGCCGAGGCGCTCGTCGGCCGCGCCGTGGGTGCGGCTCATCGCGCAGGCCTAAAGGCGGCTGCGGCCATGACGACAATGTGGGCCGCCGGGGTCGCGGTTCTAATCTCGGTCATACTCATTACGTTTGGTGCCCTGTTTATCGATATTCTCACGGTGGACGCCGCAGCACGGGAGGCGGCGCGCACTTATCTTCCGTGGGCTGCGGGCGCGCCCATACTCGGCGTCTGGGCCTTTCAACTCGACGGTATCTTTATCGGTGCAACTCGCACGGCGGATATGCGTAACGCGATGCTGGTGTCGATGGCGATTTTTTTCGCAGCCTGGTGGACGTTGCTGCCGTTCGGCAATCATGGCCTCTGGGCCGCGCTCTACGTCCATTATCTCGCCCGCATCGCTACGCTGTTGTACTACTATCCGAGGTTAGTGCGCTCCGTGGCCGCTTGAGTTCGCGCGCTTCAGCGCGCGTCGCTTGGGATTCAGCCAGGACGGTGTTATGTTCTCGGCAAGTCCGGTTATACGATAAAGCCAACCGACCAGCCGGTGGGGAGATTGCCAATGTTTCATACAGTATCCTGCCGACGTCGATACGGGATCAAAGCCGGCGCGATAGTGCTATTCGTGCTTCCGGGATTCGCCGTGGCGCAAACTTTCACCCATGTACATCTTCGCACGCCGGATCCGGCAGCCGCGGCCGAGTGGTATCACACGCTCGTGGGAGGGGAACTCCGGCCTTCCGCCGGGGGAATGGGCTCTGTCAGGCAGGCCCACGGCTCGATCTCGACCATGCTCGATGATGCGGACGCCGAGTCGAGCAGCGGCAGCGTGATCGACCATTTCGGTTTCGCCGTAACAGACGTCCCGGCTATGGTCGAGAAGGCACGGCTCATGGGCGCGCAGGTCATTTCCGAGCCACACCCGGGGATCACGGCGAACATGATCGCCATGATTCAGGATCCTTGGGGGACGAAAGTCGAATTGCTCGAGGATCCCGATTACACCGGTATCCAGCACGTCCACATCGTGACAGAGGGCGTCGAAGCGCTACGCGACTGGCTCCTCGAAGTCTTCGGCGGTGACTACGACCCGGAGCGAGGAGGCGGCCGCTTTCATGCGATCCGCTATGACGGCATCTGGGTTTATCTCTCGGAAGCGCAGGAAGGCAGTACGGTACCGAGTCGCGGACGCTCTCTGGATCACATGGGTTTCTCGGTGACCGACATGGATGCGATCGTGGCCAAGATCGAGGCCAGCGGCTACGAGCCTTATGTGATCCGGCCGAATCGCCCGGGCGGTACGACCTTGCTGATGTTCTTCGAGGGCGCTAACGGCGTCCATTTCGAGATAGCGCAACCGGGAGGCGTGCAATAACGAAGCTGCTGCAGGCCGCCGCGTAGCCACGGCCGTGCGTTCGGGACAGGAGCGATGTCCTCGGCGACTATGCCCGCGGCAAATCCAACTGGACGCGGAGGCCCGGGCGATTGTCCTCCATAGTCACTGAGCCGCCGTGCAAATTCATGACGGCAGCCACGAGGCTGAGTCCTAGCCCGCTTCCCGGCGAGCCCCGATGCGACTCGAGTCGATAAAAGCGCTCGAATACACGCTGACGTTCGTCCGTCGGGATGCCGGTCCCTGAGTCGGCGACGACAATGCGGGCGCCAGACGACTCCGCATCGAGATGAATGGCGACGGTCCCGTCGGCGGGCGTGTATTTGATGGCGTTGTCCACAAGATTGGAGATAGCCTGGAACAGTAGATCCCGGTCGCCCGAGGCGCGCGCCGGGGTCGCCGTAGCAGCCGTCAACTGCAGGCCCTTCTCCGCCGCTAACGGTTCGTAGAGTTCCACGACATCGGTGATGAGTTCGTTGAGCCTGATCTCGTCAAACTCGCTTCTTCGGCTGCCCGCCTCGATCTGCGATATTCTCAGCAGGGACCTGAAAGTCGCGAGGAGCGCGTCCGCCTCGCCGAGGGTGGCTTCGATTCTTCCGCGCATCTTGTCGCTCTGTGCGTCACGCTGTAGCTGCTCGAGATGATTCCGCAGGCGTGTCAGCGGCGTCCGCAGGTCGTGTGCGATCGCGTTGGATACATTGCGAACACCCGTCATCAAAGTCTCGATCTGGTCGAGCATCTCGTTGAGGTTGCCTCCCAGCCGATCGAACTCGTCGCCACCCTGCCTCGACGGCATTCGGCGCGACAGGTCGCCGCGTCGAATCTCTCGAGAGATTCGATTGATGCTCTCCAGGCGGTTGTTGACGCTTCGTGCCATGAAGATACTGCCGATGACCGCGAGACCGAGCGTCATCAAGAGTCCCCAAGAGAGCGCATCGAGTATCAGTCCTCGCGCTTCCTCCAGGTTGCCGACCATGCGGCCGACGATAATCTGATGGTCGTCGGACAAAGGGATGAGGCGACCATAGACGTCGTCGTCCCACTGACCACCCCCAAAGCGAGAACTGGGCTGGGCTAGGTCCAACTCGAAGAGCAGCCATCCATCCGGGCCGGCGCGTTCGCAGAGGCTGCCTGGCCGTTCTTGGTGGGCCCGCCAGGCTGGGTTTCCGGTGATGGGAATGCATTCGTCGTTGAGTAGAACGCCGACCGCGAACGGATCGCCCCGTTGTCGCTCTTCGATCTCCTCGATAACGCGGTTCGGCCCGAGCCGAGTGTAGAAATCCTGGAGTTCGGCCACCTCCGCATCCACCAGGCTGCGAAGTTCGCGCTCCATATAGGCTCCGGTTTGCCAGTACATAAACGCGCCAATGATCAAGAAGGACAGCGCGAATAGCGTCATGAATCTGATGCCCAGACGGAACGTGGCGCTGTGCCAGATATTACTGAGGCGCTCTGAGAACATATCCCGCACCTCGGATTGTGTGGATCAGCGGTTCGTCGAAAGCCCGGTCAACTTTTTGCCGTAGCCGGCTGATGTGAACGTCGATTACATTAGTCTGAGGATCGAAGTGATAGTCCCATACAGCCTCCAGAAGCATCGTACGCGTAAGGGTCTGACCGGCATGCCGCATCAAATACTCCAGCAGCAGAAATTCTCTTGGCTTCAGGTCGATGCTCTGGCCGTCGCGCGAAACTTCTCTGGACAATAGGTCCATTCTCAGGCCCGCAACCTCGAGCGAGGTCCGTTCCTCACGCGACGAGAATCGTCTCACCAGAGATTCGACACGAGCCATCAGTTCGGAGTATGCGAACGGCTTTACTAGGTAATCATCACCGCCGGCTTTGAGGCCACGTACTTTGTCGTCGACCTCGCCGAGCGCGCTCAGGATCAGTATCGGCGTCTGGTCGCCGCGGTTGCGGACGGCTTGAATGACCGTCAGACCATCGATCCCCGGCAGCATTCGATCGACGATCATGACTTCATAGCTGTTAGCGGATGCCAGCAGCAGGCCGTCGTGACCATCGGCGGCGTGGTCCACGCTGTGCCCGTCCTCGCCCAGTCTATTCTTGAGAAAACTGGCGACGGTGGCGTCGTCTTCGATAGCGAGTATTCGCATTATTCTGTTGCGTCGAGACGTCTGACTAGCCTGTATAGCAGCTTCAGCGCATTTACCGCAAGAGCTATCGACGCATCGAGACCCGCACGCATCGCGATCATGGCGAGGCGTACCGTTCGGTATACTCGACCGCGGGATGGGAGAATATGACGCATGACAGGACCGGAGAACACGCGGCGGCGACTCGACGAGATGGAGGGCCATCTGGCTCACCAGGAGACGACGATACAGAATCTCAGCGACAATGCCGCCAAGCAGTGGGCGACCATCGACAGACTGGAGCAAGCGGTTGAGAGCTTGAAAGAGCGCTTTCGTGCCTTGGAGGCGTCCAGCCGATCTTCTTCAACCGGTGATGACACGCCACCGCCTCATTACTAGCCGGTGCCGATGAGTCAACCGATTCAGATCCGTATGGGCGGCTATGGACCGCCGACGACCACCTTCAGCCGCGCCCTGAAAATGATCGGGGACGACCTGGAGACTGAGTTCGGCGACGGGCTCGAGGTCAAATACGTCTGGAATATTCTGGACTTCGGGTATCGATCTGCGGACACGCTGTGGATGGCTGAGCACGGCATCCTGACGCTTGCCTATCAGTCGACGAGCTATCTGTCGGATCGCGTGCCGGAGCTCGGTTTCACGGATCTGCCGTTCTTGTTCCGGGATAACGAGCATGCCAGGTCTGCGATGGACGGTGCGCTAGGCGATTACCTCAAGGAGCGTATCGAGGATCGTGTCGGTTACCGTGTGTTGGGTTTCTTCGAAAACGGGTTTCGACATATCTCGAATAGCCTGAGGCCCGTGCGCAGCCCCACCGATCTGGTCGGCATGAGGACCCGCGTGCTGCCGAGTAAGATTCACGCACGATCGTTTGAATTACTCGGTGCGAAGCCGTTGCCCATCGATCTGGTAGACGCCCTTGAGGGAATCGCCGCCGGCACCATCGACGCCCAGGAGAATCCGCTTGCCAATACGCTTGCCTATGGCGTATCGAAGTTCCATCGATTTCATACATTGACCGGACACTTTTACGTGTCCCGCGGGATCTTCGCCAACCGGGCCGCATTCGAGGCGTTGCCCGACTCGATGCAGGCGGCATTTCGACGCGCAGTGGAGAAGGCCGTGCTCTATCAGCGCGATCTTGCTGTACGGGCGGAGGAGATCGCGAAACGAGCGATCATCGACTCGGGCGGTGAGATTATCGAGTTGACGCCCACCGAGCGAGCGGCTTTCGTCGACGCCGTTCAGCCACTAAGGGAAGAGGCGCACAGCCTGTTCGCAGAAGAGTTGTTCGAGCGCCTGGCCGAAGCCTGAGCGGCGCTCGGGCTAGGGTTGCAACAGGTAGGAGAACTTGACGAAAAACTGCTTTCCGTCGCGTCTCAGATCGCTGGTCCGAATCAACTCGGTGCCGGTTGGCGTATCGACCAAATCGAAGTTACTCGCGTTGCTGTTAAAGCCGACGTAAAGCGCCGACCAGGGGTTGATCACGTAACGGACGAGCAGGTCGAAATTTAGGTTCTCCTCCGTATCAAGCGACGTGAGAACACCGGCGTCGGTCTCTTCGTGCTGGGCAATAAATCGTAGCGAGAGTTCTTTCGTAAACTGGTAGTTCCAGCGGCTGCGTAAGATCTCGTTGCTGAAGATCTTGCCGCCGCCACCGCGGTCATCAAGTCGCGTGTACAGATAAGTCGTGTCGACCCGCAACCGGTTTAGCGGCCGCCAAAGCAGTTCCAACGCGGCACTTCGCGTGTCCGCGAGTTCGGGCTCCATGCCCACCGTGGGTACTACGTTGATAGCGGTGCCGGCCTCGAGTTCTGCTCTGAAGCCGATCCGTGCAAACGTCTGGCTGTAGAATCGGAGCGACCACGTTTCCGGGTCGTAATCTCTGTTCGTAACGAGTACCGGAAAATCCTGAGGCCTGAGACGCTCGCGTCGACTGTCTAGGCGAATGCGCAGCTCCGTATCGCCGTCCCATGTCCACTGAAGGTCTGGCCTGACCTGGGAAAATAGTCTCGTGCCTTGCTGGTCGTCCAGGTGAGTCAGATGCAGGGTAGGACCCCAGCTATTGACGCTCGAGGCTTCCGGCCAGAACGTGTAGCCCACCCGGGCATGGATCCCGTCCGTATCGGGTTGGTCGTTTCGATTCATAATTCCGAGTTCGGTTCTGAACCCTGCGGTCGTATCGATCAGATGCGCATGGACCGAGACATGCCGACCGCTGCGATCGACCCGGATATTTTTTTGCGTCCCCGTCAGCCGTTCACCGCTCTGTGTCAGCGTATTGGTGTCGACGTATTGAACGGTCGTGGTCCAGTTGTCGGTCATCTTGATATGGCCGTCCAGGTTCGTGACGTGGTTGAACGAGTTGCCGAACTCCCGGCCCGAATAGAGGAACCCGACACGGGACTGGTCGGAGATGTCGCGAAAGACACGCAGAACGGCAATATCGGCCGACTCGCCCGCGAGCGGGTCGCCGAGTGGCCGGTTCTGCCCAGGGGCTTCGTCGTCCATGAGCATAGCGCCGAACCCCCAGTCGCCCTGCTTACCCGTGAAGCGCAAGCCGACTTCGGGGTCGACGATTCGCCGAGTAAAGACCAGCGTGGAGTCCGTCAGGAAATAGTCGGCATTTTCGAGGAAGAACGGCCGACGCTCCGGGAAGCGCACTTCGAAGCGCTCGTTCACGGTGACCTGTGGCTGATCGGATTCCACCTGGCTGAAATCGGGGTTGAGTGTTGCGTCGAGTACCAGGCTGTCGTTGAACACGAACTTCGCATCGAGCCCGATTTCGTCTTCGGTTTCTTGCGTGAAGGCCGGGCCACCGGGTGCGCCGGGGTCAAGGACACTGAAGTCGCGTACGAACGCGAACGGGATCATCATGATGTTGCGACCGGGCGAGACGTTACGCATACCGGTCAGGGTGGCGGCCTGATTGAGCCGGCCTTGTATCCTGTTCGAATAGGGGGGCCAGTGAGCCTGTTCGCTGAGCCGTGGCACCTGGCGCTCGAACATGATGCGCCACACCTGTTCGTCGGTCTCGGGGAACCGTAGGGTTCTAAGTGGCACGGCCATCCTCACGATAAACCCGGACTCAGTCCGCTGCCCCTCCGTATACCAGACGGCCTCGTATGAGCTATCGAATCTTGGCGTTTTCGAGACCTCGATCCAGCGTCCGTCCCACTGCACGCCGAGCGGTGTCGAGCGAAACGCATAGCCTGTACGCTGATCATTAAATGTATCGATCAGTAATCCGACGGTATCATCGTCGTCGACGCTCTCTCGTGGCGACAGATTGGCTCTGACCAGATCAGGCTCGTCGTCGAACGCGAGAAAGATCGCATACAAGTTTTCACTATCGTAAGCCACGTAGACCTCGGTCCGCTGGCTCGCGGGCGCCCCATCTCGAGGGACTCTTTGCGTGAATCCCGTGACCATGGACATCTTGCTCCGCATCTCCGCCGAAGGCTCCATGCCCGTAAAATCGGCGAGCTCGGGTGGTCGATCGATGAGCGGGATCGTCAAGTTCGAGCCCGCGTCGGCGGCGAGGACGTACGTGTTTGCAGACAGAGTCGCCAGGAAGAGGAGCGTTCGGAGAGGATAGCCGTTATTCATGCGGGCGCTAGGGTACTACAGGCCATGCGTTATTGGGACTCCGGGTTATGTGGTGTGGCCTGGCGTTCTTTACCCGCCGGGGACCGAACCATAGGCCCGTATTCCGGTCTATAAGCAGAGATATTCGACCGCATTCGTTGTAGGATTGATCCACTTCCTGACCGCAAGACGGAGACGCACAATGACCTGGCAGAGAGTTCTCATTCCGATCGCGATCGCGATCGCTGGGCTGCTGCAGTCCTCGGTCGCGTTCGCCCAGTTCGGTATGGGCGCCCCCGGTGGGGCACGGACCAGCCCCCGATTCGACGCCGCCCCCCAGCTCGGCGACCAGATAGCCGATCTCACGATCGTCGACGCTCAGGGCGAGCCCGTAAACATCCGCGACTTAGCGAGCCGCAGCGCGTATACGGTGCTGACGCTCGGCTGCCTCACGTGACCCCCTTTTCTGCGTAACGTCCCCAGTTGGGAGACGGTCAAACTAGACTACACAGATCAGGGCGTACAGTTCTTCTATGTCTACAAGCCGCTCGCACACCCCGAGCTCGACAACTACATCAGCCCGTTCAGCATCGAGGAACGCTTGATGCATGTGGCGGAGGCGAAGCGACGACTCGGAACCAGCGTCGCGTGGCTGGCCGATACGATGGACAACCTGTTCCACGACGAGATGGGCCGCACGCCGAACAGCGAGATCGTCATCGACAGCGATGGCATTGTCGTTGCCCGCCGTGGTTGGAGCGATCCAGCAGCGCTACGCCAGGACATGGAACGGCTCGTCGGCGCCGTGGCGCATCCCACCCGGGTCGCGGACCTGAATCTTCCCGAGCAGCCAGCGATACCGACCGTGGCCAAGGGCGTCGTACCTCGCGTGCCGCTGCCGGAAGGCGCGCAGCCCATGGTGGTCGAGCCACTGTACGAGAGTACGGACATACCGTTCTACGCGAAACTGCGTGCGGAAGGCACGCCGGAGCTATTCGCGACGGGTAAGGGGACGATGTACATCGGCTTCCATCTGGATCCGCTGTATCACGTGCACTGGAATAACGAGGTCGATCCCGTCGAGTTCCGGATCTCGGCACCCGAGGGTGTCAGCGTCACGCCCGCGCGCGGCGTCGCTGTCGATCCCGAGGAACCGGCCGATGCCGATCCGCGGGAGTTTCTCGTCGAGATAGACGCGCAGGAGCCGAACCAGACGATCGACCTGCGAGTGCAGTATTTCGCTTGCGATGATGCGCTCACGTTCTGTATCCCGGTGCGACAGGATTACAAAGTTCACCTGACGCAGGACGAGCATCACCACTGGAGCATACGCACGGCACCCGACGGCTCGCGCCTTCAGGGTGGCGGAATGGGAGGAGCCAGGGGCGGCGGTAGGGGAGCGCCCGGCCGGGCCGGCGGTTAGTCGCCTAGCCTTCTAACGAAACCGCGGGCCAGCCGGGGTGCTGGCTCGTTTGATCCTAACTAACTACCGGGCCAGCCATTGTGCTGGCCCGCTTCGTTGTGGGGGCGTCTCGCCGACCCGTTAATCGGTCAGGAAGTGGTACATCCCCAGGACGTTCTCGTCGAGCCACGAGTAGCCTTCCCAGTCGCTGTACTCCGGAATCTCGATGCTCGCACGCATCGCCTCGAGCGACTGGCCGGCGGCGATGCCCGCTGCGACTGCATCGCGAAGCGCCTCGAAGTAGCGGCGCCACTCCTTGACGTCGGCTAGATCGCCCACGGGGCCGTGGCCCGGGGAGATGTAGTCGTAGTCGTCGGCGAGGGACTCCCAATGCTTGATCGCAGACATCCATTCGTCGAAAAGTCCATTCTCGAAATCCATCTCCCGGTACGGCAACCGTTGGAACGTAATGAAGTCGACGACCTGTATCGTGCGTTCGGCCGGGAATGTGATGACGCTCATATCCATCGAGTGATTCATCTCGCCGACCCAGGTCATCTGGGCCTCCTTGCCGCCGAGGGAGATCGTTGTCGTCGTCGAGTACGTGATATCGGGCGGTCGCACCGCGCTCAGCGGGCCGCGCAGGACCTCGGCGCCGCTCAGTTCGCCGTCGCCGTTCGCGTCGAATCCGGAGAAGTTATTGAGAATGGCGCCGCTCGCCTCACTCCGTTCGATGCGGCCGTCGCCGTTGGCATCCATCGTCGCGGCGATCGCGTATTGGCCCTCGACCGGAAGCGGTGTGGAGTCCGGTGGCATAGCCAGGTGGCTCAACATGTTCTCATGGCCCACAAACCGGGCCGTGTCCGCAAATACCGCTCCGCCCGACGCGTGATCACCATGGTGGTGGCTATACAGGACATAGCGTACGGGTACACCGAAACGACTGGCGACCTCGTCTTTCAGCCAGGTCGCGAACCCCGTGTTGATCGGGTCGGTCATGATGATGCCTTCGTCCGTGACCAACAACAGCATGAAATGATTGTTGTTCTGGCCGCGATACAGATCGCCGGTGATCTGAGTGATCGAACGCCGTGAGCTCGGTTGCGCGAAGGTCGTGGAGGCAGCCCCCAGAGATATCATCAAACCCAGTAGGACAAGGGTGCGAACGCCGTTCTGATTCATGCCATGCTCCATGGTGTTGTTCTTGTCTCGCGATAGTACGGGAGTCGTGACGATGCAGCCAGGCTCTACCCGTCTATCGTGCACTCGTACGGTGCTACCCGCAGGCCGGGTAACGACACCCACGCCTTTCGCAGGACGACCGGCTCGGTGAATGTCGTCGCGTCCAAGATCGTCAGCTCGTAGTCCAGACGGCTACCGTCCTCCGCGGGAGTGAACCGTTCCAGAAACTCTACGTCGGCGCTCAGGCGGATACCGGCGGCGTCGAAGTGTCCCCAATCGACGCCCGTGGTCTTAACGACCAACGCGTTGTCATCCCAGTGCCCCACGGAGTGGCCCAACAGGGACGGCGACGGCTCGTCGACACGCGCCGCATCGTCCAGGTGAATCGTGCGGACGGTGTCGTACTCTTCCAGGCGGAGCATGATCGTATCGCCTTGCTCGACGAACTCGAGTGGGTAGGGCTGACTCATGATCGCCGGCATGCCTTTCGGTGCGCAGTTGGTTATTGGGTCGTCCGCGTAGTGATCCCATGCCGCGCGGGCATCGCGCGCCGCATCGGTTAGCGGATAACTTTCCCGCCAGAAGAAACCTTCGCCACCGGCTAAGGTCGTGGCCCAGACGCGGAAAAGCCCGCGCTCGGGCTCCGAAGCGACGCCGCTATCGACGAACCAGCCGTCGGTGTCCCCCCAAGCCCGGTCGGACCAGCGCAGTGTGGCCGGCGCGGACCCAAACTGGAACACGAATTCTTCGCCGCCCGGTAACAGCATGTGTGTGACGAATAGCCCATCGGCCGCGCGCCTGGCAGGGTAGCCGGCCACCTTCACCATGTCGCCGACCGCGAAGAACGGCTCGGTGATCTCCATGCGCCGCAGGACACTGAGCGACTGGCTCTCGAGATTCCAGATCGCCTCAGCGCCGCTGTCGTCGATCGTCCTCAGCGTCAGGCCGATGTGCGGATTTCTCCAGAGGACCCGGGTGACCTCACCCTCGAGTTCGATGACCCTGCTGAGATCGAAGGTCGCCGCGAAACTATGGTGGCCGAGGGCTGCAAGCGGCAGAAAGAGAAGCCCGAGAGGGGCTAGTGTTTGTCGTTTCATCATTGACTCGCTATGGATTATCGCCGCCGCGGGCGGCTGCAATGGTTTCACGGCCGATATCGTCCGCGAACTGTTCCCAGACGGGCTGCACCGCGTCCCGCCAAACCGTTAATTCTTCGGTCGTCAGAGTCACGATCTCGGTGCGCCCGGACTCCTTGATCCTGTCGAGGCTGTCGGCATTGATCGCGGCCGCTCGGGCATTACCCCATGTCGTTACTTCCGCAACGATCTCCTCTAGCCCGGTGCGAAGGTCATCGGGCAGCGATTCCCAGAACGGCAGGTTGACGGCGACTAGATAGCCGACGTAGCCGTGATTCGTAGCCGTGAAGTAGGGCTGCACTTCGTAGAATTTCGTGGAGTAGATGTTCGACCAGGTGTTCTCCTGCGCGTCGATCGCGCCGGTCTGCAAGGCTTGATAGACCTCACCGAATGGCATCTTCTGCGGATTACCGCCGATCTCCAGTACCTGCGCCTGCAGGACATCGGACTCCATGATCCTGAACTTGAGCCCCTCCGCATCGTCCGGCCGTCGCATCGGGTGAGGCGCGCCGAAGACCTTCATTCCGTTGTGCCAGAAGCTGAGCCCCAGAAAACCGCTGTCGACAAGTTCCGTGAGCAGGGTCTCGCCCGTCGGGCTGTTTTGAAAACGTTCTACGGCGGCCAAGTCCGGAAACAGAAACGGTAGATCGAAGACCTGGAACCGGCGCGTCAAGCGATCGAATTTAGAGAGTGCCACTGCAATCATTTGGATCTCACCGAAAGCAAGCGCCTCCAGGGAGTCATCGTCATTCATCAGTTGGCTGGAGGGATAGATCTCCACCGCCACCCGCCCCGGGAAACGCGCCTCGGCCAGTTCCTTGAACCGGTTCGCGGCCTGGCCTTTCGGTGTGCCCGGGGCCATTACATGGGGAAACTTGATCACATAGAGCCGGTTCGCATCCGACGCGTCGTCGGTCGACGTACCGCATCCCAGCAGCACGCCGGCCACTAACGACCAGGCTAATGTTCGAGGTAAGCGTCTGCCAGTCTTATTCATGAGATGTTCCGGGCTAACCTTCCGTGCAGTCGAATGGCAAGACGCGGTCTCCCGGCACCCATACCCAAGACTTCGTCAAGACTGCCGGCTCGGTGAACAGCGCCGGATCCGTGATCGTCAGTTCGTAATCGAGGCGAGCGCCGTCCTCGCTCGGGGTAAAGCGTTCGATCACGTTGACCGCCTCACTTTGGAGCAGACCACTCTGACTGAAGTTGCGCCAGCTGATTCGGTCCGTCTCCACGACGAGAGTGCGTCCTTCCCAGCGGCCGACTGCGTGGCCGAGCGGCGTCGCCAGGATGGCTTCATCCGACGCTCCGCCTCGCATAAAGATTGTCCGAACCGTGTCATGTTCCTCCAGTCGAAGGAGGATCTGGTCTCCTTGATCCACGAACTCCATCGGGTTGGGTTGTTCCATGATCGACGGCATGCCCTTGGGCGTACACCCGCGGAAGGGGTTCGCAGGCGATAGCGGGTCCCAATCGGCCTGGACGGCACGGGCCTCCGCCGTCACTTGGAAGCTCTGGTTGTTCGTTATGCCTAGAGGCACGCCGTCGGTACTCCACACGCGGAAGATTCCTAACGATGGGTCGGAGCTCGCGGTACCCGGTGTTTCATCTCGGCCGGTACCGATCGTGTTATTCGTCCAGCGTGCGACCGGCGTATCCAGGAGAATTTCACGACCATCCGGCAACAACATGTTGATGGCATACACTTCATTCGCGGAACGTCGAGACGGGAATCCTGCGACCTTGACGACCTGTCCGATGCCCACTACGTCAGCCGAAACACCCACCCGCGTGAGTCGGCTGACCGGGATACTCTCGACAGCCCAGAGTGTCGTCCCGCCTTGTGCGCCGATCGCATCGATCGTGAAACGAAGATGCGGGTTTCTCCAGAGAAGACGAGTGATCTCGCCTTCGATCTCAACGAGTTGATCCGTATGATAGATCACCTGGGCAGCATGGTGCCCCAACGCCGCCGTCGCGGAACCGACGGCAACCAAACCAAAAACGCTGCATGCCAGTGTCTTATTGAAGACATTGTGTCTTCTGAGCCGGAGCCAGGATGCGTTCATATTGTTTTCCCCGCCGGACTAGAGGCGCAGTATGTCCTCAGTTTCATTTCGTCTGAGCGTTGCGCGTCCTATCCTCTCCGCAAGATGCTTCCTACGAAGTTACTGATAGCTCGGACAATCGCACATACCCAGCCGTTACACGCTACTAGTCTAGTACTTATCTCTACCCATTGACCTGATTCCGTCATGACGTAATCTCTGCAAGTCATGTATCCCCCCAGACAGTCGCATGGTTCGCATTCCGTTTTTTGTGGTATGGCGCGGCTAGTAATTAAGTTCTGGATGTTCGTGTCGGTCATTTCGGACGTGATACCAGCGAGTAAGCTATCCAATTCTGCGTCAATTTTTTTCAGGTTCTTGTGAGACGTGAGTACGCTCCACAACTGTTCTGCTTCATCGTCTGAAAACGCTCCTCTCAACTCAGTTATTTTCGTTTCAAGCATTGGTCCTCCCGATGAAGCCGGCAAGCGTATGCCGCCAGATCAAGTTTATGGTGGTCAGTTTTTCTCGTAATCGACTCATACGCACGTCTCCAGGCGAGTCCACGAGCCTATAAGCAAGTATAAGCGATTAATCAATCACGTCGTTCCGCTACTGCCCGGCCAAGAGTTCGTAGGTCTCCGTGATCAAGGTCACCCGTCTGTCCTCATAGCGGAGCCAGTCTTCGTAATCGGGAAAGGAGAGGCTCTGAAGCATCTCGTCGAGGCTTTTTCCTTCGGCGACACCATCAGTCACCGCCGCCTCGAGCGCTCGAAGAAAATCTAGAAACAGAAGCAAATCGGCTTTTTCCCCGATAATATTCCCGTGGCCTGCGACGACGATGTCAAAATCCAGTTCTTGAAGCTTGGAAATCGCATCGACATACTGATCTACAGGATAGCCGTTCAGGCTCACTGGAAAGCGTCTCACGTGTAATAAGTCTACGCCGAATAACGTCCGCTGCTCCGGGAATAGCAAAACTGTCATGTCATCGGTGTGGGCGGGACCTGGGTGTATCAACTCCACCCTGCCGTCCCCGAGCGTGATGCTCATCTGATCTGAATAGATAATGTCCGGTCGGGGCGTATCGGCATTGATTTCTACGCCCGTGATGCTGCCGTCCCCATCTCTGTCGTACTTGTCGAAGTTTCCGGGGTATCCGGGGTCCGTCGCCTCAGCCCGCTCGATCCTGCCGTTCCCGTTTCGGTCCATCTGGCCCGCATTGCTGGGGAAGGGCGCATTCAGCGCAGTGACGACGTTCTCGTGGGCCACGAACGTGGCTGTGTCGGCAAACACAGTGCCGCCCGTGGCGTGTTCCGGGTGATGGTGACTATAGATCACATACTTCACGGTTGAACCGAAACGATCTGTAAGCTCCGGCTTCAGCCAGCGCGCAAAGTCGATACCGATCGGGTCACCCAAGATGATGCCTTCGGACGTCACCAGGAACACGGTGTTGTGGATGGCGTCCCTAGCTTCATAGAGGCCACCCGCTATGTGGATGATTTCCCTTAGGGGGTCTTCGGCGGGATCGGCAGTATCGCTCTGAGGGGCGCAAGCGGATGCCAGCAAGACAACGCATGAAGCCCGCACCAGAGGTATCAGTCTATTGAGCACGATATTTCCCCAGATCGCAGCGATTCTCAGTCTACTAGATTCGATCCGAACGTCCACTCGGCTACCGGCCGACCAAGGAGCCGTCATGCCTGGCGCCGTACTGGCTTGCGTGCCACGGCGCATCGTCTGGTGCCTCCGGTTTCGCGGAATTCACTTCGCGTGTTACGCCGAGCCCGCCGTCAGCCAAAAATCGAACAGATTCCTTGGCGGTCGCCCGCGCACCTTGTTGCTGTAGATATAGGAGAGAGGCACACAGACCAGCCCAAGCACGGCGTGCCAGTAGAAATTCTGCGCAACGACGTGCGCCACGAACGCAAGAATCATGTTGATGTAATAGGTCGCGTATACCCAGTCCTTGAGATTGTTGTAGCGGTTCGTGATGATGACGATCACGCCGATCACTTTCAGATAGGCCAGGGGGTAAACTAGATAAGCGGGATAGCCGAACGCTACGAAGAAACTCGCCATGCCGTCGTGGAATATGTGATAGGTTACGGCGGACCACATCATCAGCAACAACATGTACCCGGTCGCCACCCAATAGATTACTTTTTCACCCTTCGTCGCCATCACTGTTTATTCTTCCCGGGAGCAATCAAATTCAGGTTGAGTTGGGCGTCTGTACTTCGGCCAACTGCAGTTATTGAAGATTATTAGTTCAACACATTGTACAGAGTGGAGTGCCCCCATCCAATGTCTATCAATTGAAAAAATCCTGCACATCGACGTAGACTCATGCTGGCGTTCGCGGCCGTCACGATGGCCGGCTTTGCGGTTGAGGCTTCCTCTCAGGCCCTGCCGAATCCGTATCGGGCCGTCGATGGCTGGGCACGCCTGCCGGACGGGAGGGAGATGGGAGCCGTGGGCGGGGTGACGATGGACTCCGATGGCGAACACGTCTGGGCAGTGATTCGGTGTGACGCACCCGCAGAGCTATTCGGCTGGGAGTGCCTCGATTCGGATCTGGACCCGATCATCAAGTTCAATCTGGAAGGCGATGTCGTGGCGAGCTTCGGGGGCGGAATGTTCATATGGCCCCATGGGATTTATGTGGACCAGGACGGAAACGTTTGGGTGACCGACGCAGTGAGTGCCACGCGAACACCCGAGGGGACCCGAGGGCACCAGGTCATCAAGTTCAGCCCTGACGGAGAGGTGTTGATGACCCTCGGCACGCCGGGTGTTCCCGGCGACGGTCCGTATAGCTTTAATGCCCCGAGCGACGTCGTCGTGGGCGACAACGGAGACATCTTCGTCACAGATGGCCACGACAATAATACGAACAACCGCGTGGTGAAGTATTCGAGCGACGGGACGTTTATCAAGGCCTGGGGGCAGACCGGCTACGGTCCGGGCGAGTTCCGGGGGTCGCACGCGATCGCCATCGATTCCCGAGGTCGGCTGTTCGTGGCCGACCGGTGGAATAACCGAATCCAGCTCTTCGATCAGGACGGAAACTTCCTTGCTATCTGGACGCAATTCGGGCGACCTAGCGGGATCTACTTCGACGAAGAAGACCAGATCTATGTGACGGACTCGGAGTCGGACGATGTGCAGAACCCGGGTTGGGAGATGGGGATCAGGATCGGGGACGCGCAGACGGGTTGGATAAACGCCTTCATCCTGTATCCGTGGGGGGATCCGCGTCTGGTTGGGGGCAATGGGGCAGAGTTCGTTGCCGTCGATCTGCAAGGCAATCTGTACGCTGGCGAGCCTCGGCCCCGCAACATACAGAAATATGTGAGAGTCAGGCCGTAGGCAGCGGGATCGGGCAGCGGCGCGCTTTACTCCACCAGCTGTTCTCCGGCGAGCCCAGGGTGGACGCCAATCCACTCGTGCATCACCTGTATGCGCGTCCTGTTCCCGTCCGCGTCGATGATATAGCGAATCCGCCGTCCTTCCTCGTCGAGGATCCCCAGCGATTGCTGGAAGACTCCCGGTGGCGGAGATCCGGGCGGTACCGTGGCTTCGAGAATATAGAGGCGGCTGGCGTGCAAATGGATCGAGATAAAGCTTCGGGATCGATCGGGGTTCGTGATTTGTAGCTGATGGCCTTCGATCTTGTCGATGTCGGCCCATGCGTCGTACGTGACTTCGCCGCCGCGGCCGCGGAAACCCTGAGCCGCATGGGCGACCGATGCACGGACATCCGTTACCCAGAGGCTCGAGCTGCTGTTCGCTTCGGTCCTGTTGGTCCGCGCCAGATGTATCGCCTCGCTGTCTCTGAAGTCGACGACGGTAATGGTGTAGCGGCCGCGCTCGTTCTCGACGGTGTACACACGCGCAGGATAATCCGCGTCAAATGCGGAATGATGGGTCGTCACCGTCGTCTCAGGATCACCCGGGAAGTTGACGATGAACAGGTCCGTCCGATTGATGTACTCGATCCACCCTTGTGCGAACGAAGTCGCGGATGAGAACAGGAACAACGCTACCGATAGCTGCGAGATGAAGCGCATCGTTTTTTCCCCTCGGCCGCTCGGACCGATCAAACTAGTCCCACTCCTTCTCTACGCCGCCTTCCGGAGTCAAGAAGCCCAGCAGGCAGCCATCGGAGCGATCCTTCAGTTGATGGCATCGTACCGAGATCCGGTCACCGACCTCGACGTCGTCGCGAGCCCAGCCGTCCCTCGTGAGTTCGGTCGGACTCGCGCCTTCTAGAGCCCACACGACCGCCCGGCCGTCGGCATCCGTCACCTCGAGGAAGATCCACGTATGCGGATTCATCCAGAGGAATTCCGTCACCGTTCCCTCGAGCAACGTGTATTCCGAGGTGAAGTAGTTGCTGTGGGAATGGTGCGCCCAGCTAGGCAGCGACGCCGTGAGCACGAGCGCGGCTGCGAGGCTTAAGCGTCTGAGCTGCATCGATGCCTCCTGGAATCGAACGATGTCCGCCGCCCGGCTGTCTGGCGCGCCTAGCCACACGGATCCGTATTCTCTGCCGATGTTGCACGATTAGCCGGCAGTTTGCAGCAGATGCGATGCCAACGCGTCCCGTGTCCTGCTAAACTCGGCCGCAGCTACTCCCGTTCGTCCGGGAGGGGGCAGGAGGAATAAAAAGTGACAAGACTGTGGGTACCTGCCCTGGGGGCGCCTGTTCTATCGGCGCTCGTCGTCGGAATGACGTCTCTCGCCGTGACCCCGGCTTCCGCGCATCACAGCGACGCGGGCTATGATCAACAGTCCGTCGTGACTTTCCAGGGCACCGTCACCCGTTTTCTTTGGAGAAACCCTCACATCACGACCTTCATCGAGACCGAGGACGCGAGCGGTCAACTCGTCGAGTGGGGGATCGAAACCGGGTCGACCCCGATCATGTCTCGCAGCGGCTGGACGCAGGATTTGCTGCGCCCCGGGGACGTGATCTCTGTCCGCGCGCACCCGGATCGGAATCCGGCACGCAAACTCGCCATGATGATCTCCATCGAGACCGCCGATGGGCGTGTTTGGATCCAGGATGAGAGTGATTACGAAGGCAGCGCCAGCGCCAGCAGCATCGCGGGTGTCTGGAAAGGACGTACGTCGACGCTACTCCCGTTCAAGGAGCGTCTGAACGACCTGCCGCTGACCGAGGCCGGCGCTGCAGCGCAAGCTAGCTATGATTACCGAATCCACAGCCCGATCGCACGGTGTATTCCACCGCCGACGCCGGGTGTTCTGACGGCCACTTCGGTCTATCTCACGGAGATCGACATCGAAGAAGACCGCGTCATGATCCGCAACGAGTTCTTCGACAATGTGCGCACGATCTATACGGACGGGCGCGGGCATCCCGAGGCCGGTGAGCGCACGAACCAGGGCCACTCCATCGGCCGATGGGAGGATGGCGACCTGGTCGTCGATACGACGCTGTTTGCGGACCACCCGTCGACGAGCGGCGATGGCGTGCCGTCCGGAGCCCGGAAACATGCGATCGAACGTTTTGGCCTTAGCGACGACGGGACTGTTCTTGAGATCGCAGTTTTTATCGAGGACCCGGAGTATCTGGCGGAACCATTTACCGGCAGCCTGGAATGGAACTACACGCCGGAACTTCAACTGTATCGCTACAACTGCGACCCGGCGCTATCGGGATCGGGACAATTCTCGCAGTAGCCGAACATCAATAACAACGACGGGAGGAGCAGCTATGTATAAGCAGGTGATAACGCTCGGTATGAGCGCCGCGGGCCTCACGGCGGTACTCTCGCTCGGTAGTGCATTCGCCCAGGACCAGGCCTCCGTGAGCTATGCGGCGGTATCCGGACAGAAGGGCGGCCAGGACATGTTCGGCGCCTACGACGTCGACGCGAATTGGCCCAAGGATATTTCCACGTTGCCGGGGGCCGAGGATTGGACCTTCGGCGCGGGGCAGAGCGTTTTCGCGGAGAGCCCCGACCGGATCTTCTACCTCCAACGCGGCATGTTGCCGAAGATCGACCCACCACAGGGCCGGCTGATTCCCGAGATCGGCCCGAGCCTGATGTACCCGGCCAGCACCGTGTGGCGAAACGCGACGCGAGCCAGCCTGCCGGCGGGCGGTGGCACCGGTAGCGACGCCGGCAGCGGGGTGCAAGCCTGGATCGAGCGTGGTGGCCGGCTCGGCGTGGACGCGCGTTGGGAGTACTGCATCCTCGTCTTCGATCGTGAAGGTAATGTCACCGAAGCTTGGACGCAATGGGATTCGATGCTGCAACGTCCGCACTATGTCGCCATCAATCCCTACGATCCGGAGAAACACGTCTGGATCATCGACGACCACAAGCACATCATCCACAAGTTCACGAACGACGGTAAGACACTGGTACAGAGCATCGGCACCTACGGCGAACTCGGGGCCGACGAGACGCACTTCAACCGGCCGACGTTCATGGCCTGGTTCCCGGACAGCAGCTTCGTCGTCGCCGACGGCTACAACGGCACACGCGTCGTCAAGTTCGACGCGGACGGCGTGTACCTCACGTCCTGGGGCGAGCGGGGCACGGCGCCCAACGAGACTCGTCCGGGCTATATGAATAATGTGCACGGTATCGCGGTGGACCCCGAGACGCGACGCGTGTTCGTCAACGACCGGGGTAATCGCCGCATACAGGTGTTCGATGAGAACGGCGAATATTTGTATGAGTGGAGTATCGGCGCGCAGCCCGCGAATATTCATATGTTCATCATCACGGCCGATCGGCATCTATGGGCTGCGGACCGCAGATCGAACAAAATCCTGAAGTACGATCTGGACGGCAACTTCCTGTATTCCTGGGGCACCTACGGCGAGTTCCCCGGCGGTATCGCCGGCGTGCACGGCATGAGCGTCGACCAGGAAGGCAACCTGTACCTTGCTCAGGTCGACAACAAAGGGGGCGTCCAGAAGTTCACGCCGCGACCGGGCGCTAATCCGGACTTCGTGATCGGTAGGCCTCTCTACGCCGCCTGGGAGTAGCCCCTGGGATAACCTTATCCCGCAGCGTTCACCGGCGGGCCCTCCGGGTTGCCGAACGGGCGCTCGGGGACGAAGTGTGGTTATGCTGATTCGCATGGAGATAAAACGATGAAATCGGTGTCCGGAGTCGTTCTTGCTGCCAGCCTATTCGTCTCCGGCGCGTCGGCCGAGATAGTTCGCGTCGAAGTCGATCTCCATGAGGAGGTGCTTGGCGGTCGGTCCTACGGGCTCGCGGGGCCGTACGAGAAATTCCTCGGTACGATGCACTTCGCGGTCGATCCGGCGAATTCGGCGAACGAGATCATCGTCGACATCGAGCACGCGCCCACGAACGCCGACGGTCTGGTTGAGTTTTCCGCCAACTTCACGCTGATCAAGCCGCAGCGGGCCGATCGCGGTAACGGCACGCTGTTGCTCGGCGTCGCCAATCGCGGCACCCGACGGATGTTGACGTTCTTCAACCACGCCCGCGCTGAGGGCGAGACGTGGGATGCCGCTAACCCGACGACGGCGGAACACTTCGGCGACGGGTTCTTGATGGAGCAGGGCTTCACGTTGCTCTGGGTCGGCTGGCAATTCGATGTGCCTGTGAGTCGTGTCACCGGTTCGCGCGCGTTTCTGCCGAGGGTCGAGCCCGATGAACCGATCGAAGGCCTCGTGCGCAGCGACTTCGTCGTGACGGAACGAGTATTCGACCGCACGCTCGCAGACCGCAACCACATTCCCTATCCGGTATCCGATCCGGAAGCGCCCGAGAGCGTCCTGACCGTTCGCGACTCGGTGGAGGGTGAGCGGCGAGTCATCCCGCGAGACCGATGGGACTTTGCGCGCCTCGTGAACGGCGAGGTCGTTCCGGACATGACGCGTGTTTATCTCGAGTCGGGATTCGAGCCGCAGCTGATCTATGAAGTCATCTACAAGGCCGAGAATCCCGAAGTCATCGGCTTGGGGCTGGCAGGGCTTCGCGACGCCGTTTCGCTATTCAAATACGGTTCGTCGCAGGAGTTGAACCTACCTGCGGGCGCTATCGACCGCGCGATCGGCTACGGCATGTCGCAGCCGGGCCGGACGCTCAGGACGTTCGTGTACATGGGGTTCAACGAGGACGAACAGCATCGTAAGGCGTTCGACGGCATCATCGCGCAGATCGGTGGCGCCGCGCGCGGGAGTTTTAACCTCCGCTTCGGCCAAGCGTCACGCGATGCGCACCCTTATCTCAACTTCTTCTACCCGACGGATATCTTTCCGTTCGCGGACGTCGAGCAGACCGATCCCGTGACCGGCCAGACCGCTGGCATGCTCTCGCACATCCCGGAAGAATTCATGCCCAAGGTCTACAACGTCAATACGTCTTACGAGTACTGGGGCAGAGTCGCGTCCTTGTTGACGACGACGCTTGACGGTAAGAAGCACGTGCCGATGCTGGACGAGCACGCGCGTGTCTATCATCTCGCCGGTTCGCAACATCTGCCGTCTTCGTTTCCGCCAACGCAGACCAATGGCCAGAACGTCAACAATCCGAATGATTTCTCCTGGCTCATGCGAGCGCTGTTGCTCAGGATGAACGAGTGGGTGACCGATGGCACGCCGGCGCCGCCGAGCCGCTTCCCGCTACTCGATGATCAAACGCTGGTCGCGCCGGACCGGGTAAATTTCCCGGACCTGCCCGGCATCAATTTCCCGGCGATTACGCATAAGGCTTACCGCGTAGACTATGGGCCGCACTTTGCGTCCGACGGCATCATCACCAAGGAGCCGCCCGAGGTGGGCCCCGCGTTTACGATACTCGTGCCGCAGGTCGATGCGGACGGCAACGAGCTCGGTGGACTCCGGACGCCGGGGGTCGTCGTGCCGTTGGCGACTTACACCGGTTGGAACCTCTATAACGCCGATTACGGGCCGACGGACGTCGTGTCGCACATGTCGGGCTCGTTCCTGCCGTTTCCGAGAGACAGGCAGGAGCGTGAGGCGCGCAACGATCCACGGCTGTCGATCGAGGAGCGCTATGCGAGCAAGGCGCAGTACCTAGGATTGGTCGCCGCGGAGGCGATGACGCTGATCGGCGAAGGTTATCTCCTGGATCAGGACTTACGCGAGATAATCGAGCAAGCCGGGGTGATCTGGGACTATGTCACGCGCTAGATCGCGCCATCACGGCCAGCGTGTCGTCGCTACGTTAAGCCGCTTGGCCTGGTTCATCCTGGTCGCGGCGCTGCCGTCCGTGGCGCCCGCCGCCGACCCACCGGCCGATTTCAGCGGCGTCTGGTTAGCCACCTCGCCACGGAGCGCCGCCGGGGCCAATCGGCCGGAGCCGACATCCAGAGCACGGGCGGACCTCGAAGCCCACGACCCGTTGGACGATCCGGTGATCCGCTGTGTCATGCCGGGTTTCCCGCGCTCGGGGCTGATCATCTACCCGTTCGAGATCGTGCAGACCGACAAGATGCTGGTAATCCTCTACGAAGCGTTCGGTATGGTGCGGCGAATCTATATGGACGGCCGGGAGCTCCCGGACTACCTGCCGCCCGCGCTCTCAGGCTACTCCGTGGGGCATTGGGAGGGAGATGAACTCGTGATTAATACGACCCATGTCGCGCCTGGCCTGCTGACGGGCGGCGGCCTGCGCCAGTACGGCGATGTGGTCGCGCTCGAACGCTTCCGCCTGCGCGACGATGGACAGGTCCTCGAAGCGGAGGTCACGATCACGGCGCCGGAGACATTTAGCGGCCCATGGGTGCGCAGTTTTACTTGGGAGCTGGACCCGGACGGCATGATCTACGAGTCGGTCTGCGACCCGGCCGACAGCCGGTTTTAGGAGCGCCCGGCATGCTAACCGTCGCCCGCCTAGTTCTGGTTGCGTTTCTGTCGATCGTCGCCGTGAAAGCCGCGGCCCATCATTCTCTAGCGTCTTTGTTCGATACTGCACGCACCGTCACGGTCACGGGTGAGGTAACGCGCTTCGATTTCATCGCGCCCCACGGCTATATTCATATGAGCGTTACCGACGAGTCCGACGAGCCAACCGTCTGGCAGATCGAGACCTATCCACCGGGAATGCTGATACGTAAGGGTTTGACACCGGAAGTTCTGCAGCCCGGCCAGAAAATTTCGGCCCGCGGCTATCCCAGCCGGGACGGGCGGCCGCTGATGCGCCTCTTGACCATCACGATGCCGGATGGAGAGCAGAGGCAGATCCAGTAGTCCTGGAGTGTTCGTTCTGGAGTCTTCAGCCGATAGAATCATGATCCCAGCGGCGGCCTGCTTCGGTCGCGGCACAGCTCAACGAGATCGGCAATCTTGGCCGTGCCGACACACAGGACGCTGTCTGCGCCACCCCAGTAGATCTTAAGCGTGCCGTCGTCCTCGGCGATGGCGCCGCAGGAAAAAACGACGTTGTGAACATAGCCCGTCAACTCCCACGGGTCCTCCGGTGAGAGTATCCACTCATCGGCGACACCCAAGACGGTCGCGGGGTTCGACAGATCATGAAGCGCGACACCGAGGCGATACACCGCGCCGTCCATCGTCGGGAACACCCCATGAAAGATGTTGAGCCACCCCGCCGGCGTACGGATCGGTGTCGCACCTGGCCCGATCTTCATCTCGTCCCAGTGGTAGGCGACCGGGCCAATTACCGGCTCCGAGTCGCCCCAGTGGACGAGGTCTGGAGACCAGGACAGCCAGATGGACCACGGCTTGATGTCTGAGTGGGGTCGGTCGAGCCGTGCATAACGGCCGGCGAACGTCTCAGGAAAAATCACGATGTTGCGCATGTCCGGTTCGCTGATCAGCGAGACTCTTTCGATCGTCCTAAAATCTGAAGTCTTTGCCAGACCGATACGTACGCCGAATCTGGAATAAGCGCTATAGGTAATGTAGTGCTTGTCGCCGAAGGAGCAGATTCTCGGATCCTCGATACCGTACTCCTCGTGCCTGGCGAAAGCGCCTTCTACGGCTGGCACCATGAACGGGCTGGGCTCGACTTGAAACTTATAACCGTCATCGCTCCATGCGCTGCCGATAACGGACCGGCCGTTACGCAGATGGGAGCGAAAGAGCATGACGTAGCGACCTTGATACTTCGTTATCGCGGCATTGTGCACGGTCTCCACGGGGTAAGGGACGTCGTGCTTCGTAAGAATCGGGTTGCCCTGATAGCGTTTTACTAGGCCATGATCACTCATCGTCTGGCTCCTACATTAAGATCTCTCGGTACACGCGGGCATAGTCGGCCGCCATGCGAGTATGAGAGAAGTGCAGCTCGACATGTTTGCGGCAAGCGGACCTGTCGATCGACCGTACTGCGCCGACCGCATCCACGGCGCCATCGATGTCGGCGACAATATATCCGGTCTCGCCGTCGCGAATAATCTCCGGCATCGAGCCGCGGCCGAAAGCGATGACCGGTGTTCCGCACGCCATGGATTCCAACAGGCTTAAGCCAAACGGCTCATCGAAGCTGATCAGATGCAGCAGGGCTAGTGCTCGGCCCAGCACCTCTGGCCGCTGCGTGACGCCGACAGCCCCAAGATACTCCACGGTCACGCCGTCAATGTAGGGTTGAACCTGGGTGTCGAAATATTCTTGATCTTGCACGATGCCGGCGATAACGAGCTTTCTACCGACGCGCTGTGCCACTCGGATCGCTTCGTGCGTGCCTTTCTCCGGGTGAATGCGACCGAAGAACAACAGATACTCCCCTTCGGATTCAACGAACGGAAACTGTGTGACATCGATACCGTGATGAATGGTGGCGATGTAATCGAGTTCCGGTGACTTGTCTGCCTCGCTGATGGCGACGTAGTGGACGCGGCCGTTGTATTTCTTATAGACCGGGATGATCGACGGTGAGGAGAACCCATGAATCGTCGTTAGTACCGGCGTCTCAACTAGTCCGGAGTAGGTCAGTGGGAGAAAATCGAAGTGGCTGTGAATGAGGTCGAAGTCGGCGGCACGCTCAAATACCTCGGATATGTGCAGGCATTCCATTACCTTCGGCTCAGCCAGGGGATCTTCGGAATACGGGCGCGGGCACACGGCGATCAGCTTCCCCGAGGTCTGGGAATCCCCGGTGGCAAAGAGCGTGACATCCAGGCCCATTCGCACGAGTTCCTCGGTCAGGAGGCTGACTACGAGCTCCCATGGCCCATAGGCGCGCGGCGGGGTACGCCATGCAATGGGGCTAAGGACGGCGATACGAGTGGACATGCCTGAGCCTAGCAACATTCAATAGTGTGATTCGTAGGGCAACCTGATCCCGAAGGTTACGGCTATAATCCGTGCGGACTCGAGCAGGCGCCGGCGTCTGGGAGCATTGTTAGGCAGATTCGATCGATGCGCAATGATAATGAGAGTTAAGGAACAACGCACGCAGCTCGTCAGACGGCATCCGACGTTATTGAACGCGGCGAGTTCACGCGTCATTACGCGGCTGCATATACCCGGTGATAAAGCGCGATCCAAAGAACTGGTTGCCCGGGTATCGAAGCTGAGCGAGGATGACGTCAGTCATTTATTAGAGGCCGTATTTCAGGATTTCTCGGCGCGTCACAGAAACTTCCGGGGTACCCTGGAGAAAAATTTCGAGCGACTTGCGGAGATCGTTCCAGAATGTGCCTCCGTATCAGCCGAACGGCGCCTTCTGCTTGGGGCCTATATGACCGCTGAGTACTCGGTGGAATCAGCGGCACTATTCAATCCTTCGATCGTGCCGCACCCTGATCAGAAGCGTGTGAAGAAGGGGTCCCTTCGCTTCATCATGAGTTTTAGAGCGACGGGTGAGGGACATATCTCCTCGATCGAGTTTCGCAGCGGAATCGTTGACGAGAACCTCGACCTCTATATCGATGCCGTGAGCCAGTACGTGGCCACACCCGAGATTCACACGGATCCGACTTATGAGCGGCATCACTTTCGACGCAAGCTCGAGGATATCGGCGCGAGTCAGCGGGTAGTGGACCGCCTCTTGGCGGACTTAGGTGACACCTTCACGTTCGCTCAGCTAGAGACCCAGATCGAGAAGATTCGATCGACTCGGTTTCGGGTGAAGGACAAGCGGGAAGCGATCGATATGGTCCTGTGGCTGGCGCGATCCAACTACGAGGTAATCTTCGATCCCAATCAAGAGATCTCCGAGCGGGTCATCTTTCCTGTGACGGAGAATGAGCGTGCTGGCATCGAGGACGCGCGCTTCGTGCGTTTCGTCGATGATGATCAATCGGTTAATTACTATGCGACCTATACGGCTTACAACGGGTTCGCGATATTGCCGCAGCTTCTGGAGACGACTGACTTTCTGACGTTCAAGATACATACGCTCAGTGGCAATGCCGCGCAGAACAAGGGAATGGCACTGTTCCCGAGGAAAATCAATGGCCACTATGTGATGTTGTCGCGCCATGACGGTGTGAATAACTACATTGCGTTCTCGGACAGGCTCCGTAGCTGGAACGATGCAAAGCTCCTGCAGGAACCGGTTCATCCGTTGGAATTCGTTCAGGTCGGGAACTGTGGATCACCGGTCGAGACATCCGAAGGCTGGCTGGCGCTGTTCCACGGTGTTGGCCCGATGCGTCGATACAGTATCTGGGCTGAACTGCTGGACCTCGACGATCCGTCAAAGGTCATCGGCCGGCTAGACGAACCGATATTAGCTCCCGACGAACATGAACGAGACGGTTACGTGCCCAACGTGGTTTACACATGCGGCAGCATGCTGCATGGCGACACGTTGATTCTGCCGTACGGCATCGCGGACCAAAGATGCCGGGTCGCGACCGTATCGATCCCGGAGCTTTTGACTCGCCTCAAGGCCGACGCGCTGACTTGAGCCGCTTTCCCGGGACGTCCCCGCTAAGGAGTCTCGAATTCCTGCGCCCGACGCTTACTCTCGTTCGTCGTCAAGCCGCGAAGATTGTAAATGGCGAGCAGGGAGAGGATGTAGGAGAGAGTCGATTCCGCTCCCTGATTCTCATTCACGCCGTCCGGCTGAAGCCCATCGCGGCATCCGCCGGTGGCGTGGTCGTAGAGCTTGATTTGTCGATCATTCTTACCTAGATACCAGTCGAAACACGTGGACGCCAGCTCGATCCATTCTTCTTCTTGGGTGCATTCATAGGCCTCGATACAGGCACCGATCATGGCGGCTGCTTCCAGGGGTTGTTGATCGTATTGGGCTTTGGTCCCTGATTTAGGGAACCAGCCGCGGTTGCCAATCGGCGCGAACCACCCGGCAGATCGATCGAGCTGGATGTCCCTGAGCCACTTGAGCACATCGATACCGAGAGCGACCAGGTCACGGTCACCCGTCGTCCGCCCGCAGGCCATGAGTGCTTGGGGTAAGCGCGCATTGTCGTAGGTCAACATCTCTTCGTGCCAGCGCCAGTCTTCAGTGGCGAACTCCCGGAAGCGTTTTTCGAGTCTACTTCCCAACTCGCTCAGGAGTTTCCTGGCCTGATCGTCACTATCGTTCCGGTGGAGGTATGCCTGAATCCCGAGGATAGGGAAAGCGATGGCGCGAGAGGCGGAAAAATGTTCGAGTGCCGGCAGCCCGGCACGGAACAGTTTCGTCGCCACACCGACTTGACCCTCGTTCCGGCTCCGGCCCGCCGTCACGCCCAGGGCCCACAGTGCGCGCCCGTGAGAATCCTCCGAGCCGACGTCTTCGAGCCACTGCCGATCGTAAGACATGAAGTTGCGAAATCTTCCGGCCTCAGCGTTGAAAGCGTCGTCCAAGAAGCTGAGATAGATCGAGGACAACTCGGTCAGTCCGGCATCGCTGCGGTTCAAGTCATGTGCCCCAGTGGCGACGATCAGGGCGCGCGCGTTGTCGTCGACGCAGTATCCATGCGCACGGTTGGGGACCGTAAAGGTCGCATGCTGAAGTAAGCCGGTGCCATCCGTCATCAAGCGGAGGTGTTTCAGGTTGATCTGCGGCAGCCGGCTTTCACGCTGGCTCAGCGTGTCGAGCGCCGGAACGTCTGAGATCGCAGACGGACGCTGGGCCACGGCGTTGGAAAATAACTTGAGATAGCGACGTCCCATCTCCTTCATCTCCATCGGGCGGCAATACTCGTAGGCTGCCCGGCGCATCGCGAGACGCTCCTGTGGATGATCGAGAAGATCGTTGATCGATCGCGCTAAGGCCTCGCTATCCCTGAAGGGCACGAGCCGGCCCCTGCCGTCGGCCAACATTTCCTCTGCGTGCCAGTACGGGGTCGAGACGACGGCTTTACCAGCCCCCAGCGCGTAGGCGAGCGTGCCGGACACGACTTGGGCTTCATTGAGATACGGGGTGACATAGATGTCAGCGGCCCGAATCATCTCGATCAGCTCATCGCGTTCCAGGAACCGGTCATGGAAGACGATGTTGTCGGCCACGCCCAGTTCCTTTGCCCGAAGGTGCAAGCGCAGCCGATAGTCTTCGCCGCTCTCCGCCTTCCAGTGGGGATGGGTTGCTCCGACGACGAAATAAAGCACTTCCGGATGCGAGCTGACAATTTCCGGAAGGGCATCGACCATATACTCGATGCCTTTACCCGGTGACAGCAGTCCGAAAGTCAGGATCACCGTCTTGTCGCTCGCGGCGACCTTACTTCGGCACGGATCCACATCCAGAAACGGCACGTCGATGATGCCATGGTGGATGAGCTCGATCTTGGTCGCGGGGACCCGATACACATCTCGAAGCATTTCGACGCCACGTTCACTCATCACGACCAAGGCGGCGGATACGTCCGCTAGCTGAGTGATGATCTGATGCTCCTGTGGTGACGGATCTTTCAGTAGGGTGTGCAAGGTCGTAATCAGAGGAACATTCAGGTTTCGTGCGAGCTCGATTATGAAACTGCCGCGCTGACCACCGAAGATTCCGTATTCATGTTGCAGGCAGACGATGTCCAGATTACGCAGGTTGAGGAAGTCGGCAGCGAGTTCGTACTCGTTCAGTCGCTCCTGACTTATCTGGAATCGCACCGAATCCGGGTACTCGTAGCCCTCAGGCCGGTCATTCATGGCCACGATGGAACAATCGATGTTCGGATCGTTATCGGTAATCGCGGTTGCAAGGTCGGAGGTGAAGGTGGCAATACCGCACTGCCTCGGTAAATACGTGCCGATGAGTGCCGCTGATTTTATCGACGGTGGCATGCGAACTTGGTTCCGATGGCTCTATTGCTGCTTAAATCAGTGGTACGCTGACTCTAGCACGCTTGTGCGGCTGGGGATGTCGGTGCTTCTACGTAGCCCAGAAGGGCGACTACGTTATCATCCTGCCTTGATCGTGTGCACGGGCCGGTAAGCGAGGACGCGCATGGAAGACGACCCGTCCAGCCACCCGGACTACGCGGAAGTTGCATTTCATCCTCCGCTGCCTTCGGTCTATTTCTTTGGGTGGCGTTATCCGTTGTGCTCCTGACCTGGGGCGTGATCTCCCGGGAGGAGCGTTACCTGGCACGTAAATCCGGCCAGCCGTACCTGGCGTGCCAGGAACGCGTGCGCCGGTTGTATCAGGGCATCGTCACCAGTCGCTCGCCGCCCAAGAAAAGCGGCAACGCTCGGGTCTGCGGGCTACGTGAACGCCGGTCGGGGCGAGAGGATTCGAACCGGTGGGTGGCGAATGAAGAAGCGTTCGCCACCCACTGGTTGCGGTCACTAGAAGTTGAATCGCATCGTGAGCCCGATCTCGCGAGGTCTACCAACGGTAAACTGCTCCATAAAGAGGGGTACCGGTATAAAGAATCCACCCGTTTGATAAAACTCGTCGGTGAGATTCGTACCGAACAGCGCGATGTCCCAGTTGCCATCTGCCGGAGCATAAGTCACACGGGCACTGAGCAAACCATAGCCGTCCTCGACAATTTGATTGGACGCACCGTTGGCTGTCACATAGTCGTCCTGCCAACCCCAATCCAGTCGGGTGGTCAATCTACCTCCGCTTGCCAGCGCCGCATTATGCTGCAGCCCAAAACTGTAGGAGGTTTCGGGCGCAAACAGGAATGGGGAGCCGAGGGTCACCTCCAGGGGAGGCACCCGCGGGGGACCGAGATCGGTGTACTCCGTGTCCAGCCAGGCAACAGCATAGTTCACATGGAAAGAATCCGACACGGCCCATATTCCCTCGATCTCGAGGCCCGAGGCTTTCGCTTCACCCACATTCCTTCGGGTGAACTGTTGGGGCACAAGTTCCTCGCGAATGATGATGTCCTCCCAGACACTGGTGAAGAGTGACGCGTTGAGCCGCAGACGTCCGTTCAGAAGATTCGAACGTAAGCCGAATTCCAAATTATTGAGAGTTTCCTCATCAAACGGTATCAGGCCGTTGTTGGGTAGATTCGGATCTTCGCGAGTATTGATTCCGCCGGCGCTGAAGCCTTGGGCGAAGCTGACATACGTCATCACATCGTCGTTCACTTGGTATTGAAGAGCAACACGCGGCGTGACGGCGTCGAAGGACGCCACGGCCGGGGTGGAGAGTATGTCGGCCACGCCCGCTACATCGCGGGTGAAAGTACCGCGCGCCGGAGGTGGGTTGATGGGAGTAAGCGGCTGAGCGATGAGGTCTTCCTCCGAATACCGAACCCCGACCGTCAGATCGAGTTGATCGGTGAGCGCATAGGTGCCCTCTGCGAAAACCGCCCAGCTGTCACGTTCGCTCACGTTAAGTCCATCCGGTCCCCCTGGCCCCTGAAAGCGTTTTGTTCGGTTTGCGTCGTCCGTCTCAAGGTAATAGACGCCCGCCGTCCAGTTAAGCCGATCACCGCCGCTATGGAGCTGAAGCTCCTGGGAAAATTGCTCCTTCTGTTGGTAAATTGACATTTCAAACAGAGGCGGACTAACTGCCGCCGCGTCGATGTCGGTGTACGTATTGTACTTATACTCACGCCACCCGGTAATCGACTTCAGCGTCAGTGAATCGCTAAGATCCCACTCGATGTCGGCCGTAAAGCTAGCGGTCTCCTGCACCCAGCCTTTCCCGGCGAAGTCTGAATTGGTTTTATACTCACCGGGGAATGCTTGCGCTTCTTGGTTATAGCCTGGAGGTGGAGTGAAACACCTGGGGTTTGTGCCTGGCGGAAAGGGTGGAGGGCCGGGCGGGCACGCAACGGGCTGGATTGAGTCGACGACGCGTGCCTGACCATTGGTATCGATTTCGCTGTAGTCTGCGATAAAACGAGCGCGTACCGAGTCGTTGGGTTGCCACAATGCATCGAGTCTGAGAATCCGGTTGTCAACGTCACCGTAAGCCCGATCGATGGTTTGACTTTCGATATAGCCGTCGCGGGTGAGGATCGCGCCCGTGACCTTGGTCAACAACGTTTCGCCTATGGGCATGTCGACATTGGCGATGATGTCGGCCCGGCTGAAGTCGCCAACGGTAGCCTTAAACCTTGCCCCAAACTCTTCCGCAGGCCGCGTCGTGATATATTGAATGGCGCCGCCGCTGGAGTTTTTGCCGAACAATGTCCCCTGGGGTCCACGCATGATCTCGACACGTTCGAGCTCGACGACATTTCTCAAAATGCCTGGAGCACCGTCCTGAAGAAGGCCATCCTGGTAGATCGCAACGCCAGGGATACCGCGGATCAAGATTTCACTACCCGTGACGCCGAATATGGCGCCTCCATTGATTGACACATTCGGTACCAGCACATTGAGCCGTTCGATATTGTCAATGCCGCGGACTTCAAGGTCTTCCGCTGTAAACGCAATAATGGAGATCGGTACATCCTGGAGGCTTTCCTCGCGCCTCCGGGCCGTCACGACAATCTCTTCGAGTACCGCACTCGCGCCAGCAGTTTGTGCAACTGCGCCTGACGAAGGCCAAACGGCCAACGGCAGCATGAGTAAACTGATTCGCGTGATCAATTTCACCGGATACGTACTGATCATTGGTATTCCCCGTTATCGCTTCCTGCTGTTTCACGGCGGCCGCAGCTAGAGCCACGCGCAGGATAGTGAGAGTTAAGAGCTACGGGGGGCAGGATCGCATGAAACGGTCCGCTACCCACGATGCCTTTTGGAGCAGCCGTATGCTTATTCGGCATCGGCGGTGGACATCAACGGCAGCCGCGTTCGTTGTGCCCCATCCGGGCGTTGGGGCGATGCTGAGGGTATCGATCTACAGGTTATTGATCCAGTTGGCGATCGTGGCCGCATCATTGGCGCGCAAGGTGGCCCCGAACGGCATCGAATCACCGCAGCTGTGTGTCCTGGTGACCTTTTGATACAGCAGCGAACTCATTGCATTGTTTGCTACCACGCGGACCGACCCCGTACACACGCCGCCCGCCGCCGCCGATCCTGCCGCGGCGCCGACCAGTTGATCCCTCCAATCTGCTGCTTCCAGATCGAGGCCGGCGGATTGTTCGTTGTTGCCGTGGCACAGATAACAACCTGCCGTGGAGAAGATTGACGCCACATCTGCGTCCGTCGGAGTCACGATCACGGTGCTGGTATCCGTTTCCAGATTCCTGATCCAGGTATAGATCAACCCGGCTGCGTCGGCAGTCAGAGTAGAGCTGACGAGACCTGCCGGCATCGAGCCGCCGCAGTCCTGCATGCCGGTGGTTTTCAGATACAGCAATGAAGCCGCCGGATCGCCTTCGACCACGCGGACCGAGCCGGTACACACGTCGCTTGATACAACGTTGATCAACTCGGCCTGCCAGTCATCGACGCCAAGTCTGAGTCCTCCGAGGCCGACCAGTGCCCCATGACACAGGGTACAGCCGCCCAGGAGAAAAACGGTTTCCATATCCGGATCGACCGGATTATCCAGGTCGGCCGGGAGAGCGGCGACAGTCGGGACGCTCACCGAGGGACACATCATCGGTGTCCCGTCGCAAAATCCGAGTTCGGCGATCAGCGCCCGGTG
>SMVA01112834.1_pt1 | contig 38994 bp, 36 predicted proteins | sample 2456451 | NCBI WGS metagenome assembly SMVA01 (sample SAMN11095933, study PRJNA526329) | marine sediment metagenome | biome: Marine sediment; feature: Surficial sediment; material: Deep marine sediment; isolation source: Hadal surficial sediment | place: Pacific Ocean | collected 2014-05 | depth...
CATCGACCGGGGCTACGAGTGCATCGAGGAGAAGCTCCGGCAGCTCGGCGCCCGGATCCGTCGGCTCGTGTAGGACGCCATCTGCCCGCGACCTGACCACTGATCGCGGCACGTTGGCGCTCCTGCGCCGGATTTCGGCCGGTCGTCACGGACCAATCGAACCCGGTTTGCACGATCCCGTCTGCGCTAACACCGGTAGGCAATGGCGTAATCGCCTGTGTATAATTCGCCCGAATTCTTAGCGCCGACCCACAGAACAAGTCGAGGGGCGCGTTTTCTTGGCCTGTTATTTCATGGGTTTTTCAATGGAAGAGTCACCGGAACAGCGAATGACCGGGTTCACCGCTTGGTTATCGATCGAGGCCAACAGACAAAACCGGATAGATTCCAGAGGATTAACTCGATGAGTGAGAAGTCGGGTCTCAACCGACGCCACTTCCTGGCTGTGGCAACCGGTGTCGCGGGCGCGGCCGGTGTCGTTATGACCGCCGTACCGTTCGTCATGTCGTTCAAGCCCAACGCGAAGGCGCAGGCGCTGGGCGCACCGGTACTGGTGGACATCAGCAAGCTCGAAGTGGGGGCACTGGTACGGGTGATGTGGCGCGGCAAGCCGGTCTGGGTCGTGCGCCGATCCCCGGAAATGGTGCGAGGCCTGAAGGGCAGGGATGCGGAACTCGGGGATCCCAAGTCGGAGAAGTATCCCGGTCAGCAACCACCCTATGCTCAGAACGAGACCCGCTCCATCAAGCCGGAAATCCTGGTCGTGCTGGGTGTCTGCACCCACTTGGGCTGTGCGCCGATCGAGCGCTTCGAGGTTGCGCCGGCGGATCTCGGCCCGGACTGGGTCGGCGGGTTTTATTGCCCCTGCCATGGTTCGAAATTCGACCTGGCCGGGCGCGTCTACGCGGGCTTCCCGGCGCCGAGCAACCTGGCGATCCCACCGTATCGATTCGTCACCGAAAATCTGATTCTGGTTGGCGATGACACGGGAGTAGGCGTATGAATGTCCGGCGCGATGCCGTGACCGACGAGTCGACGCTCATGTCGAAGGCGGCCGACAAGATGTCGGAGTTGGTCGACTGGATCGATGTCCGTTTCCCGATGACCAAGATGCTCAAGGAGCATGCCACCGAGTATTACGCGGCCAAGAATTTCAACGTTTTGTACGTCTTCGGTGTGCTGGCGATGGTCGTACTGGTTATCCAGCTGGTGACCGGTATTTTCCTGACGATGAGCTACAAGCCGGACGCCGAGAAGGCGTTCGCGTCCGTCGAATACATCATGCGCGATGTCGAGTGGGGCTGGTTGATTCGCTACATGCACTCGACCGGCGCGTCGTTCTTATTCATTACCGTGTATATCCACATGTTCCGCGGCATGATGTACGGCTCGTACAAGAATCCCCGTGAACTGCTGTGGATCATCGGCATGTTGATTTACCTGTGCCTGATGGCCGAAGGCTTCCTGGGTTACCTGCTGCCGTGGGGCCAGATGTCCTACTGGGGCGCACAGGTGATCGTGTCGCTGTTCGGCGCCGTCCCCGGCATCGGTGAAGGGCTCGTCGAGTGGATTCGTGGCGACTATTTCATCTCGGACATCACGCTCAATCGCTTCTTCGCCTTGCATGTCGTCGCCGTGCCGCTGGCGCTGATCATGCTCGTCGTGATGCATATCCTGGCCCTGCACGAGACCGGTTCGCTGAACCCGGACGGTATCGAGATCAAGGAGCACAAGGGTCCGGACGGTATCCCGCTGGACGGCGTCGCATTCCATCCGTATTACACCTCCAAGGATCTCGTCGCGATGGTCATATTTTTCGCGGCGTTCTCGGGCGTCGTGTTCTTCGCCCCGGAAATGGGTGGATATTTCCTGGAGCACGCGAACTTCGAGCCCGCCAACCCGTTGAAGACACCGGAGCATATCGCGCCGGTCTGGTACTACACGCCGTTCTACGCGATTCTGCGCGCGGTCCCGAGTAAGGGCCTTGGTGCTTTCCTGATGGCATCGGCCATCATCCTGCTGTTTTTCCTGCCGTGGCTGGATCGTTGCAAGGTCAAGTCGATTCGCTATCGCGGGTGGACGTTCAAGCTTGCACTGACGACGTTTGCGATCAGCTTCGTCTGCCTCGGCTACCTCGGGATGCAGCCGGCGGTTGAGCCGTTTGTGACGATCACGCGGATTTTCACAATATTGTATTTCTCATTCTTCATCTTCATGCCGATCTACACCCGGTTTGAGAAAACCAAGCCCGTGCCCGAGCGGGTGACGTACCATCATTAACGGGCGACCTGACGGGGCCAGGAAAACAGGGAATGCGCGAGTGAATTTGGCGATGAAGAATGTCTCAGGCGAATCGAAGCGGTCCAGCCGGGTTGCCGTCATTCGCCACTGCCCAGGCATTGCAATCTGGGTGTTGGGTATTTTGATGTCCGTGCCCTTCGCGGCGCTCGCCGCCGGCACCGGCGTGCTGCTGCAGTCGGCCAATACGGACGTCAGCAACATCAGTTCTCTGCAGCGTGGCGCGCGGAATTTCGTGAATTACTGTATGGGTTGTCATTCGGCCAAATATGTCCGCTACAATCAGCTGGCCAAGGATCTGCAGATTTCCGAAGATCAGCTGGTCAACAATCTCATGTTCGCCGGCGGCAGGCCGCACGATCGCATGGAAATAGCGATGCCGGAAGCCGATGCCACGCGCTGGTTCGGTGCGCCGGCACCCGACCTGTCACTGATCGCCCGCAGCCGCGGCGTCGACTACCTGTACACGTTCCTGAAGTCTTTCTACATCGATGAAAGCCGGCCGACCGGCGTCAACAACCTCGTCCTCGAGGGTGCTGCAATGCCGCATATCCTTTGGCAGCTTCAGGGTATGCAGCGTGCAGTCTTCGTTGAAGAGGAACATGATGGCGCGACGCACGCGGTCTTCACGGAGTTCGAAATGGTCACTCCGGGCACGATGTCCGCCAAGGAGTATGATCACTTCGTTCTTGACCTCGTCAATTTCCTCGAGTACATCGGGGAGCCCGTCCAGCTCAAACGTCGGCAGCTGGGAATTTGGGTGCTGATCTTCCTGCTCGTCTTCGGCCTGCTTGCCTGGGCCCTGAAGCAGGAAATCTGGAAGGATATAAAGTAAAGGCGCAGCCGCGTTGATGAATAAGGAGCTCTTTTTAGTGAAAGTGGAAAATGGATCATGGCCGGCTTGGCACAAAGGTATTCTGCAATGACGTTGTTTTCCAGCCCAACGTGTTTTTATAGCCACCGTGCTCGATTGGTGCTGGCTGAGAAGAACATCACCATTGAAATCATCAAGGTCGAGGGGCTGGATCTTCCGGAAGACTTGCTCGACCTGAATCCTTACCACAGCGTGCCGACGCTCGTTGACCGCGACCTGGTGCTGTATGACTCGCGCGTCATCATCGAATATCTCGATGAACGTTTCCCGCATCCGCCGCTGATGCCGGTGGACCCGGTGACGCGTGCCCAGTTCCGCCTGGCGTTATACCGCATCGAGAAAGACTGGTATACCCTCGCCGATCAGCTGGAAGCGGTATCAGACGGTAAGCAGGTCGTGCGTACGCGCAAGATTCTCGAGGAGAGCATCGTCTCGAGTGCCGAGGTGTTCAGCGCGAAGAAATTCTTCCTCAGTGACGATTTCTCGCTGGTCGATTGCAGCGTCGCGCCGATCCTCTGGCGCTTGAATGCGTATGGCATTGAGTTGCCCGATTCGGCGCAGCCCATTCGCAATTACATGGATACGGTATTCTCGCGTCGCTCGTTCCAGGAGAGCCTGACCGAGCTCGAGCAAGAGATGCGCCAGTAGGTGTCATTGGCGTCGTGACCGACCGGTAGCGAATCAGTGCCAGACGACCGAGAATCTCAACGCCCTTATTTGTATCGCGCCATGCACGAGTGGATGACTGATGGCGGCCGGACGCCGCACATCGCCGTGGATGCGACGGTAGCCGAGACGACGGTGCCGCGCGAATTTGTGCAGGACGGCCGGATTGTGTTGAACATCAGCTATGCGGCGACCCAGTACCTCGAATTGAGCAACGACGGGATTACCTTTCAGGCACGGTTCGCCGGGAAGCCCTTTGCCGTGTCCGTCCCCGCGTCTGCGGTACTTGCAATCTACGCGCGCGAGACCGGCGAGGGCCTGGTGTTTTCCGATCAGCCGCCGACCGGTGAGCAGCCCATCGCAAATGAAGATGTCGGCGTGATCGCCGACTCCGCGAATATTCCGTCGGATCAGGCGTCACCGGCTCAGGCACCCGGTAGCGTTCGAGATAGTGAAGACAAGCCGCCGCCGTCCGGCCGCCGCTCGCACCTGCGCGTCATCAAATAACCCGTCGGCACCGCCGTAGAAGCAAGCGATATTACCCCAAGATCGCCTGATCGATCCCGTCACACAGGCAGTGGATAACGACGAGATGCACCTCCTGAACCCGGGCGGTGCGTGTACTCGGCACTCGAATCTCGATGTCCGCGTCATCGTTCAACACCTGCGCGATCGACCCGCCGTCGCATCCGGTCAGGGCGACGACGCACATTCCCTTCTCATGTGCCGCGTGCACAGCGGCGACCACATTCGGCGAATTACCGGATGTCGAGATCGCCAGCAGGCAGTCGTTGGCATTGCCCAGCGCGAGGATTTGTTTGGAGAAGATCTGTTCGTAGTCGTAGTCGTTCGCGATCGCCGTCAGCGTCGAACTGTCCGTCGTCAGGGCAACGGCCGGGAGGCCCGGTCGCTCCCGTTCGAAGCGATTCAGCAATTCGGCTGAAAAGTGCTGCGCATCGCCGGCTGACCCCCCGTTACCGCAGCTCAGGATCTTGCCGCCGCCATGCAGCGTCGCAGTCATCGATTCGGTGGCGTTCGCGATCGCGTTCCCGAGCGTCGCCATCGATTCGCGCTTGACCTCGATGCTGTCTTCGAAGTGTTTCAGGATTCGCTGCAGGTCTGACATCGGCTGGTCCTTAATGATCAAACAGATCGTCCATTGTAAACGCGCCGCGTATCCAGTTCATATTGGCATTGTCGAGCGGGCCGTCGAGTCCGATCACGTCGAAGCGAACCGGGTACCCACGCCACCGGTCATGACGTTGCAGGAAGTGCTGCGTGGTACGCACGATGCGGCGGCACTTCGAGGGCGTGATCGATGCGACCGGATCCATGACGTGCGTGCTGCGACGGTAGCGGATTTCGACGATGATGAGCTTCGAGCGCTCGGCCATGACGAGGTCGATCTCGCCGTAGCGGCAACGATAGTTCGACGCGACGTGCCGCAGCCCGCTCGCGGTCAGATAGCTCAGTGCAAGTCGTTCGGCGACACTTCCGGATTCCAGATGCTCGGCCATGTCGTCGAAATTCCACCCTGTTTGTCTGCCAGCGGGCTCGTCATGCGGACCGGTTCCATCAGCTCTGGTCTGCCATGCTGCATCCGGGCCCAGGGCAATCGACGCAATATCCGGTCGCGGTCATCGATATATAAAGTGCCGGTCATGCCTTCGACATCGAACGTGTGGCCGCTCGCCGCCGCATTCACGACCGGGATCAGGCGGTACGCATCGAAACCCAGCGCATACAGGCGCGATCGCTTCTGTGCCTGGTCAGGCCAGTACCTGGCGATCGTTTCGCGCACCTCGACCGACTGACCGTCCGGCGCGATGAGCCACGGAATGTCCGGGAACATGATGCCGTTCAGGTCGGAATTGTTACGCGATCCCTCCTGGTAGATCGCCGACGTCGAATACGTGGGTATCGCACCCGCGTAATGAAAGCGCAACTGCGGTCGGATCAGCTTGCCGGCTTTCGCAGTTGCGGCCAGGAATATTAGGTCGACATCGGCGCGGCGTCGCGGTTCGTATTCGAGCGGAATTCCGAGATTTGCGGCGAGACGCTCTTTTCGGGCACGACTCTCGCTGATCAGCAGCAGTGCCTGGATGCCGCTCGAGAAATCGGGGCTGGTCGGGTCGTAGAACCGGTAGTCTAATATCTGCCCGCCGCCGGACTCGTATTGCGCCGTGAAGCTCGTCAGCAGGCGTCGGCCCCAGGCGTCGTTGGGCGCCAGCGCCAGCGCGCGCAACTGACCGAGTGCGATCGCGCGCTGTGCGACCTGTCGCGCCTCGTCTTCCGGCGACAGCGAGAACTGGAAGAAGTCCGGTGTAAGGTTCGACTCCTCCGGTAAAAAGTTCAGGGACAGCGTCGGCATCGACACCCGGGTTGCCGCGAGCGCCTGCACGGATTCCTTGAGCAGCGGCCCGACGACGAACGTCGCGCCGTCGGCGATCGACTGCGCGTAAGCCGCCTGTACGCCATCCTGCGTGACGTCGTAGAACCGGATGGATGGCGGATCGGTCAGGTCGGTCTGTACCAGGTGTGCAGCCAGGAAGCCATCGCGGACCGCGTGGGCGAGCTGGCGCTGGCGCCCGGTCAGCGGCAGCAGGACCGCAACCCGGCGCGGGAACGCTTGAATGCCAGGCAGGTCGGCGATGATATCCGGGATCAACATGTCGTTGGCCGGATGCGTCGGGTACGCCTGTTGCCAGATCAGAAGCGCTCGGCGCATCGAGGCCGGCGCCGTGCGCCTGGTCCACGCGATCTGGCCGAGGTCGAGCCAGCCAGTCAGGGTCGGGTCGGCACCGGGATCGGGTTGTCGTAGCTCGAGATTTCCGCCCCACGTCTGGTAGCCCTCCCAGAGCAAACGCTGATTGGCCGCAATCGCGTCACTGTCTTCCAGCCAGACCTCGCGTTCGAGTAATGCCAGGGTGGCTTCCAGCGGCTGGCCGAGACGGAACAATGCGTTGCTGCGAATGACCAGGATGCTCATTGCATCGGCCGGCACGCTGGCGGGCGGCGTACTGTCGAGATACGCCAGGGCTTCCACCGGGTTGCCCATCGCGATGGCGATCTCGGCAGAGACCTGCGCCCACAGCAACCGATTCGGATCCGCGATGGGTTGGCTGAGCCGGCTCATGATCGTCTGCGCGATCTCCGGATTGCCGGCCAAGCGGCGCTCGCGTGCCGTCCGTATCAGGTAATGCTGCCGCCTGGTCGAGTCAGAGGCCTGTGCCAGTTGCAGGTAGGCGTCTGCCGAGGCCTGATGCCGTCCCTGCCTGGACAGCGCTTCTGCGGCGCTGGCCGGGCCGTCCGGGATCGGCTCATAGGGTTCCGAAACCTGCAGCGGCCCGCAGGCCGCGGCCATCAATAACAGAACCCCCGCGGTCACTCGCAGCGCCGCGCGCCGCGCGCAGGTTCGTGTCCGGGCGGCAGTCGCGGGACCTGTTTCCCGTTGCTTGATTTCGTGACGGGGCATCGCCCGGCGTAGACTTGCGATCATTGGTTGCAGGCTAATCGAATTTTTCTGACTGGAGTGGCTCTATTGTCAACCCAACCCGGCACGTTACCCGGCACTCTGTTCGTCATCGCGACACCGATTGGAAACCTCGATGACATCAGTGCACGCGCGCGCGAAACGTTGGCGCGGGTGGATCTGGTGGCTGCCGAGGATACCCGCCGTGCGGGACAATTGCTAACGCGACTGGGATTTCGGAATCGCCTCGTCTCCTTGCACGAGCAGAACGAAGCGGACCGGGTGGCGGAGATCCTCGAGGTGCTGATGTCCGGTCAGAACGTCGCCCTGATCAGCGACGCCGGCACTCCGCTGATCAGCGACCCGGGGTATCGGCTGCTGTCCGAACTTCGGCGCCACGATCTGCCGGTCAGCCCGGTGCCGGGTTGCTGCGCGGCGGTTGCGGCGCTGTCGATCGCCGGCCTGCCGAGCGACCGTTTCCTGTTTGAAGGCTTCCTGCCGGCCAAGACGGGCGCCCGCCGCAAGCGCCTCGCCGAGTTGCTGCATCGCCCGGAAACGCTGATTCTGTATGAATCCGTGCATCGGATACGCGACGTGCTGGCGGACCTCGAACGGGTCTTCGGCCCGGACCGGCCGATGACGTTGGGGCGTGAGCTGACCAAGCTGCATGAAACGATTCACCGGGGTGGGATCGCCGACGTGCGGGAGCGGCTTGCCGCGGACCCGGGTCGCGACAAGGGCGAATTTACGCTCGTGATCGCCGGCGACGACTCGCCACCCGACGTCGAACAGGCCGAACTCGAGCGCGTGCTCGAAGCGTTGCTTGCCGAGGTGTCCGTTCGGCAGGCGGCGAGACTCGCCGCCGAGATTACCGGTGCGGGGCGCCGCGATGCGTACCGGCTGGCGAATCAGATCAAGGAGCGCGGGTAGACAGGGGGACCGACGTGGTTGTGTCGCATTGCTACGCCGCTAAACGGGGCGATGGTGCGCGGGGCGCCGCAAGGCCGCCGGCCGGACTACTTTTCTCCTCGGACAGGGAAACTCGTCGAAAAGAGTTGCCCGCCAGCGGCCTTGCTGCACTGTGGTTGGGCGGCTGTGGGAGCGGCCGGTTGCGGGCGCAACGCGATCGTAGGAGCGGCTTCCAGCCGCGATTCCTGGCTCGCCCGTGGCCGGGCCGGCTACCTTGCTGCACCGTGCTGCTCGTGAAAAAGGTGCCTGTCCCCCTGTTTCCGGACCTGCGACTGGTCTAAGGTGATCGCTGGAGCCGGCCAGGCAATCGCTCGGTGCGCCACTTCGGTGGTTCAGCGGGAGGAAAGTCCGGGCTCCTGCGGGCAGGGTGCCAGGTAACGCCTGGGGGACGCGAGTCCACGGAAAGTGCAGCAGAAAAGATACCGCCCCGGCGGCAACGCCGGTGGTAAGGGTGAAATGGTGCGGTAAGAGCGCACCGCGCGGGTGGTAACACGCCGCGGCTAGGTAAACCCCACCTGGAGCAAGACCAAATAGGGGAGTCGTCGCAGGTCTCAGGGTCTGCGGCACCGTCGCCCGCGCGGGCTCCCGGGTAGGTCGCTTGAGGCCGCTGGTGACAGCGGTCCCAGATGAATGATTGTCCTCGACAGAACCCGGCTTATCGGCCGGCTCCTTCCTGGTATCTTCAGCGCCTGATCTGGCCAGGTCAGGCGCTTCGCGCGGAACCGGTTCGGTGGCGCACGCGGCGCCGCCGTTGCCGTGAAACTGCAAGACGCTTCCGTGGCCTTAAACTGCACCGGTAGGAATGCACTCTAAGCGTATGATTTCTAGGTTGGGCCGCGACCCGAAACCATCGTCCAAATCGTCTTCAAGTCGACTCCAAGTCGTCTCTAAGTGGCTGTCCTGAAAGAAATATTCTGGCTTTCTGTTGACGGTGGGTTAGGGGGTACTTATAGTGTAACGAAGTGGCAAATAGTGGGAGTTAATGGGCCGGCTGGCCCAGGTTGAATGCTTCGTGGAGCAACAAAAATAGCCCTGGATGCAAAGGGTCGATTGTCTATACCGACGAAGTACCGCGAGCGGATCACGGCGCGTTGTAACGGTCAGTTGATTTGCACGGTCGACCTGAGGCGTTGCCTGCTGATTTACCCGCTGCCGGACTGGGAGGAGACAGAGCGCAAGCTGATGCGCCTGCCAAGCCTCAATTTGATGGCACAGAAGCTGCGTGGGTTGTTGATGGGCTATGCCACCGATGTGGAACTGGATGGACATGGTCGCGTGTTGATTCCCAAAGAGCACCGGGCATTCGCCGGCCTCGAGAAGCAGGCAATGATGTTCGGTCAGGGTAACAAATTTGAGTTGTGGGATGAGAGTCGCTGGAACGATCAGCTGAATCGCTGGCTCGATGAAGGCTCGGCGGACGGTTCGGATCTGCAGGGCGAACTCGAGTCGTTGTCGTATTAGACGCGCGAGTCGGGCGGTCAATCGGTGTCGGCGCATCCCGGGGTGCCTGGGGGTGGTGGGGTGATATCGCATGTACCGGTGTTGCTCGAAGAGACTGTGGAACAGCTGTGTATTCGTTCGAATGGTCTGTATGTCGACGGCACTTTTGGTCGCGGGGGGCACGCCCGGGCAATACTCAGGCAACTCGGTCCGGACGGGCGATTGCTGGCCATGGATCGTGATCCGGAAGCGGTGGAAGCGGGTCGGTCGATGGCGGCGACGGACCGGCGATTTGAGATCGAGCGCGGGAACTTTAGGGCGTTGCGCGGGCTGTTAGAGAAACGGGGCATGTTAGGCGAAGTCAGTGGGTTGTTGCTGGACCTCGGGGTGTCGTCCCCGCAACTGGACGACGCCGATCGCGGGTTCAGTTTCCAGGCGGACGGGCCGCTGGATATGCGTATGGATCCAGATGTCGGACGCAGCGCAAGCGACTGGCTGAACACCGCACCAGAAGATTCGATCAGAAAAGTGTTGCACCGGTTGGGGGAAGAGCGAGCGGCAGCGCGCATTGCGCGGGCAATCTGCACGCGGCGCGAGGAACGTCCGCTGCAGACAACGGGTGAGCTGGCGTCGTTGATCGAGTCGGTCCTGCGTCGCAAGCCGGGCGCCAGGCATCCGGCGACGAAGACCTTTCAGGCGATTCGCATTTTCATCAACGGAGAACTCGACGCGCTCGAGGCGGCGCTGGCCGACTCGCTGGATGTCCTCGCACCCGGTGGCAGGCTCAGTGTCATCAGCTTTCATTCGCTCGAGGATCGCATCGTGAAGCGGTTCCTGCGCGACAACGCTCGGGTCGATCCCGCGCTGTCGCGTATGCCCGTCATTCCGGCGTCGGCAGAGCCGCGATTGCGTCTGCCGACCCGGGCGATTCGGCCGGATGCTGCCGAACTCGAGATGAATCCGCGCGCCCGCAGCGCGACCCTGCGCGTCGGGGAGCGTCTGCCATGATCGAGACCCTCCGCCGCTATAGCCCGATCGTCGTGCTGATGGTTGTGGTCATGGCGTCCGCGATCGCCAGCGTCTATGCGAAACACCAGTCGCGCAAGCTGTTCACCGACCTGCAGTCACTGAACACGGAGCGTGACCGGATGGAGGTCGACTGGGGTCGGCTGCAGATCGAACAAAGCACCTTGTCGACCTATGGCCGGGTCGAGCAACTGGCACGTGAGCAGATGCAGATGCGCATGCCGGCGCCTGAACAGGTCAGCCTGCTGAGCGAATGAAGGCAAGCCCGCACACAGAAGCAATGGCGCGCCGCAGTTTCACACTGCGGTCGCGGTTTGCCGCTGCGTGCCTGCTCGTCGCCGGGTTCGCGCTCGTCGCCCAGGCCGTGCACCTGCAGGTCTTCAACACTGAGTTTCTGACGCGCCAGGCCGATTTACGCCATCTCCGGGTCGCGAAGCTCTCGGCACATCGCGGCGTCATCACCGATCGCAACGGTGAGCCGCTTGCGGTCAGTACTCCCGTCGATAGTATCTGGGTCGATCCGCGCCAGATTGTGCAGTCGGCGGAGCGCATCCCGGAACTCGCGGCTGCGTTGCGGACCGATGCCGATGCGTTGGCGCGGCGCATGACGAGCAACGCCGACAAGAAATTCCTTTACCTGCGCCGGCACATGCGGTCGAGTGATGCGGCCGTGATCGTGGGCCTGGATATTCCCGGCATCGAAATCGAGCGCGAGTACCGCCGCTATTACCCGGCCGGAGAAGTCGTTGGCCACCTGATCGGGTTTACGAACATCGATGACATGGGTCAGGAGGGCCTGGAACTCGAGTTCGATCACTGGCTGGCCGGAGAAGCGGGCAAGAAGCGCGTCATCAAGGATCGGCTCGGGCAGATTGTCGAGGACGTCGAACGCATCAAGCAGCCGAGCCCCGGTCGCGAGCTCGCAGTGTCAATCGACCTGCGCATCCAGTATCTCGCGTACCGCGAGCTGAAGGCCGCAATTCAGCGGACGGGCGCGACGGCCGGTTCCGTCGTCGTGCTCGACGTGGAGACCGGCGAGGTGTTGGCGATGGTCAATCAGCCGGCCTACAACCCGAACGATCGTGCGCAGTTCTCGCCGAAGAACTACCGCAATCGTGCGATCACCGATATCTTCGAGCCGGGTTCGAGTCTGAAGCCGCTCATCGTTGCCGCTGCGCTCGAGAGCGGCGACTACAAACCGGACAGCATCATCGATACGTCGCCGGGCTCCGTGCAGGTCGGGGCGAAGACGATCAAGGACAGTTCGAACCTGGGCCGGATCAGCCTGACGACGCTGCTGGCACGTTCCAGCAACGTCGGAGCGACCAAGCTCGCGATGTCACTCGAGCCCGAGTTGCTGCATGCGACGCTGACCGGTTTCGGCCTGGGTCGACTCAGTGCCAGTGGGTTTCCGGGTGAGTCCGCCGGCTTGTTAAGCCACTACTCGAACTGGCGCCCGATCAGCCAGGCCACACTGGCCTACGGCTACGGGGTGTCCGTGACGCCCCTGCAACTCGCCCAGGCCTATGCCATCATCGCTGCGGGTGGCCTGCATCGGCCCGTATCCTTGCTGCGCATCGAGCAGCCGCCGATCGCGCGCCGTGTCATCCGCGCCGAGACCGCCGGCGCCGTGCTGGATATGCTCGAGGTGGTCGTTAGCGAGGCGGGAACGGGGCGCCGCGCCGCGGTCGCCGGTTACCGCGTGGCCGGTAAGACCGGCACGGTCAAGAAATTCGCGCCAGGGGGTTACTCCGAGGATCGTTACACGGCGTTGTTCGCCGGCATCGCTCCGGTCTCGCGGCCGCGCCTGGTGATCGTCGTCGTGGTCGACGATCCGCAGTCGGGCGCGTACCACGGTGGGGAGATTGCGGCGCCGGTCTTTTCGCGAATCGCCGAGGGCTCGTTGCGGATACTCGCCATCCCCCCGGACAACTTCAAACGTCCCGACCGACTCGGGACGAAGCTGGCGGCGAATTCACCATGACCCGCCCGATGAAATTGACGGAGTTGTTCGCCGGCATGGATCTGGCCGTGCCCGAGGTGAGCGTGACTGACATCACGACCAATAGTCAGAGCGCGCGGCGCGGTGGACTCTTCCTGGCCTGTGGCGGCCGGCGGAGCCATGGCCTCGCGTTCCTGCATGAGGCGCTTGCGGCCGGGATCGCCACGGTTGCCTGGGAGCCTGTCGATGGCTGCGACGGTCCGGAGCTGCCGGCCGGCATCATCGGGCTGTGCGTGCCCGGGCTCGGAGCGAAACTCGGCGTCATCGCCGATCGGTTCTTCGCGCGCCCGTCGGCCCAATTGTCCGTCACCGGTGTCACCGGCACGAACGGCAAGTCGACCGTCGCGTATCTCGTGGCACAAGCGCTGAACCGGCTCGACCAGACGGCGGGCTACATGGGAACGCTGGGCTACGGCATCGGCACGGACCTTACGGCGAGCTCGCTGACGACGCCCGGTTGCGTCACGGTGCATCGCCGCCTGCGCGAGATGGCCGCTGCCGGGGCCCGGCACGTAATCATGGAGGTTTCGTCGCATGCGCTCGATCAGCAGCGCGTGGCGGGCGTACGCTTCCGGACGGCCGCGTTGACCAACGTGAGTCGCGATCATCTGGATTATCACGGCAGCATGGAAAGCTACGCCGAGACGAAAGCACGCCTGTTTACCGGGACGGGCATCCACACGGCCGTCATCAACGTCGGTGATCGATACGGCGCGCAGCTCGCGGGTCGGCTCGCGAATGGCCCCGCAAATGGCAATCCCGCGGAACTGATGACCGTCGCGCTCGTGAATACCGAAGCCGAGCCGGATGTGCGGTTAATCGGTCGCCTGCAGGGGGCGCGCGCCGATGGCATCGGCTTGAAGTTGGGCGGCGACTTCGGCACGGCGACCCTGGACAGTTCTCTGTGGGGCCGGTTCAACGCGGAGAATCTGATCGTCGCGACCGGCATCCTGCTGGCTGTCGGGTGCGAACTCGATGCCGCGGTGGCCGCGCTGGGCGACAGTGTGGCCCCGCCCGGACGCATGGAACTGATCCGGGGTGCGGCGGCCGGCCCGACGGTCATCGTCGATTACGCGCATACGCCGGATGCACTGGGCAAGGCGCTCGAGGCCGTGCGTGAGCATACCAGCGGACAGGTCTGGTGCGTCTTCGGCTGCGGCGGCAACCGCGATCGCGGCAAGCGCGCGACGATGGGCGCGGTCGCGGCCGAACTCGCGGACCGTTCGATCGTGACCAACGACAACCCGCGCGACGAGGATCCACAGGCGATCATTGCCGATATCGTTGCCGGCTTGGCGGATGCTGATGAGATTGATGTCATCGATGATCGTGCGGACGCGATCGATTTTGCGATCCGGTCGGCACGCGCCGACGATGTGATCCTGATCGCGGGCAAGGGACACGAAGCGTGGCAGTGGATCGGCGGCGACGTGCGGGCGTTCTCCGATGCGGCGACCGCTCGCGCCGCATTGGGAAGGATGGCATGAGCATGGGCACGCTGACGATGGCAGCGGTCGCGGTGCAGGGAAAGCTGACCGGCGATGATTGCACGTTCGATGCGGTCAGCACGGATACCCGAAAGCTGCAGCCGGGCGAACTGTTCTTCGCGCTGCGTGGCGAGCGGTTCGATGCGGCTACGTTCATCGATGACGCGGCGCGAATCGGTGCTGCCGGCGCGGTGGTCGCGAGTCGCCAGGCGAGCGACCTGCCGCAGATCGAGGTTGCCGATCCGCGCGATGCGCTCGGTGTGCTGGCACGCGCCTGGCGCGCCCGTTTTCAGGCGCCGGTAGTGGCGGTGACCGGCAGCAACGGCAAGACAACCTGCAAGGAGATGCTCGCCAGCATCCTGCGTGTGGCGTACGACGATCCGGCAACGAGCGCCAGCGATTCGGTCGTGTTGGTTACGGCTGGCAATCTGAATAACGAGATCGGCCTGCCGATGACGGTACTCAGACTTCGCGACCGTCATCGCGTCTCCGTATGCGAGATGGGTGCGAGTCATTCAGGCGATATCGCCTACCTCGCCGACATCGCGGCCCCGACGATCGGGGTCGTGACCAACGCAGGCGCGGCGCACCTCGAAGGATTCGGCAGCGAAGACATTGTCGCCGCGACCAAGGGTGAGTTGTTCGAGGCGCTGGGCGCGGGGGGTGTCGCGGTCATGAATCGCGACGATTCGAATTTCTCGCTGTGGTGTTCCTTCGCGACGCCCGCCGATCGGATTACCTTCGGGCTGCACGAAGAAGCCGATTACCGTGCCTCCGGAATCGAGGAGGAGGTTTCCGACACGTCCTGTACGTTGGCGTTTGACATGCACACGCCCGACGGTCTCATCCGGATTACGCTGCCGATGGCCGGTCGTCACAATGTCCACAATGCGTTGGCGGCCGCGGCGGCGGCCCGCGCCGTCGGCGTTTCGATCGAAGCCGTGCGGGCGGGGCTGGCGGGTGTGAGAAACATCGCGGGACGACTGCAGGCTGTGCCGGGCCCACGTGGCATGCGGGTGTTCGATGACTCGTATAACGCGAATCCGGTTTCGGTGCACGCCGCGATCGAGTTCCTGGCGGATCGGCCGGGGGAGACCTGGCTGGTGTTCGGCGATATGGCGGAACTCGGACCGACCAGCGCACGGTTGCATCGCGCGGTCGGCGAGCGCGCACGCCAGTCGGGAATCACCCGCCTGTTCTGTCTCGGCAGCGAGGCGCGCGAGGCCGCCGACGAGTTCGGGGCCGGCGCCCTGACGTTCGACGCCATCGATGCGCTGATCAAGGTCATCCGCGACGACGCGCATCCGGGCGTCACGGCGCTCATCAAAGGGTCACGGTGCATGGGCCTCGATCGCCTCATCGCCTCGATTCGGGTCGACGCGTCCTCCGCGTCTCCACCGATGGGGGGTAGCGACTGATGCTGTTACTGCTCGTCGAATACCTGACCGAGTATGTGTCCGGCTTTAATGTATTCAAGTACATCACGTTGCGCGCGATCATGGGCGCCTTGACGGCGCTCGTGATCTCGCTGTTCATGGGGCCGGTCATGATTCGCCGCCTGAGCGTGCGTCAGATCGGCCAGACCGTTCGGACCGACGGGCCGGAGTCGCACTTGCCGAAAGCGGGCACGCCGACGATGGGCGGCGCACTGATCATCGTCGCGATCCTGGCCAGCACGCTGCTCTGGGCAGACCTGACGAGTGAATATGTCTGGATTGTCGTTGCAGTCACGCTGGCGTTCGGTCTGATCGGCTTCGTCGACGACTATAAGAAGCTGATCCTGCGTGATCCCGCCGGCCTGTCGGCGCGCGCGAAGATATTCTGGCAATCGCTGACGGCGATCTCGGTGTCCGTCGTGTTGTATTGGCTGGCCGATCAGCCGTACGAGACGGCGCTGCTGATCCCATTCCTGAAGGGCGTCGCCATTCCGCTCGGACTCTTCTACATCGTTTTGTCCTACCTCGTTATCGTCGGCACCAGCAACGCCGTCAATCTGACGGACGGTCTGGACGGTCTGGCGATCATGCCGACGGTGCTGGTCGCCGGCGGGCTGGGTATTTTCGGCTATGCGACGGGCAACGTGATCTTTTCCGCATACCTCGGCATCCCGTATATCAGCGGTGTCGGCGAAATGCTGGTGTTCTGCGCGGCGATTACCGGCGCGGGTCTTGGCTTCCTGTGGTTCAACACCTACCCGGCGCAAGTGTTCATGGGCGACATCGGCGCGCTCGCGCTCGGCGCCGCGCTCGGAACGGTGGCCGTCATCGTCCGGCAGGAACTCGTCCTGGCGATCATGGGCGGCCTGTTCGTCGTCGAGACCCTGTCGGTGATCATCCAGGTGGCGTCATTCAAGTTGACGGGCCGGCGGGTCTTCCGCATGGCCCCGTTGCATCATCACTACGAATTGAAGGGCTGGGCCGAGCCGAAAGTCATTGTGCGCTTCTGGATCATTACGGTGATTCTCGTCCTGGTCGGGTTATCGAGTCTGAAGATACGTTAATGGTGGCGGCGTCAATGGAATTTGATCAGCAATCGCGAACGCGTTCGACGGAGCCGTCCGTGCTGATCATGGGCATGGGCGAGACCGGCGCATCGTGTGCGCGATACTTTGCCGCGCTCGGTATCGCCGCCGAGTTTGTCGATACGCGTGAACGTCCACCCGGTATGCATCAGATTCTCGACGTGATGCCCGATGCCCGCATTTACACCGGCGGCCACGTCACCGAGTTGCGCGAGTCCATCGAGCGCATCGTGATCTCGCCCGGGGTCGACCTCGAGTCGCCGTTGATCAAGGCAGGCCGGACGCGCCGCCTCGATATCGTCAGCGACATCGATCTGTTCGTTGCAGAATGCACGGTTCCACTGATCACGGTGACCGGCTCCAATGGAAAGAGCACGGTCGTGTCGATGGTCGGTTCGATGCTGTCGGCAGCCGGCACCAGGACCGCCGTCGGCGGCAACCTCGGCACGCCGGCGCTCGATCTGCTCGATCCGGACGTGGAGCTCTATGTGCTGGAGCTGTCCAGTTTTCAGCTGGAGCGCAGCGCACCGGTTCCGGCGGCCGCGGCGGTGATCCTGAACATCACGCCGGATCACCTCGATCAACATCGCGACATGGACGCCTACGGTGCGGCGAAGGCGCGCATCTACCTCTCGTGTGATCATGCGGTCGTCAATCGGGACCTGCCGGAACTCTCGACATTGGTTCCATCCGGCACCGAGGTGACGACTTTCGGCATCGATCATCCGGCGGCGGGCGAGTTCGGCATTCGAACGACGCCGCGCGGCGAGTGCATTGCGCTGGGGGATGCACTATTGCTGGCAGTCGACGAGTTGCCGTTGCTGGGTCGACACAATCTTTCGAACGCGATGGCGGCATTAGCGCTGGGCACCACGATCGGCGCCAGTTCAGCCGGGATGGCGCAGGCGCTGAAACGCTACCGTGGGCTGCCGCACCGGTTGCAGGTCGTCAGCGACGCGCGGGGCATACAGTGGATCGATGACTCCAAGGCGACCAATGTCGACGCCGCCGTCCGGAGTATCGCCAGCGTCGCGGACCCGTTCGCTCTGATCGCCGGGGGTGACGCGAAGGGCGCCGATTTCGCAGCGCTGGCCGCTGCGTTGAGCGAGCGCGACTGCCGCGTCGTCCTGTTCGGCCGTGATGCAGCGAAGATTGCCGGGCAGCTTGGCAGCATCGGCGACGCGCGGATCGTCGCCACCCTGCAGGCGGCGGTCGAGATGGCCGCCGATGCGGTCGAGCCGGGCGGCACCGTGTTACTGGCGCCCGCTTGCAGCAGTCTCGATATGTTCGACAGTTTTGCGGCTCGCGGGGATGCGTTCGCCGCCGCGATCCGGGGCCTCGGCTCATGAGTGCGCGCGGCGCAACACCGGGCATCGGCGAGATCAGTCGGCATCTCGATCCAAAGCTCTTGCTCCTCATCGGCATAATCCTGTGCGCGGGACTCGTCATGCTGACGTCGGCTTCGATCTCGCTCGCCGAGCGCAACACCGGCAACCCGCTGTATTATTTCGAGCGCCAACTCGGTGCGGTCTTCATCGGGATCATCGGCGGCGGCATCATGCTGCATATCCCATCGCGTTTCTGGGAGCGCACGGGCCTCGCCCTCGTCGTACTCGCCGTCACGATGCTGATCCTCGTATTGCTCCCGGGCTTCGGTAGCACCGTGAAGGGCAGCACGCGCTGGCTCAGCATCGGTGGCGTGAACCTGATGCAGGCGTCAGAGCCTGCGCGGCTGATGATGCTGATGTATCTCTCGGGTTACGCCGTACGCCATCGGGTCGAGTTGCGCGAGAGTTTCGTCGGTTTCCTAAAACCGATGGCGCTGGTCGGCGGTGTGTGTGCCTTGCTGCTTGCCGAACCGGACTTCGGCGCCTCGGTCGTGTTGTTGACGATGACGCTTGCGGTGTTGTTTATCGCGGGCGCGCGGCTGCGCGACTTCCTGATATTCAGCGCTGCGGTGCTCGGCGCGCTCGCATTGCTCACGGTCACATCGCCGTATCGATGGGCACGCATCATGGCATTCCTCGATCCGTGGGCCGACCCGTTCGACAGCGGCTTTCAGCTGACGCAGTCGTTGATCGCGATCGGCTCGGGACACTGGTTCGGCGTCGGCCTCGGCGGCAGCGTGCAGAAGCTCTTCTACCTGCCCGAGGCGCACACGGACTTCGTGTTTGCGGTCATCGCGGAGGAGTTTGGACTGGCCGGCAGTTGCGTCATTATCGTGCTGTTCGGGCTCCTGGTCTGGCGCGCGCTGGTCGTCGCTCGCGAATCCGCGATCGCAGGAAGGCTGTATCAGGCGAATCTCGCCTTCGGCTTCGCCATTTGGCAGGCAACTCAGGTCTTCATCAACATCGGCGTCAACATGGGCATCCTGCCGACGAAAGGATTGACGCTGCCGCTCATCAGCTATGGACGCAGCAGTCTGGTCGTGACGCTCGTCGGCCTCGGGCTGTTGTTGCGCATCGACTGCGAGAATCGGCAACTCGCGGCGAACGGCGGCGCGAAGCGCGTCGCGTCGCGCAAGACCCCGGGTTCGCGCAAGACCCCGAGTCGGCAGAAAACCGGGCGGCGCAAATCCGCTGGAGCGCGCCGATGACTGCGCCGATTCTGATCATGGCGGGCGGTACCGGCGGGCACGTGTTTCCGGCGCTCGCGGTCGCGCGCGAGTTGCGTGGACGCAATCAGGAAGTCGTCTGGCTCGGCACTCGCCGCGGCATCGAGGCGGAGCTGATTCCCGCCGAAGGCATCCCGCTCGAAGCGACGCGCGTCGCAGGACTGCGTGGCAAGGGATTACTGGCCTGGGCGCTTGCGCCCGCCAAGTTGGTGTTGGCCGTCTACGATGCGCTCCGCATCCTGATGCGCCGCCGCCCGAAAGTCGTGCTCGGCATGGGCGGGTTCGCCTCCGGCCCTGGCGGCGTCGCCGCATGGCTGCTCGGCAAGCCGCTGATTATTCATGAACAGAATTCTGTCGCGGGGCTGACTAACCGTCTTCTGGCTGAACTCGCCCGGGAAGTGCTCGAGGCATTCCCGGGCAGCTTTTCTGCCAGGGTGCCTACCCGCCTGGTTGGTAATCCCGTGCGTCCGGATATCGCCGCGTTGCCGGAGCCGGCCGAGCGACTCGCAAATCGATCGGGGACCCTGCGTGTGCTCGTGCTTGGTGGCAGCCAGGGCGCCCGGGTCCTGAATGAGACCGTGCCGCGTGCGGTCGCCTTGCTCGCTGACGAGCGGCGGCCCCGGATCCGGCACCAGGCCGGCAAGGATGCGCTCGACATGACGCGGGCGCTCTACGCCGAACTCGGCATCGAGGCCGAGATCGAATCATTCATCGACGACGTTGCCGGGGCGTACGGCTGGGCTGATATGGTTATTTGCCGGGCCGGGGCGCTGACGATTTCGGAGCTGGCCGCCGCCGGCCTCGGCGCCATTCTGATACCGTACCCGTCGGCGGTCGACGATCATCAGACCCGGAATGCGGCGTACCTCGTCGAGGCGGATGCCGCCGTGCTCATGCCGCAGGCGGACTTGACACCGGCGCGCCTGGCCGCTGAACTGACGTGCTGTATCGACGATCGCGAGCTCGTTCGGCAACGCGCCATCAGGGCCCGTGCGCTCGCCCGGCCCGACGCAACCCGCGCGGTTGTCGAGCGTTGTCTCGCCGTGGGGCAGGACTCATGAAGAACCGCATGCGCAAGATCAATCGCATCCACTTCGTCGGTATCGGCGGCGTCGGGATGGGGGGCATTGCCGAGGTCCTGATCAATCTCGGCTATGCGGTTCAGGGCTCGGATCTCAAGGAGTCGAGGGTCACGAGGCGACTGCAGGCTCTAGGCGCCGAGGTGTTGAGCGGGCATCGCGCGGAGAATATTGGCACCGCCGATCTCGTCGTCGTGTCGAGTGCGATAGATCCGGCCAATCCCGAGGTCGTGGCGGCGCGCGAACAGCGCAAGCCTGTTGTCCGGCGTGCCGAGATGCTCGCGGAATTGATGCGGTTCCGCTTCGCGATCGCCGTGTCCGGCACGCATGGCAAAACGACGACGACGAGCCTCGTTGCCAGCGTGCTGGCCGAAGCGGGCGAGGACCCGACTTTCCTGATCGGGGGCCGGCTCAAGAGCGCGGACTCGAACGGGCGGCTCGGCGACGGTCAATACCTGGTGGCCGAAGCGGACGAGAGTGACGCGTCGTTCATCCACCTGAACCCGATGATGGCCGTCGTCACGAACATCGACGCCGATCACCTGTCGACATACGGCGGTGACATCGAGATATTGCGCAGCAGCTTCGTCGAGTTCCTGCACAACCTGCCGTTCTACGGCGTTGCCGTCATGTGTTGTGACGACCCCGGCGTTCAGGCCATCCTGCCGCGCGTACAGCGCTCGATCATGACCTACGGTTTCGACAGTGATGCGGACGTCCGTGCCTTTGCGATCGAGAGCGACGGGGCGCGCAGCCGGTTTCAGGTTGCCCGGCCCGGTTACGACGAGGCGCTGCATATCACGCTGAATCTGCCCGGTATGCACAATGTGTCGAACGCGCTGGCCGCGATCGCCGTTGCGCAGGAGTTAGAACTCGACGATGCGGCCGTTCAGAGCGCCCTGGCCGAGTTCGAGGGCATCGATCGGCGCATGCAGATTCTCGGTGAGACCCGCACGGCGACCGGCAACGTCTTATTCGTCGACGACTACGCCCATCACCCGACCGAAATTGCGGCGACCCTGCAGGCAGTGCGCTCTGGCTGGCCGGACCGGCGGCTGGTCGTTGTCTTTCAGCCGCATCGTTATTCCCGGACGCACGATCTGCTCGACGATTTCGCAGAGGTCTTGTCCGGTTCGCAACCGCTGTTCGTCACCGAGGTCTATGCGGCGGGTGAAGACCCGATCGCCGGCGCCGACGGTCGCGCGATCTGCCGGGCCGTGCGCATGCGCGGCAAGATCGAGCCGATGTTCGTTCCCGACCTCGACCAGTTGCCCGAACTGCTGAACGGTGTGCTGGCCGACGGTGATCTCGTGCTGACGCTCGGCGCCGGAAACATCGGCGCCGTTGCGGCCACGTTGCCCGACACGATGGCACGGCTCGCCCACCTGGGGTCGCGGCAATGACCGAGGTGCTGACCAATGAACCGATGTCGAAGCACACATCATGGCGCCTGGGTGGCCCGGCCGACATGTACTTTCGTCCCGATTCGCTCGCGGCGCTGCGCGACTTCCTGCGTGGTCTCGACGACGACGCCCCGGTGTATTTCACCGGGCTCGGCAGCAACCTGCTCGTGCGCGACGGCGGCATACGCGGTGTCGTGATCAACCCGCTCAAGGCGCTCGGCACGGTCGCGCGGCTGGAGGACGGCCGCGTGGAGGCCGGTGCCGGTGTCGCGTGTACGGCGTTTGCCAGACGCTGCGCGGCCTGGGGACTCGGGCCCTCGGATTTTTTTGCCGGTATCCCCGGCACGATCGGCGGCGCGCTCGCGATGAATGCGGGCGCATTCGGCGGCGAGACGTGGGATCGCGTCGTCGAGGTCGACACGATCGACCGCCAGGCCAGTATTCGCACGCGCGATCGATCAGACTACGAGATCTCATACCGTGAGATCAGCGCGCCGAAGGACGAGTGGTTTGTTACGGCGCGTTTCGCGTTCGACAGCGGCGACGAATTCAACCTCGATCGGGTTCGTGCGCTGATGCGCGAGCGTCAGGACAAGCAGCCGCTCGGGTTGCCGAGCTGCGGCTCGGTGTTTCGCAATCCACCCGGCCACTTCGCGGCACAACTGATCGAGTCCGCCGGACTGAAGGACTACCGCATCGGCGGAGCGGTGGTCTCGGACAAGCATGCGAACTTCATTATCAATACGGGGGATGCGACGGCCGCGGATATCGAGGCATTGATCGCGCATGTTCGTTCCGTCGTCGAGGCCCGGCACGGTGTGTTGCTCGATCTCGAAGTGCATATCGTGGGTGAGGTGTCGTGAGTGCGACGGCGGTATCGATGCGAGTCACCGATCCTGCGGCGTTCGGCAAGGTAGCCGTGCTGATGGGCGGCGATTCGGCGGAACGTGAGATCTCGTTGCTGTCGGGGCACGCGGTACTCGCGGCCCTGCTCGAGCAGCGCGTCGATGCGCACGCCGTCGACACCGCCGAGAACCTGATCGCGACGCTGCGCCGGGAACGGTTCAGCCGCGCGTGGATCGCACTGCACGGCCGCGGTGGCGAGGATGGCACGATTCAGGGTCTGCTCGAGTTCATGGGTATTGCGTACACAGGCAGCGGCGTCAAAGGCTCGGCGATCGGTATGGACAAGCTGCGTACGAAGCAGTTGCTCATGGGCGCGGGGCTGGCGACGCCCGAGTTCCGGGCATTGCGTGGCCCGGAGGATTTCGATCGCGTGATCGACGAACTCGGTCTGCCGCTGATGATCAAGCCGGCCGAGGAAGGTTCGAGTATCGGCCTGACTCGCGTCGAGCTCCGCGAAGAACTGCACGCGGCGTTCGACAGCGCGGCGTCGTTTCGTTGCGAAGTCTTCGCGGAACAGTGGGTGCACGGTCGTGAATACACGGTCGCCGTGCTGCAGGACCAGGCGCTGCCCCTCGTGCGCATCGATGCGGCCAACACGTTCTATGACTACCAGGCGAAGTATTTCAGTGACGAGACCGGCTATGTCTGCCCGAGCGGACTGACGGATACGCAGGAACAGGCGTTCGGCCATCAGGCACTGGCCGCATTCGCGGCGGTCGGCGCGACCGGCTGGGGCCGCGTCGACTTCATGATGGGGCCGGACGATCGACCGTTATGGCTCGAGGTGAACACCGTGCCGGGCATGACGAGTCACAGCCTCGTGCCGATGGCGGCGCAGGTCGCCGGCATGGAGTTTGGCGATCTGGTCTGGCGAATTCTCGAAACCAGCCGCGTGGCTGCGACGACGGTGAGCGGGCGGACGGAGGCGAGTGGTGCCGGTTAAAAGCAAACGATTGTTCAAGCGCAATCGCAGGCACAAGCTGCGACCCGCGACCCGGTCGGCATGGGCGAAGCTCAACTGGCCGGATGTGAACTGGCGGCGGCTCATGGTGATCGCCGCGATCGGCTCATTCGGGTTCTCCGGGTACGCGGCGGCGTTGTGGGTCATGGATCGCCCGATCGAGTCGGTGGTCATCAACGGCGCGTTCGAGCGCGTGTCGGCCATGCAGGTCGAAGACGCGTTGTCCCCGCACGTGCAGACCGGTTTCCTGAGTGCGGACTTGCCGGCCATGCGGGCCGAGCTGATCGCGATTCCATGGGTTGCGAACGCCAATGTTCGACGCCGCTGGCCCGGTTCGATCGAGGTCAATATACGCGAGGAGCGCCCGGCAGCCTGCTGGGGAGATTCCGGATTGCTGAATTTCGATGGCGAGTTGTTCGTCAGGAACGTGACACATGTGCCCATCGAGCTGCCGCGGCTCGCGGGACCCGAAGGCTCGGAGCAACGTGTCGCCCGCATGTTTTTCGCGATTCAGCACCGCCTGGAGCAGCGGGGCATGGCGGCCGTTGCCCTGCGCCTCGACCGGCGCGGTGCGTGGGAGGTGCAGTTGAGTAGCGGTATCCGAGTGCGGCTCGGAGCGAGTTTCGTCGATCAGCGCCTCGATCGATTCTTCGAGGCGGTGGACAGGATTATTGCGGTCGAGGCAGAGCGGGTGGACTACGTCGATATGCGTTACACGAATGGGTTTGCGATTGGTTGGAAGGATCAGAAACCCATGCGGGCTGAGTCCAGGGAGGCAGGAGAGCCCCATGTCTAAGAAACCGGAGAATGGCTTGATTGTCGGGCTCGATATTGGTACCTCGAAAGTCGTCGCGATCGTCGGTGAAGTTCAGGATGACGGCGAGATCGAGGTGATTGGTTTCGGCATTCATCCGTCACGCGGCCTGAAGAAGGGTGTCGTCGTCAACATCGAGTCGACGGTCAACTCGATTCAGCGCGCCGTCGAAGAGGCCGAGCTCATGGCCGGCTGCGAGATCAATTCGGTGTTCACCGGCATCGCCGGAAGTCACGTGCGCAGCCTGAATTCGCATGGCATTGTCGCGATTCGCGATCGCGAGGTCGTAAAAGCCGATGTCGATCGCGTCATCGATGCGGCGCGCGCGGTTGCGATCCCGGCGGATCAGAAGATCCTCCACGTGCTGCCGCAGGAATTCATCATCGACGGTCAGGAGGGCATACGCGAACCCATCGGTATGTCCGGCGTGCGCCTCGAGGCTCGGGTGCACATGGTGACCGGTGCCGCCAGTGCGGCTCAGAACATCATCAAGTGCGTGCAACGGTGTGGCCTCGAGGTCGACGATGTCGTGCTCGAGCAGCTGGCCTCGAGTTACGCGGTGCTGACCGAGGACGAGATGGAGCTCGGCGTCTGCCTCGTCGACATCGGCGGCGGCACGACCGACATCGCCGTCTTCAACGGCGGTGCGATCAAGCATACGGCCGTTATTCCGATTGCTGGGGATCAGGTCACCAACGACATCGCGATCTCGATGCGCACGCCGACGCAATACGCCGAAGAAATCAAGATCAAGTATGCCTGTGCCCTGTCGCAGCTGGCGAATCTCGACGAAACCATCGAGGTGCCGAGCGTCGGTGATCGACCGCCGAGGCGCCTGGCTCGGCAGACGCTGGCCGAAGTGGTTGAGCCTCGCTACGAAGAACTGTTTACGTTGATCCGCGATGAACTTCGCCGCAGCGGCTTCGAGGAAATGGTCGCAGCCGGTGTCGTGTTGACCGGTGGCAGCTCAAAGATGGAAGGCGCCATCGAACTTGCAGAAGAAGTGTTTCATATGCCGGTGCGACTGGGCTTGCCACAGCATGTCCGCGGCCTTAGCGATGTCGTGCGCAACCCGATTCATGCCACCGGGGTGGGATTGCTTTTGTATGCGCGAAACCGCGTCGGATCGCCATTCGGCGATCACGTGGTCGGAGGGGGACTAAAAGACGTGTGGGAACGAATGAGGGCCTGGTTTCAGGGTAATTTTTAACGTTGTTGATGTGAGGAGAGATATCGATGTTTGAGCTCATGGACGGATACAGCCAGAACGCTGTTATCAAGGTACTGGGAGTCGGGGGCGGCGGCGGCAATGCCGTCAAGCACATGGTGAGCTGTGGAATCGAGGGCGTGGATTTTATCTGCGCGAATACCGATTCGCAGGCATTGCAGAGTTCCAATGTGCGTACGGCGCTCCAGATTGGTTGCAACATCACGAAAGGTCTCGGCGCAGGCGCGGACCCGGAAGTCGGTCGTCAGGCCGCGATGGAAGATCGCGACCGGATCCTGGAGGTTATCGAAGGCACCGACATGCTGTTTATCACGGCGGGCCTCGGCGGCGGCACAGGCACTGGCGCGGCGCCGGTGGTCGCTCAGGTCGCGCGGGAGCTTGGCATCCTGACCGTCGCGGTCGTCACGAAACCGTTTACCATGGAAGGCAGCAAGCGCGCGGCGGTGGCGGACCAGGGCATCGCCGAGCTCGGCAAGTATGTCGATTCGCTGATCACGATTCCGAACGAGAAGCTGCTGTCGGTGCTCGGTGCCGAGACCACCCTGCTCGATGCGTTCAAGGCGGCGAACGAAGTTTTGCAGGGCGCGGTCCAGGGCATCGCCGAGTTGATCACCCGACCGGGATTGATCAACGTCGACTTCGCGGATGTCCGCACGGTCATGAGCGAGATGGGGATGGCGATGATGGGCTCGGGCAGCGCGGCCGGCGAAGATCGTGCGCGTGAAGCCGCGGAAGCTGCGATCTCCAGTCCGCTGCTCGAGGACATCAACCTGCAGGGCGCCCGCGGCATCCTGGTCAATGTCACGGCCGGCATGGACCTGTCGATCGGCGAGTTCCAGATGGTCGGCGACACGGTGAAGCAGTGTGCGTCCGACGATGCGACCGTCGTCGTCGGCACGGTCATCGACCCGGAGATGGCCAATCATATCCGTGTGACGGTGGTCGCGACCGGTCTCGGGCAAGCAGCCGCCCGGCAGGAGGAGCGGCCGATGCGTGTCGTCAGCCCGCCGCCGGTCCCCGAAGCTCCAAACTACGGGGAGTTCGACCGGCCGACCCGTCAGCGTCACCAGGCGCCGTCGGCGGAGAGCCGTGCAGACGTCCAGCGGCCCGAGTTCGATCTGCTGGATATTCCTGCGTTCCTGCGGCGTCAGGCAGACTGACGCCGCGGCTGGCGGGGGGGTACGCTGTGTTTACAGAATCAGGGGGGGGGTGACGCGACGGCAGGCCAGTGGGCCGACAAAAATGTCAAGTTGCGCATTTTTCCGGGTGTGTGTTAGTTTCTACCGGAATCTGTGTTGTCGAAACGTGGGCGATCCATGAAAATGCTATGCATTCAATGGCTTGTCTATTGACAGGGAGAGGTTACCTGGTCTCCGGGCAGCGCGTGAGCACAGGGATTGTGCGCGCCCGGGCAGCAGATGCCAGACAAACATATGCTCAGACAGCGAACACTGAAAAATTCGATACGTGCCACCGGCATCGGCCTGCATTCGGGCAACAAGGTCTATATGACCCTGCGACCCGCGGCCGACAACACCGGCATCGTATTCCGCCGCCTTGATGTCAACCCGCCGGTCGATATTGTCGCCGATGCCCGCAGTGTCGGCGATACCATGCTCGGCACTACGTTGGTGCAGGGTGACACCTCGGTGGCAACCGTCGAACATCTGATGGCGGCATTGGCCGGCCTCGGCATCGACAACGCGTACGTCGACCTGTCCGCCTCTGAAGTGCCGATCATGGATGGCAGCGCCGCCCCGTTCGTGTTTTTGCTGCAGTCCGCCGGCATTGTCGAGCAGAGCGCACCGAAGAAATTTATCCGGATCAGGAAGACGGTCCGGGTCGAAGACGGCGAGAAGTGGGCCGAGTTCAAGCCTCACCGGGGTTACAAGGTTAATCTGAAGATCGATTTTGATCATCCGATCTTCAAGAAGCATGCGCAAGTTGCCAGTATTGATTTCTCGACGATGTCGTTCGTCAAGCACGTTAGCCGCGCCCGGACCTTCGGGTTCCTGCGCGATATCGAGGCGCTGCGCGCGCGCAACCTGGCCCTCGGCGGCACGATGGACAATGCGATCGTGCTTGACGATTACCGCGTTCTGAATGAGGACGGCCTGCGTTACGAAGACGAGTTCGTGCGACACAAGATCCTCGACGCGATCGGCGACCTGTACCTGATAGGCCACAGCCTGCTGGGTGAGTTTACCGGGTACAAGTCCGGACACGGGCTCAACAACCAGCTCGTCCGGGCCGTGTTGGCGGATGAGTCGGCCTGGGAGCAGGTGACCTTCGAGGATACCAAGGCCGCGCCGATCTCCTTTGCGAGCCCGGTGACGGCTACCCGCTAAGCACTGCGATCAGACGATCTTTCAGACGCCTCGGGCTTTGTGGCCCGGGGCGTTTTTGCGTGTAGGCGGTCAGGGATGCGCGACACGGACTTTGACGCTGCGGGTTTCCGGCGCGTGTTCACGGCTCAGGCACAACAGGCGCTCCGTCTCGAAGCGGAAGCGAGTGGCCCATTCCGGGGTCGAGACTCGCACGACCAGGGTTTGATCGTCGTCAATGCTGCAGTGAATCATCTGGGCGGCGAGATCGGCGGGCAGGGCGTGGCGGATATGCTCGGTCAGTTGCACCTTTGACCGTGCCTGGCGTGCCAGGCGGCCGATTGCGGAGCCTGGGGCGGTGATCAATTCAGCCAATGACTTGGGACTACTTTTTAACATAACACATGAAATGACTATTCAGATTGTGAAGCCGGTTCCTTGTACTGGGCAGGCCCGTTGGGCATAGTTTAGCGCGTAAAGGCAAACTCGTCGAAAGGCGAGGACGCAAAACCACCGGTCTAATGGATGATCCGACGACAGCGGGGCTGCCGAATGAAAAGTTGGAGGAGGGCTTCCTCCGGGGTGCTGGCTCTGGGGAAGTCTCTGGAAAAGCACATTAAATCACCCGTCCAAGGTTCCGCGATCAGCGCTGTGTGCGCTGGCGGCGAACAACAGGGGTCGAGACGGATCTGATGAAACTGATTCTGTTTTCGCAGAGCCATGCGTCTGCACGCCACCTGGATTTTTCGGTGCCAGCCGTGGTTGCCGGCGCCCTGTTGGCGCTCGTCCTGTTGGTGGGCGGTTTCGGCTACGCCGTCGCGTGGTCCCTGGGCCCGATCCAGTCGCTGGCACAAATGAACGCGCTGGAGGCCGACCTGGCCGCTCAGCGAGCCGAGCTCAGTGAATTGCGGGGTCGCGCGCGCGAGCAGATCGATGCCCTCGCCGTGCGCATGGGTGAACTGAACGCCCGCGCCATTCGCTTGAACGCCCTCGGCCGTCGCCTGACGTCCATGGCGAAGTTGGACGACGGCGAGTTCGATTTCGACACCAAGCCCGCGCTTGGCGGTCCGTTGGAACCCCTGGAGGGCGCGGCAACCGGTCAGGTGGCAACGTTCTTCGACGATATCGACGCGATGGATCGGACGCTGCACAGCCAGCAGCAGCAGCTGACCGTCCTCGAGGGCTTGCTGATGAGTCGCAAGCTCAAGGAACGGGTGTCCCCGAAAGGCCGGCCGGTCAAGGCGGGCTATATTTCGAGTTATTTCGGGAGTCGCACGGATCCCTTCACCGGCAAGGGCGCGAATCACCGGGGCGTTGATTTTGCCGGCAAGTCGGGCAGCGACGTCATCGCCGTGGCGGGCGGCGTCGTCACCTATTCCGGGCCCCGCTATGGGTACGGCAATATGGTCGAGATCAACCATGGAAACGGCTATATGACGCGCTATGCGCATAACGACAAGAATCTCGTCGCGCCGGGCGACCAGATTCAACCGGGTCAGGTCATCGCTCTGATGGGGTCAACCGGTCGTGCCACCGGCCCGAATCTGCATTTCGAGGTCTGGCACCGCGGTCGACCCGTTAACCCGGTCAAGTACATCCGTCAGGAGACATAGTTTCAGGTTCGGCTGACCGGCTGCCGGGCGGCCATCGAGTTAACTTACATTCGGGAATTCATCATTCCCCACCTCAGCTGATACCCTTACAATACCCGCCGCCCAGCGGGTATTTTGGTGTGGGTTCCAGATAAGACGGCACTCGGGCCTTTGGCATTTCCCCCGATTTTGGCGGGTCGCAGCATCGGGCGCCCGGGGTCCGGAGAGGTATTGGTTTGGCAAATATTCTGCATAAGTTATTCGGCAGTCGCAATCAGCGGCTCTTGCGCGGCTACGACAAGGTCGTCAAAGCTGCTGCGGCCCTCGAGGCCGGCGTCGAGGCACTTTCCGATGACGCGCTCCGCGCGAAGACCGATGAGTTCAAGCGGCGGCTCACCGACGGCGAGGAACTCGACAGCCTGCTGCCGGAAGCCTTTGCGGTCGTCCGCGAGGCGTCGAAGCGCACGCTCGGCTTACGGCATTTCGACGAGCAATTGATCGGCGGTATGGTTCTGCACGAGGGCAAGATTGCTGAGATGAGAACGGGTGAGGGCAAGACGCTCGTCGCAACGTTACCGGCCTACGCGAACGCACTGACCGGCAATCCGGTCCATATCATCACGGTCAATGACTACCTCGCCGAACGCGACGGCGACTGGATGGGGCCGATCTACACATTTCTCGGCATGCGCGTCGGGGTCATCAAGAGTGGGCAATCGGCCGATGAGAAGCGCGCCGCGTACCAGGCCGATATTACGTACGGCACGAATAACGAGTTCGGTTTCGATTACCTGCGCGACAACCTGGCGCAGGATCCGCAGGACCAGATGCAACGCGGTCTCGGTTTCTCGATCATCGACGAGGTTGACTCGATCCTGATCGACGAAGCCCGGACACCCCTGATCATTTCCGGTTCATCGAACGAGAGCACCGAACTCTACCTGCGCATGAACAAGCTGATTCCGCAACTCAAGCTGCAGCAGAACGAGGAGGAGGTCGGCGATTTCACGATCGACGAAAAGACCAAACAGGCATTCCTGACCGAGGAAGGTCACGAGAACGTCGAGCGACTGCTCGTCAGGGAAGGACTGATTGGCACCTACGAGAGCCTGTACGATGCGGCCAACATCCGGCTCATGCATCACCTGACGGCGGCGCTCCGGGCTCACGGTCTGTACAAGCGCGATGTCGAGTACGTCATAAAGGGCGGTGAGGTCGTCATCGTGGACGAGTTCACGGGACGGACGATGGACGGCCGCCGCTGGTCCGACGGGCTGCACCAGGCTATCGAGGCCAAGGAAGGCGTGCGGATCAAAGAAGAGAATCAGACGGTCGCGTCGATCACCTTTCAGAATTACTTTCGCATGTACGAGACGCTGTCCGGGATGACCGGTACGGCCGATACCGAGGCCTACGAGTTTCAGCAGATCTACGGGCTCGAGGTTGTCGTCATCCCCACGAATCGACCGATGATTCGCGCCGATCAGGCGGACCTCGTGTTCCTGACGGCGAAGGACAAGTACGCCGCCATCATCGAGGACATCCAGGACTGTCAGGAGCGCCAGCAGCCCGTGCTCGTCGGTACGACATCGATCGTGACGTCCGAGTATCTGTCCGGCCTGCTAAAGCTGGAAGGCACTGAACATGAGGTTCTGAATGCCAAGCAGCACGAGCGCGAGGCGCACATCATCATGAGCGCCGGCCGGCCCGGAGCAGTCACGATCGCGACCAACATGGCCGGCCGCGGTACCGACATCGTGCTCGGCGGCAACCCCGAGGCGGAACTCTCCGAACTCGGCGACGAGCCGTCCGAGGAAGCCGTCGCACAGGTCAATGCCGAATGGTCCGAGCGGCACCAGGCGGTGCTTGATGCCGGCGGTTTGCATATCGTGGGCACCGAACGACACGAGTCACGGCGCATCGACAACCAGTTGCGAGGCCGCTCGGGGCGCCAGGGCGATGCCGGTTCGAGTCGCTTCTACCTGTCGATGGAAGATACCCTGATGCGCATCTTCGGCGATCCTGAGCGTACCAAGACTATGCTGACTCGCGTCGGCATGCAGGAAGGCGAGGCGATCGAGAGCAGGATGCTGACGAAGCAGATCGAACGCGCGCAGCGTAAGGTCGAGGCGCATAACTTCGATGCCCGCAAGGTGCTCCTCGAGTTTGACGACGTCGCCAACGATCAGCGAACGGTCGTATACCAGCAACGCAACGAATTGATGCAGGCCGACGATCTCAGCGATGCCATCGCAGGCATCCGCCGGGAGGTGCTCGGGTTGGTCGTCAGGGAACACGTCTCCGCAGATGAGGAGATCGAGAATTGGGATCTCGACGGCCTGGAGGCAACCCTTCAGCAGGACTTCGGAACTCGCTACGACATGGCAGCGGCCAAGAGCGGTATCGATGCGGACGAACTGGCGGAGAGCATTATTAGCCAGGTAGAGAACGAGTACGAAAAGAAGGTCGGCGAGATCGACCCCGCGGTCCGGAAGCAGTTCGAGAAAGTCGTCCTGCTCGGTCAACTCGATACGCAGTGGAAAGAGCACCTCGGCGCGCTCGACTACCTGCGTCAGGGTATCCACCTGCGCGGCTATGCGCAGAAGAATCCGAAGCAGGAATACAAGCGGGAAGCATTCGAGATGTTCGGCTCCATGCTCGATCTGGTCAAGCACGATGTCGCGATGGTGGTTTCGCGCGCGCAGTTCCGCAGCCGACAGGATATCGAAGCGATGGAAGCGGCAGAGGCGAAGCGTCTGGCGGCGACTCGAGTCGAGGCCCACCACCCCGATGCCGTGCCGGCGATTCCGACGACTGCGGCAGAAGCCGAAGCCCGGTCGGTCACCTGGCAGGCTGGCTGGGTGCCGCCGTTGATGCCGGACGCCGACCCGAACGCCGGCCCGGATGCGCTGGATCAGCAGCAGGACGAATCCGCCACCCCCTTCGTCCGCCGTGAACGCAAGGTGGGGCGGAACGAGCCTTGTCCGTGCGGCTCCGGCAAGAAGTTCAAGCGCTGCCACGGGCGGCTGGGCTGAGGAGACTCGCCCGTCCCGGTGTTCCCACCCGAGAAGCCCCAAATCGATGTGGCGGCCGGCATCCTGTCTGACGGCACGGGTCGTGTCCTGATCGCCCAGCGCCCGGAGGGCGCGCATCAGGGCGGCTGGTGGGAGTTCCCCGGGGGCAAGCTGCGACGCGGCGAGACACCGCTGGAGGGGCTGATACGGGAGTTGCGCGAGGAACTCGGTATCGAGGTGCGCGCGGCCCGGCCGCTGTTGGCGTACCGCCACGAGTATCCGGAGCGTGTCGTCGATCTCCACGTCTGGCGTGTGACCGAGTTTAGCGGTGAGCCGGTCGGGCTCGAAGGGCAACCGCTTCGGTGGGTGCCCATCGCGGAGTTGGCGACGGTGGATTTGTTACCGGGCGACCAGCCGATCATCGCGGCGCTCGACGGCAGTTAGCCGGGCGCGCTGGTTGATCGGTGCAACCCGCTTTGCCAACCTCCGGAGTTAGCCCCCGAAAGTTAACCCCCAAAAGTTAACCCCCAAAAATCAACAGATCGTCAGATCAAAATTGATATCGTGAGTCGTCTGCTTCGCGCGTTCGCCGACGTGTGACCAATCCAGGAAGCGGATCGTGAAGCGGTGATGGCTGCCACTGATCTCCGGGTAGATCGCCGTGCCGTGGGCGAGCGATACCCGCAGCAGTCTGGCACTCACATCCCGGCCCATCGTGTACTGAAACACACCCTTCACGGCGACCTGTGACAGCGTCTGGCCGCCGCTGCGGAGCAGCCACATGAGCTGGGTGATGGAATCGCATAATGGCCTGAGCGTCTTGATCCAGATCTGGAGGTCTCCCAGCCGGCGTTCGTATGGCATGCGCAGCCAGTAGCTGTAATCCGGCAGATCGAATTCGCAGGTACCGCCCGGAATGGAGCTGCGGTGTTTGATGGCACTCAGGAACTCGTTCTCGCGGAGCGGCGTAAGGTATTGAGGACCAACGAAATTCAGGTTCTCTCGCAAGGCTTTCAGACTCTGCAGGATGCCTTCGACCTTGTTCTCATCGACGTTCGGGGTGCTCTGGTAACGATCGTAAGCGTATATCTGGCGCTCCAGTTCCTTGAGGATGTCGCCACGCAGATCGCCGCGCGTCAGGATCGCGATGATGTCCAGCAGGCTGGTAACGGCCATGCGCGTCGACCACGACGATTGCTGCTCGAGATGGGCGATGAGCTGCTGGTACAGGTATTCGAGGCGCAGGAACGTGCGCATGCGCTCACCGAGTGGTTGCTCGTAACACACGGGCGCATCGGCCGGGTAGCCTGACGGTGTAACGAGCTTGGCGGGTTGGATCATGTCTGACGGATAACGCTGTGGCGACTCTCTTTTTACTCAACTGCGGTACACGGGTCTGCCAAATGAGCTTCCAGTTCGGACCGACTGGTTTGTATTCTGCTCTACCCGGCGCGTGGCCGCAAACCATAGGTATGCCAGCCAATAGACTGTGGGCTGGCAACGGCATCATCGTCACGCACGAGGGCGCGAACCGAGACCTCGGTCGGTTCAGCGGACTCCGGCCAGTTCCAGATAGCGTTCGTGCAGGCGGGCAACCTGTGCGCAGGTTGCGGCCCGCGACCCGCCGTTGTCGATGACATCGTCGGCGCCGGCGAGACGGGTCTGCCTGGATACCTGGGCGGCCAGAATTCGCTCGACCTGTCCCGGGTCTTCGTCATCCCGCTGCAGCAGGCGCTCGCGTTGCGCCGATTCCGGGCAGTCCACGACGAGCACCCGGTCGACGAGCGTATGAAAGTCGGTTTCGATCAGCAGCGGGACGGCGATCACGTGATAGCGCCCGGTATCGGCGTCTGCGCGTTCCAGCGTGCGCTGACGGATGCGGGGATGCAGGATGGCCTCCAGGCGCCGTCGCTGCGCGTCATCGGCGAACACGATGGCACGCAGCGCGCGTCGGTCCAGCGTGCCATCGGGGGCCAGGATAGCGGTTCCGAACGCGTCGGCGACCTCCGCCAGCACGGGCGTTCCGGGCGCGACGATCTCCCGGGCAATCCGGTCGGTGTCGATGACAGTGACGCCACGCTGGACGAATGCGTCCGCGACGAGGCTCTTGCCGCTGGCGATGCCACCGGTCAATCCGATGCGCAACCCACGTTGATCGTTAGCGGACATTGCCTTATCGCTACAACCCGTTCAATTGCAAATAAACCGTTATCAACTCCGGCCCGTACATCAATGCGACAAAGCCGGCGATCGACAGGTACGGACCGAACGGAATCGGAATCTGTCGGTCGTGGCCGCGCAACACCATCATGCCGACTGCGGCGATGATCCCGATGCCGGCCGACACGATGACGATCAGAAACAGCACCTGCCAGCCCAGCCAGGCCCCCAGGGCAGCCAGCAGTTTGAAGTCGCCATAGCCCATGCCTTCTTTACCGGTCAGCAGTTTGAAGCCCTGATAGATGCTCCACAGGCTCAGGTAGCCCGCGGCAGCGCCGATCATCGATGCGCGGGGATCCGTGAATATGACGCTGCCATCGGCGTGCGATGCGAGGCTGAACAGCAGTCCCAGCCACATCAACGGCAGGGTGATGCCGTCGGGCAGGAGCTGCGTGTCAAAATCGATCATCGTCAGGGTAATCAGTGACCAGGTCAGAATCAGCGCACCGGCGCACTCGATCGAAAATCCGAATCGCCAGGCGACGGCGGCCGACAGGATGCCGGTGAGCGCTTCGATGGCCGGGTATCGGGCCGAGATTCTCGCGCCGCAGGCTGCGCAGGCGCCCTTCAACGCGAGGTAGCTGATTACGGGTATGTTCTGGTGTGCCCTGATGGGGGAATTGCAGTGCGGACACGCCGAGGCTGGCGCGATCAGGTCGAAGCGCGGCAGGGGGGCTCTGGCTGCCATTGGCATGCCGCCCCACAGGATGCTCCAGGCCTCCGTTTTCCACCCGCGATCGAGCATGATCGGCAGACGGTAGATGACGACGTTCAGGAAGCTGCCGATCAGCAGGCCGAACAGTCCGCCGATGCCGGCGAACAGCAGCGGGCTGGAATCAAGCACTTCGGCGAACGTCAAAAGCGTTGCTTACACCACCGCGCCCATCTTGAAGATCGGCAGGTACATGGCGATGACCAGGCCGCCGACGAGCACACCGAGTATCGCCATGATGATTGGTTCGAGCAGGGCGCTCATATTGTCGACGGCGTTATCCACGTCTTCCTCGAAAAAGTCGGCGACCTTACTGGACATCTCATCGAGGGAGCCGGATTCTTCGCCGACCGCGATCATCTGAATGACCATGTTGGGAAACAGGTCGGTGTTCTCCATGGCGCGCTGCAGTCGCTGGCCGGTTGAGACCTCATCGCGGATGGCCAGGCAGCCGTTCTCGTATACGATGTTGCCCGTTGCGCCCGCGACCGATTGCAGTGCCTCGACCAGCGGGACACCGGCCGCGAACATCGTCGACAGGGTCCGCGCGAAGCGCGCGATGGCGGCCTTGACCAGGATCGGCCCGACGATGGGCGCCTTGAGCATGATCCGGTCCTGTATCTCGCGCAATTTGCGTGATCGTTTATGGGCATACATATAGCCGCTGATCACTCCGGCGATGATCATCACCAGGAGCCAACCCTTGTCGCGCACGAACTCGGACAGGTTGACCACCATCCGGGTAAAGGCCGGCAAGTCGGCACCGAAGCCCTGGAACAGAGCTTCGAATTCGGGGATAACGAAAATCAGCAGGATCGTGGTAACGATCACCGCGACGACCAGCACCGCGGCGGGATAAGTCAGCGCCTTCTTGATTTTTTTCTTGATCGCCTCGGTCTTCTCCTTGTACGTTGCGATCTTTTCGAGCAGCGTCTCGAGCGCACCGGCCTGCTCACCGGCCTCGACGAGGTTCACGAACAGGTCATCGAAATACAGTGGATGTTTGGCCAATGCTTCCGCGAGCGCGCTACCGCCCTCGACATCATTCTTGACGGCGAAGATCAGCTTCTGCATGGCCGGGTTCTCGTGGCCCTTGCCGACGATATCGAATGCCTGCACCAGGGGTATGCCGGCTCCCAGCATCGTCGCAAGCTGGCGACTGAAAATGGCGATGTCGGCCGGCGTAACCTTGCCCTTTTTCTTGAACCAGACGGTCTGCTTGCGAACTCTGAGCGGTACGACGCCCTGGCGACGGAGTTCCGCACGTACCGCAGCCTCACTGGCCGCGATGGTTTTACCCTTGACGCGCTTGCCACGGCTGTCCGTGCCTTCCCACGTAAACGGTGCTTGATCGAGCGCAATAGATTCAGCCATACCTGCCCATTCCCAGTCTTACGACAACACAAGAACTATTCGATGGTAACCCGGTTGATTTCCTCGAGACCCGTTATCCCTTTTTTGACCTTTTCCAGCCCGGCCGTACGCAAATCCTGAACGCCTTCCTGCTCGGCCATGTCGGCGATTTGCAGCGCGTTGCCACCTTCCATGATGATCCGCTGGATTGCGTCGGTGACCGGCATCACCTGGAAAATACCCACCCGGCCCTTATAGCCGTCATTACACTGATTACACCCGACTGGGCCATAAATTTTCAGACCTTCGTCACATTCCTGCTCTGTGAAGCCCTCCTGCAGCAGGGCCTCCTTCGGGATATCGCGGATTTCCTTGCAGTTGCCGCAGAGCTTGCGTCCGAGACGCTGTGCGATGATCAGGGTGACCGTGCTCGCGATCGCATAGGCCTTGACGCCCATGTCCACGAGCCGCGTCAGCGTCTTCGGGGCGTCGTTGGTGTGCAGCGTCGACAGCACGAGGTGGCCGGTCTGCGCCGCCTTGATCGCGATCTCGGCGGTTTCGAGGTCGCGAATCTCACCGACCATGATGATATCCGGATCCTGGCGCAGGAAGGCGCGCAGGCACGATGCGAAGGTCAGGCCGACCCTGGCGTTGACGTTGACCTGGTTGATGCCCGGCAGGTTGATTTCCGCCGGATCCTCGGCGGTCGAGATGTTGCGGTCTTCCGTGTTCAGGATGTTCAGGCCGGTATACAGCGACACCGTCTTGCCGCTGCCGGTCGGGCCGGTGACCAGAATCATGCCGTAGGGTTTCATCAGCGCGTCCATGTACAGCTGCTTCTGCTCCGGCGAATAGCCGAGGGCATCGATGCCGAGCTTGGCGCTGCTCGGGTCGAGAATCCGCAGCACAACTTTTTCGCCGAACAGGGTCGGGCAGGTGTTGACGCGAAAGTCGATGGCCCGGTTTTTCGACAGTCGCATCTTGATGCGCCCGTCCTGCGGAACGCGGCGTTCCGCGATGTCCATCCTGGACATGACCTTCAGACGCGCGCAGACCTTGTTGGCCAGCGCAATCGGCGGGTTCGCGACCTGCGTCAGCACGCCGTCGAGCCGCGTGCGGACGCGGAAGATCTTTTCGTACGGTTCGAAGTGGATATCGGACGCGCCGCGCTTGATGGCGTCCAGCAGGATCTTGTTGACGAAGCGCACGACGGGCGCATCTTCGACCTCATCCCGGCCGGCATCGTCGTCGTCGAGTTCCTCATCGCCGCCGGTGATCTCGAGGCTCTCGAGATCGAAGTCGTCGTCGTCGAAGTTGGACATCGACGTGTCCACCGCTTCGAGTGCCTTGCTGACGAATTCCTCGAGTTTGTCCTGTTCGACGACGACCGGGTCGACCCGGCAGCCGGTCTGAAATTTGATCTCATCGATCGCGGCGAGGTTGGTCGGATCGGCGACGCCAAGGAACAGGTGCTTGCCACGCAGGATCAGTGGCAGGCAACGATGTTTGGACAGCAGTTTCTGATCGACCCTCTTGACGGCGTCGAGATCCAGCTCCAGGACCGTCAGATCCATCAACGGGACGCCGAACTCGTTGGACGCGGCGATGGCGACCTTGCGGGCATCGGCGTTCCTGCCGTTGATCAGGTGGGCGACGAGGCCGATTTTCTTGGCGCGCGCCTCCTTGACGGCCTCGACGATCATCGCCTCGTCGACGATGCCGTCCTGCACGAGGCGGCGCGGCAAGCCGGTCAGTGGAGCGGAGGGTGCGCTGACAGCCATGAAGTCCCAGGTCCTTAGAAAATCCCTAATCTATCAGGCGCATACGCCTGCCAATATGACATAGTTTTACTGATATTGGCCGTCCAGCGCAACCGATTATTGCTGCATTTCGGCCTTTTTTTTCCGCCCGGGCGCCGGTTTCGTGACGCAGTGACTGCGGGAATAAGGAAAGGGGGGCCATGAGCCCCCCTTATCTATTGGTGTTCCACCGTTCTGGTGGAAGCCTGTCGGTTGCCGA
>SMVA01031503.1_pt1 | contig 38916 bp, 34 predicted proteins | sample 2456451 | NCBI WGS metagenome assembly SMVA01 (sample SAMN11095933, study PRJNA526329) | marine sediment metagenome | biome: Marine sediment; feature: Surficial sediment; material: Deep marine sediment; isolation source: Hadal surficial sediment | place: Pacific Ocean | collected 2014-05 | depth...
CATGATTACAGCGGATGACTACCAGTGGCTGTTTCGCCGCTCACCAGCCATGGCGACCTCGATCGGTGAAGACGGCCGCTATCTCGACGTCAATGATGCATTCCTGGAGCGGCTCGACTACTGCCGTGAAGATATGATCGGCAAACGACCCGGCGATTTCGTCACTGCGCAAAGCGCCAGGCGCATCGAGACCGAACTGCTGCCTACGCTCAGGCGAACAGGCAGGCTGGAAAACAAGCCGATATCTTTTGTCGCTAAAAACGGTGAGGTCGTTGAGTGCCTGACGAATTCTCTGGTTGAGCACGATCCCGCGGGCACATTCATTCGCACCATCGCGATGTATGCAGAAGTATCCGACCAGGCCAGGGCTGATCAGAAATACCGGCAGTTGTATCGTGCGACACCGGCAATGTTGCATACGGTCGACGCCGAGGGCTGCATTGTCACCGTGACCGATCACTGGCTGCAGAAAATGGGTTACACCCGCGAAGAAGTGGTGGGGCGTGCCATCACGGACTTCAGTAGTGCCGCGGACAGAAAACGTTTGGCGGCTGGTCGTTTGCAGGAACTAATCAGTGGTGGCGAATTCAGCAATGAAGAGCGGCACATGGTTAGCAAAAGTGGCCAGGTCATGGATCTCCTGATGTCCGCAATATCCGAAAGAGATGCATCGGGGCGTGTTTACAGGATGCTGGTCGCATCGAAAGACGTCACGGAAATAAATCGTACCGAACGAAAGTTGCGTAAGACTCTGGCAGAAAACGCACTTTTGCGTGAGGAGCTGGAGCGCGAACGCGACTACCTGCGAGAAGAAGTCAATGTCGCGCTGCATTTCGGCCGGATCGTCGGCAAGAGCCCGGCGCTGAAACACATGCTGGCGCAGGTAGAAGCGGTCGCAGGGACACCCGCGAACGTGCTTGTGCTGGGTGAGTCTGGCGTAGGTAAAGAACTGGTAGCACGTGCCATTCATACACAAAGCCCGCGCGCTGAGGCGCCGCTGGTCAAAGTGAATTGTGCGTCGATCCCGAAGGAACTATTCGAAAGTGAATTTTTCGGTCACGTGAAAGGCGCTTTCACTGGCGCACATAGAGACAGGGTGGGACGTTTCCAGCTGGCAGACACCGGCACTATTTTTCTGGACGAAATTGGCGAGATCCCGTTGGAGCTGCAGGGGAAACTATTGCGGGTCTTGCAGGAGAGCGAATTCGAACGGGTCGGCGATGACGTAACGCGGTCCGTAGACGTTCGCGTTATCGCAGCAACCAACAGAAGTCTTGCAGAGCTGGTTGTTGCCGGCAAGTTTCGCGAAGATCTTTTCTACAGGCTCAGCGTCTTTCCGATTGTGGTGCCGCCGCTGCGAAAAAGAACCGAAGACATAATTCAGCTCGCGCAACACTTTCTTGAGAATACCTGCAACGATTTTGGCAGAAATCCTCTCAAACTGACACGAGGTCAGGCGGCATCGCTGCTCGCTTACGACTGGCCGGGCAACGTACGGGAACTGAAGAACGTTATCGAACGTGCGGTCATCTTGTCAAAGGGGAACACATTGCGCCTGGATTTGTCGTTACCTGATAGTGCGGGTACTCCCGATGTCGCCGGGATTGGCGCGCCAGCTCGCGAGGGCAACGTACTCACCGATAAGCAAATGCGTTCATTGCAAAAACAAAACCTGGTTACGGCCCTAAAACAGTCGAACTGGCGAGTATCCGGCAAGGATGGTGCAGCAGAACTTTTGGGCATCAAGCCAACGACACTCACGGATCGAATCAAGTCTTTCGGTATCCGAAAACCCGGCAGGTGACTGGTAACCCCGTAACAGTGGGAAAACGATGCAAACTATCGCATCATGGTTTTTCGATGCGCAACCTGCAGGGCCCGGTGTGGATCAATTGAAAAGACTTTTCTTAATCCTGAATATTTTTTGCTTTCCGCTCGCCGGTTTCGCGGCGACGAGTTTGCCCGTGCCGTTGCAGAATGCGCTGAGTTATCGTGGCATGCCTGATGACTCACTGAGCATCTACGTCGAAGACCTGCACACAGGCAAAGTCGTGCTGGCGTGGAATGAGGCAGAGCCACGCAATCCTGCGTCAGTGGAAAAGATGCTGACAACACTGGTGGCGCTGGACACGCTCGGGCCCGCCTATAGATGGCAGACCGAGGTGTACCTCCTCGGCGATGTCGACAACGGTACGTTGGACGGCGATATTCTTCTCAGAGGGTTCGGCGATCCCTATCTTGTTACGGAGCGCTTTTGGCTACTACTGCGGAAGATTCGCCTGGCCGGGATCGATTCCATTAGCGGTAACCTGTTGCTCGATGACAGCTATTTCGATGTCGGTGATTATGATCCGGCAGCATTCGATCAGGAACCGTTACGCGCCTACAACGTTGCACCGAATGCACTACTCACTAATTTTAAAGTGGTGCGTTATTATTTCGAGCCAGGGGATACATCCACTGAAGTATCGGTTCGCCTCGAGCCACCGATAGAAAACCTGAAAGTCGTCAACAAGCTGAAGATCAAAAGCGGTTCCTGCCGCGGCTATCAGCGTGGCATTACGATTACGCCGAGCGAAGACAAAGCTACGATGACGTTTACCGGCAGGTTTCCTGATGGCTGTAATTCTTATTCAATGAGCCGAACTGTACTGGAGCACAATGGCTTCACCTATGGTTTGTTCAAGACTTTATGGCGGGGCTCGGGAGGCGAGTTTTCCGGGGACTGGGAAAATATCTCTTTTAGCCAGGATCTAGAGCCATTTCTGATTTTTGATTCATTACCGCTCTCCGAAGTCATCGCAAAGATCAACAAGCACAGCAACAATGTCATGGCGAAACAGTTGTTATTTACGCTGGGCGCGGAAAAATTCGGCCCTCCCGGAACCGAGGCCAAGGGCAGGCAGGCTGTCAATGAATGGCTTACCCGACACGGTCTGGATGCGGCCGAACTGAAACTCGACAATGGTGCGGGACTGTCGCGCAACTCGCGCATGACCGCGCGGCAGCTTGGCGGATTGCTGCGCTATGCCTACCAGAGTCCGTATATGCCCGAGTACCTGTCGTCACTGTCGTTGTCGGGACTCGATGGCACACTAGCCCGCCGGTTTCGCGGCGGTGCGCTTACCGGCAAGGCACATATGAAGACCGGGTCTCTGGATCATGTCAGCGCATTCGCAGGATACTTCCAGGCGCGTTCTGGTAATCGCTATATCGTGGTGACGCTGCAAAATCACACCGACGTTCATCGCGGGCCGGGTGAGGAAGTGCAGGAGGCATTGCTGCGCTGGTTATACGAGAAGTAACGATCTGGCCCGGACACTTCATGAATGCGCTCGCGCCCTTGCTTGATCTTTGTTTACACACGGAATTCTCCTCTCTCGGGAATACACACTGGTATTCCGCTCGGTCGGATAATCCCGTGTGTAAAAAATCTCTGACCGCCGTGAGGGTTGTCGCCAGACAAGCCGAGGAAGTGCTCCTGGGGTGCAATCATCACGACGATTCATGAAAAGTTCGGGCTAGGTATGCAGCTATTTCCGACGCAGACCTGTGTCACGCTGATCAATTGATATGTGTAGTAAACTCCGTCCTGCTGGCGCCGCTGCGCAGGAGGGGCGCGATGCCCTGGAGGAGCGATAATGCAAAAAGTATGTCTGTTGTTAATGCTGTTGCCACTGGTGGCAGGGGCCGAGACTGCCTACGTTACCGACAATCTTCGCCTTGGGCTGCACCAGTCTGCGGACACCAGCGACCGGGCATTTCGTACGCTCGAAAGTGGTCAGGAACTTGAAATTCTTTCACGCGATAGAAATTATGCGAGCGTAGCGTTGCCGGATGGCACTAAAGGCAACGTCAAAGTTGCCTACCTCGTGTTCGACAAGCCAGCCAGGCTGATCGTCGCAGAAACCCAGGCTGCACTGGATGCATTGCAAATTGAGCTGAAAAATACGAAAGCGGCATTTGCTGCGCCGGCGGCTACCATTGCTTCACTTGAGACCCGGCTCCTTGAAAGTGAAGCAACAGTCGAGTCCAGCACAGCACGTGTTTCTGAATTATCCACCGAGGTTGGTGATTTCCAGAGGCGACATGAACAGTACAAATACAGCCTGCCATTTAAATGGGTTGGCGGCGCGATGTTCGTGTGCCTGTTGGCAGGCTTTCTTGGTGGACTGTGGTGGATAGATCGCGGCAGCAGAAAGCGCCATGGTGGTATCCGAATTTATTGAATCAGGCCGCGGCGAACAAGTTGCGACAAGAGCCATTTCGAACCGGCAACACCGTGTCTCTGAACAAGTGGTCGATGTCCTGCTGATTCTTACTGACTGACAGGGTTTCAATTTGTTCGGCGCTGATGTGCGGCGCAAACAAGCGGATAAAGTCAGCCATATAACAGCGCAACACCGTATTTTTTCGAAAACCAATCCAGGTAGTGCTGCGCGGGAAGATTCCGTTAATTGGTATCGCCGTCAATTCGTAGTGGTCATTCGCCTCGTAAGCCATGCCCGCGATAATTCCGACTCCCAACCCCATTTGCACATAAGTCTTGATAATGTCTGCATCACGCGCAGTAAATACGACATTGGCTTTCAGGTCATGTTTTGCAAACGTGCCCTGCAACGAATTCTCATCGTCAAAATCGAATACGTAACTGACCAATGGATACTTTGCCAGGTCATACAATGTGACTTCGTGGTCCAGTCTGGTCAGTTCATGGTCCTTTGGAACGAGTAACGTTCTGTCCCAGTGATAGCCCGGCAATCGCAACAAGTCGCCAAACAGATCATCACAATCGCTGGCGATTGCGAAATCAACCTGATCCTTGCCGATCATTGCGGCAATTTGTTCTGATGTTCCCTGGTGCAAATTGATGTTTACACCGGGATATTGCGTGCGCAGCTCACGGATGATTTCCGGAAGCACGTAGCGGGCTTGGGTATTGGTAGCCGCGACTGTCAGTGTTCCTTCTTCTTCCTGGTAGAAGTCTGCTGCGAGCGTGCGGATCTCATCGACTTCAGACATGATCATACGGGCACGCTTCAAGACCTCTTGGCCCGCACGAGTGACATGATGGAGGCTTTTTCCCTTGCGCGTGAACAGCTGCAACCCCAATTCCTCTTCCAGGAGTTTGAGTTGCTTGCTTACCCCGGGTTGTGAGGTATACAGGCGATCGGCAGCGGCCGTGATATTCAGGCCGTTATCGACAATTGCTAAAAGATATTTTAGTTGTTGTAGTTTCATGCGGGCAGTCGCATCAGGTGTTGCCGGATCTTATCCGTAGACCGGTAAAGTACGTGATCGTTTCAGGAAAATCGGTTTTTCAGGCTTTTTTCCACTGATTTTTTTCCGGTATGCAGTGTCGCGTTTTACCAGGGCGGCATATAACGGTTGGAAATAACAACAGAAACCAAATTCCAGCCAGTCAGCGCAGTTGTTCAAACAAATTCTCCGCTATACTGAATAGCAATCGGTATGTGTTTGATGCACGAAAGCAGTAAAAAGTTGCATAAATAACAAATACGTATAAGGCCTGTCTGGATGGCCTGTAACAACGAAATCAGGGGATAGTAAAATGATCTATGACAGCATTCTGGACACAATCGGTAATACCCCAGTCGTACGACTCAACAAAATGGCGCCTGATGGCGTTGAGATGTACGTCAAGGTTGAGGCATTCAACCCCATGGCTTCCGTCAAAGATCGATTGGCGTTCGCAATCGTGACTGCCGCCGAGCAGCGTGGTGAGATCAAACCGGGACAGACGATCATTGAGGCCACGTCCGGAAACACCGGCATTGCCCTGGCAATGGTGTGTGCCGCCAAGGGCTACAATTTTGTTGCAACCATGGCGGACTCATTTTCCGTCGAGCGTCGACAAATTATGCGGGGTCTGGGTGCAAAAGTGATTTTGACACCTGCTGCAGAGCGCGGCAGCGGCATGGTTCGCAAGGCAGAAGAACTGGCAGAAAAGCATGGCTGGTTTCTTGCGCGCCAGTTTGAAAACCCGGCGAATCCCGAATATCACCGCCACACGACCGGTCCTGAGATATTGATAGATTTTGCGGGCAGACGCCTGGATTATTGGGTCACGGGATACGGTACGGGTGGCACCATGACGGGTGCTGGCGAGGTCCTCAAAGCTGCCCGACCTGAGGTCAGAATCGTCGCGACAGAGCCGGAAGTTGCCGCTTTGCTCGCTGGTGATGAATGGTCGCCGCACAAGATCCAGGGTTGGACGCCGGATTTCATTCCGGAGGTCTTGAATCGTGACGTGTTCGACGATCTTATTCCGGTCAGTGACGAGGAGGCCATTGAGCTGGCAAAAAGAATTGCGATGGAAGAGGGCATATTTGTCGGCATCTCTTCGGGGGCGACCTTGGCCGCTGCGTTTGCAATAGCCGGAAAAGCCGAAAAAGGATCCGTGATTCTTGCCATGCTGCCCGACACTGGTGAGCGTTATTTGAGTACGCCGTTGTTTGCTGGCATCAATGAGGGCTCGGACGACGACTGGCTGGCTTCACTGGATTCATAGGGGGTAGCCAGCGTTTCGCCATTTTTCCCCCTTGGCCGGTCCGCCAATCGAATACCGGCCGAATTGTCGAAAACCCGGCTGAGACCTCTGTCACAGCGATTCAAAGGCACACGTGGCATTGTTGTCCGAGCGGAAAAGGATTCTGACCGGACAAGAGGCGTTGTGAGCGAATGGCTGCGGACGTACACAATCTAAACACACGAAAAAATATCGGCTCGGCCAAGGGGCTGTTGCAGTCCCTGGTGCCTCGGGCGCAGTGTTTCTGTTTTTATGGAATCGACAGGAGTTGCGTCTGGAGTAGTGACGGCGTAGACGATTACGAGGTTGACAATTTTGTCGCCGAACTTCCGGACAGTATCGTTGCCGGACAAGATCCGGACTCGAGTCATTTGCGGCGCACGTTGACGTCAGGTCGTACGTTACTTGTGCTGCCGGTTTATGGCGCTGAACAAGAGGGTCTTGGGCTTCTTGTAACAATTTTCTCGAGAAACGCTGGCAAATCATCCTGGTTCAATCCCAGCCTGTTGCAAAAAATCCTCGTTCCGGCAGTGCAGGTGATCGGCGACTCACTACGGATAAATCAAGAGCGCGACCTTGCGGACGCGCGGGCGGACACTGCGGAGAAGGAACTTCAACTCATCTACCAGATTGATGAGAAAGTACGTGCTACTTCGCGAAGTCATGCTGGGCTTGCACATTTGATCGGGCAAAGTGGCCGCTTCCTGGGCATTGCGTACAGTGTGCTGCTGTTACCGTCCAAGCGGATCAGAATCAGTGCGACACACTCAAGCTGGAAAAACGTAAATCGAAAAGCACTGGACAAGTACCTGATCAACGAATTGTTTCAAAAGCTTGAAGGCCAGCGCTTGCCGGTTATTTTTGAAATTCCGGGGGTCAGTGGTTCAGACAGGCCATCAGAGCAGGCGTACCAGGCAATGCTATGTCCGCTGCTGGATCAGGCCGGTAATGTTGAAGGTGTGCTGGCTCTCATGGGCCGCGTTAACAACCAACCCTTCGAAGAATCGCACCTGCGCCTGATGTCGCACATCGTCGGTAAAGTCGAATACGTAATTGAGCAGTCTTTCGACTCAATGACGGGGTTGATGAATCGCGGTGGCTTCGAAGCGCAGCTGCATGAATCCATGAAAGCGCTGGCGGATACGGATGACGCGCACCAGCTGATCTATTTCGACATCGACAACCTGCAATTGGTGAACGACACGTTTGGCCGCAACGCCGGTGATGAAGTTATTAAACGATTTGCACAAATCATTGAGCGCCAGTTGCCGAAGAACGCTGTCGCTACGCGCCTGACCGGCGACGATTTCGTCATCCTGCTAACGCATAGCAGTGTCGAGGACGCGGTGGAGCTGACGGAAAAAGTTCGCAATCATCGTCACGAATTACGCTACCTGCAGGGTGATAAATCGCTGCAGGTCACATTCAGCATTGGAATTTCGGTGTTCAACGCGAAGGTAACCGAAGGTGATGCGCTAACCGCAGCAAAAATCGCCTGTGATACCGCCAAAGATCATGGTCGCGATCGTGTTGAAGTCTACGACCAGCAAAACCAGAGCATCATCCAACGATACGACGATATGTCCCTGGTTGCGCAAATCCAGAAAACGCTGGATTCCGATGGCTTTGAGATTCTGGCACAACCGATTGTCGCGCTGTCCAAAGAGAACAAGATCGAGCGGTTCGAAATCCTGTTACGTATGAAGGACAAGAAGGGCAACAGAATAGCATCTAGCGCATTTTTCTCGGCGGCCGAGCGTTACCAGCTTATGCCGCAAATTGATCGCTGGGTGATTTCGAACACCTTGTCACGACTGTCAGAACACAACGACTACCTGAAACGAACTGGTACTATCTTCGCCATCAATCTATCCGGTCAGTCACTCGGCGACGATGACATCCTGAACTTTATCGAAGAAGAGATTGACGCCAGTGGTGTGCCGCCGCAGTCGCTTTGTTTTGAGGTTACGGAATCAGCTGCTGTATCCAGCAGGCACAAGGCACAGATTTTCATCGATACATTGAGAAAACGAGGCTGCAAATTCTCCCTTGACGATTTTGGCGCTGGCCTGAGTTCGTTCGCATACCTCAAGAATTTCAAGGTAGACACTTTGAAAATTGATGGTGGCTTCGTTCGTGACATTACCGATAACCAGATTTCAGAATCGATGGTTGCGGCTATTACGCAGGTTGCGAAAGTCATGGAATTGGAGACGGTGGCCGAATACGTCGAGACCGAAAAGGCAAAAGCGCTGATTAGCAAGCTCGGTGTCGACTACGCGCAGGGTCATATCGTGGGGAAACCGACCTCCTTTGAGGGTATTCTTGAGGGTTTTTCGAGCAAGGCTCGTTCATCGTCGGCATGATGGAACTGCAATAAACCAAGCCCGTTTTTGAAATTGCAGCGGCAGCCGCAGCGTCTTACGTACTATGGCTATTCCAGTCTCGCACGCTGCAGTAAACTTGCGGTAATGACCACACCAACCAACCAAACCGCAGGCGACGAGATCGCTCGTCTGCCAGATGTCCTGCAGCATTCGGTTGTGCTTTGGCTCGAGCGGCTGGAACAAATGCATGACGGCCAGCTCGAGGGCATGGAAAGCAACCTGCCTACGCTGATACGACTTGTGGCAAGCAGTGAGTTCGCGGGCAACGTCCTGATCAGGGAATGGGACTGGTTCAAAGCCGCGCTCGAGAGTGGTGTGCTGGCGGAACCGCCGGATCAACAGTTGATCCAGGATTTCGTGACCGCCGCCATTTCTGCCGAGCTCGACATCCGGCATATGCAAAAGCGCCTGCGACAATTTCGCAATCAGCAATTACTGCATATCCTCTGGCGAACGATCGCTCAAACCGACGAACCCGGTAATTTGCAGGAATCGCTGGCGTCCTTATCGAGTCTTGCGGATGCTTTGATTGAGGCCAGCATGCTCTACGCCGCGCGATCACTCGAACCACGATATGGCATGCCCAGAAATGTTGACGGGGAGCAAATACCGCTGGTCGTATTGGCAATGGGCAAGCTTGGTGGTCATGAACTCAATTTTTCATCCGACATAGACCTGATTTTTCTCTACCCGGAGGAAGGCGAGACCGATGGTGTCCGGACCTCGAGCGCCCATGAATACTTCGTCCGTACCTCGCGTCTGATCGTGTCCCTGCTGGATGAAACAACTGAAGATGGCTTTGTTTATCGCGTGGATACACGGTTGCGCCCGTTTGGTGAAAGTGGCCCACCGGTAGTCAGCTTTGCGGCGCTGGAGGGTTATCTTCTGCAACATGGCCGTGGCTGGGAGCGCTACGCATACATCAAAGCCCGGGTCATCAGTCCGACGGCATCAGCAACCACGATCAACGAGCTGCGCGACAGCATTATCGAACCGTTCGTCTATCGTCGTTACCTGGACTACGGTGTCTTTGAGTCTTTACGAAGCATGAAAGCACTGATCGCAGCCGAAGTGCGTAAACGCGAGCTGGCTGGCAACATCAAGTTGGGCCCCGGCGGTATCAGGGAGGTCGAATTCATTGCGCAATCTCTGCAACTGGTCCGGGGGGGTCGTGACAAACAGCTACGTTGTTCTGCGTTACGGCTGGTCTTGCCAAGATTGGGTAATGACCGCGGGCTGGCTGCGAGCGCGGTAACGACGCTCATTGCGGCGTATGAATTTTTTCGCAGGATTGAGAACGCAATCCAGGCCATTCGCGATCAGCAGACGCACGACGTACCGGATGATCCGCAGGATCGTGCGCGACTGTTGTTGGTGATGCATTACGATAATTGGGATGACCTCGTCGCTGAGCTCAATGCACATCGTCTTCGTGTTAGCGAGCTTTTTGCAGAAGTGGCGTTTCGTGCTGACAGCGATGCTGAACAATCGCAATTGATGGTGTCACTGACAGCACTTTGGAGTGCTACCGCGACAGCAGACGAGTGGCAGGAGTTGTTGCAGAAAAACGGTTACGCGAATGCGCACGCATTGGCAGTATCAATTGTCAAATTCTCGAGCGCGCCGATACAACAACAAATTGGTGCGACTGCCCGCGAACGCTTGCAGCATTTTGTGCCGGCGTTCGTGACGCTGCTACTCGACCGGCAAAGTCCGGATGTAGTTTGCGATCGAGTGCTCAACGTCGCAGCACAAATCCTTCGCCGCAGCGCCTATGTCGCGCTCCTGAATGAAAACCCGGCGGTGCTGGAGCGTCTCGTGACGCTGTGTGAAAACAGCGCTTACCTGGCTGAAGAAATCGCACGCTTTCCGCTACTCCTCGACGAAATGCTCGACCCGCGCCAGTATGCGGCGGAAATTACAGCAGCGAGCATGCGCGAGGAACTTGAGCAACGGCTGGAGCGGCTGGCCAGCATCGATAGTGAGCAGCAAATCGAAATACTGAGCCAGTTTCAGCGCGCCACACTTTTTCATATTGCCGTGGCAGATTTCAGCGGCAACCTGCCCATCATGAAAGTCAGTGATCGGCTGACCGAACTGGCGGAGATCGTCCTGCGTTTTGCACTCGATGTTGCCTGGACAGATCTCACCGAAAAGCACGGTGATCCTTGTTTCAGGACGGATCGTGGCACGCGCATAGCAGGAATCGGAGTCATTGCCTACGGCAAGCTGGGTGGTATGGAGTTGTCGTATCGATCTGACCTGGATCTTGTTTTCCTGCATAACTCCAGCGGCAAAAATCAGCAAACCAATGGTCGCAAGCCACTGGAGAACAGCATGTTCTTCGCCCGGCTGGCCAGGCGACTGGTGCATTTCCTGACAACGCAAACCAGCTCCGGGGCGCTTTACGATATTGACACCCGGCTCAGACCCAGCGGACGCTCGGGCTTGCTGGTTGTCAGTGTTGAAGCTTTTGAACGCTACCAGGAGGACAACGCGTGGACCTGGGAACACCAGGCTCTGTTACGTAGCAGGGCAGTTACAGGTGACGCAGTGGTCGCCCGGGAATTCGAAAGAATTCGGGCAGGGACACTGCGCAACAGGGTGCGCCGCGATAAATTACTTGCCGATGTTTTGTCAATGCGTGACAAAATGCGCCTGCAACTTGATCAAAGCAGTACAACCCTGTTTGATCTCAAGCATGGGCAAGGTGGCCTCGGCGATATCGAATTCCTGGTTCAGTTTCTGGTGCTAAGGAACGCTGGCCAACATCCTGCGGTCATTCACTACCCTGACAATATTCGCCAGCTAGGTACCCTTGGGGCGGTCGGCTGCCTTGGCGCTGATGATGTCGTGCAATTGCAGGAAACATACAAAGCTTATCGGTTGCGCTTGCATCGCCTGGTACTTGACGATGCGTCGCCCCTGGTTGCAGCGGATGAATTCGTCGCTGCGCGCAGAACTGTCTGCGAGATCTGGCAAAGGGAAATGTGCTAGTAGTCCATCAAACCACCCTTGTTGGACTTCTAGTAAGCAGCCTGGATACTGCACGCGATGGCGGAACTGTTACGACAGCGATACGCGTTGTTATAATCTTCGACTACAGATATTTAACGGGTGACTTACGTGGCAGAAACGACAGGAACAGTCGATCAGAATCTGATACCGGCTAATGCACAACACAATTATGCGGTGAAAGCCGATGATCTGCCGCTGTCATGCCCGATGCCAGGAATGTACTTGTGGAATTCCCACCCGCGGGTCTACCTGCCGATTGAGGAAACTGGCGAGGCGATTTGCCCTTATTGCGGGGCTGAGTATCGTTTAAGCGATTCTTCGGATTAAAGTCCGGTAAAATCAGCAAAATATGGCCTGAAAATAAGTAATATCGCGTAAAAGTCGTAAACTGGTCGAAGTCGTCGAAATTTGATTGATACGACTCAAGAAAATAATTGAAAAAAGTTTTGCGCGATTGTCTATAAAAATAACCGAAAATCAGGAAAAATAACCGAAAATCCCAAAATTATGAAATCATTGCGAATCGTATGAAGACTTGTAAACGATTTTGGGCTAATCCGCCCAACGAGCAGTCATCCATGTGGCGAGAACTGATGCGATATGGTTGCTAAAATTAGCGAAAATCCGGAAACACCTGCGAAACAAGCCGAAAATCAGGTTTTCGTCGACTTACCACCGAACACGTTATCGATGCGCTGTTGCACGCTGGTTAGCCGAATCAGGTCCATCGCCCCGGGATCTCGCACGCGTTGCCCCCAGCGAACCTGATCCACTGTTTTGCCCAGGTAGCGGCCGAGGGCGTCGGGATAAGCGTTGGCGGTCAGTGCGAGGCTTAAATAGGGTCCGGTGCGCTGCGGGTTTGACGTGGCATACAGTCCGATAACGGGCGTACCAACGGTAGTTGCCATATGCGCCGGGCCCGAATCCGGGCAAATCAGTACATCCGCGGCGTCGAGCAATGCCAGGAGTTGCTTCAGGCTGGTCTTGCCGATCAGGTTGACCAAATCCGGGCCGCACAGTTTGCGGATGTTTTTCCCGTATTCAACTTCCAGTGTCGAGTTGCCACCGGTCAGAATTACTTTGCAGTTGTACTTTTGTTGCGCATAGTTAGCGGCTGCCGCGTAATTTTGTGCACTCCAGTTGCGGAAGTTTCGTGCCCGCTGGCTACTGCAGGGGCTGATCAGCAGCAACGGCTGAGCGCCAAAATGGTGCTGCGTCACGAATTCTGTTTGTGCCGGCGATAACGGAATATCCCAGTGTGGTTTTCCCTCAGGTATGCCAATTGCCCGCGCGAAACCCATCATCGCATCGAGTACATGCTCTTTCTGGCCTGCCTCGATGCGCCGGTTGGTGAACAGCCATTGAAAGTCGCGGGCACGGGAGAAATCATAGCCAAGGCGTATCGGTGTATTGACCATGCGGCACAGCCAGTTGGCTCGCATTGATGCGTGCATGCACAGTGCGATATCGAAACGACGGTCATCAAGTGCTTTGCGAACGTCCGCATATGCAGCACGACCTTTGCCCTTATCGAAAATGATAAACTCGATACCAGGAATATCTGCCAACAGGCCAGCCTCTGTTTTGCCGATAATCCAGGTGATTCGCGTTTCAGGCCAGGCGTCCTGAATTGCGCGAACCACGGCAAGCGCATGACAGGTATCGCCGATCGCGGAAAGACGAATGAGACAAATACTCTTTGCTGGCGATTGCTCGAACATCTTTCGGAAACCGGAAATTGATTTAATGTCAAAAAGGGGTGAACAGGATTGAACGACGTTGTCGAGAAAACCAGCAACGGCGCCATCCTATACGATACCGACCTTATCAACCAGATATCGGACGCGGCATTCAACGCCGGTAGCTGGCCAACATCTGTGCCGGTCACCGGTGTATTGCGCTCGGCTGGCCGGGGCAACACCATGATCGTCGGCAACGGTGAACGGGAATTCGTGCTGCGCCATTTTGTGCGCGGCGGTCTGCCAGGGCGGTTGGTTCCTGACCGGTATGTTTGGTCAGGTGAAGCGAACACCCGATCGTTCGCCGAATGGTATTTGCTGGCCAGGTTGGTGGCGTTGCAATTACCGGTTCCCAGACCTGCGGCGGCACGCTATTGTCGTTCCGGTCCGATATACACAGCCGACCTCCTGACGGTTCGTGTGCCGGGAATCAGGTCGTTGGCTGAAAGAATCACGCAGTCGCCAGGTAATGTTGAGTTCTGGCAAAACCTGGGTGCGGATTTGCATCAGTTTCACGCTGCTGGTGTGTTTCACGCAGACCTCAACGCCTACAACGTTCAGGTTGATCAGAACGACAAGCTGTTCCTGCTTGATTTCGATCGCGGAAAACTACTACCGCCAGGAGTCTGGCAACAAAAAAACATCAGCCGATTGCATCGCTCGATGCGAAAAATCAAGCGACTCAATCCGAAGCTGAATTATGTCGCCGCAAACTGGAAACAGTTTCTCGACGGCTACTTCAGTGCGTCAAGATCTGCGTAAACGTCCGGTAACGGCTCCGGTCGCCGCTTGAATTTTCGATGTACCCAGTAGTATTGCTCCGGGCAGCGGCGAATCTGTTCTTCAAGAAGTTTGACGAACTTCTTCGTGTCTTCAATCGGATCGTCGCTAGGGAAATTCTCGATCGGCTCCAGGATGCGCATCTCGTAGCCGCCTTCCGCCAGACGCCGCGGAAAAAACGGCAGCACTTTCGCCCGGCCGAGTCTTGCAAGCGTGCTCGTTGCCGTGTTGGTCATCGCAGGAATACCGAAAAATGGCACCAGTGCGGAATTTTTTCCGTGATAACTCTGGTCTGCTGCATACCAAAGAATTCCGCCGTCTCGCAGGGTGCGGATCATGCTCTTAAGGTCATTCTTTTCAATCATTTTTCGAGCGGTTACTTCTCTGTTGGTCGCCAGGAATTCCGTCATAAGGCCACTACGAAAGCGTCGATAAACACCATCGATGGGCGGCGTATGCAGGGAGATCGCACGGCCACACACTTCAAGAGTTGTAAAGTGGGCGCTGAGCAAGAGCACCCCATAACCCTGATCCAGGGTTTCCTGAATATGTCGCAGACCAATGATGGTGGTCAAAGCCGACATCTTCTTGTCAGACGCCCAGCGGCTGAGACCCATTTCCATGATCGACGATCCCAGCGCTTCGAAGTGTTCCAGCGCCAGTTTGTTGCGCTCCTGCGCTGATAATTCCGGAAAACAAAGTTCGATATTGCGCCGCGCTATGGCACGACGTTCAGCACCGACTCGATGTGCCAGGCGTCCGATTGATTTGCCGACTCCAATATGCCAGCGATAAGGTAGAAAGCAGCTTAAGCGCAGCAATCCAATACCGATCCATGTGGGCCAGTAATTTGGTGTCCAATAATGATATAGCGGCTTGCGTTCGTGCTTCTTCATGCTGGAGTGTGTTCGTTGACAGACCCTGAGTGTATCGGCATGCCGCTGGCCCTGCGACCGGGATCGCGAACTCTAGTAGTCCAACAAGGGTGGCTCTGAACCCATCAAACCACCCTTGTTGGACCACTAGCCCGGACCGTTCAAGTGTCGGCGTGATGATTTCGCAGAGCAAGACCCATTTTACGGACTACTCAGACAGACTATCGCTGTCGTCGTCATCGTGCAGGTTTGCATCGTCTTGTGACTCGTTGCCCAGCGGTTCATCGGACTGGATGCCAATATGAAATGCTGCAAATCCGGGCATGACCACCTGGTTTTTTGCCATGCCGATAACGCGGCCCGCCTGCGGTGAGAAAAGCTTGCTACTGGCGTTGGTCATCGGGTCGGTGATGGTGCCGAGCAAATCGCCCTCGCGTACCGTGCTGCCAAGCTTTACGTCAGTCAGCAGGATGCCACCGCGATTGGCACGTACCCAGGTCGAGCTGTAATAGACTGCTTCGGCTTCGCCCCAGAGACGAACCTTCCTGACCATACCGAGCATATGCAGGAGTGTTTGCACACCCTTCACGCCATGCTTTACTTCCTTGACTTCAAGTTCAGCGGGTCCACCGGCTTCCAGGGTGACAGTCGGAATACCGGCAGCCGTCGCCGCATGGCGCAAGGTGCCCTCGGCCGGTTTGTTGTGCAAGGTGACGGTGGAACCAAATCCTTTTGTCAGCTTAACAACGTCCGGATTTCGCAGGTCGGCACGCAACTGTGGCAGATTTGCACGCTCAAATGATCCGGTGTGCAGATCAACCAGTGCGTCGCAATGGGAGACTACTTCGTTGAAAAAAGAATACGCGATGCGCGATGCGGCACTGCCCGTCGTGTTGCCCGGAAAATAACGATTGAGGTCACGCCGGTCCGGCAGATAGCGGGAGCCGCGGCGAAAGCCCTGCAGGTTGACTATTGGCACACCGATCACAGTGCCGGACAGTTCCGTTGGCTTCAGGTTGTGCATGACCCGGCGCACGATTTCAATGCCGTTGAGTTCATCGCCATGTACTGCAGCGGTGAGACAAAGCGTGGGGCCCGCAAGACTGCCATTGACAACCAGTACGGGTGTTTCAACCGGTACGCCGACGAACAGCTCCGTGGCTGACCAGGAAAGTCGCTCGGCCGTACCTGGCGCAACCTGGGCGCCAAGCATATTCAGCGTGCGCGCCTGGTCGTTCCCGGGTGCGACTGCATCGCCCATTGAACCGTTTTGCCCGATACTGGTCTGAGACCGGGAATTTGGCGACTCGTCATTGCCATCTGCGGCCAGCGCGTTGCTGCAAATCAGCAGCACTGACAATGTCGTCAGGCGGAATTGGTTCAGATTCAAAGTCAAAGTCATTCTCGTCAAATTTGCCGGTGAATTTTGCATTGGGATTCGCGGCTTGATCAATGCTGTAAGCTCAGGTAAAAATACACCTAACCACAGCTATTTTCTGTGAACTATTCAAGTATTTAGAGCCGATTCCTAGATTGAAGCGATATTATGAGCAAATGACAAGTAAATTCCTGAAAATAGCCGCAGCGGCGCTCATTCTCTGCACCATCGGGCCTGTACTCGCCGAAACTGAGGACGTTTTTCCGCTTCCTGCAGCACTCGAACGCGACGTAAATTTCTGGGTTGCCATTTTCTCAAAGTATTCCACCAGCGAGGGGGTCTTGCATGACAATCGCAATATGGCGATTGTGTATGAAACAATCGCCTTGCCGAACAATGCGAGCCGCAGGACCCGGCAACGTGCTTCCGGCGATCGCCGCAAGCACTATCAAAGCATCTTGCGCACGCTGGGGAACGGCAAGCGCGCCAAGCTGAGCACGGAGGAACAGCGCGTTCTGGACTTGTGGCCGGATGATGTGACCAACAAGGAGCTCACGGCTGCGGCTGGGCGTATTCGATTCCAACTGGGATTGTCAGATCGTTTTCGCCAGGGTCTGCAACGTGCCGGACGGTGGCGTGACCATGTGAATGCGGAGTTCTTGCGGCTGGGCGTACCGACCGCACTTGCTGCGCTGCCCCACGTTGAATCTTCCTACAATCCGGAGGCCCGTTCGCATGTCGGTGCGTCCGGCATCTGGCAATTCACGCGCAGCACCGGTCGCCGCTTTTTACAGGTAGACCACGTGCTGGATGAACGTAACGATCCGTTTCTTGCCACCACCGCCGCCGGCAAATTGCTTGCCTATAATTATTCAATCACCGGTAACTGGCCAATGGCGATTACTGCTTACAACCATGGGCTGTCCGGTGCACGTCGTGCGATGCGCCGTTACGGGGATACGGCATACGTTGATATCCTGCGCAACTACAACGGCAGAACCTTCGGCTTTGCGTCGCGAAATTTCTACGTCGCATTTCTTGCCGCTATGCGCATTGATCAGGACCCGCAAAAATATTTTCCGGGCGTCGTGCCGGACAAGCCAATCGACTACACGGCTTACCAGTTGACAGCATTCGTTGCCGCTGACGAACTTGCGGCGGCACTTAAGGTCAGTGAACGTGAACTGGCGCGTTACAACCCAGCATTGCAGGCGACCGTCTGGCAGGGCAGCAAATATTTGCCGAAAAATTATGCAGTGCGCATGCCCGCCAACATGCTTGACGCATCGATGTCCAAGCTGGTCGGGCAGATTCCGGCTGACACGTTATTTGACAAGCAGTTGCCGGATTTATTTCATACCGTTGTTCGCGGCGATACTTTGTCCGAAATTGCGGATACCTATGACACACGTGTGTCGACGCTGGTTGCTTTGAATGCTCTGGGCAGTCGCAATCGTATCCGGGCAGGGCAGCAAATACGCCTGCCCGCGGCGGGACCGGTGCCGACCGCCACGGCAATTGCTGCAGCGCCGCCCGTCGCTCCTGCCCAGCCGCCAGCGCCGCCGCCGGCGGTCATCGCAGATGCGCCAGCCATTGCAGCGATTGTTTTGCCAGAGGAAGAAAGTCCGGGCGCACTGGCAGATCAGGTGAGTGATTTCATCGGAAGTTTGCAGGCTGCACTGCTGTCCGATCCCAGTGATTACTCGGTCAGTGGTGATCTGACAATTGAGGTTCAACCGCTGGAGACGCTTGGTCACTACGCCGACTGGCTTGGCCTGAAGACGCAACGCCTGCGCGATATCAACGGGCTGGCATTTCGCGCGCCGGTTGTCGTCGGGCATCGCATCAAGCTTGATTTCAGTATTGTAAACACCGAGTCATTCGAGAATTTGCGCGCTGATTTCCATCGTCAGCAGCAAGATACGTTCTTCCGCAATCACACGATAACGGGTGTTACTGAACACGTGGTGAGACGTGGTGAATCGATATGGATTTTGAGTTTGCGCAAATACGATGTGCCCGTGTGGCTTTTCCGCCAGTACAACCCGGAACTTGATCTGGATAACGTGCAGCCCGGCACACAGCTCAATTTCCCCATTCTCGTGCGCAATTCATCTGATTGACGTGAAATCAACCGCGGCTATCATCTTCGTCCGCATGCTCCCCGTGCTGTTCGTCACGTTTGCCGCCATAGCGTATGCGACTTATGTTGAGGGTGCCGCTGCGTACTCGCTAAGAAATGCCGGACCGATGCTGGCAGTAATTTTTCTCTCAGCGCTGACCTTATTCAGAGGAGCCGGACGATGGACCGGAGCCGGCTGGAGTTGGCCGCTTGGCACGCTGGGATTCGCAATACCCACACTGGGACTGTCGCTATACCTGCACTATGGTTACAGCGTGGACCTTAACGGTATGGTTAGTGAATCTGTTTATCCACGCGAGCTGTTTCGTTATTTGCCGGTGTACACCATGGGTGCCGGCACGATCGGCTTCGCGATCGGCTGGATAGCCGGGCGAAATGTATGACAACTGATATCTGACAATGTGCACAAGTCTGTTTTCACTGCCAACCGGGTTTGTTAACCTGCATTGGCGTATTTGGGCAGCGAAAATTCTGAGGTAAGCGTTGATATGGCAAAAATCAGCTATCCCCGCAACTTGATCAGCATTCTTGTCGCATGCGCGGTTTTTTGCTGGCCGCTTGCGCCGGTTATGGCAGCAGACTTTCCGCTGGCTGACAAAATCCTGGTTGAGAAAGGCAAGCGGAAACTGCATTTGCTTCTCGATGGCGTGAAATTTCGAAGCTACGATATTGCGCTAGGTGTTGTACCGGTTGGTGATAAAGACCGCGAGGGTGACCAGAAGACACCTGAGGGCACTTACAGAATGGACAAGCGAAATCCGGACAGTGATTATTTCCTGTCTATTCACATTTCGTATCCTAATAAGCTGGAGCGCCAGGAAGCGCGGCAAAGCGGCGTTAATCCAGGGGGACAAATCATGATTCACGGTCAACCGAATTCGCCAAATTATTCCGCCGCGTATTATCGCAAGGAGGACTGGACCAATGGCTGCATCGCTGTATCGAACTCAGACATGATCGACATCTGGCTGATGACGCCAAACAACGTTCCGATCGAGATATTGCCGTGAGTGGTCACGCGCAAAATCGGGCTACGGCCACGCAACGGGTCTGAAGTCTTGGCACAGGTAGAAATCGTGACCGGATCATCGCTGCGCGCAGAGAGCGATGAAACCATTGATGCGGAAGTCTGGCCGGAGGGCAGTCTCGAGGTATTGTCGCAGCTCGAGGCCGAGCAATTGCGTAACCAGGGCGAGGGCGGCCTGCATTCATTGCTGCGTCGCTGCATCCTGGCAGTCCTGAATTCCGGCGCAAATACTGACGATACACGCGCTGTGCTCGAAAAATATCGGGATTTTGAGGTCGGCATCATCCAGCAGGACAGGGGTCTGCGAGTTACGTTGAAAAACGCCCCGACTGCTGCATTCGTTGATGGCAAGATGATCCGTGGCATTCGCGAACTGCTGTTCGCGGTCCTGCGCGACATCGTCTACATCAACTACGAAATTATCGAGAGCGGCAGGTTTGACCTGACGAAGTCTGAAGATATCACCAACGCCGTTTTTCATATATTGCGCAATGCCCGCCTGTTGCAGTCGGCCGCCCGCCCGGACCTCGTCGTCTGCTGGGGCGGACATGCGATCGGCACAAAAGAGTACGACTACACCAAGCGAGTAGGCTATGAGCTCGGTCTGCGAGCACTGAATGTATGTACCGGTTGTGGTCCGGGCGCCATGAAAGGCCCAATGAAAGGCGCAACCATTGGCCATGCAAAGCAACGCATTAGCACGGGGCGCTATATCGGCATTACGGAGCCTGGGATTATTGCTGCGGAATCACCGAATCCGATCGTAAATTCGCTGGTGATCATGCCCGACATGGAGAAACGACTTGAAGCGTTCGTACGCATCGCCCATGGGATCATTGTGTTCCCCGGTGGCGTCGGTACGGTCGAGGAAATACTTTACCTCCTGGGCATTCTTCTGCACCCGAAGAATCGCGATATGCCATTGCCTTTGATCATGACCGGGCCAGCCAGCAGCGCCACCTATTTTGAAAAAATCGACCATTTCATTGGCGAAACACTGGGTGCGGAAGCACAAAGTCGCTACGAGATCGTCATAGGCGACCCCGAGCAGGTTGGGCGGATGATGCTCGCGGGGCTGGACAAGGTCCGTAAATTTCGCGAACACCACGGCGATGCGTATTATTTCAACTGGCGACTGAATATCGATCACAGTTTTCAGTTGCCATTCACCGCCACACACGATTCGATGCGTTCACTGGATATCAGCGAAGGGCTCCCGAGGCATGTTCTTGCTGCAAATTTGCGTCGCGTTTTCTCAGGGATCGTGTCCGGAAACGTGCGTGAGGACACGATGTCGGCTATCGAGGCTAACGGACCATTCGAGATACGCGGCTCAGCAAGATACATGCAGTTGCTGGATCGATTGCTTGCGGAATTCGTCGCGGATGGCCGCATGAAACTTGCCAGTGACTCGTATGCGCCATGTTATCGGGTGACCGCCTGAGGTGTAAGCGTTCTTCTGTATTCTGTCAAACCGCGCTTGTGGATGCAGTTGATGGCCTGCTTATTAAGTAAAAAAGCAGCATAAGCATTTGATTTAACGCTAGAAAGTGCCGGTTTGCATTGTGATGCAGTTCCTGTGATCCGAGCTCATAGCCGCGTAGCATTTCTGAAAAGGATTGCACGAGCACATTCCCATGCAGGATAGCAAAGACATTTCATTCGCCAGCGATCACACCAATGAGTCAATTGACGAGGGTGCCACGATCAGCCGTGAAAGCGACGCTGGTTCGGGCGCTGCGAAGCAAACGGATGCGGATGGATGGCAGCAGTATCGCCAGTGGATATCCAAAGCTCCTGCACCTCGTGGTAGACGTTCTGGCGTCGATCCGTCTCTCTATACCTGGAAGGGATATCGCAACTGGACCGAGCAAATCAAGCGAAACTGGTCCGATAGCTAGTAGTCCATCAAACCTGCCTTGTTGGACCACCAGATACAAATAATCGGTTGCACATCGTGCGGCCACGAAATCCCGACATCTTCTGAATGACCAAATATCGTGTATGGCGTTCGCTTGGACATCGTTCGATCGCGGATGCAGACCATGGGCTTCGCTGGTCGATCAGATTATGTTGCAGGCGCTGAAAAATCGGTGTGTAAGTCCGCTTAAAAGTTCTAACGAGTTCTCTCTTTTGCACATTAGTCGCTTCTCGTTGCCGCATCGATTGCAAGCTGTGATGCGCCTCACGGTGAGTGATATTCGAGGTGACTATAGTTCGTCATACAGGACAAACGACAAGAACACGGATGTATGTCAAACAATTACTCAGAAAATGATTCGCCGATCATGGCCTTCAAGAACGAATCGTCACGCCAACGCTGGGAAATGTTCCATCGCGCGATTGCACATGCCAAGCAATCAAACAGCGACGCGCTGCAGGAAGCTGAGAACGCGCCGGCTGAGTGCAAACGAACCGGCCCATTGCTGTCGATCGCTCGCTAGACCGGATGGAAATTCTGGCCCAATATCTTGATGATCTCGAAGACCTGGTTTACGCGGTCGCGTTGCTTGCCGAGAAGATTCGCAGCGTTGTTCAATTTTTCCTATTTATGGTTGCAGCGGTGGCGCTGCAATCGCTGGGCGTGTTTATCGCGCTCGTAAGCCCGCCGATGGCGGTCGCCGTTGCATCCTTGTTACTGGTTGGCACGCTCTATCGTGGCGTCGTCCATAACATGCCACTGGCAAAAGCCACCTCCTGAACAGAGTCGGTCCGAAGACCAGCCACCATCTTGGTCGGATAAGCTTGAAAAATGGTCATTAATCCCTATCGTGTATCTCCGCACGGCGGATAGTTCTGCCGTAACCAGTGGTCCAATCAGGGTGGCTCTGAACCCATCAAACCACCCTGGTTGGACCACCAGCAATCTCAAAAATTCAAGAGCCGGGAGAATACGAAGTGAGCGACACGTCCAATCGGGAAACGCTGGGATTCCAGACTGAGGTCAGGCAATTACTGCAGCTGATGATCCGATCGCTGTACAGCAACAAGGAAATATTCCTGCGCGAGCTGATTTCCAACGCATCCGATGCTGCCGACAGGCTGCGTTTCGAGGCCCTGGCCAAACCGGAGCTGCTGGAAGATGACCCGGAGCTTAGGATCAACATTTCCTACCATGCGAAGGACAAGACGCTGGTCGTAGCGGACAATGGCATTGGCATGTCGCGTGACGAACTGATCGAGAATCTCGGCACGATCGCACGCTCCGGCACAGCAGAGTTTTTGCAAAAAATGAGTGGCGATGAGAAGCACGATGCGAGCCTCATCGGGCAATTCGGCGTTGGCTTTTACTCGGCATTCATCGTTGCCGACAAAGTGGAAGTTGCTACCCGCAGAGCGGGGCTGCCGGCTGACCAGGCGGTTCGCTGGACTTCGGCGGGCGAGGGCGAATTCACCGTCGAAAGTGCGGAAATCGAAAAACGCGGCACTACCGTAACCCTGCACCTGAAAGATTCCGAGACAGAATTTCTGGAAGCGTTCCGGCTTGAATCCCTGATTCGTAAATACTCCGACCATATCGGTTTTTCGGTGTTGTTGAAAAATGCGGAGGAGGAAGAGGAAGAGGCAAAAACAGTCAATTCAGCCACTGCGTTATGGACTCGCTCCCGGTCCGACATTAGCGACGACGAGTACAAAGAGTTCTACAAATACCTGTCACATGATTTTGTTGATCCGCTTGGCTGGAGCCACAATCGCGTCGAGGGAAAACGCGAATACGTAAGCCTGCTTTATATTCCCGGGTCTGCGCCGTTCGATTTGTGGAATCGTGAAGCGCCCAGGGGACTCAAGCTGTATGTGCAGCGTGTTTTCATTATGGACGACGCGGAAAATTTTCTGCCGCTGTACCTGCGCTTTATCAAGGGAGTCGTTGACTCAACGGATCTGCCGCTTAACGTGTCAAGAGAACTTTTGCAGCACAGCCCACATCTGAATGCGATGCGCAGCGCGCTGACCAGGCGTGCCATCGACATGCTGCGCAAGATGTCTGCAGATGAGCCTGAAAATTATGAGAAATTCTGGCAGGAATGTGGCCAGACCCTGAAAGAGGGTGTGGTGGAGGACCAGGAGAACAGAGACAAGCTGCTGGGGTTGCTGCGTTTTACGACGACGCACTCGGAGGCAGAGAAGCAGGACCAGTCGTTGCAGGATTACCTGTCCCGTGCGACTGAGGGGCAGGACAAGATTTACTACTTGCTCAGCGACAACCTGGCAACCGCGAAATCCAGTCCGCACCTGGAACAGCTCAAGGCCAAAGGACTTGAGGTTCTATTGCTGCATGATCGTATCGATCCGTGGATGGTTGATCATCTGGGCGAATTTGAAGGCAAATCATTTCAGGACGTTGGTCGCGGCCAGCTATCGCTCCCGGACGGAGATGGCGAGATGACCCAGGAGGTCATGAATGATGAGCACAAGCCGCTGCTGAAAAAGATCAAACGGGTTCTGCGGGATCGGGTCGAAGCGGTAAACGTCAGCCAGCGACTGGTTGATTCACCCGCCTGCGTAGTCACCGGTGAACAGGATCTTGCGCCACAATTGCGGCGTATGCTTGAAGCGTCCGGGCAGACAATGCCGGAGAGCAAACCGATACTGGAGATCAACATCAAGCATCCGCTGGTCGTGCGGCTTGCGGACGAGTCGGACAAAAAACGCTTCGATGAATTGTCGAACATCGTGCTGGATCACGCCTTGCTGGCTGAAGGTGCACAACTGGAAAATCCGGCGGACTATGTGCAACGGATGAATCGTTATCTGCTCGATATCGCAGCGACGGGCGACGCGAAGGCATGACCGGTGTAATAGCTCCGACCCTAATCCGGGCTACAGTACTGCCGCTCACGCAAAAGTCCAAAAAGAACGAACGTCATTGCGAGCCCGCAGGGCGCGGCAACCTCGATCAGGTCGTAGCAACGCAGAACGAAGCCACACAACAGCGTATTCACCGGAGTCCGGGTGCATAAGCCGCCCGGTTTCATTAGAATTCGCTGCCAGTGGTCCAACCAGGCAGTTTGGAGGGCAAGCGTATGGAGCGTGTCAATCGCCCGCCGCCGGTCCCGTTAAGCCGCTTTGAGCGGCTCACAAACTAAAGCCCCAAGCTTTGCCTGGGGATACTTACTCATCGGCAAGAGAACGAAATGACGGTCACGAATAATAAAGAGACAGATATTCGCAATCGCCTGACGCGCGAGCAATACGATGTTACCCAGATGAAAGGCACCGAGCGGCCGTTTACTGGCCGCTACGTAGACCACAAGGAAGATGGCACTTATCATTGCGTCTGCTGTGATTCTGAACTCTTCAGCTCTGCACAAAAATATGACTCCGGATCAGGTTGGCCCAGCTTCTGGCTGCCGCTGGCGGGGGAAAATGTGACTATTATTCGTGACAGCAGCCATGGCATGATTCGCGATGAAGTTCAGTGCAGTAAGTGCAATGCGCACCTGGGCCACGTTTTCGAAGACGGCCCGGAGCCCAGCGGGCTTCGCTATTGCATTAATTCGGCAGCGCTTGAATTCGATGGCGCGGATTGAGACTTGACTAAAATTACTTGAGAAAAGAGAACCATGAGAAACTATCGACTGTTTATCGTATGTGTGGCTGCATTCGCATTGTCTGCATGTGGCCCGTCCGGCAATGAGCCGGCTACGAATGACGTAGAAAATACGACAAGTCCTACGGAAGATACGACGCCAGCCTGGAATATCGCCGGCATCGAGTCAGTCGAAATCGTGCCCGGATTGTCCAAAAGAATATTGACGGAAGGCAACGGTGCTGAGGCAAAAGTCGGCCACACGGTCGTCGTGCACTATACCGGCTGGCTCTACGATGCCCAGGCAGAAAATTTTCGTGGTGACAAATTCGACAGTTCCCTTGATCGCGATCAGCATTTCGAGTTTCCGTTGGGTGCCGGGCGAGTAATCAGGGGCTGGGATGAGGGTGTTGCCGGAATGCGCGTTGGCGAAACTCGTGAGCTGACGATTGCACCTGAAATGGGCTACGGCGAGCGTGGCGCGGGCGCATCGATTCCGCCGGGATCAACGCTGGTATTTGTCGTCGAACTGGCAGACCTGCGCGGACTTGGTATGCCGGACGGTCTGGACATGGCGACCCCCGACGCACCGGAGCAGCCCAAGTCCGAATAATTCAACTCTGTCGGTCAATATAGTCCGGCCTGGGGAGATCCCCCGGTATTGCCGGGGAGGCAGCCGCCGTTTGACAATTGCGGAAATCGCAAAGGAAGTTCCAAGCGTAGCCGCAAAAATTTGTAGCAGGGAAAAATGATGAGACGACCAGGGTGTTTGGAGGTCAAGCGTATGGAGCGTATGTTAATCGCCCGTGCCGATAGACAGATTATCATGAGGATCCAGAACGTGTATCTATCGTACGGCGGGCTCCTACAATTCTTATTAGCACCTGTAGGAGCCCGCCCAGCGGGCGAATTTACTGGTCCATCAAACTCCTGGCATTGTTCTCATCGCGCAATGGTGCGGATGATCCGGCACCGATAGCCCGCAGGCGTCCGGCGGCGATGCCACCTTCGATCAGGTAGATTATTACAGAATTTGCGCGCTCCTTGCTGAGATGCCGGTTAGGCGATTCATTGCCGCTCGAGTCCGTATGACCGGTGATCGAGATCGTTGCTGCAGGACAATCAGCGATTATCTGAATCAGCTCGTCAAGCATTGCGAAGGCATTTGAGCCCAATTCTGAACTGGAATGCGGAAACTCAACCTTGCGATCCTGCAGTGCGCAGCGGAACAATGCACGGCACTGGTTCTGCAGCGAAGCGCCTGGCCGCATCCCAGGCTGTTTTTCGAGTTGTTACGCCACGCACGATCACCATCGAATCGTCAATCGTTGCCGTTGACCAGTCAGTTTGGGCTATTGCGCGAAGTGTCAGCTCACACAGCAATACCCAACCAGCAGGCATCAGCGTTCGATGATCATCAATTGTCGCTGTTTTTCCGGTACTGCAGTTCGCGGGCTTGCCCTATCCAGTCCTCACGATAAATACGGCTGCGAAAGCCTTTCAATTGTTGCGCAACACGGTCGATATCGTATTCACTCATCTCGGCAATTTGATTGAAGCGATGAATGCCGAGTCTTTGCAGGGTTTTTTCTATGGCCGGGCCAACGCCCTTGATTTTTTTCAGGTCGTCCATCTCCGGCGTGTCCTCGCCGTTACCTGCCAGGATCGATTCTCTGTCGTTTTCTGTCATGGATTCTTCCCCGTCATTGGCCGGGTAAGCCTCCGCAACGTCTTCGTCTGCAAGGACTTCGTCGTTCTCCGCAACGAGTTCCGAGGGCTCGTCGGCGCCGTTTTCGCGGATTTGATCCTGCAGTGCTGCTATTTCATGTTCCGCCGTGCCGGCATGCGGTTCGTTGGATGCATCCAGTCCATCGGGCAGTGAGTCCGCGTCAATCGGTTCGATCCTGGTGTTATCCGGCTTGACGGTATCTTCCAGTCTGTGAAGTTCTTCGCGTGCACTTTCCAGCTCATCTTCAAGCGAGCTTATTCTTTTTTCGCGCTCCTGATATTTTTCAACCAGTGGCGGCACCCGATTCTGCCAACTGGTCAATTCGCGACTGAGATTGAAAATTTTGTCATCTTTATCTTTGAGAATCGTTTCTGTCGTGGCCGCGCGTGATTCCCGGTCGTCATTTTCACTTTTCAGGCGATTACGTTGGGCAATGGCAACCTCAAGCTTGCCACGAAAACCTTTTGCCTGGGCGGCCAACTCATCACGCCGCACGAACGATTCCTTGAGCGATTCTGAGAGCTCCTTGGCACGATTGGTCGCTTCCTTGTGTGACGCCTGGTATTGGCTGATTTGTTCCATCAGGCTCTTGTTCTGCTCTGCAAGCCGGTTGTGTTCGGATTGTTGCGACTCGATCTGATCCTGCCAGCCCGCATTGATCGCAAGTTTTTCCTTCGCAGAGCGGTCGCCCCTGAAGATCCAGCCCAGAACAACGCCAACAACCAGCATGGCGGCAATTATTCCGACGTGTACAGCAGTCAATTCAGGCATCGCTCATTATCCTTAAACCTGACTTATGTTGGGATGATCTATGAGGCCAGACGCATCTGATCCATTTCCTGCAGGACTTCACTTATCTGGACTATTGCCCAGTCAATTTGCTCACGCGTGATGACCAGTGGTGGTGCAAGCCTGACCACGGTCTCGTGAGTTTCTTTACTCAGCAGACCACGATCCATCAGGACCTCGCAGATCGCACGTGCGCTTCCCAGCGCAGGATCGATTTCAATGCCGATGAATAATCCGCTGCCCCGGATGTCCTTGATCAGTGGATTGTCGATTTCTTTCAATCTGGCCAACAGATAGTCGCCCAACTCCTTGCTGCGTTCCGGCAGCTTGTCTTCGACAAGAATATTCAGTGCCTCGAGACCGACTACAGCGGCCAGCGGATTGCCGCCGAAAGTACTGCCATGTGTCCCCGGTACGAATACTTCCATAACCTCACGTTTCGCAAGAAACATCGAGACTGGCAGAATTCCGCCGCCAAGTGCCTTGCCCAGAATCAGCCCATCAGGCACCACGTCTTCATGATCGCAGGCCAGCAGGCTACCGGTTCTGCCGAGTCCGGTTTGAATTTCATCAGCGATCAGGAGCACGTTGTGCTGGCGACAGATTTCCTGACACTTTTTGAGATATCCCTTCGGCGGCATGACGATACCGCCTTCACCCTGGATCGGTTCGACCAGGAACGCTGCAGTATTTGGCGTGATCATTTTCTCGAGTGCTTCGGCATCGCCGTATTGCACGATTTTGAAGCCGGCCGGGAACGGGCCAAAGCCCTTCTGATATTCGGGTTCATCTGAAAATGCAATGATTGCCGTCGTGCGGCCGTGGAAGTTACCGGTACAGGCAATAATTTCCGCTTTGTCCTTCTCGATGCCTTTGACCTCATAGCCCCATTTGCGCGCCGCCTTGACGGCGGTCTCGACCGCTTCGGCGCCCGTATTCATCGGCAAGGCCATGTCCTGACCGGTTAGCTCACAAACGCGTTGCAGAAATGGGCCGAGTTTGTCGGTATAAAACGCGCGTGACACTATGCACAGCGTGTCCGCCTGATCCTTCAGTACCTGTACCAGCCGCGGATTGGCGTGGCCGTGACTGACAGCGGAATAGGCGCTCATCATATCCAGGTACTTCTTGCCGTTCTCGTCCCAGACAAAGACACCCTCACCGCGGGTCAATACAACCGGCAGCGGATGGTAGTTGTGTGCGCAATAACGATCTTCGAGCTCGATTGTAGATGACATTGATTGCAGATCTCTGATTGCAGGCCAATTGTATAAGGCCATAATTTTACAGCAATTAAAGTGTAGACAGGCCAGCACCGCTTGGCAAGTTAGCAGCATCTGTGAGCCCGGCAGGCACAAACTGTAGCGCATTGACACGAACCGATAGATTACGAACCATTTGATTCATCTACCATTTTCATTACTAACAGCCGGCACTCATGAAATGTTCGGGCTATTATTGGCTGCCGGCCCGCCAGAGGGTCATCTCTCTGAAATCCAGAATATGCGACAGCGACCACAACAGGATCGACTCCGGATCACCGGCCCGGCTGGTGCGCTGGAAGCATTGCTGGAGGCCCCCGCTGAGCTTGCTGTGACCGGCAGAGCTGTCGTTTGCCATCCACACCCGTTGCACGGTGGCACGCTCGAAAACAAGGTGGTGCACATGCTGGCGCGCAGTTTTGTTGCTCAGGGTTTCTCAACCTTGCGTTTCAATTTTCGCGGTGTGGGTGACAGCGAGGGCGCCTTCGACGAGGGTAACGGTGAGCTGGCAGATGTCCTCGCGGCGGTCTCCTGGATGAGAGAGTCCGGGTCGCAGCTGCCCTTATGGCTTGCCGGATTCTCCTTTGGCGCTGCGATGGCCGTTCGGGCAGCCGTTGCATGTGAGCCGGCAGGACTGATCAGCGTCGCGCCGGCAATCTCCCGCTTCGCCAGCAACTTTTCCAGCCAACCCAAATGCCCCTGGCTGATTTTACAAGGCGATCAGGACGAACTGGTCGACATTGAAGAAACCATCGCCTGGGTCAACACCCTGGACCCCGGCCCGGAACTGGAAATCTTCCCGCAAACCGAACATTTCTTCCACGGCAAACTAATCCCCCTGCGCGATTCTGTCGAAAGTTTCATCCAGGAAAACACCAAAGCACTACGGTAGGAGCCCGCTGTACGATAGATGCACATCCTCAATTCCGGAGATTCTCGACCTATCGGCACGGGCGACATTCTTTTACGGGGCATTCAACGAATGCCCCGTAAAAGAATGCAATAGACCACATCGGCACACCCGCTCCGCGGAACACCCTCCACAAAAACCCCAACCAAAAAAAACCGGAGCAAGCCCCGGTTTCTCTCATCCAATTCCGTAAGGAATCAAACCATATCTTTCAACCCTTTCAACGCAGAAACCTTAACAGTCTTCGATGCAGGCTTGGCCTTGAACATCATCTCTTCGCCGGTAAACGGATTGCGTCCCATTCTTTCTTTGGTGGCAGCTTTCTTTGCAACACGCATTTTCAATAAGCCCGGAATGGTGAATATGCCCGGTCCGCCGCGACCACCAAGGTTTTGCTTGATTTGTGCGGAAAGTGATTCAAATACTGCAGCGACGTCTTTTTTCGTCAAGCCGGTGTCGTCAGCAATCTGGGTGTAAATTTCTGATTTGGTTGGTGGCTTCTTGCTGCTAGCGCTGGCCGATTTTTTTGCTGCCATGAAAAAGTAACTCCTGTAAAAAAACAAAACGGGCAACTGGCCCGTATACTTTGCTTCGAAAAGCTGCGCGACGATAGCACAACATTTAGGGGGCGTTAACCCAAAAATCGCTTTTTGGCGTTATTTTAAGTGGTTTTTAGACGAGCGTTGCCAGCCCGGGTGGGCAGCATGTTGAGAAACCACCCTTGTTGGACTACCAGTCAGGTGGTCAGTTGGTGAAAAATTGCCGCTTGAATCTGACGTCCGCAGCCTTTGCCACGCCCTCCGGTGTAATGCTGATATCGAAGATCAGCGTTTCACGATTTGCAACAGGCGTTTCACCGATGTAGTAAATGGCTTCCTGCTCTTCAATCTTGCGCATCGTGACGTTCTTGAGTTGACCAGTCAGGTTGACGGTCTTGACGACGACATTTGCGGTAACCGGTTTGTTGCTGCCCTTCTCCAGTACAGAAACATTGAGCATGGCCCGGTTCTTGCTGCGGACAATGTTGTATTGCCTGGCAACCTCTGGTGGTAACTGATCTGTGGAGAGCGCGCTGAAATGCACAATGTGCTCGCCGATATCAACAAATGAATTGCCGGCATCTTGTGCCCGGGGCACTGGTGTATCGGCATCAGGCCCGCCACAAGCGCCAAGCAAGGACAGACATGCCAGAGCGGCGATTTTACTGATTGTTTTCATGTTCTGCTTTCCCCCGTGACCTGCAGATATGCCTGTTTCCTGACTATAGCCCATTGACGGCTCCTGTCCTACGCCATTTTTTCGCCTGCTGTTTCATGGCTCCCTTTAGGGTAGCCCGAATATTTTATGAGTGGGCGCGACGTGCCGGCACAGGAAGCGATAGTCCGGCAGGCGTAATTTATAACGCCAGGACACAAGCCGGCGAATGTTGAACCATTTGAATCATTAGACGTTTTCCTTCATGGGAGCCGCCACTCGTGAAATGTTCGGGCTGGTTACTGCTTCCTCAACCCATTCAGGGACACCCTGCAGCGACTCGATCACAAAGGTCTTGTTTCGTCCCGTAGCGCCCCTCTTAAGCGTTATACGAGACGGCGGAATCTTAAAAGCCTTTGCCAGCTGCCTGATTACGTCTTTGTTGGCTCTGCCGTCAGTCGGCGGGGCGGTGGTTCTTATACGCAGGCGGCCGTCTTTGACGCCCAGGATTTCACAGCGGCTGCTGCTAGTAGGTGGTTTGATGGGTTCAGCGAGTTGTGAAGCGGTTGCACCCGAGGGCATAAACAACCGCTAGGCGCGTCTCGCCGGTAATGGCGCGTCCTTGCCAAGAGGCGCAACACCGCGGACGACCGCTTCACGACTCGCCCGGAGGGAGCCACCCGAATGATCCAATACGGCGTTGCAGCCCTTGTAAAAGGACATGCCATTCACTGCGGACTGTGCCTTGTCTTGGATCATTCGGGTGGCTCTGAACCCATCAAACCACCCTGGTTGGACTACTAGGGATTACGCGTACAGTGATGATCAGGACCGGCAATCTTCGACCACCCGATCAGATGGGAATGGGTTTGTATGTCTGCAATATAATAATTCCCGCCTGCAAGATGATAATGGCAAAAATGGGCGAAATGTCGAAACCACCGATCGGCGGAATCATGCGGCGGAAAGGCCGCAGTACCGGCTCGGCCACTGCGTTCAACATCGCTGTGATCGGGCTGTAATTGTTGGGTGCGACCCAGCTAAGAATAATTCTGATCAGGATGACGAAAAAGAGCAGATTCAGGCTGAGGATGGCCAGTTCAAAAAAAGCAGTGATGACGATCGGCACGACGCCAAGACTCAGGCCGCGCATAGACAGCAGCAATGCCACCAGGACGTACTCGAAGGCCAGTGCAACCAGGACGGTGGCCGTATCCATACGCCCGATCGATGGAATAAAGCGACGTAGCGGGACAATTAGCGGCGAGGTCAGCCGCAGCACGCCCTTGGCCATGGGATTGCGAAAATCCACGTTGAAAAAGGGCAGCCAGAAACGCAATAGCAACAAGAGCAGGTAAAGCTGCGTCAAGGTTTTGACAATGAAGTAGAGGGCCTGGGTCATACGGTAATGGTCTGTTGTTTTGCGTGTTCGGATTATAAAAGTTTTTATGCCGCTCCGGCGTCATCGGCCAGTTCGGCAGCGCGTTTTTCTGCAGCATCGATGGCAGCCGCTAAGATACCACGAACATCTGCAGCATCGAGACAATCAAAGGCGGCCGTTGTTGTGCCGCCCGGTGAGCGCACCCGTTCGATCAGAGATGCCATGGATTCAGTTTCAGCTGCCGCGAGTGAGGTGGCGCCGCGTGCTGTCTCGACAGCCAGTGTTCGTGCAGTTTCTGCGTCAATACCATATTTGATAGCCGATTCGATCATCACATCGATCAGCAGGTAGAAATAGGACGGTCCTGTGCCGGATACTGCCGTTACCGCGTCCATTTTCCCCTCTGAATCCATCCAGACAACCTGGCCAACGGCGCTCATGATTTTTTCTGCCCGGTCCCGACCGGCAGCACTGGTGCGCGCGTTTGCAATCAGCGCTGAAATGCCCTGGTCGATCAATGCCGGCTGATTTGGCATGACTCGCACCACAGATAAGCCGCCACCCAACCAACGGTCGATATCGTTAATTCTTGGTCCGGCTGCGATCGACATGATCAACGGTTTCGATTCCTGGACGACACTTGCCAGATCCTCGCAAACTGTCTTGAGGATCTGCGGTTTTACCGCGAACAACAGTGTCTCTGCCGCAGCGGCGACCGTCTGGTTGTTGTCCGTAACCATCGCGCCGTAGAGTTCCTTGCGCAAAAATTCGCATTGCGCGGCAACGGGTTCGGCGATCATCAGATCCGTCGCATGCATGCCGCCGCGCAACAGGCCACCGCCGATCGCACGCGCCATATTTCCGCCGCCAATCAGCCCTACTTTGGTATCAATCATTTCTGCACTCCGAACAATGCGCTACTCCCATGGAAATCCGTCACGTCATCTATCTCGCGCCGAACAAGGCAGTGCCGATGCGAACGATCGTTGCACCCTCATGAATCGCGGCAGCATAGTCTGCCGACATGCCCATTGAAAGCGTATCGAGTGCCAGGCCGGAAGCCTGCAGTGACTCCATCATTTCGCGGAGTGCCGCGAACGGCTTTCTTTGCGCATCGAAGTCATGCCGGATTGCCGGCAGACACATCAGCCCACGGAGTCGCAACCGCGGTAATTCTGCGATCGCAGCCGCGAGTTCCGGCAAATCAACGGGCGACACACCGGACTTATTCTCCTCCGCATCGACATTGACCTCGATGCAGATATTCAGGTCACCGGCGTAGCAGGGGCGTTGTTCGCTTAGCCGTCTGGCAATCTTCAGTCGGTCAACGGTATGCACCCATTGAAAGTTCTCGGCAACGGCCCGGGTTTTATTGGCCTGCAGATGGCCGATAAAGTGCCAGATCAGGTCGTCACGCCCACATTCTGCGATCTTGCCAACAGCTTCCTGCACGAAATTCTCGCCAAAATCGTGCTGCCCGACGGATGCCGCGGCCAGAATGGCCTCCAGCGGCTTCGTCTTGCTGACCGCCAAAAGACGTATATGGTCCGCAGGGCACTTGGCATCTGCCGCAGCTTTCGCCAGCAAATCTTGGATTTTACGAAAGTTTTCCGTGACTCTTATCACGTTTTGCTCCGGGTGCTTCGCTATACTAGGCAGCCATCGGGTCCGGGTTATGGTAAGTCGGGCCAGCCAAATCCAGAGGGAGAACTATGGCCGTCGACGTTGCCCAGTTATTGTCGTTCGCGGTAAAAAACAACGCATCCGACCTGCACTTATCCGCTGGGGTCCCGCCCATGATTCGTGTCGATGGTGATATTAAACGCATCAACATGCCGGCGCTGACCCACAAAGACGTCAATAGCATGGTGTACGACATCATGAATGACAAGCAGCGTAAAGACTACGAAGAATTTCTGGAAACTGATTTTTCCTTTGAAATTCCAAAACTGGCTCGTTTTCGCGTTAATGCATTCAACCAGAACCGTGGCTCGGCCGCTGTATTTCGGACGATTCCATCCGAAATCCTGTCGCTCGACGATCTGGGCGCACCACCCATTTTCAAGGATATCTCGATGCATCCGCGTGGCATTGTGCTGGTAACAGGGCCAACCGGCAGTGGCAAGTCAACCACACTCGCAGCGATGGTCGACTACATCAATGACAACAAACCTGATCACATCCTCACCATCGAGGATCCAATCGAGTTCGTGCACGAGAGCAAGAAGTCACTGATCAATCAGCGCGAAGTGCATCGCGACACCCTGGGATTCAACGAGGCGCTCAGATCGGCTTTGCGCGAGGATCCCGACGTAATCCTGATTGGTGAGTTGCGTGATCTCGAAACCATTCGCCTGGCATTGACCGGTGCAGAAACCGGTCACCTTGTTTTTGGCACGTTGCATACGAGTTCTGCAGCGAAAACCATTGACCGTATTGTCGATGTGTTCCCCGCCGCGGAAAAAGAGATGGTGCGAGCCATGTTGTCCGAATCATTGCGCGCCGTGATATCGCAGACGCTGCTGAAGAAAGTCGGCGGCGGCCGAATCGCCGCGCACGAGATCATGATTGGCACACCCGCAATCAGAAATCTGATTCGCGAAGGCAAAATTGCGCAAATGTATTCGGCCATTCAGACCGGCCAGGGCCAGGGCATGATAACGCTCGATCAGAATCTTGCTGAGCTGCTGTCCAAAGGCCTGATCAATAAGGAAGAGGCCAGGTACCGTGCAGTAAACAAAGAGAATTTCTAAGGGGTGGCTTGAGATATGGCGGCGCGAAAGGAGAGATAAGGAAATGGAACGTGAACAAGCAGTGCGGTTGATGCAAAACCTGCTTAAGAAAATGGTTGAAAAGGAAGGCTCTGACCTTTTCATTACCTGTGCATTTCCTCCGGCTATCAAGGTGGATGGCTCTATACACAAGGCAACTGATACACCGCTGACTGCCGATCAGTCTGCAATGATGGTGCGTTCTATCATGAACGATAAGCAAATCAAGGAATTCGACGCGACCAAAGAATGTAATTTCGCCATCGCACCGCAGGGTATTGGCAGATTCCGCGTTAGCGCATTCATTCAGCAAGGGATGGTCGGCGCCGTCTTACGAACGATTACTACGGAAATACCAACGCTTGAAGGGCTGAATCTGCCACCAATATTGAAAGACATCGTCATGAACAAACGTGGCCTTGTCATCGTCGTTGGCGGGACTGGCTCAGGTAAGTCAACGACGCTTGCGGCAATGATTGGACACCGCAACGCAAATTCCAAAGGACATATCATCTCGATTGAGGACCCGATTGAGTATGTGCACCCGCACCAGGGTTGCGTTATTACGCAGCGTGAAGTTGGCGTCGATACCGAAACCTGGCATGCGGCGTTGAAAAACACGCTGCGCCAGGCGCCCGACGTAATTCTGATTGGTGAGATTCGCGACCGGGAAACCATGGACTATGGCATCCAGTTCTCCGAAACTGGTCATCTGTGTCTTGCCACGCTGCACGCGAACAGTGCCAACCAGGCGCTCGATCGAATCATCAACTTTTTCCCGGAAGAGCGACGGGCACAGCTGCTCATGGATTTGTCCCTGAATACCAAGGCGTTTGTTTCACAACGCCTGATCCCGCTTGAAACCGGCATTGGCCGAGTCGCCGCAATGGAAATAATGCTCAATTCACCGCTGATTGCTGATTTGATATTCAAGGGCGAGGTGGGGCAAATCAAGGAAGTCATGGCCAAGTCGACGCGTCTTGGCATGCAGACCTTCGACCAGGCGCTGTATACGCTTTACGAAGATGCCGATATTTCCTACGAGGAAGCAATGCGCAACGCGGATTCCAAGAACGAACTCAGATTGCGCATCAAGCTGGAGAGTAAGCGCGAATCGTCGATTGCGGATCAGCAGTCCGAAAGCCTGAGAATCATGGAAGAAGACACCGCCAAGACTTACTAACGGGATTAGTTTACGAGTAACGGCATTAAACGGATTTGAATAACTGATGAATGTAAAACCACTTTTCAAACTAATGGTTGAGAAGAAGGCATCTGACCTTTTCTTCGCGCCGTATGCACCTGCCAAGATCAAGATTGATGGCAAGATAATGCCCGTTAACAAACTCGAAATGACGCCAAAGATGGTGAAACAGGCTGCCTTCGAGTTAATGAACGAAGACCAGCTTGACCGGTTTGCTCGCGAACTGGAACTCGATTTCGCCATCTCGGAACCCGGTCTGGGTCGCTTTCGCGTCAATGTTTTTCAGCAACGTGGCAACGTTGCAATGGTTCTGCGTTACATCACTGCTGAACTGCCGACACTCGATGAACTTGGTATGCCCGAGCAGATGAAGGAACTGGTCATGCTGCGTCGTGGTCTGATCCTGATGGTCGGTGCGACCGGTAGCGGCAAATCGACGACGCTCGCGGCGATGGTTAATTATCGCAATATGAAGACTTCCTCGCACATTATTACGATCGAGGATCCCATCGAGTTCCTGCACCCGAACAAACAGTCAATCGTCAATCAGCGCGAAGTCGGACTCGATACGAAATCCTACAGTCGAGCCCTGAAGAGTGCCATGCGGGCAGCACCTGACGTGTTGCTGATCGGTGAGATTCGGGATCGTGAGTCAATGCAATCCGCGATCGACATGGCAGGTACCGGTCACCTGGTCCTTGCCACGCTGCACTCCAACAACGCTCCGGAAACGCTGGATCGAATTATTAACCTGTTTCCCCAGGAGCAACACTCTCAGGTCTTTATGGATCTTGGCCACTACCTGCGCGCCATCATTTCACAACGATTGGTGCGGGCAAGAACCGGCAAACGAATCGCTGCGGTTGAACTGATGTTGAACACGCCACACATCAAAGACCTGATTCTGAAGGGCGAAATTTCTGAAGTGAAAGATGCGCTGCAAGACAGCGGCGAGCAGGGCATGCAGAACTTCGATGAAGCACTGCTCGCTCTATACAAGGCTGGCACCATCACGCTTGAAGAGGCCATGTCGCACGCCGATTCGCGCTCCAACCTGGAAGCGAAAGTTAATTTCGGCAGCTGATTAAAGCGTTCGCGACAAAGCCCGGACTATCCACGAATGTGCTCGCGCCCTTGCTCGAGCCTTGTCCGGACACGCGGTTTTCCTCTCGCGGGAATATACACTGGTATTCCGCTCGGTCGAAAAATTCCAATTGGATTCTTCGTACCTGCAACAGACGGGTGTGACTCTCCTTGTTACACCGGATGAAAAGCAACGTCGTTTACGTCTGCCCGGACCCCGGCTGTATTGTGCTGAATGAATGGTATGTAAAGGGTAGTTGACATATGGTCAAGGTTCAGTTACATTGCACGATGTCAAGGATATTTGACTATATGACAATGAGGATTGACATCGTGAACAACACAACCCGTGATGATGCTCCGCGCAAGCGCTTGTGGGACACAATCAAGGCGTGCTCAGGCACCGAGCTCGACCGGCGCAACCAGTACCGGTTTACCGCATGGACATTTGCCTGGGCACTGAGTTACGTGGCCGCCAGCTGGGCTCTGAAGGCGGACCTGGACCTTGCCACCCCGCTGGTCTGGCTCCTGGTTGCTGCTCCGAACGTGATCGCCGTGGTGGCGGTGTTTGCGTATCTGCGCTTCCTGCGCATGGCGGACGAACTCCTGCGCAAGATCCAGCTGGAGGGGCTTGCATTGGGTTTTGCCGCCGGCGTCGTCTTTATTACGGGCTATCAATTGCTGGAAGCAGCCGGCGCAAGCCAATTGCAGACCGATGACATTGTCCTCGTAATGATATTCAGCTGGATGGCAGGCCAGTTCCACGGCATGTGGCACTACCGATGAAAAATCGATTGCGGGTGTTGCGCGCCGAGCGGGAGTGGTCACAGGCCACGCTCGCTGAGCAGCTGCAGGTATCCCGACAGACCGTCAACGCCATCGAGACGGGGAAATACGATCCCGGCCTGCCGCTGGCATTCAGGATTGCCGGCCTATTTGAACGCAGCATCGAGGATGTGTTCGATCCGGAAAGCGTGAATAATCCGTAGTAAGGCGAACTCTCCCGACACGCTGTTTAATGATTGTGGCTCGTAGCTGACTGGCAACTGGATCTGACCATGACACTAAAACTCTATGATATGCCGCGCTCCGGACATGCTCATCGTGTGCGGCTTTTGCTGTCACTGCTGGATGTGGAATACGAGAAGGTCATGATCGACATGCTC